>Ga0207866_1000375_pt1 | contig 67779 bp, 65 predicted proteins | sample HigsolmetaAR203D_FD_184835 | JGI IMG/M metagenome (GOLD analysis project Ga0207866, IMG submission 184835) | Ionic liquid and high solid enriched microbial communities from the Joint BioEnergy Institute, USA - AR20-3-D (SPAdes) (version 2) ...
CCAACGTGAAAACATTGCCCTTTTCGCCGCAAGCATGGCAATAGTACAAGCCTTTTTCCCTGTTTACCGAAAAGGATGGATTTCTGTCATCGTGAAACGGGCAGTTCGCGATGCCCTCCTTGCCTCTCCAGCGAATGCTCGTCCCCAGCGCTTCCTCGAAAAACCTTTCGTAGTCAATATCCAAGTCCATCTCAAAATTCATATGCTTGATACCTCCCTTTGCTTAATTCGACCGTTCTAAAGCGAACGGTCATAAAAAGCGCCGGGGAGGAAGAGATTCGGACAAGTCCATTCTGTGAACTATCAAAAATCAAGGTCCTTTATTTCGCCATACCCAAGGCAAAAGGCAAGAAAGGAAAAGACGAAAGGTCGTAAAGAGAGGGGGAACCGAAAGCGGAAATCTTTTGAAGGATTAGCGTGGATGAACCTTACACTTTCGATTATAAAAAGTCGTGAATCAGATTTCCAACTCTTTTGCGCACTTTTGCAAAATTTTTTTAACAAGCGTTTAACTTAAACGTTTTACAGTTTACGGTGCATGGCGCGCGCCGGTTTTATCGGGGGAATCGGACCTGGGCGGTCAAAGAATGCGACTTTCAAGGTTTTGCTCCGCCGGTTCTCAAATCTCTGCACCAAACCCACCGCATAAACTGGGCTTCATGTGTTTCTCCGAGATAGGCGCGCGCCGGCAGTGTACAAGGGCGCGAAAGGTTCCATAGCCGGCCATGAAAAAACAACGTTCCGGCCTGTGAAGGCTTTCAGCCGGAACGCACTGCATTTACAGTTTCAAATATTCGATGGGACTGTGCCGCTGGTACTTCTGCCCGACTTCTTCATCCGTGAAATCCAGGTACGCTTTCTGCGTGACCTCCACCGATGAATGGCCGAGGATCCGGGACAGCGTGAACCAGTCACCGCCGTTCATGATGTAGTACTTGGCGAAATTGTTCCGCAGTTGATGCGGGTGAATGTCCACGCCCGCCCTGGCGCCGGCCTCCCGCAGCGCCTTCTCATAGTTCCGAACCTCCAGTTGGGTGCCCCTCGTCGTGGGAAACATGAATTCGCTGCTTGAATAACGGTCCCGGAACTTCATCCACTGCTTCAGTTCGCGGGACAAACGGTGCGAAAAATACACGTATCGCTGCTGCTTGTTTTTCGGGTTTACGATCAGGATGCTTTTGTGGTGAAAATCGAACTGGGCGGGCGTCAGCGACAGGCATTCCCCGACCCGCATGCCCGTGTCGAGCAGGAGTTTGGTGATCATCAGGTTCCGGTATCCGTGGAACGTGGTGGTGTCAAACTGCTTCAGCACACGCCTGATCTCGTCTGCAGTCAGCATCTTTTTCACTTTTCGCTCAGGCTTGATGTTTTCAATCTTTTCGCACGGATTTTTCGGAATGGCGGTTTCCACCTCGTACAAATAGTTGAAAAACACCTTGATGTTGCGCACATAATTGCCGATCGTGGTCGCGGAGATGGGCTTGTTGTAATCCGAACGGCGATCGGGATGGTTGCACGCTTTCCGCGCCTCATCCACCACCACCGTGTATTTGCCGCGTTCCCGGAGGTATTTGATGTACTGGCGGATATGGCCGGACTGCACGCGGGCCGGGTCCGTGATGTCAAACTTGTCCCGCAAATACGCCGCAAACAACTTGAGCGACTGCTCATAACTGGCCAGCGTCTTCCGGGCCAGGTTTTTGGACGTGCAGTACAGCATGAAGTTCTCGATCTGGAATTCAAATTCCGTCATAAAAACACCCCTGCCATTGGTTCTGCTGCAAACCAATAAACAGGGGAAATTGATCGGCATGGATTTTCGATGTTTGTTGGCCTGAAAAATATTGGTCGGTTTCGTCAGATAACTTCCACAATCCCGAAATCCCTTGCCCCGCGCGCTTTACGACACCTTGTGCTCGATCCGCAATTTATCAGCCACCATGGCGATGAACTCGCTGTTGGTCGGCTTGGAGCGGGCGGCGTTGATCGTGTAGCCGAACAGATGGCTGATCGAGTCGATGTTGCCGCGCGTCCAGGCGACTTCGATGGCGTGACGGATGGCGCGCTCCACGCGCGACGGCGTCGTCTTGTATTTTTCCGCGATGGCGGGATACAGCGACTTCGTGATGGCGCCGAGAATTTCGATGTTGTTGTACACCATCGTGATCGCCTCGCGCAAATACTGATATCCCTTAATATGCGCGGGAACGCCGATTTCATGAATGATGCTGGTGATGTTGGCGTCGAGATTTTTGCCCCGGGAAAACGAAATGACGTTGGTCTTCGTTGCGGAGGTTCCGGCATGATGCGCAGGGATGGACGTGGAATGGGCCGCCAGCTGCCGCACGCGGTTGGCCAGCACCTCCATGTCGAACGGCTTCAAAATATAATAGGAAGCGCCCAGCTGCACCGCTTTCTGGGTGATCGTCTCCTGGCCGAACGCGGTCAGCATGATGATCTGCGGCAAGGAACGCAAATCCATGGCGCGGAGTTTCTCGAGCACGCCGAGCCCGTCCAAATGGGGCATGATGATGTCCAGCACCAGCACGTCCGGCTCGCAGCCGCCTTCCATCAGCTGCAGCACCTCTTCGCCGTTGTGGGCGATTCCGACCACTTCCATGTCCTTCTGCTCGGAAAAGTACTCCTTCAGGAGCGCGGTAAATTCCCGATTGTCATCGGCAAACAAAACCCTTATTTTTTGCACTACAGTTCCTCCTAACCATCCGAGTTGATTTTCCCTAATACGTTTTCGACATGTCCTACAGATTTCCTTCCGATCATTCAATATTTTCTTTATTTTTTATCGAATTTATTGTATAATGAAATATTTATCATTCTTCGACTGTTTTCGACGTGAATCCGGAGAATATTCGACAAACGTAATAAGAAAAATAAGCAAAACTTCGCTCGAAGGACATTCCGGGACGCGCGTCAATGCGCGACGGGACGCGACCGCGGTTTTTGCGGAAATAATAAAGCTGAAGGCTTAACCGGCCTTCAGCTGCGATTCGGGCGAAACCATAATGCCTGCGTCTCGGAGCATCCACTCGATAAAACATCCGTAACCCGACGTCGGGTCGTTGACAAACACATGCGTTACCGCGCCGACGAGTTTGCCGTCCTGGATAATCGGACTGCCGCTCATCCCTTGCACAATGCCGCCGGTTTTTTCAATCAACCGCGGATCCGTAATCTTGATGATCATTCCTTTGGTAGCGGGCGTCTCCTGTTTGGCCACATGCACGATGCGGATGTCGTACCGTTCCACCTTGTTCCCTTCCACCACGGTCATGATGTGCGCCGGGCCTTCCTTGACTTCATCAGCGAAAGCGACCGGAATGGCTTCCTTCATCATGCCGAATTCGGGAACGGCGTTCATGCGTCCGAAAATGCCGAAGTTGGTGTTTTTCTCGATCGTTCCCAGTACGCGGTCTTCGTTGAAGAAATGGGCTCTTTTTTCCCCGGGGGTGCCTGTCTGGCTTTTGTTGATGGAGGTTACCGTGGAATGGACGATTTCGCCCCTGCCGACCACGATCGGGGTTTGCGTGTCCATGTCCGTTATGACGTGGCCGAGCGCACCGTACACTCCATGATCCGGCGCGTAAAACGTGAGCGTGCCCACTCCGGCGGCGGTATCGCGAATGTACAGGCCCAGCCGGTAGCTTTTGTCCTCCGTGTCATAAACGGGCTGCACGGACACCTGCGTTTTTTTGCCGTTGCGCAAAATGGTCAATAAGAGCGGCTTGCCGGACTTTCCCGCTTTCTCCACGTGCGCCGCCATTTTTCCCACGTCGCGGATGGGCTGTCCGTTGATTTCCGTAATGAGATCGCCCAGCCGGATATCGGCCTGCTCACCGGGAGACAGCTTTTTTCCTTCTTCGTTGACGACCTTGTGGTGTCCCACCACGAGGACGCCGGCGGACTTGATCTTGACGCCGATCGTCTGCCCTCCGGGAATGACCCGCAAATCGGGAATGACATTCAGCCTGACGGTTTTCAGCGGAATCGTGCCGAACAGTTTGAGATTCAAATTCGTTTCGCCCGAATGAACGGATGACAATGAGATCGGCCGGTTGAGCGCCAACCGGAAGGACGGTTCGGACTTGCCGTTGACGCGGACGACACCGGGACGATCCAGCGTCGCGACGGCGGTGACCGGTGCGGAAAAATCAATGGTCCGGGCTTGACCGGCAAACATGCGAAGTTCGGACGGGAGGGAAGCGTAAGTGCGAAACGGGGTGGAAAAACCCACCAGACCGATCAGTGCTGCCAGCACGAGGCCGATGAGTTTTTTGCCTGACGGTGCTTTGCGGTTCATCAACTTCACGCTCCTTTTTCGGCATCGCCTGACGAGAAAGTGATCGCCATTCGCGGTACTTATAAAGTTTCCCCGCCCTGTGGGGTTTATGATTGCAAATGATGCCACCCTGACTTCTTCAGCGCTGCCATGTCAAGCATTTCTGCCGCATGCCGCTCCGTCGTTTCCGTCACTTCCACCCCGCCGAGCATGCGCGCCAGTTCGCGAATGCGCCCGCCGCCCTCAAGCGGCGTCACCACCGTCGCCGTGCGGCCTTCGGCGACATGCTTTTCGATCAAATAATGATGGTCCGCCATGCAGGCGACCTGCGGCAGATGGGTAATGGAAAACACCTGGCAGCCTGCGGCCAGCCGGGCCATTTTCTCCGCGATGGCCTGCGCCGCTCTGCCGCTGACGCCCGTGTCCACCTCGTCGAACACGAGCACGGGAATGCTCTCCGCTTCGGCCAGCACCGTCTTCAACGCCAGCATCATCCGGGAAATTTCGCCGCCGGAGGCGATCTTGTGCAGCGGACGCAGCGGTTCGCCCGGGTTCGGGGAGATGAGAAACTCCACTTCGTCAGCGCCGATGTCCGACCACGCGCCGCGCGGGCGTACCGCAATTTCAAACTCCGTCTTTTCCATGTGCAGCTCTTTCAGCTCTTCCGTCACTTTCCCGGCCAGTCGCTCTGCCGCCCGCTTCCGCAACAACGTAAGCCGTTCCGCCCGTTTCGCCGTTTCCTCCCGTTGCTCTTCCGCCTGCCGGCGCAGCTTTTCCACCGTCTCTTCGTAATTTTCCGTCTGTTCGACCTGCCGCCGGATCCGCTCGAGATAATCCAGGATGTCTGTAACAGTTTCCCCATATTTGCGGCGCAAATTCGCGATCAGATCCAATCTTTTTTCAACGGCGTCGAGACGTTCCGGATTGATTTCGATGTCTTCGCGGTAATCGCGGAGCTGGAACGCGGCGTCTTCCAGCGTATAGTAGGCGCCCGCGATTTGTTCCGCCAGCGGCGAGAGCGACGGATCATGACGGGCGGCTTCCTCAAGCCGCTGCATCGCGGTGCCGATCGCACCGAGCGCACCGCGCTGACCGTTCAAGCATTCGTACGCCTCGCCGGCCTGCAACATCAATTTCTCCGCATGGGCGAGCTTGCGCCGTTCGTCTTCCAGTTCGGCCTCCTCGCCCGGACGCAGCGCGGCGGACGCAATTTCCTCGATTTGAAACCGATACAGATCAAGCATCTGGATGTTTTGCTTCTGGTTGTTTTCCCATTCCTCGCAGAGGCGCACCGTCTCCATGTACCCGCGGTAACTTTTCCGGAACGCTTCCAGCGCTTCCGCCAGTTCCGCGCCGCCGTACAGGTCGAGCAGGCGCAGCTGGTGTTCGGGATAAAACAGCGCTTGATGCTCGTGCTGGCCGTGAATATGGATCAGCCAGTCGCCGATTTCGCGCAGCAAGGACAGCGTGACGGCTTGTCCGTTGATGCGGGCCGCGCTTTTGCCGCTTGCGGAAACTTCCCGCCGGATGATCAAATATTCGTCCGGGTCCGCGGCGATCTCGGACTGCCGCAAAAAATCGTACACCGGGTGATCCGCGGGCAAATCGAACACGCATTCGATCTCCGCCTTGTCCGCGCCGTGGCGCACAAAATCGGCGGACGCGCGCCCGCCGGCGGCCAGACCGAGCGCGTCGATAATCATCGACTTCCCGGCGCCGGTTTCTCCCGTAATGACGTGAAAACCGCGATGAAACCGCACCTGCACGTATTCGATTACGGCAAAATTGCGAATGGTGCACTCCACCAGCATCGTCTGCGCCCCCCGCTACCCACGTTTCACGACATCATCGACATGATTTTGTCGACCACGAGTTTGCTGTCCTGCCGGTTTCGGCAAATGATCAGCAGCGTGTCGTCGCCGGAAATGGTGCCCATGATTTCGTTCCATTCCAGAATGTCGATCAGCGCGCCGACCGCGTTGGCCGTACCCGGCAAACATTTCATCACGATAAAATGCTCGGCGTAATCGATTTTCAGAAAATTGTCGGCGAGCGCCCGCCGCAATTTGTGGTGGGGATTGAATTTTTGGTCGGCGGGCAAAGCGTACTTGTATCTGCCGTCGTCGAGAGGTACCTTGATCAAATGCATTTCCTTGATATCGCGCGACACCGTCGCCTGCGTCACGTGAAACCCCGCCTGACGGAGCGCTTCCACCAGCTCGTCTTGCGTCTCGATTTCCCGCGTCGTGACGATGTCGCGAATTTTCATTTGCCGTTGCCCTTTCATCAGCCTCTCCCTCATTCGATTTCAAACGTGATCTTGCGGATGACGCCCTGTTCCGGATCGACATACAAAAGCCCCTCGATTTCATCCCCAAACAGCAGCATATAAGGCAAAAGACGGTCACGCACGCCGCTGCCCGTCCATTCCACGGGCTGCCGGCTCTTGGCCGTCTTGACCACATACCACTCGTCGCCGCGTTTGGCGAGGTAATCGATGAAGTATCTGGATGTCAGCGTCTCTTCCTCGTCCAGGGTAATGGTGACGGGAATTTTCCGTTTGCCGGAAAGCACGCGGTATCCCGCTTCGCGCAGCAGGTCGGGCACATCCCCCTCCGGTTCGGGCTCGCGCGGGTCGTAATAAGCGGACAGCCTTTTCGGCGAAGCGAAAAACCAACGCCGGAAATGATGATAGGCCCATGCGACCACGATCGCAATCACGAGAAAAAGCACCGCGCCTTCGCCCGTGCTCATGCGCACCACCCCCCTTTTCCTGTTCGGCAAGCCCCCCGTCGTTTCCTCTTTTTTTTACGAATCCTTGCCGGAAAAAGTGCGGTGCGCGGAAGCGACCGTTTCGTCGATCAGGCGGCGGACGGATTCCGCCGGGACGACATCCGCCGCGGATGGGTCGATCGTCCAATGGGCGAGAAACTCGATATTCCCTTCCCCGCCCGTGATCGGCGAAAACGTCAGCCCTTTCAACCTGTAACCGATTTCGTCCGCAAACTGCAATATGCCGGTCAGCACCTCCCGGTGCACGGCCGGATCCCGGATGACGCCGGATTTGCCGACTTGTTCACGGCCGGCTTCGAATTGCGGCTTGATCAGCGCCACACACTGCCCGCCGGCGGTCAGCATCGTTTTCAGCACGGGCAAAATGAGGCGAAGCGAGATGAACGACACGTCGATCGCCGCAAAATCCGGCGGCGGTCCGTTCAGCTGCTCCGGCGTCAGATGGCGAAAATTCGTGCGTTCCATCACGATCACCCGCGGATCGCTGCGCAGCGACCAGGCCAGCTGGTTGTACCCGACATCGATCGCATAAACACAAGAAGCGCCATGGCGAATGGCGCAGTCGGTGAAACCTCCCGTGGAGGCGCCGATATCCAGCATGACGCGGCCGTCCATCGAGATTCCGAAGCTTTGGATCGCCTTTTCCAGCTTCAATCCGCCGCGGCTGACGTACGGATGGACGGCTCCCTTGACCGCGAGCTGCGCGCTGCGCGGAATTTTCATGCCCGGCTTCTCCACGCGTTCGTGTCCGAGAAAAACGATGCCGGCCATAATGGCCGCTTTCGCCTTCTCGCGGCTGTCGTAAAAACCTTGCTGCACCAATAGCACATCGGCGCGTTCCTTATCGTTAGACATGCATGACCCCTGTCTTGTGAAATGGTTCTCTCGCCGCGGTCAGCGCGCGTACCTTGCGCACGATATTGGATACCGTAAGGCCGGTTTCCTCGCGCTGTTCCTTCACGCTGCCGTGCTCGATGAAACGGTCCGGGACGCCCATCATCGCAATGCGGGAATGGAGCCCGCCCGTTTCGCACAAATATTCCAGCACCGCCGAACCGAAGCCGCCGCGGGACGAGCCTTCCTCCACCGTCAACAGCGGGATGCCCTCCTGCCGCAGCCGGTCGAGCATCGCCTCGTCGAGCGGCTTGAGAAAGCGCGCGTTGACGACGCGCACCTGCACGTGTTCCTTGGCCAGCGCCGCGGCCGCTTCTTCCGCCAGCTGCACCATCGGGCCGACCGCCAGGATCGCCGCGTGTTTGCCTTCGCGCACGACTTCCCACGATCCGATCGGAATCGTGCGCAGTTCGGCGTCCCATTCGACCCCGACGCCGTTCATGCGGGGATAACGTACCGCGATGGGACCCCGGTCGTATTCGATCGCCGTTTTGAGCATATGGCGCAGTTCGTTTTCGTCCTTGGGCATCATCAGCACGATGTTCGGCACATGGCGCAAAAAGGCGATGTCGAACACGCCCTGGTGCGTTTCGCCGTCCGCTCCGACGAACCCGGCGCGGTCGATCGCGAATACGACGTTGGCGTTCTGCCGGCAGATGTCATGGACGACCTGGTCGTACGCGCGCTGCAAAAACGTCGAATACACCGCGTACACCGGCTTCATGCCTTCCATCGCCAGCGCCGCGCACATCGTGGCGGCGTGCTGCTCCGCGATACCGACATCGAACATGCGCCCGGGAAACTTGGCGGCGAACTCCATGAGCCCCGATCCGCCCGGCATCGCCGGCGTGACCGCGACGATGCGCTCATCCGCTTCCGCGAGCTCGATCAGCGTTTTTCCGAAAACGTCGGTATACGTGGGAGGGCCGCCGACGACTTTCAGCGGCTTGCCCGATTCAATCTTGTACGGGCTGATCCCGTGCCATTTGTGGGAGTCCGCTTCGGCGGGTTTGTACCCTTTCCCCTTGACGGTCACGACATGCACGAGCGTCGGCTTGTCGACGCCGTCCGCCTGTCTCAGCACGTCGATCAGCTGGGCGATGTTGTGTCCGTCCACCGGTCCGAAATACGTGTAACCGAGCTCTTCGAACAGCACGCCGGACATGACGAGATACTTCAGGCCGTCCTTGATTTTTTCCAGCGATTTCGCCAGCGTGCCGCCGATGGCCGGAATTTTTTTCAGCATCGCCTCGACTTCTTCTTTCACCCGCACGTACGGCTTCCCCGAGCGAATTTTGCCGAGATAGTGGTGAAGCGCCCCGACATTGGGCGCGATCGACATTTCGTTGTCGTTGAGCACGACCATCAGCTTGCGCTGTTCATGGCCGATATGGTTGAGCGCTTCCAGCGCCATCCCGCCGGTCATCGCCCCGTCGCCGATCACCGCGATGACGCGCCCGGTTCCGCCCGCGGCGTCGCGCGCAATGGCCATGCCCATCGCCGCCGACAGCGAAGTGCTGCTGTGCCCCGCTTCCCAGACGTCGTGTTCGCTCTCGGAACGTTTGGCAAAACCGCACAAGCCCTTGTACATGCGCAGCGTGTCGAACTTGTCCTTGCGTCCGGTCAAGATTTTGTGCACATACGTTTGGTGTCCGACATCGAAAATCAGCTTGTCCCGGGGGCTGTCAAACAAATAATGAAGCGCCAGCGTCAATTCCACGACGCCGAGATTGGAGGCGAGGTGTCCGCCGGTCAGCGACAGCTGCCGCACGAGAAAGTTGCGGATTTCACCGGCAAGCTGCTCCAGTTCCTGCACGGTCATCGATTTGATGTCTTCGGGTCGATTGACGCAATCCAGCAGCATCCGGTGCTATCCCCTCTCCTGCTTTTTCTTGGACTTGCCTTTTCGCTTAAACAGACGAATGCCCAATCGCGTTTCCGCCAGATGAAACATTTTTCCAATCAGCAAGATGATCGCGGTGGCGTTCTCGATCGCCATCGACTTGCCGAGCGCCTTGCCCCCCACCGTCAATCCGGACACAAACGCCGTAAACAATACGTTAACAACAGTATATACCGCGGGGTTGTCCGCATATACCGACGCCTCGATCAGCTTCAACACGACGACGGCGCTCGCCGCGCCGCCGATCACGCTGCAAATGTCGCCGACGACATCGTTGCAAAAATTGGAAAACCGGTCCGCGTTGCGGATAATATGTATCGCATGCCGCGACCCGCTCACCCGTTCGGCGGCCATCGCGTGAAACGGCGTCTCCACCGCGGCCGTCGAGGCGATGCCCAGCATGTCGAACACGATGCCGATGAGCACGATGGCAAACACGACCATCATGCCGATACCCCAGCCTGCGTTTTCGAGCAGCACCGTCGACGCGACGGAAAACAGGCATCCCATCAAAAACGTCAGCGAAAATATAAAAATACTCCATCGCATGGAGTGGACCAGCATACGTTTCATTTGTCGCGGCAAACTCCTTTGACGCATCACCCTGTCTTCGCGCAACGATGTTTCTTTCGCGAAATAGGGGAAGGAACGAGTGGCAGCTTTTCGAGTAAACACTGCGGCTTAGGTCCAGTAGGTTTTCCCAAGCGGTCTCCCCTCCGTCGCCGGAGAGGCGGTTTCCCTTTATGTCCGCCTTGACGTCGTTGCCGATCGCCAGACTGGATTGCCACTTAGTCCGCACTATAATCCTCAAAAAGCCTTACCGTGCGTAAACAGTCTAGGGGTTTTCCCCGACAGCCCGCGCCGTCTCCTAGCCTCTTTTGCAGAACAGGTTTCATGCGGCATCCGGACGAGCCGGCCTTTGGCCGAAGGCGGCCCTCCTACCATCCGCAATCCCCGCAGTCCCACTCAAGGCAGGCTACGCTGCACACAGGTCCCTTATTCATCGCGATAACGGACGAATGATGACGGACCCGCATTTGCAGGTTCATACCCCAAGCCGTAGCATCGGCGCCGATTTGCGCTTCCGCCACGGACATGGGCCTCCGCGGAAGCGGGGTCCACGCCCACATGCCATTGTGGATCGCCCCGCAACCTTAACTCCCAGCATCAGCCCCCGACTGGGCGTCGAAAGCCAACACCAGGAACTTCATCGATGTGCCCTTTGGCGAATTTTTAGGCCCGCCTTCAGAGACGGAGGGCTGACTAGAATACTGCGCCACTCTGTCGCTTTGAGTCTCATTATATCATATGCGCGTCGAATTGCTCAATGAAAGGACGCTGGCACCGTTGGCACGAACTGCACGTCCGGCATGCCCGCGGACGCGCTCTTTCCGAGCGGTATCGTTGAAACCGAATGATGCCGCTTCAATCGGTTCGATCCCGCTTCTGCGATGTTGGTCGATCCCGCTCGATCAATGATCCCGATCCAGCAAATAATCGGCCAACTCCAGCAGTCGCCTCGGATGGGGAATTTGACCGCCGCCGATGGCCGCTCGCGCTTCTTCGGTCAGCTGGCGAATCAGCTCGCGCGACCGCTCGACGCCGAGAAAATACGGGTACGTCACCTTTTTCCGCGCTTCGTCGACGCCGGCCTTTTTGCCGAGCTTGCCCTCATCGCCGGTCACATCGAGAACGTCGTCTTGAATTTGGAACGCGTGCCCCAGCTTGCGCGCGTACTGTTCCAGCGCCGCCAACTGCGCCTCGGACGCGCCCGCCGCGATCGCGCCCGCCCGCACGGAAAAGACGATCAGGTCCCCGGTCTTGTGCGTGTGGATATATTTCAGCTCGTCCAGCGTCGTCCGCCCCTGTTCGCCCTCCATATCCGCCGCTTGCCCGCCGACCATGCCGGCCGGTCCCGCGTACAGCGCCATTTCGCCGATGATGCGCACAACGCGCTCCGGTTCAAGCACGACCCGCGGAACGGAAGAAGCGACGGCAAAAAAGGCGTGGGTCAACAGCGCGTCCCCCGCCAAAATCGCCATCGCCTCTCCGAACACCTTGTGGTTGGTCGGTTTGCCGCGGCGGAAATCGTCGTTGTCCATGGCCGGAAGGTCGTCATGGATCAGGGAATACGTGTGGATCATTTCCACGGCGCAAGCGACGCCCATCGCCTGTTCCGCACGGCCGCCCACCGCTTCCGCCGCCGCCACCGCAAGAACCGGACGTATTCTTTTTCCGCCCGCGTGCAGGGAATATTTCATCGCTTCCATCAGCCGAGGCGGGATGTCCAGCCCGTCGAACACGGCGGATAGCCGCTGTTCCACCACAGCGGCATAATCCCGAATGTACTGCGTTATTGAGCGTTCGTCTTCGTGCATCACTCGGCGTCCCCTCTATCTTCCGCCTCTGTCGGCGGTTGGAACGGCTTTTTCGCGTAGCCGCCCTCTTCCTCGATCAGCATTTCGATTTTGCGCTCCACCTGTTCCAGCTTCTGTCCGCAAAGGCGCGACAGCTGCATCCCTTCCTGAAACAGTTCAATCGCCCGCTCCAACGGCACGTCGCCGCGCTCCAGTTCTTCGACGATCTGTTCCAGGCGCTCCATGGCGGCTTCAAAACTCGGTTGCGTTTCCTCCATCCGCTTCCTCCCCTTTCATCGCCCATACCTGGCAGTCCAACCTGCCGTCCGCGAGCCGTACGCGCACGAGATCGCCGGGCTGCAGCTGATTGACCGACTTGATCAACGTGCGTTCGTGTTCATCGTAGACCAGACTGTATCCGCGCTGCATCACCTTCAGCGGGCTCAGCGCGTCCAGCTGGCGAAGCTGCGCCTGATAGCGCATCCGGTGGCGATCCGCGATGCCGCGGATCGTCAACACGAGCGACCGCTGCGCGGTCTCCGCGCGCTTCTTCGCCAACATCCACCGCTCCCGCGGGCTGTTGGCGTACAGCATGCGCTCCAGCCGCAGCTGCGACTGCCTGCGAGCCTGAAGCTGCCGGCGCAACGCGTGGACAAGCCGGTCGCGCATTCGGTCGAGACGTTCCGCCGGCTGCAGCAAATACCGCTGCGGCTGCCGGAACACCGGCGAGCGTTCGAGACGCCCCAGCTTTTCGCGCAGCAGTTCGAGCCGCTTCAACAAGCCGCGGCGCATGCGCTCCCGGTTGTATTCGATCTGCTGACGAAGCTCCAAATGATGCGGCACCGCCAGTTCCGCCGCGGCGGTGGGTGTCGGCGCGCGCAAATCCGCGACAAAGTCGGCGATCGTCACGTCGGTTTCATGGCCGACCGCGGAAATGACCGGTATGTTGGAAGCGGCGATGCTGCGCGCGACGATTTCCTCGTTGAACGCCCACAATTCCTCGAGCGACCCGCCGCCTCTTCCGACGATGAGCACGTCCACTTCGCCGAGACGATTCATCTCCTCGATGGCCCGCGCAATGGAAGGCGCCGCCTGTTTGCCCTGGACCAGCACGGGATAGAGCAGCACCGGCATCGACGGATGGCGCCGCTGCAAGGTGATGATGATGTCCCGCACGGCGGCTCCCGTCGGGGAAGTGATGACGCCGATCGCGCGCGGAAAGCGGGGAATCGGACGTTTGCGTTCGCGGCGGAACAGCCCTTCGGCTTCCAGACGCTGTTTCAGTTGTTCGAACGCAAGATACAAACTGCCGATGCCGTCCGGCTGCATCTCCGTAACGTACAGCTGATACTGCCCGTCCCGTTCATACACCGACACATTGCCGCGCGCCAGCACCCTGGCGCCCTCCCTCGGCATAAACGCGAGGTGCCGGTTGTACGAGGCGAACATGATGCATTTGATGCGGCTTTCCTTGTCCTTCAACGTAAAATACATATGTCCGCTGGTATGGCGGGTAAAATTGGAAATTTCCCCCTGCACCCAGACGTCTTGCAGGAGGGGATCGCCATCCAGCTTCATTTTGATGAATTTGGTCAGTTCCTTGACGGTCAGTACGCGTCTTCCTTCGGACAACGCCGGCCCTCCCCCATCCGTATCGTGCCGGTCCCGCCGATTTCCGGCGGAATGCCGGACATCCGGCCGTCCAGCCGCTGGCGTTACGTTCCGTGCAACCACAGACCCGGCTTTCGTCTAGACGCATCCGGTCGGCCGAGGGCGTTACATCCGTGCGCCCTCCGATCCGGCGCCCGTCCGACACCGCCGGTCGGTCGCGATCGTTACGCCATTCCCGCGATGCGTTTGGCCGCTTTTACCGTGTTGTACATCAGCATCGTGATCGTCATCGGTCCGACGCCGCCCGGCACCGGGGTAATATAGGACGCCTTCTGCGCCACCTCTTCAAAGCGCACGTCCCCTTTGGGCGCGCCGACGTCGATGACGACGGCTCCCGGCTTCACGTGCTCGGCGCCGATCAGCCCGGGCCGGCCGACCGCGGCGACCAAAATGTCCGCCTGGCTCGTGATCGCCGCCAAATCGCGGGTGCGCGAATGGCAAACGGTTACCGTGGCGTGTTCCCTAAGCAAAAGCATCGCCATCGGCTTGCCGACGATGTTGCTGCGGCCGACGACGACGGCGTGCTTGCCGGCGATTTCCAGGCCCGAACGCTTGATCAGCTCGATGATGCCCGCCGGCGTGCACGGAAGCAGGCAGTCGTCGCCGATCATCAGGTTGCCCGCGTTGATCGGATGAAAGCCGTCGACGTCTTTTTCCACGGCGATCGCGTCGATGACCGCTTTCTCGTCGATATGCCCGGGCAGCGGAAGCTGCACGAGAATGCCGTGGATGCGCTCGTCCCCGTTCAATTTTTCGATCAGCGCCAGCAGTTCTTGCTGGCTGATATCGGCAGGCAGCCGGTGCACTTCCGAATGCATGCCGACTTCCTTGCTTCTTTTCGCCTTATTGCCCACATATTGCACCGAGGCCGGATCTTCACCGACCAGCACCACGGCCAACCCCGGCTGCACGCCCCGTTGCTTCATGAGTTCGATTTCCGCTTTCAACTCGCCGAGCATTTCTTGGCGCAGCGCCTTTCCATCCAAAATCGCAGCCGCCATCCCCGAGCTCCTTTCGTGTTCTTCCGTGAATTTTGCCGATCATCCGATCTTCTCCGACAATCCCGATGATCCGGTCACACTTGGGAAATTCCCAATTCCGTCCGGAGGCTTTCGGCCTCTTTGAGCATGCGGCCGAGCACGCCGTTGACGAACCGTCCGGACTCCTCCGTGCCGAAATGTTTGGCGAGATCAATCGCCTCGTTGACCGCCACCTTGGGCGGCGTATCGTCGCGAATGAGCATTTCGTACACGGCGAGCCGCAAAATTTGCCGGTCCACCCGCGACAGGCGGTCCATCGTCCATCCCTTCAAATAACGGATGAGCAAGCGGTCGATGTCCCGGGCGTGCTCCAACGTCCCCTGAACAAGTCCGATGACATATTCGACATCCTCCGGCTCGACCGCCGGCGGAACGCCGTCGTCGTCCCGGCCGTCCCGAATGACCGTATGCACGACCTGCCGGACATCCGCCGCATTCATTTCCATTTGATACAAACTTTGCACGGCGTATTCGCGTGCGATCCTACGTTTCATCTTCTTCTCCCTTTCTCCGGCCGCCGGCGCCTCTACCGTTCAGTGTGCCCGAAACGGGCGAAAAACTGCCGGGCGCGCGCAGGCGGGCCGCGTCAGCGGAACAAATTCCAGCGCTCGTTCAGCCAGTGGAACCATCTTTGCGCGTCCTCCTTCAGTTCCGCCCGATCCACTTTCCGGCCGATCGCGAAGCCGATCAGCACAAGCAGCGCAAACATGACCATGTCCCAAAAACCGAAAAACAAATAAACGAAACCGAACAGCAATCCCATAGCGACGCCGATGCATTTTCCCTTGTGGTCATTCCACAACTCACGCCACATCGGATCCGTCACCTCACTCCACGCGGCTGCGCATCGTTTTTGCCGGAGCAATGTTCGCGATATAAACGGATACTTTGGAAACCGGAATGCCGGTAATTTCCTCGACCTGGGTTTTGATCACGCGCTGCATTTCGCCGGAGATGTCCGGAAGCGGCGATTCGCCGTCCGCCACCGCCCGCACGGTCAGCTCCAGCCCGTCCTCGGACACGTGCACCCGCGCTTTCAGGTCTTTGGCTTCTTTTACGCGGGAAGCGGCTTTCAGGGTCAAGTTTTCGATCGTTTCCAGGGATATGCGGATATCTCCGAAGGCGTTGCGCTGGTCGATGGACGGCACGTTAGTCCGGCCGCTACGAATACACAAATACAAAAATCGCAGGCTGACGACAAACCACACGATGCCGGCCGCGATCAACGAATTTCTGAGCGCCGCCGAATCCGTCAACCGGCCGCGTTCGAACAGCCCGAAACCGGAGGGCAACCACCCGAATGCGTCCAGGGCGATATATACCGCCGCGGCGGCGATCGTCAGGCTGTACAGGAACAGCAGCACTCTGTCGAAAATCTTGACCATGGAGCCTGTCCTCCTCTCGAATCCAAAAAAACCCCGGGCGGGGCGGCATCCGTGCTCGGCAACGGCGGGAACACCGGATCGTTTCGGCACGGCGAATACTTCCATTCGTGATGCGGGAAAGGAAAACCCCGTTCGGAACCGGCGCCGGCTCCGATGGGGTCGCTGGACGGTTGCTTCACTTCACGCGCAACGGTTCGGAAACCTCAACTTGACGGGATTCAGCGGGCAAATGCACATCGTGGATATGTACATGGACGGAAGTTACCGCCAGTCCGGTCATCGACGTGATGGCGTTCCGCACGTTGCGCTGAACTTCGACCGCCACCTCGGGGATCCGGACACCGTACTTGACGATGATGGAAACGTCTACGGACGTTTCGTTTTCGCCGACGTACACCTTCACGCCCTTGGACAAATTTTTTCTGCCGAGCAGTTCTGCGATGTCGCCCGCAAAACCGCCGCTCATCCCGGCCACGCCTTCCACTTCAAGCGTGGCCATCCCGGCGATGATGCCCACGACTTCCGGTGCGATCTCGATCGAGCCGATGTCCGTTTTTCGGTATTCCGGAGCGATCGTCGACATGTCCGTACCTCCTTGATTGCGGATGAGGCCGGGCGCCGTGCGCCCCGCTGCTGTCTTGTACTATACTATAGCATGTTCCCATCGGTTATGACAATTTTTCGCAGGTCGTTCACAGCCTTGCCCGACCCGCGCAGCCTTGCATAACCCGCAATGTTAGGAGTCCGGATCGTTCACGTCGTGTTCTTCGAGAAACTTGATGTCGAAATCGCCGCGGAGAAACCGCTTGTGGTCCATCACTTTCAAATGAAAAGGAATCGTCGTGTGCACTCCGTCGATTTCGAACTCCGACAGCGCCCGCTTCATGCGGAGGATCGCTTCTTCACGGGTGTCCGCCCACACGATCAGTTTGGCGATCATGGAATCGTAATGCGGCGGAATCGTATAACCGGGATACGCGGCGCTGTCCACGCGTACGCCGATTCCCCCGGCAGGCAAATAAAACGAGATCCGGCCCGGGGACGGGATAAACTGCCGCTCCGGGTCTTCCGCGTTGATGCGGCATTCGATCGACCAACCGTTGAACCGGATGTCTTCCTGGCGAAACGGCAGCGGCTCACCCTGGGCGATCAGGATCATTTGCTTGACGATGTCGATGCCGGTAATTTGCTCGGTCACCGGGTGTTCCACCTGGATGCGCGTGTTCATTTCCATAAAATAAAACTGTCCGTCCGGCCCGAGCAAAAATTCCAGCGTTCCCGCGCCCGCATAACCGACGGCCTTGGCCGCTCTCACCGCGGCCTCGCCCATCCTGGCGCGCACTTCCTCCGTCAGCGTCGGGCAGGGCGCTTCTTCGATCAGTTTTTGCCGTCGGCGCTGCACCGAACAGTCGCGTTCGCCGAGGTGGACGACGTTGCCGTGTTGATCGGCCAAAATTTGGATTTCCACGTGTTTCATTCCGGTCAAATATTTTTCCAGATACACGCCCGCGTCGCCGAACGCTTTTTCCGCTTCCTGCTGCGCGGCGACGATCTGGGAGACCAGCTCATCTTCGTTGGCGGCGATGCGGATGCCTTTGCCGCCGCCTCCCGCGGTCGCCTTGATGACGATCGGATATCCGATCTGCCTCCCGATTTCGACCGCTTCTTCCACGCTTTCCACGAGGCCGTCCGAACCGGGAATGACGGGAACGCCCGCTTCCTTCATCGTCCGTTTGGCTTCAGACTTGTCGCCCATGCGGCTGATCGCCTCGGGGGAAGGCCCGATAAACGCGATATTGCACTGCTCGCAAATCTCCGCAAAATCCGCGTTTTCCGCCAAGAAACCGTAACCGGGGTGAATGGCGTCGACTTCGGTCAGCGTCGCGATCGACATGATATTGGTAATGTTCAGGTAGCTGTCCTTGCTCGCCGCCGGACCGATGCAGTACGCCTCATCCGCCATGCGGACGTGCAGCGCGTCGCGATCCGCCTCCGAATATACCGCCACGGTGGCGATGCCCATTTCGCGGCACGCCCGGATAATGCGGACGGCGATCTCTCCGCGGTTGGCGATCAAGATTTTCTGAAACTTCATCGCTTTCGAGTCCTCCCACACGAGATTAAGCCAGCTTAACCAAGAACAGCGGTTGCCCGAATTCCACGAGCTGGCCGTTCTCGACCAGCACTTCGACAATCTCGCCGCTGACCTCCGCCTCGATTTCGTTCATCAGTTTCATCGCTTCCACGATGCAGACGATCGTTTTGGGCGTCACCTTGTCCCCCTTTTGCACATAGGGAGGCGACGTCGGCGACGGCGCGGCGTAAAAGGTGCCGACCATGGGAGACGTGATCGTGTGCAGGTTGTCCGCGGACTCCGCCGGCGCTGCCGCGGGGGCGTCGGGAGTTTGGGATGCGGACGGCGGTTGGACCGCCGGTGCGGCCGGGAAAGAAGCCGCGGGCGGCTGCGCCGGAATGACGGTGGGCACCGGCACCACGGGCATCGTTTGCGCAGGCGCCTGATGCACCTCCGCCGTTTCCGGTTGGCCCGGTTTCCGGATGGCAAGGCGGAAGCCTTCTTTTTCAATTTCCAATTCGTGAATCGAAGTTTGATCGATCAGCTTGATCAGTTCCTTGATCTCGCCCAATTTAAACATGGATTGCGTTTCACTCCTTGCCAATAGGCAAATAGATTCGTCCTTTCCACGATTATGCAACCGCATAACTCTTGTATTATAACATAAAACCGACGCGCCGGACGAGTTTTGCATATTTTCATGCGGCATTTGCGGGCAGAAGGCGGTGTGTCGGCGATAGTGGGCGAGTGCGGCAAACCTTCCGGTTCCTGGGCGGCGGAAGGCGCCCGCACCGAGCGGTGGCATGTGTTCGTACCCGTGCGATGGCATGTGCCCGCCCAAGTGGTGACAGATGATCGCACCCGAACGGCAGCAGGTGTCCGCGGCCGGGCAACGGAGGGTGCCCGCACCAGCGGCAGATGCCCGCAGCGCGGCGGCAGGTGCCCGCACCAGCGGCTGAAGTCCGCAGCCGGGCGGCGGTACTCTCCCGCACATGACGCGTGCGGCTCGGAAATCTAACGGTCATCCATGACCGTTAGCCGCCAATTTCCGCTCTCTTTCCATTCTAACGGACACCGGCGTCCGTTAGCGCCCTCATCATGGCTCTTTTCCGAGTTTTTGGGTCTTTTGTGGACATGGATGTCCGATACACGAGCGCAATGGCTCAAAACACGCGCTAATGGACACCCGTGACCGTTAGGATTTCTAAAAAGAAAGCCACAGTCAACATTCTTCGCCGAAGCGGACCGCCGACGTTCCGGCGGAAAGAATGCTGCTGTGACTCTGCATGGCGTCCCCCGGCTTCTTCGCCGATCGGGAAAAATTTGCGCCTGATTCCCTTTAAACGGCCGTCAACGAATGTTGATGTTCGCGGCACCAAAACGCCGCTCCCATGGCTGCCGCTTTTTCGCCAAGGCTGCTTTCCGCAAACCGCACATGGCCTACGAGTCCGGGGATTCCATAACGGCGCACCGTTTCCAGCATCGGTTCGAACAACGGCGGACCCGATTTCGATACGCTGCCGCCCAGCACGACCACTTCCGGATTCATCAAATGCACCAGCGTAACCAATCCTCTTCCCAAAGCCGTGCCCGCTTCGGCCAACAGCCGCACCGCCAGGACGTTGCCGCTTTTGGCTGCCGCGGCGACATGCTCGGCGGTTACGAGATCGGGGTCGGAACCCGCCAGCGCCAGGATGTCCGACGAACCCGGAAGATGCTGGTGGATGGCTTCCCTGGCTTTTTGCGCGATGGAGTGGCCGGCCGTATACATTTCGACGCACCCGCGGTTGCCGCAAAAACACGGCGGCCCCTCGGGATCAATGCTGATATGGCCCAACTCCGCGGCGCTGTGCGTCGAACCGAGAATGAGCCGCCCGCCGCTGACCATGCCGGCGCCGATCCCCGTGGACACGCTGATGTAGATCATATCGTCCGAACCGGCTCCTTCGCCGAATTTCCACTCGCCCAACGCCGCGGCATTGGCGTCGTTCATGATCAACACTCGGCACGGAAACCGCTCCATGAGCCGGCGGCCCAACTCCACGTTTTTCCATCCGAGATTTGTGGCCAGCGATACAGCGCCGCTTTCCGGTTCGATGACGCCCGCCACCGCGACGCCGATCCCGCGCACCGCGTGCAACCCCTGTTCTCCCGGAAACGTTTCATTCATCAAAGACTGTCCCAAATCGATCAAACGACCGATCACGTCATCCGGCCCGCGCTCCGGCAAGGTGGGACGCTTTTCCTTCGCGAGAATCCGGCCGTCTTCATCCATTAACACCGCCAGCATTTTGGTCGCGCCCAGATCGATCCCCAAATAGACCTCTCTCATGTTGTCAAAAACCTCTCCCATTTGTCTCCTTCATCCGTCTTTCTCAGATACTTCACTTGTCTCTCTTACTCAATTATCTTTCTCGTCCACTTGTCTCTTTTACACACTTATACACACTTATATCTTTCTCATTATTTGTTTGTCTCTCTTCTTCGCTTGTTTTTCTCATATTGCACTTGTCTCTTTTATTGCGCTTGTTTCTCTCTTACCTTCACTTACTCTTCTCCTACTTCACTTGTTCGCTCTCATGTTTTCCTTGCCTTTGTCTCTCCGTTGTCCCGCGTCACCGTTTTCCAGCTTTCCGCCAACAATTGCTTGATCCGGCGCACTTTCCCGGGATCCACCGGGGCGTCCACCCGCATCCCGCAGCGCACTCCCCTGCCGAAATGCACTTCGCCCACGCCGGTGCGAGCGACAAAGCCGGCAACGCTCTCCTCGCTCAAACCGCTTCCGGCCATGATGCGAACGGCCGTTTCTCGGGAACGTTCAACCAAACGGGCGATGGTCTCTTCCGCTGCGAGCACGCTCGGCTTTCCGCCGGAAGTCAGGACGCGGTCGATTTGCGGAAATTCCAGCAGCTGTTCGAACGCTTCGTCCAGATCGCGCGTTTCGTCGAACGCCCGGTGGAAGGTGACCGGCATGTCTTCCGCCGCATCCAGCAATCGCTTGAGCGATTCTTTATCCACGCGGTTTTCCGCATCCAGCACCCCCAGCACCACGCCGTCGGCTCCCGCTCTTCGGGCGGCCGCAATGCTTGTCACCATCTCGTGCAAATCCGGCACATCATAACGGAACGATCGGCTGTGAGGCCGTATCATGACGCGGACCGGAATCGCCACGGAAGCTATCGTCTCCGCCATCGTCCGGACGCTCGGGGTCAGTCCGCCCTCGTTCATGGCCGCGACGAGTTCGATGCGGTCCGCTCCTCCCGATTCGGCGCGCAGCGCGTCCTCCGCCGAAACGGCGATCACTTCCAACATCGGTTGTTGTCGGGTTGCCGTCATCCTTTGACCGCCCCTTGGGACAAGCCGGCCACGATGTAACGCTGCACGAATCCGAACATGAACACGACCGGAATCAGCGACAATATGCCGGCGGCGCTCATTTCTCCCCAATTGATGTCGAACTTCTGAATAAAACTGTTGAGTCCGACCGGCACCGTTTTCACCTTGTCGCTGTTGGCGAACATGACGCCGAAAAACAAGTCGTTCCACGCCGCCGTAAACGCAAAGACGAACGTCGCCACGATTCCCGGCAGCATGACGGGCAGGACGATCTGCACGACGGTGCGGAATCGTCCGCAGCCGTCGATCATCGCCGCTTCTTCCAGCACATAAGGGATTCTCTGAAAAAAGCCCGACATCATGATCAAACAAAAAGGAATGTTGATCGCCGTATACGTAATGATCAAAGCCGCCAGCGTATCGAGCAGCTTCAGTTCGCCGAACATCATAAACAGCGGAATCAGCATGACCATGACGGGGATCATCTGGGTGGACAAGAACACGAGCATGATCAATCCTTTGCCCCTAAAGCGATACCTCGCCAGGCCGTAACCGCCGAGGATGGAGACGACGATCACGAGCAGCGCCGTGACGATGCTGACCAGCGCGCTGTTCGCGAAATATTGCGGGAAATTGGAATTTTGAAACGTCGTCGCATAGTTGGCCCACGTCAGCTGTTTCGGCCAAATCGTCAACGTGTCCCCGTAGATTTCCTTTCTGGACTTGAGGGAAGTGACCAACATCCAGTAAAACGGCAGCAGCGTGCCGGCCGGAAACAGCGCCAGCGTGACGAACCGGATGAAACTTGACCCGCTGTGGCGAAAAAGTCTCATCAAATATCACCCGCTTCGTTATATTTGGTCGCCTTCAAGAAAAACACCGTGTAAACGGCCATGATGATCAGCATCATGACGCCCAGCGCGGACGCCTGTCCGTAGTCCGCGGAATAGCCGATTTTGTCAAACGTGTAGGAAGGCAAATTATGCGAGCTGTTGACCGGCCCGCCATTTGTCATGACATAGATCAGCTCGGCGGAATTGAACACCCAGATGACTCTCAACAGCACCGTAAGAATCAGCGTCGGTTTGATATAGGGAATGACGATCGAGAACAATTTGCGCATTTTGCCGGCGCCGTCAATGTCCGCCGCTTCCATCATCTCGTGGGGAATCGACTGCAGCGCCGCCAAAATCATCATGCCGAAAAAAGGAACCCCGTACCAAACCATCGCGATAATGACGGGAATGATGGAGACGTTCATCATCGCCAGAAAAGCGACCGGTTTGTCCAGCAGTCCGATCTGCAGCAGCAGGTGGTTGATCAACCCGTTATGCTCGCTGAACATCCACTTGAAAATCATGCCGATCAAAAACGCGGAAACGGCCCAGGGCAAAAAGACGACGGCCTGGTACGCGTTTTTGCCCCGAAACGGCCGGTTCAACGCCAAAGCCAGCACGAATCCAAGCAGGAACTGCAATCCGACGGTGGCGACGACCCAGATCAAGGAATTCCACAAGATCCGCAACAAATTGGGATCCGTCAGGAGCGCGCGATAATTTTCCAGACCGGCAAATCCGATATCATTCGGTCTGTACAAAACATAACGCATAAACGACAGCTGAAACGCTTTGGCCACCGGATACGCGAAAAAAGCGAGAACGATCACGAACGCGGGAAGCAGCAGCAAATAAGGCTGCAAGGCGCGAAGCCGTCGCCTTCCGGTCAAACTGCGCGAAAACATGCGATGCCACCTGCCTGATTAAAACACGCATAACCGGTCGTGTCCGGTTATGCGCGTTTTTTGAATATGTGGAAACGATTATTGCGGGTTGTTTTTCAAATACTCGGTTTGCTCTTTCGTCAAATAATCGGCCAAATGTTCAACGGTTTCATCCAGCGATTGGGCACCCATCATGTATTTTTGGGTTTCCTGCACCGCGAAGCTGCCCGTGAACTCGCTAAGCGTGGTCAAATGGCTGGGAGGACCGGCAAAGACGATGTTCGAATCGGCCATGGATCCCGCATACCCCGCGATCGGACCGGAGCTGAAGAACGGATCCTCCAGGTTTTGCTTGAAAATCGGGATGCTGGTGCTTTTCTTGCTGTACTCCAGGTTGTTTTCCGGAGAGCTCAAAAATTCGATGAACTTCCAGGCCGCGTCTTTATGTTCCGAATTCGAGGCGATCGCGTAAGCGGCCGTGAATCCCCAGAAAATATACCGTTTGCCGTCGTCGGATTTGGGCATCGGCACCACATTCCATGTGCCGGGCTCCATATTTTCCTCGGCGACCGCGATCACTTCCGGCGTCTGGTTCAAGATGCCCGCCTGGCCGTTCATGAAGCCCTGCACCATCTCATTGAAGCCCCAGTTCACCGATTCCTTCGGCGCGTATCCGTTCAGGTACAAATCGTAAAATCTTTTGAACGCTTCTTTGGCTTCCGGACGGTACAAAATCGACTTGCCGTCTTCGTCAAACCAGCTGTCGGCATGAACGGCGGCCATCACGTATTCCATCGCGCGGATGATGCCGTGGGCGCCGCCCCGGAACGAAATGCCGTATCTGTTTTTGGATTCGTCGGTCAACACTTCCGCGAGTTTAAAATAGTCGTCCCACGTCTCGATCGTCTCCGGCAGCCCTTTTTCCTTGAACCAGTCGCTGCGGATAAACAACCCTTGAAGGAGAAACGCGTCCGGGATCGCGTACACTTCTCCGTTATACTTGTTTCTCGCCTGCTTGGCCGCTTCCGTCAGGTTCTCTTTCTCGGACCAATTGTCGTAATAGGATTGCAAGCTGGTAATGTAACCGGCCGCGGCTAGCCCGGCAAGCGAAGTGTCGTCAATGCTGATGACGTCGGGCAGCGTCTTGGATGCGCCCATTGCCATCCATTTGGTGTGGGCTTCTTCCCAGGGAACGGACATATATTCCACCTTGATGTCCGGGTTCTCGGACTCGAATTTGTCGATCAGGCTTTGCATCATTTCCGTCCGTTGGGGGCTGGGCAGCGGATCGAGATACGAGATTTTCACCTGCTTGTTGCTTCCGCCATTGTTTGTAGTGTTTTTGTCCCCGGCATTCTCCGAATTGCCGCTGTTGCCGCCGCAAGCCGACAACAGGGAGAAGACCGCCAGCAAACTTGCCAACAAAAGACTGGAAACGCGTTTGTTCATGTGTAATGTCCTCCTTCTCATTGTCTCGTTTGCAGCGTAAAGACGGGGCGGTTTTCGCCGACGACACGCTGGTTGTCATTGCGGATTTCGACGGGCTGCAATCGGCGCATGCGATCGATGGTTTCGCGGTTGGCGTACCCGATCTGCTCCAAAATGGACGCCACGATCAGCGGCCACTCCTCCTCCGATCCGTCCAGCACTTTCAGCGCGAAAGCGAGCCTCTCCCGCTTCAGCGCAAAGCAATACACTCCTTTCGCCCCGCCTTTGGCGACGATGTTCGGATCCATCAGCAGGCTGGAGCAGATGCGGTCGGTGCCCGCCACCATTTCGCCGTGGGCGTTCATCCGGCGAACGACGGTTTCCGCGGCGCTGCGGATCGAAGGATCGTCGATCAAATCGGGGCAGGCCAGTTTCAAATAGGCGACGGCGAGCGATCGCAACGGCATGGCGAATACCGGAAATCCGCAGCCGTCGGTGCCGAGACCGATTTTTTCCTTGGGCAGTTCCGCCAAATAGCTCAAGGTTTCCAGGATTTCCTGCTGCGCCGGATGCTCCGGCTCGAAATAGCTTTCCAGCGGATAGCCTTTCTTTTTGCACAAGGCCAGAATGCCCAAATGCTTGCCCGAGCAGTTGTGGTAGATGGACCGCTTCGGCTGCTGCCGGCGGAGAAGCTGTTCGGTCGCATACGCGCTGAGCGGATACGTCGGATGGCAAATCAGCTGGTCTTCGCGGATTCCGGTTTTCCGCATGATCGATTCCAGCGCCGCGACATGAAACGGCTCCGCCCGGTGCGAACCGATGAAAATCGCCGCCTCCGCGTCGGTCAAGCCGAACTCCGCGTCAGCACCCGCCCGGACGACCGGAATGGCCTGAAACGGTTTTCCCGACGAACGCAAAAACGTCACCGTCTCCGGTTCGCCCGCCCAGTACTGCACCCGACCTTTTTCGTTCACACCGCAAATATGACCGCTGTGCGAACATTCCTCGATTCCCCCTCGGTACTCTTTGACCAGTACGGCTTCCATGAATCCCCCTTCTTCCCTTTCAGATGGATATGTCAAGGCCCTGATCGAACCGCTGCTGCAAAACGAGCCGGGCGGCTCCGATCATGACCGATTTGTCCCGAAGCTGCGAGCGGACGACTCGGAAAGTGCCGCCGAACGGTCCCCATACGAGTTCCGCCAGCTTTTGCTGGATCATTTCGAAAATGCCGGCATGGTCTTCGATGAATTCGCCGGTCAAGATAATCGTGTCCGGATTGTACACGCACACGACGTTGTTGATCGTCACCGCGGCGTACGTGCAGGCGCGCTCAATGATATTCCTCGCCCAGTGCTCTCCGCTGCGCATCATCTCCAACAGCTCGTTCATATCGGAAACGGGTTTGACCTGGTTCGCTTCTTGCAGCATCGCCAAATCGGTAATGTAGGTTTGCAGGCATCCGCGCTTGCCGCATTCGCACAACCGGCCGTTCGGATCCACCGTCGAATGCCCGATTTCGCCGGCAAAATTGTTCGCGCCGCGATAAATTTGCTGGCCGATAATCAGCGCGGAACCGACGCCGCTGCCGATGCTGACGAGCGCCGTGGTGCCTTCGGTTCCGATGGAACGCGCCGCGCTTTCCGCGAGGGCTTTCACTTTCAGATCGTTGTCCAGTACAACGGGCAGATGAAGTCTCGCTTCCAGTTCTTTTGCGAAACGGGCGTTTCTCCATTCCAATTGGGCCGAAAACACGACCGTCCCTTCCGCAGTGTTCATAATGCCCGGCAGCCCCACGCCGACACCGATGAGCTTGGAAGATCCGAGCGGATGCCGCGCCAAAAGCCGGCGCACAAGATCGGCGGCGTGATCGGCCACCGCGGACGGGCCGCTTTCCTCCTTGCGCATGTGCCGTTTTTCTTCCGCTATGATCTGCCCGTCCAGATTGACCAGCCCGACCTTCACCACATTTCGGTCCACATGGATGCCGATCGCGATAAACGCGTCGACATCGATATCGAGCATCGTCGCTTTGCGTCCGACGCCCGAGGAGTACTGCTCCGTTTCCTTGACCAGGCCGAATTCGATCAGGTCCGCCACAATTCGCCCGGCCGAAGCCGCGCTCATCCCGGTTTTCTTGGCGATTTCCGCCCGGGAAATCGGCCGGCATTTCAGGATCATGTCAAATACGAGCATCCGGTTATTCTTTTTCATCAGTTCCCGGTCGTGTTTTTCCAGCAGCAATCGAACACCAGCCCATTTCTTTCATCATGTTATTAATGGACGAAAAAAAGAAACAAAAAACTCAAATACAACGTTTAAAATCTCAAAAATTCACATCATTTATTTTCATGATATTAATAATATATTTCGGTCCGGAATATCTGTCAAGAAAAGCCTTGATCGTTATTTTGAAATTTGCCATGTCCTTCCGTCCTCACCGGCTCATGTTTGGCGGGGAAGCCTCTGCTCCACTCGGAAATCCAATAAATTTCATCATGTCAGAAAAAAAAGCCACAGCCGAGAGTTCCCGTCAGCGGGAATTCCATGCTGTGCCTCCAAACCGTATCGTTTGCCTGACGTCCACATGTTGTTCGGCCATACAGGCTGGTATGCTTCACTCATCCGCAATGGCAACTGCGTGGTAGGTGTACCGACTTCCTGCCCGTGCACACGGTGAGCTGGCACCAACGCGGGTACTGCCCCGCACTTCGGCGATTTCCGCTTGCGCACCGGTGATGTCGCCCGGGCGCATCATTCGCGGTCACACCTTCAGTTCGACGCGAATGTCCGAAGGATGCGCGCCGAGTTTGTCCATGACGAGCTCAATGATGCTGAGCGCCTCGCTTTTCTCCAGTTTTTCGGCCTGCACGACGACTTTCCACGCGTCGTTTTGCCGCAGCACGACGGCGTTGGCGTACTGGCTTTTCAGCCGGCCTTCGATCTCGTCGATCGCGTCCTGCTGCATCTGCAGCTCGCTGATTTTTTCCATCGCCTCCGCGATTTCCGCTTCGCTCTTTTCCGCGTCGTTGACGATCGCGTTCCATTCTTCCAGTTCCCGGGCGAACTCGTCTTCCTGCAGCATTTCCATCGTCAAAAACTCGTTCATGCCCGACACTTCCCAGGCGTCCACCCGTTCGAGAATGTCTTCGTCGGTCAGCGCGGTTTCCTCGGCGGCCTTGTCTCCCGTCGGATTCGCGTCTTCCAAAGCGGTCGTCATATCGTCCGTCCATTCCAGCATGCCCTCGTCGTTCAACAAGTCGACGACAATGCTGTTCGCGTCCCCGTTTGCGGCTTGGTCCACGTCGCCCCCGTCGTCCGTAAACAGATAGTACGCGGACAGCACCACCATGATGCTGAGCATGGACACAAGCCAGACGGTTTGCCGTTTCTTGTTCATCGTTCATTCCTCCCCTTATTGTTGTGACGGCCGGCCGGCCGCGGCTCACTGCCGCTTGCGCGGAGCGACGGAGATGCGGTGCACCGGCACCTCGAGTCCGCGCGAAACGACTTCCCTGATCCATTTCTGCACCGCCAAATTTTCGGCACCTTCGGCGACGATGATGACGCCGCGAATTTTGGGCCGGATTTTTTTCAACACGATCGGCTGCTGCTCGCCGGAAACTTCATACAGGACAATTTGGCCGCTGCGCGTCAAATTGGTGATGTGCCGGGTCGCCCCATAGCGGTCCGTTTCGTCGGTACGCTGTTCATTGGCCTGCACGTTGCGGTACACGACAATTTCCTCTGTGGAGTCGATGGTCACCATGACGTCCACCCGGCCCGTGCCGACGATCTGCTCCAGGATGCCGCGCAAACGCTGCTCGTAAGCCGACTCGTATTCCTGGAAAGGCGATCCTTCCTTGTCTTTGCCCATGAACACCTCCTGTTCGTTTCCGGACGCCGCGGCTTCGCCGGCGTTGTCGTAAGAACCGACGTTTTCGACGTGGAAAAACGAATTCAGGAGCATGAAGCCGATGCCCGCCAATCCGGCGATCAGCAGCCAGCGGAACGTTTGCGCGCGCTTCGTCCCCTGCGGCCCGCCACCCAACCATTTTTCCAGCGCCTGCAGCCATTTCCCCACAAAGGCCTCACCTCCTTCACGGCGTTCTCCCCCTTTTTTTGCGCCGTCCATGACCGTTCGCGGCGACGTTACGGGTTTGCAACGGGTTCAACTTGTCGGATCTGTCACGTGCCGGTCCGCCGTTCCGGCGAAATGTCACCGCTCCTCCGCGGACCGGACATGGATGTGTTCCTCCGCGAGTTCCCATCGTTCGGAAAGCCATCGGCGAATGGCGTCCGCGCTCTCCGTTTTCCTGCCGTCATCCGGACCGCTTGCCGCGGTACGTCGGGATTCGTTCGCCTCCGCATCCAGCCCGCCGTCTTCCTCCGCCCCGAACGGCACCTCCACGGAGATCGTCACCGGTTTGACCGGTTCGACCGGTCGGACGGGATCCGCCCAATTCCCGGCTTTCTCGTCCGCATCGGAATCGCCCCGCTCGGAAGCGGCGCTACCGGAACCGGTTCCCTGCGCGGTCCGTGCATTCGCGGTCAGACCGCTGTCGTCCACGGCGAGATCCAGCGATCCCAGTCGCAAACGTCCTTCTTTGTCTTCCTCGATGCCGACTTGCACCTGCCGCACGTCCACCGCAAACCGCTGCTCCACTTCGGCCCGCACCGCGGCCGCCACCTGGGCGCGCACCATTTCCAGCGCCTCCCGCTCCCGCATCCCCCGCATCCGTTCCCCTTCCCGCAGTACGCTTTGCAGCTCCGGCAGCCGGGACGCTTCTTTCGTCCCCGCTCCAACCGCGGCAAACCACGCTTCGGGGTTCGCATCGGCGCGAATCAGCTGAATGACCGGCGTCAGGATCGTCAGCAGGATGAACAGGCTGACGACGACTTTCACGTACCGCTGCATCGACGAGCCGGGCAGCGCCAAATCGATGAAGGCGGCGATCAAGATGATGACGATGATTTGCTTGAGCCACCCGCCGAGCGCTTCGATCAATGCGCCTCCCCCCGTTACCTCATCATGACGGCGATGTTGCCGGACAGGATGATGATGGTGATCGCCAGAAAAAACAACAGACCGACGGCCGCGAGCGCGGCGAACACGTACAGCAGGCTTTTGCCGATCGTCTGCAGACAGCCGATGACGGGATTGTCTCCGAGCGGCTGCATGACGGAAGCGGCCAAATTGTATATCAGCGCCAGCGCCAAAATTTTCAGCGCCGGAAACGCGCACAGCAGGATGAGGATGATGACGCCGACGAGACCGACCGCGTTTTTGACGAGCACGGACGCGCTCATGACCGTATCGGTCGCATCGGACAGCAGTTTGCCGACGACGGGCACCAGATTGCCGGTGACATATTTGGCCGTGCGGAGCGTGATGCCGTCCGTCGCCGCGCCGGTGGCGCCCTGGACGGAGATGACGCCGAGAAAAACGGCCAGAAGGACGCCCAGCAGGCCGATGCCGACATTTCGCAACAGTCCGGCGAGATGGGTCACCTTGTATTTGTCCGTCAGCGAGCTGACGATATACAGCACGGCGGAAAAAAACAAGAGCGGGAACACGACGGTATGCACGAGCGTCCCCACGGTGTGAATCATGAACACGATCAGCGGATGCATGACGGTGACGGATACGACGCCGCCGACCGACGCGAGCATCGTCAGAAGCAGCGGAATCATCGCGATCATGAAATGGACCATGCTCTCGATCGCCGAGCGGGCGTAGCCGATCGCCACGCTGAAACTGTTGACGGCGATAACCGCCAGCACGATGAAGGTGACGCCGCCTGCGAGTTTGCTGACCGCGCTTCGTTCAAAGGCGCTCTGCAGCGTATCCAGCAGCATGCCCATCACGGTGATGACGACGATGGTGCCGAGCAGCCTGCCGTTGTACAAAATCTCGTGAAACAGAAACCGCGCGAGCCCGCCCAGGACGTCCGAAAGGCTGAAGCCGTCTCCTCCCGGAACGATCATGTCCATCAGCGTAGGATGGTGCCTGTCCGGAAAAAAACCTCCGTATTGCCGCAGCAGATCGTTCCAGTAACGTTCCACCTCGTCCGTATTCAGCTGCTCGGCCTGCTTTTCGATGAGGGCGGTTTCGGGAGACGCGGCCAACGCGGAATCCGCGCCAACGAGCAGCAGGAGAACGATGAAGGCGGCCGACGATATGCGTATTCCGGAACGAATCATTGGCGATCATCTCCCGCTCTGTTCACGCCGGCAACAGTTGCACCACCGTCTCGATGATGACCCGGATGATGGGGATCGCCATGAACAGGATCAAGATTTTGCCTGCCATTTCGATTTTCCCGGCGATCGATTCATGGCCGGCATCCCTGACGGTCTGGGCGCCGAATTCGGCGATGTAGGCGATGCCGACGATTTTCAAAATCGTTTTCAGGAAGACGGAGTCGATCTGGGAGCGGGCGGCCAAATCCTCGAACACGGCGATCACCGAACCGATTTTCCCGATCAGGAAGACAAAGACGGAGGCGCCGAAAATCAACGCCAGCAGCATGGCGAACACCGGCTTTTGCTCCCTGATCAGAAGCGCCATGAGGGCGGCGATCAGGCCGAGGCCGACGATTTGGATGATTTCCAAGCGTTCCACCTACTGAAACAAAAATATCGTGCGGATTTCCTGAAACAGATCGTCCAGTTTCTGGATCACCATATACAGGACGAGCACAAAGCCGATCACCGTCACCCATTGGGCGATTTCCTCCTTGCCCATTTGCTTCAAAATCGTGTGTATCATCGCCAAAATAAACCCGATGGCGGCGATCTGAAATATGGAGTTCACATCCAGATTCACGGGCTCTCCCTCCGCTTCGTTCACCGACCGCCTGTCGTTCGCCGCAATGGTCAGAACATCAAAATGACGACGAGCGCTCCCCCCAGCATCCCCAGGCTTCTCCACATTTTCGCGTATCGCCGCTCTTCTTCGGCGGCGTTCTCTTCTTCGCACTGAAGCTGGTTCATCGCCAGCCGCAGATGCTTGATCTGATCGAGACGGTCGGACGCGCCGAGACTGTGGCCGAGCTGCAGCACGATGTCCTGTTCGGATTCCTTCATCGCCGTTCTCCCCCAGCTTGCGCGGACCGACGTCTGCCAGGCGTCCGCCGTGCGCGCGGTGTGCGATTCCAGTTCCTCCGCCGCGCGGCGGAACATTTCCGCCACCGGTTCGGACGTTTGTCCGGCGATGCGCCGCAGCGCTTCCGGCAGCGGCGTATGCCCGAACGTGATCTCCGTCTCCAGACGCTGCAGCGCCTGAATCAGCGTGCGGATATGACGCGGCCGGTTCGCATACTGTTGCGACATGTACCAGCCGATCATCGTTCCCGCCGCGAACACCAGCACGGCGCCGATCCATTTAACCATGGCGGCGGTCTCCCCCGATGATCATGGAATCGGTCAGACGTCCTCCGGCATCGTAAATGCGAACGATCCGGCCGATGCTGTAAGCTCGGCCGATCGCCACAAAACGGGAAAAGAACCCGTTCTCGATGAGCTGTTTCAGCATCGGTCGCGAAGCGACATCGCGAAAATCGTCCCCGTGCGCGGTGGCGATGACGCGGATGCCGGCATGCAGCGCCTCGTGAACGGCGGCGACGTCTTCCTCGCGTCCGATTTCGTCGACGACGATTACCTCCGGCGACATGCCGCGGATCATCATCATCATGCCTTCCGCCTTGGGACATCCGTCCAGCACATCGGTGCGCGGACCGACGTCGAACGTCGGCACGCCGCCGACGCAGGCGGCGATTTCCGAACGTTCGTCCACAATGCCGACTTTGCAGCCGGCCATCGTGCGGCCGTTTGCTCGCCAGCCGCCGCGGCTGAGCAGGCGGGCGAGATCGCGCAGCAGCGTCGTCTTGCCCTGCTGAGGCGGCGAAACGATGAGCGTATGGTGGACCCTGCCCGAGACCGAATCATAGATTTTGGGCAGAACCGGTTCCGCACATCCCGGGATTTCCCTGGCGATGCGGATGTTGAATCCGCTGACGTCGCGAATTTGTTTCACCGCCCCCCGTTCCAGCACCGTTTTGCCGGCCAGACCGACGCGGTGTCCGCCGCGCACCGTGATGTAGCCGCGTTTGAGCTCTTCTTCGAACGTGTAGACGGAATGGTTCGTCAACAGCTCCAGCATTGTGCGGCAGTCGTCCCGTCCCGGGACGTACGCCCGCTCCGGGTCGCCGGTCAGTTCGCCGCCGCCGCCGACAAACGCGTAATCGCCTCCCAGCGATACTTCCAGCGGACGGCCCTCGCGGACGCGAATTTCTTCCAAACGCCCGAGCGTCTCCGGAGGGAGAGCGGCGACGAGCTCGCGGACGGCGGGCGGCAGCGCGGCAAGCACCGTTTCCAGCATGATCGGTTCCTCCATGTTTGTCCTGTCGCTTCATAACCATATGTATGCCTGGACGAACCGATTATGACTGGCTTGCCGCCGGCATGTCCGTCACTTTTTCAAAACGCCGATAAACAGACAGGCGATGCCCACCGTAATCCAGGCCATTTTGCTCCAGGACAACCGGTCGGCGATGCCGACGAGACCGATCGTCGTCGTGCTGATCAGGATGACGGGGCCGACCAGCGCCAGCCCGGAGTTGACCAGCAGCGCTCTTTCGATGTCGTTCAGGCGCAGCATGACCAGTGCGGCCAGCAGTTCGATACTGCCCGACGCGAGGCGCAGGACGACCATGCCGAGCACATATTTGTCGATCATGGAACGAGCCTCCTTGTCCGAGTTCCTCGCTATACTCTATGCGGGCTTGTTCCTATTTAGGATTGGGCGGGCACTTCCGGGATGTCCGCCGCATATATTGCTCACGTGCCGGGCGTAAGCGCCGCACAATACCGAAGGAATCCTACGGACGAGGAGACTGGCCGCATGGAAAATGTCGCATTGCAATGGCCGCCGGGCCTGGAAGACCCCAGCGGAACGCGCGCGCCGAAACCGAGACTGTCGGGCCGCACCATGATCATCGACAAGGGGATGGGGCTGCACGCGTTCGAGGACATGCTGCATATGGCCGGCGATTATATTGACATCATCAAACTGGGGTTTGGCACCGCGGCGCTGTACCCGGCGCCGGTGCTGCGCAAGAAAATCCGGCTGTGCCATGCCTGGGGTGTGGAAATTATGCCGGGCGGCACGTTTCTGGAGGCGGCGGTGGCCCAGCGGGACGCGGCGCGGTATTTGCAGACGGTCGCGGACTTCGGTTTCGGCTGCATCGAAGTGTCCGACGGCACGATCGACATGCCGCGGTCGCTGCGCCGATCGCTGATCCGAGAAGCGTTGAATTGCGGACTGAAGGTGTACACGGAATACGGCAAGAAAAAAAGCGGTTCCACCGTGGACGTGTCGGAGCTGTTGGAGACGGTTCACGACGATGTGCAGTGGGGCGCGTCGATGGTGACCGTCGAAGGCAGGGAATCCGGAGCGGGAGTCGGCTTGTATGACCGGGAGGGAAATTGCCGGGAAGAAGATGTGCTGAAAATCGTTTCGCAGGTGGAGGACCCGCGCCTCTTGATGTGGGAAACGCCGCAAAAGTCGCAGCAGGTCTATTTCATCCGCACGCTGGGCAGGGACGTCAATCTCGGGAACATCGCTCCCGACAACGTGCTGGCGCTGGAAGCGCTGCGAAGGGGCTTGCGTTCGGATACGTTTGTGCAGGAAAGCGAAGGCGGGGACGAACGTAAGTTGAAAAGCGTAAGTCCGATGGTCGAGGAAACGGGAGCCGGCAGGTGAAACCGCAGCGCGGCAATAAAGCGGCCGGGCCGCGCCGTCATGCCGCTTGCCGGCGAAGGAAGACGAAGATCGACAAACCGGTTCTAAGCGGGACAACCCCGTTCATATGAATGGATAGAAACAGTCCAACCGGCAGCGGGCTTGCGGTCGGGCGCCGCCATGCGCAAAAGCCGCGCATCGGAAACGGCGCTTGGGACGCGCCGCCGGCCGCCGCGAAAAGGAATGGAATCCATGGCCATCAACGGGGAAATGTTGCTCGTCATCCTGATCATTATCGGACTGATCGGCCGTTCGCCGATCATCACGACCGCGGCCTGCATCCTGCTGGCGATCAAACTGATTCAGCTGGACCGTTTTTTGCCGACGATCGAACGCCGCGGCCTTGAGTTGGGGCTATTGTTTTTGACCATGGGGGTGCTGGTGCCGTTCGCCAGCGGCAAAGTGGCCGGGAAAGACATCGTGTCCATCCTGACGTCGTGGCAGGGAGTGCTCGCGCTGACGGGCGGCGCGGTGGCCACCTGGATGAACGGAAAGGGGCTGGACCTGCTGAAAGTCGATCCCGAATTGATCGTCGCGCTGGTGATCGGCTCGATATTCGGGATCGTCTTTCTGCGCGGCATCCCCGTCGGACCGCTCATGGCCGCGGGAATTACCGCGATGTTGTTGAAAATGTTCAGCTGGCTGTTCGAACAATGGAAATAGGCGAACGCGCGATCCGGGCGCGTTTTTTCGTTTCACTTCGGCGATTTACCTGCGCTCTTTCGGTCCGCCGACGAAAGCTTCGGTGGAAGCGTCCAGACCGAAGGCGGAATGCAGCGCGAGGATGATTTCCGTCAAATTTTCGCCGCTGACGATGCACGACACTTTGATTTCGGACGTGCTCACCATCTGGATGCTGACGCCCTGCCGGTAGATCGTGTCGAACATTTTGGCGGCGACGCCCGGCGTGCTGACCATGCCCGCGCCGACGATGGACACTTTGACCAACCCCGACTCGGACCGGACGTCTTCGAAATCGAATTCGCCTTTCAGGCCTTTTACGACTTCGACCGCCTTCTCCAGATCCGCTCCGGACACGGTGAAGGAAAAATCGGCTCGGCCGTCTTTGACGCCGCTCTGCACGATCACATCCACATCGATCTTCTCTTCGGCCAGCGCCGTAAACACTTTCGCCAGCACGCCGGGGCGGTCTTCCGCACCGAGGATGCTGATTTTGGCGACGTTTTTATCATAGGCGATGCCGCGAACGGCCGCTCCCTGCTCCATGACTGCTTCCTCCTTGACCAGCGTTCCCTCGTGATTCGTAAAGCTTGACCGGACGACAAGGCGCACCTTGTAATGTTTCGCATACTCCACCGCGCGCGGGTGCAGCACCGCCGCGCCCAGAAACGCGAGTTCCAGCATTTCGTCGTAGGAAATCTCGTTCAGCTTGCGCGCTTTGCGGACGATGCGCGGATCAGTGGAATACACCCCGTCGACGTCGGTATAAATTTCGCACAAATCGGCGCCGATGGCGGCGGCCAGCGCCACCGCGGTCGTGTCCGAACCGCCGCGGCCGAGCGTCGTAATTTCCTGATCCTCGGTCATCCCCTGGAAACCGGCCACGATGACGATGTTGCCCTTCGCCAGCGCCTCGCGGATCTTGTGCGCTTTAATGTCTTTGATTCTGGCCTTTCCGTGCGTGCCGTCGGTCATCATGCCGACCTGCCAGCCGGTATACGACACGGCTTCGTGTCCCAGCGCGTGAATCGCCATCGACAAGAGCGCCACAGACACCTGCTCGCCGGTCGTCAGCAGCATATCCATTTCCCGCGCGGGCGGCCGCTCGTTCAGCTGCCGGGACAAGTCGATCAGTTCGTCGGTCGTGTCGCCCATTGCGGAGACGACGACGACGCACTGATGGCCCTGCTGTTTTTTGTCGACGATGCGCTGCGCGACGTGCTTCATCCGCTCCACGGTCCCGACGGAGCTTCCCCCGAATTTCATCACTACCAATGACAAGTGTTTTTCACTCCTGTTCCCGCCATAACATACAGGATTATATTATAGCATACGGCCCAACGCCGTGAGTAGACACACGAGAACTGCAAAATTCAACCCAGAGCCCACTGCTGCGAGCAGACACCGCTCAAAATCGCGCGCCGCGTTCGCCCCCGTACACACGCCGAAGCCTGGCGTCTGCCGGGACAACTGCCCGCAGCGCCAGGCTTCCGGACGGCCGCGCCGAACCGCGCGTCGCGGCGTTCATGCGCGGGAGACGTATCTCCCTTCCGTCGTGTTGATCAACAGCACGTCTCCTTCATTGATGAACAGCGGAACTTGCACGTTGAAGCCGGTTTCCAGCTTCGCGTTCTTGGTGGCGCCGGTCGCGGTGTTGCCGCGGACGCCCGGCTCGGTTTCCACCACTTTCAGCTCCACCGTGTTCGGCAGGCTGATGCCGATAATTTCGCCTTCATAGCTTTGGATGTTGACGATCATGTTCTCTTTCAGGAAATTGAGTTCCCATTCCAGCTGGTCCGAGGTCAACGTAATCTGGTCGAACGTCTGCATGTCCATGAACGTATGTTCATTGCCGCTCGCATACAAGTACTGCATCTCGCGGTTTTCCACCATTGCCCGTCCTACGGTCTCGCCGGCGCGGAACGTGCGCTCCACGATGTTGCCGTTGCGCAAATTTTTCAGGCGGGCGCGCACAAAGGCGGCGCCTTTGCCCGGTTTGACGTGCTGGAAATCCTGTACGGTGAAAATCTCACCGTCCACTTCGATGGTCAGTCCGGTTTTGAAGTCGTTTACTGAGATCACTGTCCGTTCCCTCCTGGATCGTCAATCGATTACCCGATACGGGTCCAATGTTTCGGCGACGCGGTCAGGCGTTCCGCACCGGTATCCGTGATCACCACATCGTCCTCGATTCGGACGCCGCCGAATCCCGGCAAATAGATGCCCGGTTCCACGGTGACCGTCATCCCCGGCTGAAGCACCGTCTCACCGGTGACGGACAGCCGCGGCGCCTCGTGGATTTCCAGCCCGATGCCGTGCCCCGTGCCGTGTCCGAAATAATCACTATAACCATACCGCTGGATGATGTTTCTCGTCAAGGCGTCGGCCTCTTTGCCGGTCATGCCGGGCCGCAAGTTTTCGAGCGCGTGCATCTGCGCTTCCAGCACGATGTCGTAAATTTCGCGGTGTTTGCCGGTTTCCTTTCCGACCATGACCGTGCGCGTCAAGTCCGAGCAGTATCCCCGATAATACGCGCCGAAATCGAAGGTGACCAGTTCGCCTTCGGCGATCGGTTTGTCGCTGGCCACGCCGTGCGGCAGCGCGGAGCGCGCTCCAGAAGCGACGATCGTGTCGAAGCTGGCGGAGTCCGCACCCTTGGACCGCATGAACGTTTCCAGCTCCCACGCCACTTCCTTTTCCGTCACGCCGGGCCGGACGAAGGATAGAATGTGCTCGAAGGCTTCGTCCGCGATGCGCGCGGCCTGACGCAAAATTTCCACCTCGCCGGCATCCTTGACCATGCGCAGCTGCTCGACCAAACCCTTCGCCGGTACGAGTTCGACGCCCGGCAAATCCCGCGCCAATTCCAGATACGTTCCGTAGCTCACATGTTCCTGTTCGAAACCGAGGCGGACAATTCGCTCCTCTTCCAGCGCCGCCTTGAGATCGGGCAGCACGTTAGGACCGTGCTGTCGGATTTCGCAGTTTTTCACCTGCCCGGCGGCCTGTTCCATGTAGCGAAAATCCGTGAAAAACACCGCCTTGTGCAGCGTCACCAGCACGTAGCCGGAAGTGCCGGTAAATCCGGTCAAGTAGCGGCGGTTGGCCGGGCCGGTCACCCAGAGCGCTTCCAAATCTTCCTCGTCCATTTTTGCGCGAAGCGACGCAAGACGCCGTTCCGTGTCCATGTATCGATCACCCGCCGTTCAAGTGTAAGAGCAGGGCGCGGACGCCCAACTCATAAGAAACGGCGCCGAACCCGCTGATTTGTCCGACCGCGACCGGAGCGATGACGGAAACGTGCCGGAACGATTCCCGCTTGTGAATGTTGGACAGATGCACTTCCACGACCGGCAGCTGCACCGCCGCGATCGCGTCGCGGATCGCGATGCTGTAATGCGTGTAGGCCCCCGGATTGATCACGATGCCGTCGACCGTTCCGTACGCCCGGTGAATCGCATCGATGATCTCTCCTTCGATGTTGGATTGGAAGAAAGACAGTTCGGCGCCGAGTTGTTCGCCCAATGCGCGCAGCCGGTTCTCGATGTTCTGCAGCGTATCGGTGCCGTATACGCCGGGTTCGCGGATGCCGAGCATGTTCAGATTCGGACCGTTGATCACGAGAATGCGTTTCATCGGTTCACTCCATCCCTGGGGGTTGGCCGCGCTGCCTGCGCGGGCGCAAGCGGCGCGGATGTCCGTCGCGCGACGCTGCCGCGCGATCCGGGAAAAGCGGTCTGTCAGCCATTTTACCATAAAACGGGGATGGATGGCGAATGTTTCTTCACGGCCGCGCGGCCTCTCAGCCGTTGTCCGCCGGGCTGTGCCGCTCTTCGTTGAACTCCTCGGAGATCGTGTACCCGATAAACAATCCCCAGAGGACAAACAGACACAGTTCACTGACCAGTGTGGTCGGATTCATTTCCGCAATGGCGGGCGTCACGCCGCCTTCCCCCGCCAGCAAGAAGGAGACGAGCCACCACGCCGCGCCGTACAAGATGCCGGGATACGGGCCCTTCACTTTCCGCAGCACGGCGGTGTACAGCAGCGCCGCGGCGATCGAAGCCGCGATGATGAATGCCCACCCGGTCAGGAGGCCGCGCCAGCTTTTCATAAACTCGTGCTTGAACAGCGGCTCCACCATGAACCCCGGCAAGACGGACGTAAAACGCAGGTAATACAGGACGATTTTCGCCGCCCCCCAGATCAAACCCGCAAAAAAGCCGACATACAGCGCAAACGCCCACGGATTCGTCCGCCGGATGTCCGACTCCACCACTTTCATCCACCCATCCTCCTTTCCATTTGCCGCAAATGACGCAACCAAAGTTGGCCGTTGGCATTGCAAGAACTCCTGAATACCAACTTAGATTTGGTTTCATCACATCAACCCGGACCAAGATCGCGAAGGTGCCGCCTGTTTTTTCGGCAACCCCCGCCCCAGGTGAACAATGGGCAATTTTCAAAAAAGAAAATCGCGCGGGAACCGGTAAAGGATACCACTCTATGTTAGTATCCGATGAACGGCCGAAGCGCATTCATCCCGGCGCCATGGTCTCCAGTCCGACGGGATAGTCGGCAAAAAGAAAGCAGAGGGTCTTCGAGTCGAAACTTCGAGCCCCCTGCATTTTTACCGTTCCGATTTCTTCACTATCGTACGACACCCAGATTGATCTCCCGGATCAACTCCACCGGCAGCTTCGGCTTGCGGTCTTCCGTCAGCAGTCCGTTGATCTCCTGCTGGACGTCGGTCAGCTGTGTGTAGCAGTATCCGCACACATACCCGAGGCTTCGGATCGCCTGCACGAGTCCCCGGAAGCGCGCCGCGAATTCCTCGTCCGATGACACCTGCCGGCCATATCCCCAACCTTTGTCCGATTGATAGGCGATGCCGCCGAATTCGGTGATCATGACCGGCTGCCCCCGGTAGCCGTAGCCTTCGGCGAAGGCGTACTTCCATTGGTTGCACACGGTTTCGCCCCGCAACACCGCTTCCTTGTCCGCCAGCCGCTCAAGCAGCGCTTCGCCCGTTTCGGCATAGTTGTGCAGCGTGACAATGTCCGAAACCGTATGCTCCCAGCCGTCGTTCGCGATCACGGGGCGATGGGGATCCAGCGCCTTGGTCAGATGGTAAATGCCTTCGGTCCAATTCTGCTGCCGCCGGTCGCGCAGAATCGAAGGAACGCCCCACGATTCGTTGAACGGCACCCAGACAATGATGCTCGGATGGTTGTACCGCTGCCGGACGATCGTCAGCCACTCCTGCGTGAACGCCTCGACGGCGCGGTCATGAAATTCAAAGGTCGCGGCCATCTCCGACCAAACGAGCAGCCCCTTCACATCGCACCAATAGAGAAAACGGGCGTCTTCAATCTTCATATGTTTGCGCACACCGTTAAAGCCCATCGCCAGGATATGGTCGATGTCGGCAATGAGCGCCTCTTCGCCCGGCGGCGTCAAATGGCTGTCCGGCCAGTAACCCTGGTCGAGAATCAGCCGTTGGTAAATCGGCGCGTTGTTGAGCAGCACCCTGCCGTGCTCGACGGACACTTTGCGCATGCCGAAATACGAGTACACACGGTCGACGACGCGACCGTCCGCATACAACGTGAACACGACGTCGTACAAGTTCGGCTGCTGCGGCGACCACAGCCGCTTCTTCCACGGCCCGTTCGATTCGTGCGCCAGGTCGACTTCCACGGACAGGCAGGGGCGGTCGACCGCGACGCCGACCCGTTTCACCGGCTTGTCCTTCCACGTGATCTCCGCTTCCAGCGTGAGCGTCCGGCCGGGTTTCAAGCCGGTCACCTCATAATCGAACCGGATCATATTTCGATCGATGTCCGGTGTCATTTTGACGGCATCCAACCGCTGTTCGCCGGCATATTCCAACCATACGGTCTGCCAGATGCCGGTCGTCTGCACATAGAAACACTCGAAGTTGTCCGGCGTCCACCGCTGTTTGCCCCGCGGCTGATAACAGCTGTCGCTGTCTTCGGCTTTCACCGTAATCGTGTTGTCATGCCCGAAGGTCACATATGGGGTGATATCAAACGAAAAAGCGGTGTAGCCGCCCCGATGCGTTCCGACCGGATGCCCGTTCACCCACACTTTCGCGAAATAATCGACCGCCTGAAAATGCAGCAGCGCGCGCTTTCCCGCCATTTCCAACGGGATTCGCACGGACCGGTTGTACCAGACGCGCGGATGGAACGTTTGCTCGCCGATGCCGCTTGCCTTCGTTTCATACGTAAAAGGCACGATGATCGTATGCGTGCCCGCGAAGTTTTCCTGCCACCGTTGCGCTTCCCCGACATTGTCGTCGTCGAAGCGAAACTCCCAGGCGCCGTTCAGACTTTGCCACTCCCGGCGCACGAATTGCGGCCGCGGATAATCTTTGATATAGGATTTGGTCGCCATGCGTGCCTCCACTCCGTATCGGAAGTCTATGATTTGGTCTTGAACGTGACGGCGAACACGGAATGCGGACGCAAGGGATAACCGTCCTTCCAGACGGCGGCCGGCACGCGCTCCATCCGGCAGGCGATGTTCCCGGGTTCGAACACGGAGTTGATTTCGTCGTATGCGTCACCGGTAATTTGATACAGCGCCGTCTCGTCCGCCGCCGCAATGCCGTCCAGGCAAAGCCTGGTCTTCACTTCCTCCAGGCTGCGGTTGACGATAAAAACCGTCATTTCGCTGCCGTCTTCGTTCGCGCCGGCCGCCACGTCCAGGTCGGGCAGCGCATCCAGCGCGATCGGGACCGGCTTGCCCGCGGCAACCGAATATGTGCCGCAGACCGTTTCCACCGGCAGCATTCGAGCAATCCCGCGTCCGGCGTAAAGTTTGAGCACTTCGTATGTCGGCGTTCCATAAACGGTGAGCGGCCGGCCGCTCCAGCCGGGTGTCTTGCCGCGATATTGGTCCGCATAAGCGTCCCCGACCCGAATGCAGCCGCCAAGCCAGCCGTTCACGAGGTCGGAGAAACTGCCGATGTGCACAACGTCGCTTTGCCGCAGCATTTCATTCAGGTTGGCGGCATTCGCCACCGCCGCGCCGAGCGTATGCTCGTCCGGCAGCCCTTTGCGGTTCGTGTTCGGATAGTACATCGTGTTGTATTCGGTGACGGCCAGCTTCACGTGCGCATGCTTCGGCTGCGAGCGAATGAGCGCCATCGTCTGTCCGATATCGTGCCGCGTCCACTCGGAAAACGCCGCCATCGCCTTGTAGCGTTCTTCCGCCGGCGTGTTGCGGTTCATGCCGAAACGCCCCAAACCGTGATACAAGTGCAGCGTCAAATAGTCGATGTGCGGCCCCGCGATGTCCAGCACCGCCTTGTTCCACGCCTGGTCCGTATGGCCGCAAACGAGCAGCACGATGTCCGGGTCCGCCGTTTTCATCGCCTTGGCGAAGGCGAGCGCGCGGCGGGCGAAGACTTCGGCGGAACAAGTGCCGACCTGCCACTCGCCCCACACTTCATTGCCGATTTCCCAATATTTCACCCCGTACGGCTCGGGGTGTCCGTTCGCCGCGCGCAGCGCGCCCATCGGCGTATCGGCGCCGCCGTTGCAGTATTCAATCCAGCGGGCCGCTTCCTCCGGCGTGCCGGACCCGTCGTTGACGCTGATGAGCGGCTCGGCGCCCAGTGCCCGGCAGAAGGCGACGAATTCATCGGTGCCGAAATATTTGCACGCCCAGCCGCCCCACGCTTCGTTGTACATGACGGGACGTTCCAACACCGGCCCCACGCCGTGCTCCCAGTGATAGGCGCTGATGTAATTGCCCGAATACCGCATCATGCCGGCGTTCAACCGCCGCGCCATCTCGAACACTTCCCTTTTGACGAAGCCGACGTGGTCTTCCGGCAGCAGGGAAACGTGATCGAGCCAAAGCATGCCGGTCGACACGTGGTCGTTCCACCGCGGGTGGTCCGCCGGCACGTAAATGCGAAATTCGGCGTCGGCGCAGGCGCGCGGCATCTCGAGCCGCGCTTCGTACCGCCGCCAATTGTGGCTGACGAGGTCGACGCGCGCGCGGCTGAGCAATTCCTCCGTCCGCCGGTCGACGATCTCGACGAGCAAATATCGCAGCTCCACCGAGGCCCGCGCGACGATCGTCGCCTGATAACCGACCGGCCCTTTCAACGCCGCGCGCTGCGCGACGCCGGCATCGGCTTCATCGTCGCTGAAAATGCGGATACGCTGGGCGTGTCCCGAATGCCGCGGCGCCGGCGGTTCCAGGGCGTACGCGGTGTTCTTGCCGTTCGTATACGCCGTCCACGTCCCGGACACTTCCGGTTTCCCTGCCGCCGCGCTTTCGAAATCCATATCTTTCAACGGAAAAGCGAGCATCGCCTCCATATGGTCGCGAATGTCTTCCACGAAATGGCCGAACAAAAACGGTTTCACCCGGTGCCGGCTCGCTTCGCCGCCTTTCACCGTAATGACGGCTTGTTTCATTTTTTTGTCCTCCCTCCCGTGCGGTCGTTCCGCCGTCAGCCTTTGATCGAACCGATCAACATCCCCTTGACGAAATGTTTTTGCACGAACGGATACATGACGAGCACCGGCACGCTGGACACGAGGATGACCGCGTACTTGATGCTTTCCGCCAGCAAAATCTTTTTCTCGATGCCGACGCTCGCATCCACCGCGTCCGAAGACTGGCTGATGAGCAAAATTTCGCGCAGCACAAGCTGCAGCGGATACAGCGCCTCGTTTCGAATGTAAATCAAGGCGTTGAAAAACGAATTCCAGTGGCCTACCGCGTAGAAAAGCGCCATCACCGCGATGATCGGCTTCGATAGCGGCAAAATGACGTTCAGCAGCAGCCGCGTGCTGGAACAGCCGTCGATTTGCGCCGCTTCCTGCAGCTCCCACGGAATGCTGGATTGAAAATACGTTCGCATGACGATCAAGTTATAGGTGGCGATCGCGTTGGGAATCATGAGCGCCCAAATCGTATCGACCATGCCGAGATTTTTCACCAGCAGGTAAGTCGGAATGAGACCGCCGCTGAAAAACATCGTCAGCGTAATGACCAGCATGATCGCGTTGCGCCCCGGCAAGTCCGGCCGGGAAAGCGGATAGGCCGCGAGAATGGTCATGGCGAGATTGATGAACGTGCCGAACACGGCGTAAAAGATCGTATTGCGGTAACCCGTCCAAATTTTCGTTTCGTGCAAGATGCTGGTGTAAGCTTCCACATTGAATCCCTTCGGCCAAAGCCATACTTCGCCGGCCAGCACTTTGGTCGGATCGCTGAACGAGGCGCTGACGACAAAGAGCAGCGGATACAGCACGATGACGATAATGACGGCGGAAATGGCGTAAATGACCGCATCAAAGATCCGATCGTCCCTGGACAAGCTCACCGCGGATGGTCTGGACATGCGTGCGCCTCCCTTACCACAAGCTCGTTTCCGTCGTCTTGCGGGCGAACCGGTTGACCGCAAGCAGCAGCGTCAAGTTGATGACGGAATTGAACAAACCGATCGCCGCCGTATAGCTGTATTCCCCCTTCAGGATGCCGGTCGTGTACACGAAGGTGGAAATCACGTCGCTCGACTCCAGGTTCAAGTTGTTCTGCATCAGCAAAATTTTCTCGAATCCGATGCTCATGAAATGGCCGACGTCCAAAATCAGCAAAATGACAATGACCGGAATGATGCCGGGCAGGGAAACGTGCCATATTCGGCGCAGCCGTGAAGCGCCGTCGATTTTCGCCGATTCGTACAGTTCCGGATTCACCCCGCTGAGCGCGGCGATATAAATGATGGACTGCCAGCCCATGTTTTGCCAAATATTCGAGCCGATATAGATCGTCTTGAACCATTTGGCCGATTCCATAAAGCGAATCGGTTCTCCGCCGAACAACTCGATCAACTTGTTGATCGGTCCCGACGGCGCCAAGAACAGCGTCAGGATGCCGACCATGACGACGACGGAGATGAAATGCGGCATATACGTGATGTTTTGCAGCAGTTTGCTGTACTTTCTGTTGCGGATTTCCGTCACGATCAAAGCCAGAAGGATGGGGATCGGAAACGCGACGAGCAGCGAAAAAAAATTGATCGTCAGCGTGTTCATCAGCAGTCTGCCAAAATAGTAGGAATCGAAAAAACGCACGAAATGATCGAAGCCGACCCATTCGCTGCCCAGAATGCCTTTGCCCGGGTTGAAATTTTTGAACGCGATCTGCAGCCCGTACAGCGGTCCGTAATGAAAAATCAAATACCAGGCGATCGGGGGAAGCAGCATCAAATACAAATCATAGCGCTTGGCGATCCGGATAAACCGCCGGTTCCACCGCTTGTCGGGAAGGCGGGGCAGCGCGCGAATTTCGTTCGCTTTCGAGCTTTCCATGAAGTTTTGCTCCTTCTCCTTTGATGAAACACCGCCGGTGACGGAAACGCCCGGGGAAACGTCCGTTTCTCCAGGCGTTCCGTCCGCCGCGCGTCAAGTTGGCGCCTTTTCCTTTCGTCCGCTCAAATTATTGGGTCATCTTGTCGAACGCCTCTTGATAAATTTCCTGCAGCCGATCGATATTCATCTTCTTGAGCGTCTTGACAAACTCGTCCCACTTGTCGAAACTGAGCGATCCGGCGATAAACTTCGTGGATTGCTCTTCGTAATACTTGTCGATATCGTTGCGAAGAATATTGACTTCCTGCGCCGTCTTCTCGTCGAACATCGGCGCCCCGTACTTCACCTTCGGCATGTAAGGCGCCAGCTGATCCTGCGCCGCCTGCACCTGCGGCGGATTGATGAACGACGCCACCTTTTCGCTGATCAGGTGCGGCGCGCCGCCGCCGGCATACGGTGTAATCCGCGCCTGCGCGCCGTCGGTGGCGAGGAATTCATCCAGATAGTACGGGATGCCGTCGCGCAGCTCGTAATGCTCGCCTTCGCGTCCAAACCGCAGCAGCGTGGAACCCTCGTCACTGTAGAAGTAATCGATCCAACGCATCGTCTCCGCCGGATATTTGTTCACCGAAGTGATGGCGAAAGCGCCGAAGTCGCGCGCGACCGGGGCACCTTGCGCCTGCAGCCTGTCGCCGTGCGGACCGGCGAGCGGCGCGATGCCGACGTACTGATCTTGAATTTGCAAAAAATTGTTGTTCGTCTGATCGAAGAAGAAGCCCGCCTTGCCGGAACCTTGCTTGGCCAAATATTCCGCTTCCTTGTGGATGAAAATATCCGGGTCGAGCAGCTTTTCCTGGTACAGCTTGTTGAGGTACATCAGCATTTCTTTGTTGCGTTCGCTGCCCATCCAAATTTCCACTTTGCCGTCGTTGATGTTGATGTTGTAACCCAGCTGCTGGTCCAGCCCGAACGAGCCGCTCATCTGACTGACAATCGACAAACCGCCGCGAGCGGTCATGGGGATCTCGTCTTTTTCGCCGTTGCCGTTCGGATCCAGGTCCCGGAACGCTTTCAGCGTGTTGTACAAATCATCCGTCGTCTCCGGTATCGGCAAATTCAGCTTGTCCAACCAGGCTTTGTTGATCCACTTCTTGTCCGTTCGGGCCGCATCGAGCGTCACGATGCCCGGAATCGCGTAAATGTGGCCTTCCGGCGTCGTGATGCCCGCGCGGATTTCCGGGTACTGCTCCAGCAGCGAACGGATGTTGGGCGCGTATTTTTCGATCAGATCTTCCAGCGGGATCAGCTGGCCGGCCGCGCCGTAACGGGTTGCCTCCAGCGGCGACAGCGCGGAGCGATAAAACGCGTCGGGCAGTTCATTGGAGGCGAACACCAGGTTTTTCTTTTCCTGGAACCCGTCCGTCGGCGTCTCGATAAATTCAACGTGAATGTTGGTCATCTTCTCATAGTCCTGGAACACCGGCATGTCTTTGAACGAGGCATTGACCGGCGCGATCCGCGTGAACATTTTGAGCGTGATTTTGTCCTGTACAATGGGAAACACATTTTGGTTGGCGACATCCTGGGAGACATCCGAAGACGATTCGGACGACGGCGCCGGGGATGGCGGGGAATCGTTGTCCGCGCCGTTGTTGCCGGTCTTGGCGCTGCAGCCGGCCAAAACGAGACAAACGGCGAGCAGGAGACTGACCGAACAGTGAATCCATTGTTTTCTCATGCGGCTGTGACCTCCACTTTTTTCATTCACCAAGGATTGTGTAAGCGTTTCCCGTGGTGTGAACTCATTATATTCGATCCGAATCCGCCGCCCATTGCAATATTTTGACCAAATACTCCACATCTTTTACGAGCGCGTTTCGCGGCCGCCGTTTTGCACGTACGCTTGCGGCGTCATCCCGGTCGCCTCCTTGAACACCTTGAAGAAATAGTTGTACGTGGAAAAACCGACCAGATGGCTGACCTCCTTGATCGTGTACCGGCCGCTTTCCAGCAGTCTTCGTCCCGCGTCGATGCGCACTTTGTTCAAAAACTCCGAGAAGGTCGCCTGCGTTTCTATTTTGAAAATCCGGCTCAGATACGAGGGGTTGAGCCCGATTTCGCTTGCCGCCTGTTCCAGGGTAATCCCCTCCCGGTAATGATCCAGGATATACTGGACCGCCTGCGACACGTGCCGGGAATAGCGCCCCTTGACGCGGGAATCCTTCAGCAGCTGCAGCAGCTTCGCGAAGTATTCCTGCAGCCGCCGCTCCATTTCGCGCAGATCGCCGATTTGGGCGAGATCGGCGCGGGACGGCAGTTCCCCCTTGCCGGCATCGTCGGAGGCGTCCGCTGCCCATTTCATGTGCGCTTTGGCGGCGATCCGCAACATTTCGCTCACGATCGACTGCACCGCCTGAGAATAAACCGGGAGATTCCGGAGTGACGAGAAAATCGCCGAAATTGTCCGGCGGATGCCTTCCGGATCCAGATTTTCAAGCGACAAGAGCAGCTGCTTCTGCTCGTCCATCGTAAGGGAAGTGCGGACGGGCGCGGCGCCCCGCGGATCGTTCGTGCCGATCCCGAAAATGTGATCCAGCTTCCGCATCGCTTCGTTCGCGCTCCCCGCGATTTGCGGCAGCGACGCGCAAATATAACCGATGGAATAAACGCATTTCAGATTCATGTACATCTCGACGACGTGCAAAAGCTTGCCCATCATGCCGTGAACTTCACTGTACAGCCGGTGTTCGCTGCGATGGCGAAAGGAAAAAACGACGACAAACCGGCCTCCGCCGATATACGCGGCCGATCGTTCAAACAGGTCGCCCAAGCTTTGCTGCATCATCTCCACCGTACGCTGGACCAGCCGAATCGTCTGCACATCGCTGAACGTTTCCGTGAGCAAAAGAAAAGATTGAATTTGCACGACGGCGGTGACGTAACTCACGGCGCCGGCATACAGCCCGCTTGCGGCCGCAACCGAAACCAGGCGCTCGCCGGCTTCCGCGTTTCCTCTGACCGCCTCCGCGATCCATTCCCGCAGTTGGACGGGATGCACCTGCTCGCCGGCTGTTCCGGACATCATTCGCCGGCCGCCGGAACTTTCTTGTTCCAATACATCGGTCACCTTGTTCAACACCGCGAGCAGCGACGGACCGTCCAGACGGTGCTTCAACAAGTAATCGGCCGCGCCGTCCTTCAAACATTCCCGCACATAGTCGTAGTCGTCATAGCTGCTCAACATCAACGTTTGGATGGCAGGGAAACGTTTTTTGACCACACGGTTCAGTTCCACGCCGTTCATGCCGGGCATGTTCACATCAATGATCATGATGTTCGGCGGCGACTGCGCGAGGATCTCCAAGGCCATCTCCCCGCTGTAGGCTTCCGGACACAGCTTGAATCCGTGGCGCGGCCAGTCGATCAACATGGCCAGATCATGATGCACGAGCGGTTCGTCGTCGACGAGCAAAATTTGATACATCGGTTATCCCGCCTCCCCTTCGGTCACGGCGCTACCGGGCTCGAGTCGGGGAACACGAAGGGTGACGCGGGTATACAGCCCGTGCCCGCTTTCGATCGTCAAGCCGTAGGGCTCGCCGTACGTGCGCACGATCCGTTCATGCACGTTGCGTATCCCCATCCCGCCGAACCTCGAGGATGCGCCGCTTTTTTGTACCCCCTGCAGCAGTTCGTCCAGCTGTTCCCGCTGCATTCCCCTGCCGTTATCCTCGACCTCGATGACGAGGTCTTGCCGGTCGGCAAACACGCGAATCGAGATGACGCCTCCGCGGCCGGTGGGGCCGATGCCGTGAATAATCGCGTTTTCGACGATCGGCTGGAGCACCAGTTTCAGCACGGCGCAATCCAGCAAACGATCGTCTTCGACCCGCGTGACGACCCGTATCGTTTCCATGTACCGGTACTTCATGATGGAAACGTAGCGGGCCATGTACTCCAGCTCTTCCCGAATCGTCAAATACACGCCGGAATTGCCCAGCATTCCTCTCATCAACTCAATCAGCGAGCCGGACACCTCTTCGATGTTGGACACGCCGTTCAATCTGGCGAGATACTTGATCGTATTGAGGGAGTTGTACAGGAAATGGGGGCGGATTTGCGCCTGCAGCGCGGTCAATTCCGCCTCCCATTTTTGCTTCTCGCTGAGGCGGATGCCTTCCATCAACCGTTTCAATTCATCGACCATGCCGATAAAGACGCGGTACAACTCGCCGATCTCGTCCCGCGAGCGAATGTCCATTCGCGGAAATTCCAGATTGCCGTCCCTGACATGGTTCATCATCGTCTTCAGCCGCCGGATATTGATGGTCGAACGCATGGACAACTGCAGCGAAACGATCAGCAAAACGGCAAAAACGAGAAACGACACTTCGATGACGAGATTGCGCACCTTCACGGATTCGCTCAGCAGCGTATCCATCGGAATGAGCGCCAGCGTCGTCCAGCCGGTATTTTCGGAATGGCGGCTCACGACGATATAGTGCCTTCCGTCCAAAGTTTGCTCCGCCGCTTGGCTTTTGTCCCCGAAGTTCGCTTTCAGCCGGATGACCGTTTCCAGGGACGGCGCATCGGAGTCCGTTTCCGCTTCCGTCATGTAGATGAGCTCATTTTGCGCGTCCAGCACATACAGCATGCTGTCTTCGGTCGGTTTGATGCCGTAAGTGGTCCGAATGTATTCGTAATCCAAATCGATCATGACGACACCGATGGTTTGCCGATTGTATCGAATCTCGCGTCCGACCGTAATGACATCGGCATCCCCCGGCGGTTTGAAATACGCGTGATTCGAACCGTTTTGGAGCATGTATTTCATCACCTCGGAATCCAGAAACGTGCGGTCCATCCAGGGGCGGCCGGAGTAGAACACTTTTCCGTTCAAAGCGACGACGGCGATTCGCGTTATATAAGGCTTGTAGTTGATCAGACCCGACAGGAATTCCGTTATGATTTTCTGCTCCTGGAACCATTCGTAACTGATTTCTTCATTCGGACTCAGCAGCGTGTCGATCACAATGTTTTTGTTCGTCACCACCACCGTGTTCAACTGCCGGATTTCCCGGAGCACGATGTTCAGGGATTCGTCCGCCTGCCGAATGCTGTCCGTTACGGATGTGACCGCATTTTGCTTGATCGTGTCGCGCATGTTGACGAACAAAATGCCGGAAACCGAAACGATCGAGAGCAGGGTCAGCAGGCAGAAGGCGATGAAAATTTTGCCCTGAAAACTCAGTTTGGGCGAGAACGTCAGGCGAAAGAAGGCCGGCTTCATGACCCTTGTTCTCCCTGTCTTGATGCGCGCACCGCTTGCGGCGGGATGTCGCAGTACATTTTGAATGCGCGGGTGAAGGAACCGAGATTGGAATAGCCGAGGGTAAACGCGATCTCCGTTACGCTGGCATCCGTGTCCTCGAGCAGCCGTATCGCCTTGTCCATGCGGATTTTCTGCAAATATTTCGCCGGCGAAATGCCGAAATGCTGGGTAAACGCCTGCGAAAAATAAGATCGGTGCAATCCCGCGTAATCGGCGACCTGCTGCACGGTGATGCCTTCCGTCGCGTGCAGTTCCATATAAGCCAAGCATTCCTTCAGCCAACCGGCGGACTCGGCAAAACGCGGCCGGGAGCAGCCGGCGAGAAATCCGGCGAAAAGTCTGTTGATCAGCCCCTGCAGTTCCAGCGCGGCGGCCGGATTCCATCGTTCGAGTCCCGAAAGCAGTTGAATCGTTTGTTCCGCCGTTTTTTTGACCTGCGGGGTGACGGCCTTTTCCAGATACGGCTTGTCCGGCGACAATCCGATCAGCTTCAGAAGCGGCGGCACCCGTTCGCCGTCCAGCGCCAGCCAGCTCATGCGCAGCGTCAGTTCCGCCGGCGCCATTTCATAGTAATAAGTTCGATCGGGAAACAGGCAGAACAAATCCCCGCTCTGCAGCGTGACCGCCTTCCCGCCGTATTTCAGGCGCAATTTCCCGGCGTGAATGAAATGGAAGCTGTAACAATCGATCCGCTTCGGGCCGACGCGATAGTTGGGCTTGGCCAAACTGCGCCCCGCCCGCACCGGCCACATGCGCGCCTGCCGATCCAGGTCGCCGGGCGTATAATACAGAAATTCCGCAAATTCATATTCGTACTCTTTCATTCCGTTCACCTCTCAGAGAAAAGGTGTTGCACAACAAAATGTGAAGTGACCAGACAACACAATGTTATTTCAAATTACCGATTTTTATTATAATATCACACTTGGAGGCGATTTCACATTGAAAACGAAACCTAATATTCTGTTAATCACCAGCGATCAGCAGCACTGGAACACCATCGGCGCTTTCAATCCGGAAATTTCGACCCCGAATCTGGACCGGCTCGTGCGCGAAGGGACGACGTTCACCCGCGCCTACTGCCCGAACCCGACCTGCACGCCGAGCCGGGCTTCGATCATTACCGGCATGTATCCGAGCCAGCACGGAGCCTGGACGCTGGGGACGAAACTGCTGGAGGACCGGCACACGGTCGGTGAAGATTTCAGCCGGGCGGGCTATCGCACCGCGCTGGTGGGGAAGGCGCATTTTCACCCCTTGAAATCGACGGATGCCTATCCTTCGCTGGAAGCCTATCCGATTCTTCATGATCTCGATTTCTGGCGGCAGTTTCACGGCCCGTTTTATGGTTTCGATCACGTTGAACTTGCGCGCAACCATACGAATGAAGCGCACGTCGGCCAACACTACGCACTATGGATGGAAGAGAAAGGATGCGATAATTGGCGGGACTATTTCCTGCCGCCGACGGGCCGTATGGATCCTGCGATCACGTATCGTTGGCCGATTCCGGAACAATACCATTACAACACGTGGATCGCGGAGCGGACGAACGCTTTGCTGGAACAGTACAGCAAGGCGGGCGACAACTTTTTCCTGTGGGCGAGCTTCTTCGATCCGCATCCCGAATATTTGGTGCCGGAGCCGTGGGATACGATGTACGACCCGGACAAGCTGACGATTCCGTCCCTCGTGCCGGGGGAACACGACAAGAACCCGCCGCATTTCGGCCTGACGCAAGAGGAAAACCCCGATTACTCCCGGCTCATGGAGACGGGGCATGCGATTCACGGCTATCGCTCCCATCACTACTACGAGTACGGGACGAAATTCCGCCTGACGGACGCCGATCGGAAGAAACTGGTCGCCGTCTATTACGGCATGATCAGCATGATGGACAAATACATCGGCAACATTCTCGACAAGCTGGACGAATTGGGACTGGCGGACAATACCGTCGTCGTCTTCACGTCGGACCACGGCCATTTTTTCGGCCAGCACGGCCTGCAGGCAAAGGGCGGCTTCCATTACGAGGATTTGCTTCGCGTGCCTTTTATCGTTCGCTATCCGGGACGCGTGCCCGCCGGCGTAACGTCCGGCGCGATCCAATCGCTCGTCGATTTGGCGCCGACGTTCCTGTCGTTGTGCGGACTGCATGTGCCGCATGCGATGACGGGCATCGATCAGAAAGAGGTGTGGTTCGGCGCGAAACCGGCGGCGCGCGACCACGCCATCTGCGAATTCCGGCATGAACCGACGACGATTCACCAGAAAACGTATGTCGACGAACGGTACAAAATCACGGTGTATTACAATCAGACGTACGGGGAAATTTTCGATCTTGCGGAAGACCCGCAGGAACTTCGCAATTTGTGGGACGAACCGGGGTACGAGAAATTGAAGACGGAACTGCTGCTCAAATATGTGTGGGCAGAACTGGGCAAAGAGCCGATGCCGATGCCGAGAATTTATCATGCCTGATTGGGGCGCCCGGGTTCCGTTACCTCCGGAATGTCGCTGCGCGGCGCTCACGGTTCGAATCGGCTCCCCCGGCAGCGGGGCGAGCGTCTCGGCATGGCCTCCGCTCCCGGCATCCGCCTAGCATCCACTAGCATCCCACTAGCATCCACATCCAGTGGCAAAACCAACGGGAATCCGTTAAAATAAGAGGATAGCGAAGCAGCCAGACCGAGGAGAGGAGTGGCCACGTTGCCGCAATCCGTTCGCCCGGCGTACGGCGGACAAGCGGTCATCGAAGGCGTCATGTTTGCCGGCAGGACCGTCAACGTCACGGCCGTTCGCCGAAAAAGCACCAATCAGATCGAATTTTTTGAAGTTCCGCGCAACGACCGCCGCTGGGTCGTCGCGCTCAAGAAAATTCCGTTTGTCCGGGGCATTGTCGCCATCATTGAATCCAGCGCCAAAGGGGCGCTCCACCTCAATTATTCGGCGGAAGTGTTCGCCGAGGAAGAAGGGGAACAAGCCCAGCCCGCTTCCGGACGCTTCAATCTGACGATGATTCTCGGCGTCGCCGTCGTCGGCGTGCTCTCGTTTTTGTTCGGGAAATTTGTGTTCACGCTCGTGCCCGCCGCTCTGGAGACGTTTTTGTTCGGCCGATTATTCGAATCGCAGGTGCTGCACAACCTGGTCGAAGGCGTCATCAAAATGATCCTGCTGCTTGTTTACATCTATTTCATCTCCCTTACCCCGATGATCAAGCGGCTGTTTCAATACCACGGCGCCGAGCACAAGGTCATTTCCGCGTTCGAGGCGGGAGAGGAACTGACCGTGCGCAACGTGCAGAAATACAGCACGCTGCACTACCGGTGCGGCAGCAGTTTTCTCGTGTTCACGGTCATCGTCGGCGTCGTCGTCTATTCGTTCGTGGAGTACGGTTCGGTGTGGGAGCGATTGCTGCAGCGCATCGTGCTGCTGCCGGCCGTCATCGGCGTATCGTACGAGGTGCTGCGCTTTACCAACAGTCTGCGCGATGTGCCCGTGCTGAAATATCTCGGCTATCCCGGACTGTGGCTGCAGAAACTGACGACCCGGCAACCTACGGACGATCAGGTGGAAGTGTCGATCGCTTCTTTCAAGCGCATGCTGGAACTGGAACAAGCCGCGGCGCAGCCGTCCGCGCGCGTGTCCTGAAACGGGGGTGGTTGGGGATGTCGAGGAGCCAACGCATCGTGCTGACGGGAATCCTGCTCTTTGCCGGAATCGGCATGGCCTGGACGCTGGTGTACGAGCCCGGACATTTGCTCGTTCCGCTCGTCGTCTTTGGCATCATCGCGCTCTTGATCAAGTTTCCGCCAACCCGGTGGGGCGGAGGGCGGACGAGCACAGGCCGAAAGTACGGGCCCGCCCCCGTCAGGAACCACCGCGTCTCGGCCAAGTCCGCCGCGAAACGCGCCAAATTCCGCGTCATTCAAGGTTCCAAAACCGACAACGACGCGCAGCCTCCCAAGTATCATTGAAGTCTCCATTTTCGCTGAAACGGGAATACAGGAAGTTGGCAAAAGCCGGCTGTCCCAGCCGGCTTTTGCCGGTGAAAGCCACAAGCAACCAGTCTGCTCGTTCAACAATACTCCGCGTCGCCTGTGGATTTCATGATCATGCATCTTCCTTCATCACTTTTTGATCGGTTATGAATGTCGAGTTCAACCTGTTTATTGGGCGAAACCCAGCGAGGGGCCCGGGGAAGGACGGATCACCGCTTTTCGCCGATGGCGTGCAAATGGCGCAAATATTGGACGAACAGCTTTTGATACGCGTCCGGCGACCAACGCGAAAAAAATTCCCTGCCCGCTCTCAGGCCGGCCTCGTACAGCCTCATGCTTTTCTCTTCGGAAATGTCGAAATCGGTCGTATGCACGCCGAGCGTCGGAATTTTGATCGAGCGGAACCGGTTGTGTTTTTCGATATACCGCTCGTCATGCGCCTCCATCATCGTCGCAAACAGCGCCTGGAACATCGAAAGCGGGCCGTAAATCTCGCGCGCTTTGCGCTCGTGTCGCCCGACCAGATTGAAGCCGATGGTGGGCACAACGCGGGAGGCATCCCGGCGCCAATCGGATACGCCGGCGCGAACCGTTTCCCGGTCAAAAATCCAGAGCGGATAGTTGCTCAAAATGCCCCCGTCCACGATGTAGATGAACTGCTGCCGAAACGGCTCTCCCGGTTTTCGCCCCCGCAGCGGCTTGCGCAGCACCACCGGATCGAAAAAGTAGGGGATGCTCGTGCTCATGCGAACCGCGCGCGCGATTTCAAACCTGGACGGCTTGATGCCGTACTGCTCGATGTCGTCCGGCAGCAGGAGCAGCTTTCCCTGGGAAATGTCCGACGCGACGATTTTCAGTTTCCGGCCGCCGAGATCGCCGAACGTCCGCACCCCTTTTTTCAGCAGTGTCGCCCTCACCCATTCTTCCAACAGGTCGCCCGAATACAAGCCTTTCTTGACCAACAGCCGGAGACTCGGTCCGATCCATTTCAGACGATGCATCACGCCCCGCTTCAGAAACGACGAAAACCGCGTTTTCCGGATGATTTCCCGCAGCTCATCGGCCTTGTAACCGGCAGCCAGATACGCGGCCACAATGGCTCCGGAGGAAGTGCCCGCAAGCCCTTCGAATTCGATGCCGTGTTCTTCCGCCGCTTTCACCGCGCCGGCCAGTCCGATCGCCTTGACTCCGCCGCCTTCAAAAACCGCATTGACTTTGACCGCCATCCGTTCGCCGCTCCCCGTGCGAAAATGGTATCACTGCAATGTATGCCGGGCGGGTTTGTCACTATGTAAAAAAAGAGGGCTGAACCCTCTTTTTCGGCGCTTTTTTGGCGGTTGTATTTTCGCTTACTCGCTCTCCATCTCCTGGCGGATGGCCGCCAGTTTTTCCACCTGCTCGGGATGGCGGCGAAAATATTCAAGCAGCACTTCGATGCAGGTGATCGAATCCCAGCTCAAATGGTGCTCGATGCCTTCCACGTCTTTATAGATGTTCTCCTCCTGCACGCCGATCAGCCGCAAAAACTGCTCCAGCAGCTGATGGCGTTCCAGCAGGCGTTTGCCCATCTTTTTGCCCTTGGGGGTCAGCACGAGACCGCGGTATTTTTCGTATATCAAATAGCTGTCCTTGTCCAGCTTCTGGATCATCTTGGTCACCGACGACGGATGCACTTCCAGGCCTTCCGCAATGTCGGAAACGCGGGCGTATCCCTTTTTGTCGATCAGCTTATAGATTTTTTCCAGATAGTCTTCCATGCTGGGCGTCGCCAAATCGTGCTTCCCCTTTCGGATGGTCTGTTTCCTAGTATGATACATGGTTTTCCCTTGCACACGCAAGTACGGAACGCCCGCCATCGGCCAAAAACTTTCAGATGATCATCCAGTCGGGCGTAATGCTTTGCAGCCAAACGGACAATTTGTTCAGCTTTCCGGTGAACAAGAGCACGCCGATCGCGATCATGACGGCGCCGCCCACTTTCATGACCGCTCCGGAGTAGCGGGCGATCCAGCGGGTTTTCCCGATAAAAAACGACAAAACGAGAAACGGCACCGCAAAACCGAGCGAATACGCGGTCATCAGCGGAATCCAGCTGCCGGGCTCCTGGGCGGCCAAAGCAATGATCGCGGTCAAGATGGGGCCGACGCAGGGCGACCAGCCCGCCGCAAATCCGATGCCGATCAGGAACGTCCCGAAATACCCGGCCCGGCGCATGATGCTCGGCTTCCATTCGCGCATGAGCAGCTGCGGCTGGAACACGCCGAGCATGATCAGGCCCATCGCGATGATCAGCACGCCGCCGATGCGGCTGATCAGTTCGCGCTGGGTGACGAACAGTTCGGCCAGCGCGTTGGCCGTCGCGCCGAGCACGAAATAAATGACGGAAAAACCGAGAATGAAAAAGATCGAATGCGTCATGACCGTCCGGCGCGTGCCGCCGTCTTTTTGCTCCTGGATGGTTTTGACCGACAACCCCGTTATATAGGATAGATAGGACGGATACAGCGGCAGACAGCACGGAGACACGAAGGAAACGAGTCCCGCCCAGAACGCGATCCATACATTCACATGAACATCCACAGGCTTCTCCTCCCGGGCTGCGTCATCTCTTTAGTCTGCGGACGGCCAGCAGGACGACCAGCATTACAATCAATAATAACACAATCGTGCCGCTCGGCGCCAAATCCCATACCCAGGCAAGACACAGGCCGCCGACGACGGCGATTTCCGCAAACAGCACCGATGACCATACCGTCGTGCGAAATCCTTTGCCGAGCGCCAGACTGCACGCGACCGGCACGGTCAACAACGCGCTGACGAGCAGGCCGCCCATCGCCTTGATCGCGATGCTGACCACAAGCGCGGTCAGCACGGTCAGCAGCATGTTGATCCCAGCCGTCGGCAGCCCGCTGACCGCCGCCGCTTCCTCGTCGAAGGCGATCAGAAACAATTCCTTGCGGAACACCATGACGGCGGCGAACACCAAAACGGCCACCGCGGCCATGAGCCCCAAATCGACGGCGTCCAGCGACAAGATGCTGCCGAACAGGTAGCTGGACACGTTCATGTTGAACCCGCGTCCGTAGGTGAACAAGATGGACGCGAGCGCCACGCCGCCCGACATCAGGATCGCGATGGACAGTTCCGCGTAACCGCGGTATGCGCTGCGCAATTTTTCGATGGCGAGGGCGGCGAGCAGCGCAAACACGAGTCCGACGCCGAGCGGGTACATGTTGATCAACAGCCCGAGCGCGGCGCCGGCGATGGTGACGTGCGCCAGCGTGTCGCCGATCATCGACAGCCGCCGCAGCACGATCGGCACGCCGACGAGCGGGGCGACCAGAGCGACCAGCACCCCGCCGACGAGTGCCCGCTGAAAAAACGAATATTCGAACAAATCGGTGATCATCGTCGGTCCCACGTCCGTTTCCGCGTCAGTTGTATACGGGGGACTCCGGCCGCTTCCGCGGATTTTGCGTATCCGGTTCCTCCGATTCGTCCGGCGGGTTCGCCGGCTCTTTCGGCGAATTCGCCACCCCTTCCTGCAAGTCCATCGGCTCTTCCGTGTTCGCTGTCCCTTCCAAGTTCGCCGGCTCCTTCGAATTCGTCGGCTCATTAGAGTTCGATGACGTTTCGGAGTCCGTCGGCGTCTCCGGCGATAGCGCGTCCATTTGGCGATCAAAGGCGCCCGCACGCTCTTGCGCGCGCAGTTGGCGCAGCGTATGGGTCCAGTTGTTTTCCGAGCACACATCGGCGTCGTGGGAATGCCGCACATAAAACTCCAGCCCGCCGTTCCTGTAAACCGGCACGTCGCCCAGCCAATTCGTCCACTGCGGCAGGTCGTGCGACACCATCAAAAACGTGATGTTGTGATGCCGGTGCATGTGGCGGATCATATGGAAAAAGGCTTCCTGCGTCTCCGCGTCGATGCCGACGGTCGGCTCGTCGAGAATGAGCAGTTCCGGATTGCGGATGAGCGCCCGCGCGAGAAGCGCCCGCTGCTGCTGGCCCCCGGACAGTTTCCCGATCAGACGGTTATGCAGGTGTTCGATCCCGAGCGCTTCCATCGCCTCTTCGCATTGGGTATGCTCCGCGCGGCCGAAGCGGCGGAACATGGCGCCGCGCCCGTACAACCCCGACATCACCACTTCTTTCACCGTGGCCGGAAACAGCGTGTTGATGGCGCTGCGCTGCGGAACATAGCCGATTTTGTTCCAATCCTTGAACTGACCGATCGGCTGTCCAAACAGCCGGATTTCCCCGCGATCGGGCTTGAGCAGCCCGACGATCATGCGCAACAGCGTCGTCTTTCCGGCGCCGTTCGGTCCGATCAGCCCGACAAAATCCCTCTGCAAAACGGTAAAGTTCACATCTTTCAGCACCGTTTTGCGGTCATACGAAAAATGGAGATCGTGTATGCTGACCACCGGTTCGTGGCAGCCGACATCCGTCCGTACCGCTTGCATCCCACCGTTCCCCCTCGATCACGCCGTCGGTCGGTCGCGTTCTTCCTCGTCCATCACGATCTTATTCATGCGGCGGAGGTTTTATCCGAAAAAATGGCGGCGCCATCCCCGCAGCGGGACGGTCACCGGTTCAAGCGCGATAATTCCCCCGGTTCAAGCGGGACGTCCTCCTCGGACGCCCACCCCGGGATTTCAGCCGTTATTGCAGCGCTATAGCCAATGTTTCCATATTTTTTCGCATCATGGAGAAATAGTCTTCCCCGTTTTTCTCCTGCTCCTCGGTCAGCACTTCCAGCGAGTGGAAAGGCAGCGTTTCCACTCCCGATTCCCTGGCCATCGTCTCCGCCAGTTTCGACGATTCGAGTTGATCGAACAAAATGTAGCGGACATCGTGTTCCTGAATAAATTGGATGACGCGCTTCATCGCCTGCGGCGTCGGTTCCGATTCCGGGTTGATCCCCAGCACGGCCAGCTGTTCCAAACCGTAGTCCCTGCTCAAATACCCGTATGCGTGGTGGGACGTGACGATCTGGCGTTTGGGCGCGGACGACAGCGTTTCCTCGAACTCTTGGTGAAGCCGTTCCAGTTCGGAGGAAAGCTGCGCGTAATTGGCCTCATAATCATCTTTGTGCTGCGGATCCGCTTGAATCAGCCCGTCGCGAATGTTGGCCGCCATCTGCTTCGCCCTGAGCGGACTTAACCACACATGCGGATCGAGCGCCCTGTGATCGTGATCGTGAGCGTGCTCGTTCTCGTGATCCAGTTCGTTTTCATGAGCGTGCTCGTTCTCATGTTCATGTTCTTGATCAAGCTCATGCTCGTGTTCGAAATGCACTTCCTCCGCCGCCTCTCCGTCGACATCACCGGCAATCGGCTCGATGCCCTGCGACGCTTCCACGACGACGAGTTCCGATTCATTATCCAATCCGCGGAGAAAATCGTCAACCCAGCCTTCCAGCCCCAACCCGTTGTACACAAACACCTGCGCATCGGCGATCGCTGCCATCTCGCGCGGTTTGGGGGACCAATCGTGGGGTTCGACTCCGGCAGGCACCAAATTGTCGACGTGAACATGTTCTCCGCCGATTTTGGACGCAAAATCGTAGAGCGGATAAAACGTGGCGATGACATGGATTTTCCCGTCCCCGGCGCCGCTTTCCTTGCCGCCTCCGCATCCCGCGGCCGACAGGGCCACCAACAAAAAAATCATAATGGCTGCGGCCGTGCGAATCCGGCGCATGAGCGTTCCTCCTCCCAATACGGGCTCGACCTTGCGTTTACGCGAATGCTGCGAGCAAATCGTCCTCAAGTGACCACGCATATGGTACAATGCTTTTGTACAATGCTTTTTTGGTCAATCGTCGAGTTCAATGCCATTTCCCGTATGTAAATCGTAATGATTTCTATTTACAAAACAAATTATATGCGTCGTCCGCCTATTTGTCAATGATCTTGTTCCGCATGATCTTGTTCCGCATGATCTTGTTCCGCATCATCTTGTTCCGCATACAAGTATCTCCGGGATGCGTCGAACGGAACTGAGAGCCGTTATTTTGATGATTCCGGACCATTTCCCCAGCTTAACGGAACTGAGCGCCGTTATCGACCACATTTTGGTATTTTATGGAAAGTATTTGTTCCATAACGCCTCCCAGTTCCGTTTGACCTCGCAAAAACGGGTTTTTTCCGCAAAATAAGGTCTTCCTGTTCCGTAACGACCCTGGCCAAGCCTGGCATAAGCGAATGCGGGTCTGCCTGGTTAAAGGCCATCCCCATCTGCGGCCAGTAGTATGATTTTCCCTCAAAAATCCGATTCGTTCTTGCTACTTTCCCGTATTTTCCATGAAAACGGGGAAAGACCGCAAAACTTGCGGTCTTCCCATCCCATGCGATCATATTTCGAAAGCCATTTCCCCGTTGCTTCGACTATTTGACCACTGCGCCGTTCGGGATGTCTCCGGCCACGGTGGCGAGCGTCAGCTTGTCGCCTTCCGAAGCGGCCAAAATCATTCCGTGCGACCATTCGCCGCGCAGCTTCACCGGTTTCAGATTGACGACGCAGATGACCTTTTTGCCCACGAGCTCCTCCGGACGGTAATGCTTCGCGATGCCGGAGACGACCTGCCGGCGCTCGCTGCCAAGATCGAGCTGGAGCTTCAGCAGTTTGTCCGCGTTTTTGACCGGTTCGGCCGCGACCACTTCGGCGACGCGCAGCTGCACTTTCGCAAAATCCTCGATGCCGATTTCACTGGAAGCGGCATTGGAGGCTTCCCCATTGGAGGCCCCCCCACCGGTTCCGGCTGCGCCGGATGCTCCAGTGCCGCCGGCAGCGCCTCCTTCCGCCGCGCCGCCCCCGGATGTGCCGCTCGCTGCGCCCGCTTGTCCTGCCGCGGACGCCTGCGCCGCCGCCCCGCCGCTCATCTGGCCGGCGATGTATGCCGCTTCTTTTTCGATATCCAGGCGCGGGAACATCGGAGCGCCCGGCTGCACCCGCACTCCGGCGGAAATGGCGCCGAACCGGTAAACGGAATCCCATGTGAGCAGCTCCGTTTTGCCGTCCAGGCCAAGCTGCCGCCACAGTTCACGCGGCGCGTTCGTCAAAAACGGCTGCAGCAAGATCGACGCGATGCGCAGCGATTCGGCGAGGTGCGTCATCACCGAGGCCAGTTCCGGCTTCTTCGCCTCGTCTTTCGCCAAATTCCACGGCTGCGTCAAATCGATGTATTTGTTGGCGTGGCCGATCAGCTTCCACAAGGCGGCAAGCGCGACGGAAAATTCCATGCGATCCATCGCCGCCTCGTATTCCTGGATCGCATCGGACGCCACCTGCTCCAGTTGGCGGTCAAAGTCGGTCAACGTTCCCGCATACGCCGGAATCTCGCCGCCGAAATATTTGTCGATCATGACGACGGTGCGGTTCAGCAAATTGCCGAGATCGTTGGCCAGGTCGAAGTTGATGCGCTCCACAAAATTTTCCGGCGTAAACGTGCCGTCGGCGCCGAACGGAACTTCGCGCAGCAAATAATAGCGCAGCGCGTCCAAACCGTAGCGGTCAATCAGCACGTTCGGATCGACGACATTGCCTTTCGACTTCGACATTTTGCCGTCTTTCATCAGCAGCCATCCGTGCCCGAACACTTTTTTCGGCAGCGGCAGCCCGAGCGCCATCAGCATGATCGGCCAGTAAATCGTATGGAAGCGCACGATCTCCTTTCCGACGAGATGCACGTCGGCCGGCCAAAACTTGCGGTACTTCCCGTCGTCCTCGGAACCGTAACCGAGCGCGGTGATATAGTTCGTCAGCGCGTCGATCCACACATAGATGACGTGCTTCGGGTTGCCCGGCACCTTGATGCCCCAGTCAAACGTCGTGCGCGATACGGCCAAATCCTCGAGCCCCGGCTTGATGAAGTTGTTGATCATCTCGTTTTTACGTGACTCCGGCTGGATAAATTCCGGGTTGTTTTCGTAATACTCCAGCAGCCGGTCCGCATATTTGCTCATCCGGAAAAAGTAGCATTCTTCCTGCACCTTCTCCACCGGCCGGCCGCAGTCCGGACAGTTGCCGTCCACCAACTGGCGCTCAAGGAAAAACGACTCGCACGGCGTGCAGTACCATCCCTCGTAGGTGCCGAGGTAAATGTCCCCCTGTTCGACGAGGCGCGCGAAAATTTTTTCCACCGCCCGTTTGTGGCGCTCCTCCGTCGTGCGAATAAAGTCGTCATAAGAAATGTCCAGCCGCTCCCACAGCGCCTTGATGCCGGTGACGATGTGGTCGACAAACTGCTGCGGAGCGACGCCTTTTTCCCGGGCTTTCCGCTCGATTTTCTGGCCGTGTTCGTCCGTGCCGGTCAAAAACATGACGTCGTATCCGCGCAGCCGCTTGTAACGTGCCAGAGCATCGGCGGCGACGGTCGTGTACGCGTGGCCGATATGCAGTTTGTCGCTCGGATAGTAAATGGGCGTGGTGATGGAAAACGTTTTGTTTTGCTGTCCTGCCATACTTTGCATTTCCTCCTTCAGACCATACATGGTTTGACGTATCGAACAGCGCCGACAGCCGAAATCGCGATAGGGTCAATACCGCAAACGGCCGCCGCGCCATCCGGGACAAGCGTGCAAAAGATCCCCCGGGAACAAGCGATCTGCAACAAAAAAGACTCCTGCCCCCAGGGATCAAGCGTTTATTCCGAAAATACGGGACGCTGATTCCGTGGGACGAGAGTCTTGCGCTCACGTGGTACCACCCACATTCCCGGCACCCTCGCGGATGCCGGCTCATGAAGTCCGCAGACGGGACTTCCCCGTTATCGCCGGGATGCGCCGCGGCCTTGCGCCACGCGAAAAATGCGCATGGGCGTTCGACCGCGGAGCCTCGGGGACCATGTTCCGGAGGGCGTTATGCCGGCTTGCACCTGACCCGGCTCTCTGGAAATAACGCGCAATCCGTACTCATCCTGTCATCGGCCGTTCCGGTATTCATCAAACAGTATGTACTCGGTGCAACGTTAAGCAAACTATACCCAATCCCCATGCGCCGTGTCAAGCGGCGGATGCAGACGACGACAAGAATTGAAAAAGAAGACGACGAAAAAGGAGAGCCCGCAATCGATACGCTGACAAGAAAAGCCGGCAAAGAAGCCGTCGACAAAAAGACGGCGAAGTAAGCCGCATTTGAATACGCCGATCAAACGCAGAGCGTTCGTGCGTCCGTTACCGGCCGCGCCGTTCATCCGCGCCGGCCGCTCTGTTCCGGGCCGGCGGCACCGGATCATAGCCGCCCGGATGAAACGGATGGCATTTGACGATGCGCCTGGCCGCAAGCCAGCTGCCGCGAAACGGGCCGTGCGTTTCGATCGCTTCCAGCGCATACTGCGAACAGCTCGGATAAAAGCGGCACGTCGGCGGTTTCAACGGGGAAATGAATTTCCGGTACCCGCGGATGGGCGCCTGCAGCAAGCGCGCGAGCCATTTCACCGGCAAAGCCCCCCTGCCTATTGCGAGTCCTGTTCGCGGTTGCAGTCTTCACAGTAGCCGAACAGTTCGAATTTGTGCCGGACGACGCGAAACGGTTCGGGCGGATCGGGCACCTGATCCATCGGACAATAGTCGATCGGAATCGTTTTCGCGCACTCCAGGCAGATCAGGTGATGGTGGTGGCCGCCGCCGTCGAGGCAGTGCAGGCGGAACTTCACGCCGTCCTCGAACACGAATTGTTCAAGCACGCCCAATTCCTGCATCAGCCGCAAATTGCGGTACACCGTGTCGAAACTGAGCCCGGGATAAGTCGATTCCATGCGGTCGTACACGTCTTTGGGCGCCAAATAGCCGCCGTCCTCGACAAACAGGCGCACCAGCGATTTTCGCTGCTCCGTAATCCGCAGTCCCCGTTCCGACATCGCGCGCACGATATCCTCGACGTTCACCGGCCATCCTCCTCGCACGAACATCTGATACGTCCATGATAATCCATGAACCGACAAGATGCAAAACTTTTCCCTCTCGATGCGCCGGAAATCCGTGATGCCGTAGATGCGCCGGGAATCCGCGATGCCGTACACGCACGCGCCGTCTGCGCACAAAAAAAAACAGCGCCCTTTTCACCGGAACCCGGCAGCGGCCGGACGCTGTCTTTTTCCAAACGGAACGCAACATTTCTTTGCGCGGTGTCAAATAAAGGCGAACGGCAGCAAAAACAGCAGCGTAATCAGGGCGAGATCGAGCGCAAACACGCCCCCAAAGGGAGGACCGAACGGCGGACCGAAAGGCGGGCCGAAAGCGGAAGTTTTCAATTTCCGGCGTCTGGCCGTTCGTCTGTTCGTCTTTGCCTTCCCGTTCCGTCCGTCGCTGTCGTCTTCAAACGTCTGCCGGACCGGCGCATCCAGGCGCAGCCACAGCTTGCCGTCTCTGACATCGTCCAGGTAACCGTAGCAGGGCGTGCCATCGTGCAGCACCGCGCACACGGGCTTGCCGATATGCTTCCGTACCGTGGATTCGTTGATCGGCTGAATGATCTGCAACGCGCGCACCTCCCTCAACCATGGTGTTTCCCTACTAATGTATGACACCCGTTGAAGAAGGTATGGATGTTTGTCACGGTGCCGTCATATTTCTCCGTGCTATTTGCTTTTCGGCACGCCAAGCAGTTCGGGAATCGTGACGAACGTCATGCCCTGCTCTTTCAGCCTCGGAATGATCCGGTCGAGCGCCTCGACCATGCCCGACAAGTCTTGGTCCCAGTTGCCGCCGCTGTGCATCAGGATGATCGATCCCGGCCGCACGTTGCTGACGACGTTGGCCTCCACCTGGTCGGCGGGCAGCTGTTTCCAGTCCAGCGAATCCACATTCCATCCGACCACGGTGTAGTTCATGGCGCTCAATTGGGTCAACAGTTCTTCGGTAAGGGCGCCATAAGGCGGGCGAAACAGTTTGGGCGCGTAGCCCGCCACTTCCAAAATCGCATGGTCCGTTTCCAGCGCCTCCCAACGGATGCGTCCCGCGCTCTGTCGCCACAATTTCGGGTGCCAGTACGTATGGTTGCCCATCACGTGCCCTTCGTCGTCGATGCGGCGAGCGACGCGCGGTACGCCTTTCACCCTTGATCCCATCACAAAAAACGTCGCCTTGACGTTATGTTTTTTCAAAACGTCCAGCACCCGCGGCGTGAACCGGCTGTCCGGCCCGTCGTCGAACGTGAGTGCGATGCGGTTTTCGTCTTCCGGAGCGTGCAGCACAAACACGTTCGGATATTTTCGCTGCAACAAGTAATTGTCCATCGGTTTCAGCACCCGCGCTTCCGACTCGCTGCCGCCGGCGAGCGTTTTCCAGCGGGGCACGGCGGAACCGTCCGCTCTCTGTCGCGCCGATGAACGCTTCCCGTTCCCGCCTTTTTTCCCGTTTCCGCCATCGTCTTCCCGGGCTTTGGACTGCGCCTGTCCCGCGCCCTGATGCCGTCCGTCTTCGTTGTCCCGCTTCCCCGTTCCTCCGCACGCCGTCAAACCCAAACATAGAATCAGCAGCCAAACGAGCGGCGCCAACCGTTTAGTATTCATATCGCTTCCTCCATACTGGTTTTCGATCGTTTTGTTTCCTATGGCGTAGTTTGTCCCGCAACCCGCAAAAAAACGCGCGGCGGCGCACACGTACGCCGGGCGACCGCCAAGCCGCGAATCGTTCGACGGGATCGGAAGGGCGGAAGCGGACAAGCGCAACACCACGGCATGGTTTGAATGGCGGGTGACAGCGCAAAGTCGCTCACGATCGAGAAGCTTTTGGCGATCGAAAGCCATAACCAGCGGATGGTTCGCCCCGGGAGGTGAAGGCGAACATATATGCAAAAAACCGTGCATAGTTCGCCCGCATTCGGCAATACTAGTACAGGTTTTTAGCAAAACCGGAAAAATTGAGTTTTCGAGGAGGAATTTGCAAATGGCAGCTTCGTACGGCGCTCACGAAATTATGGAAATTCACGAGGTGCTGACGGACGCGATCGACGGCATCAACCAGTTTCAACTGTACCGTCCGCACGCGCGCGATCCGCAGCTCCTGCAAATCCTGGACCGGCAAACGCAGTTCATCGTCAACGAATACAACGCGCTGGTGAATATGGTGCAGCAGCACGGTGCGGGTCAGGCGGTGCCGTATCGCGCGCCGAGACAATTCCAACCGGTGTACGGACTGGACCATCCGGCTCCCGCGGCGCCGAACACGTCCGCGCAGCAAATGGACGATCGCGACGTGGCGAGCGGCATGCTCGGCTGCCACAAGGCCAGCGCATTGATGAAAATGGTCGCCGCGCTGGAGTGCGGCAATCCGGAAATTCGCCGCGCACTGCAGCAAGGAGCGGTCAACTGTGCGGAAATGGCGTATGAAGTGTGGCAGTACATGAACGAAAGAGGGTACTATCAGGTGCCGACGATGAAAGAAATCACGACCAATACCGTGGTGAACATGTACCAGCCTGCCGCCGCGCCGATGGCGCAACCTTCCGCCGGGGAGACCGCGAACTTCCAATAAGCCTCGCGCATCTCGCGCACTCCCAAATCGAGTAGGAGGGGGCGGCTAGCCCCCGTCCTCTCTCACCACCTAGCATGCGGGTCCGCACTAGGCGGTTCCAAAAGGTTGACGAAGTTCCATGTAGCGAGTAAGCATGCTTTTCAGCCCTTTCGCTTCCCAGTAGGAAGTCGGGAGGGCATTATTGATGTTCCGGGACATTTCCCATGGTCCGCGTCG
>Ga0207866_1000377_pt1 | contig 67720 bp, 57 predicted proteins | sample HigsolmetaAR203D_FD_184835 | JGI IMG/M metagenome (GOLD analysis project Ga0207866, IMG submission 184835) | Ionic liquid and high solid enriched microbial communities from the Joint BioEnergy Institute, USA - AR20-3-D (SPAdes) (version 2) ...
GGCGTTCACGGAAGCAAAATCCAAACGGAATCAGTCTGCCGTTTTTCGTCAACTCCAGCAATGGATTGCGAGTTTGCCCAATTATATCAAGGCTTTGTTCGGAAAATTAAGCTGCGAAAGTTGAGTTATATACATAGGAAATGTAAAATGAAAACGGGGCACGTTAATCGTGACACCATATTGACAAAAATTATTACGGCATATTTCCGGCGTTTTTCCGGATACCGTTTTGGAGCAAAAACGTGCAAGAATGACGAAATGGCCGCGGCCGATTTTCGCGGCGAATTCATGGCAAAATCATGCTTGCACTTCTCGATGCAAAGGGGTAATATAACTTTTGGAATATATGGACTTCCATCGGACAAGTTTTGACAAACCCTTATTTTTTGGGGACTTATGTGCAATATTTCACATAATGGGACGCGCTTCGCACGACGCGCTCCGTCTTCGAAAAAGAGAGGGAAAAAAAGAGTGCCGAACATCGGAAGAGGAAGGGAAGAAATCAGACATGAGCCGAATACCACGCATCGTCATCTTGGGAGCCGGGTACGGAGGTCTCACGGCCGCGCAGCGGCTGCAGAAGGAACTCAACTACAATGAAGCGGACGTCACGCTGGTCAACAAGCACGATTATCATTACTTCACGACCCATCTGCACATGCCCGCGGCCGGCACGGACGATCCCAACAATGCGCGCGTCAACATTTTGAAGCTGATCGACGAGTTCAAAATCGACTTCATCAAGTCGTCGGTGCAGCAAATTCGTCCGCACGAGAAAAAAGTGCTGCTGGAAGACGGATCGCTGTCGTACGATTATCTGGTCATTGCGCTCGGCGGAGAACCGGAAACGTTCGGCATCCCCGGCATGAAAGAATACGCGATGAGCATCCGCAGCATCAACAGCGTCAACCTGATCCGCGAACATATCGAATATCAGTTTGCCAAATACAAGAAGGAACCGCACCGTCTGGAATTTTTGACGTTTGTCGTCGGCGGGGCCGGTTTTACGGGCATTGAATTCGTCGGCGAGCTGGCCGACCGCGTGCCCGTGCTTTGCCGGAAAAACGACATCGACCCGTCGCTCGTCAAAATTTACAACATCGAGGCGGCGCCGACCGCGCTTCCCGGTTTCGATCCGGAGCTGGTGGAATACGCGATGAAGGTGCTGTCGGACAAAGGCGTGCAGTTCAAGGTGGGCACGGCGATCAAGGAATGCACGCCCGAAGGCGTGGTGCTCGCAGACGGACAGGAAATTAAAGCGGCCACGGTCATTTGGACCGGCGGCGTGCGCGGCAACCGTCTTGTCGAGGAAGCGGGCTTTGAAACGATGCGCGGCCGCGTGAAAGTGGAACCGGATTTGCGCATGCCGGGATACGACGACGTGTTTGTTATCGGCGACTGCTCGATTGTCATGAACGACGAGGGCAGACCGTATCCGCCGACGGCGCAAATCGCGATGCAGCAAGGTTACGCGGTCGCCCGCAATTTGGTCGCGCTCATCCGCGGCGAAAGCACGAAGCCGTTCAAGCCGGAAATCCGCGGCACGGTGGCGTCGCTCGGCAAAAACGAAGCCATCGGCGTCGTCGGCGGCAGGAAGCTCAAAGGGTATCCGGCGGCGCTCATGAAGAAGCTGATCGACGCCCGCTACCTGTTCCTGATCGGCGGCGTGCCGCTCGTGCTGCGAAAGATGAAATTGTAAGGCGGGCGCCCGGTCCGCCGGCGGGAGGATCCGCGATGAGACATTGCAGTGTGCAGGTCAGAGGTTTGCTGACCCGGGACGAATTGGAACGGTACAACGCGTTGATGGAAGTCGGCGGCTATTTGGAGTCCCAAAACCGGTACGATCTCGCGTATGTCGTGCAGCGGGAAGTCGATCTCCTGATCCAGCCGGCGATCGAGCGGCTGAAGGAGAAGAGCCGGCAGCGGGATCGCGAAACGGAAGCGTATTTGCGGCAAAAGGAACAGCAGTCCGGAGAACAGGCGGAATAACGGAAGCGTCAAGTCAACAAAACAAGTCCTTCGGGAGTCCGGAGGGCTTGTTTTGTTTGAATCGGATCAAAATCGGATCAAAACATTTTGTATCCTTTTTTGCGCAGCGTTCGGATCGCGGTGCCGCTCAAGATCGCGCCGGCGAGTCCTCCCGCGAACGTGAGGTAGTCCGCCGCGCTGTACGCGGAAAGATTGTCCCACAGCGTGCCCGGTTCCCACAGCCGCCAGACGACGATCGGAACCGCGACGAAAATGTACAAATATACCGGGAGCCAGGACGTTTTCAACAGCATGTTGAGGATGAACCCGATTCCGAACAGCAGCACGAAAAACAGTACGGTGACGATGAGCAATTGCAGCATGAAACATCCTCCGCATCCAATCTCCTGTACTTCAGTGTACTTGAAAACGGGCGCAGAGGCAACGTCCGGGACTGTGGCAGGAATGTGGCGGGAGTGTGGCAATGTGTTGAACGCATTTGCCGGGCTTTTCCCGATTCGATACAATGAACGTAAGACATGCGCCCCGCCTGAATGACGGGCGAACGAAATTTTTGCGGACAGGAGTGGACGACAGCGATGAGTGAAGCCGCGCAAACGCTGGAAGGATGGTACGCCCTGCACGATTTCCGAACGGTCGACTGGCCGGCCTGGAAAGCGCTGGACGCTGCGGAACGTGCGCGGGCGATCGAGCAGTTCGAAGCGATGATGGACGAATGGCGGCGCACCGAGGAAGAGCGGAAGGGGAGCACCGCCGTTTACAGCATTGTCGGCCACAAGGCGGATTTTTTGATCATCCACCTGCGCGAAACGCTGCAGGAGCTGAACGAGCTGGAAACGCGGTTGAACAAAACGAAGCTGGCCGATGTGTGTCGGCGGCCGTATTCTTACGTATCGATCGTCGAATTGAGCAACTATAACAGCCAGCCGGGGACGGATCCGATGGAAAATCCGGAAATCGTCGCGAGGCTCAAGCCGATCATGCCGAAAACGAAGCACGTGTGCTTTTATCCGATGAACAAGCGCAGGCAGGGCGGGGACAACTGGTACATGCTCGGCATGGAGGAACGCCGCGGCATGATGCGCAGCCACGGAATGATCGGACGCAAATACGCAGGTCTCGTCCGGCAAATCATCACCGGCTCCGTCGGCTTTGACGACTGGGAATGGGGCGTGACGCTGTTTTCGGACGATGCGCTGCAGTTCAAAAAACTCGTGTATGAAATGCGTTTTGACGAAGTCAGCGCGCGGTTCGGCGAATTCGGCGGCTTCTATGTCGGCAATTTGCTGGACGAACAGGGCTTGCGCGCGATGCTTTCCTGACAAAGGCGATGATTTTGGCGCGATTCGGCACATACTACGGTTAAATTGTTCAACCGGGAGTGGGTCGAATTGCCGATCACCGAAGTCAACGGCACGGTGCTTCATTATCACGTCAAGGGAAAGGGACCGGCGCTTTTGTGCATCCATCCGCCGGTCCTGTCCGGTGAAAATTTCAACTACCAAAGGGAAACGTTGTCGGACGAGTATCGCGTCATCACCTTCGACGTTCGCGGCCACGGGCACAGCGCCGCATCGAAGGTTCCGCTCACGTATCCGCTCATCGTCGAGGACATGCGCAGGCTGCTCGGCAAATTGGGCGTTTCCGAATGCTGGCTGCTCGGTTACTCCACCGGCGGTTCCATTGCGCTTGAGGCGCTCTTGACCGATCCCGAATTGTTTCGGGGCGCGGTGCTCTTGAGCGCCATGTCCGAAATGTCGGATGCGTACAATCGCGCCAGGCTGAAACTGGCGGCCGGGCTGTGCGCGCTCGGCGCCAAGCGCCTCGTCTCGTGGAGCGTGTCATACGGCAATGCCGATATGGCGCTGACGCGCAACAATTTGCACCGCAGCGGAATGCACGGCGATCCGGCCAATATTCGCCAATACTACGAATGCGCGCTGTCCTACAATGTCACGGCGCGGCTGGGCGAGATTCGCCAGCCCGTGCTGCTTATCTACGGAACGAAGGACAAATCGTTTTACAAGTACGCCCATTTGCTGCACCGCCGTCTGCCCCATGCCGAGCTTCGCTGGGTGCCGGATGTCGGCCACCAGCTTCCGACCAAGGCGCCGGAGGCGGTCAACCGGTGGATTCGAAGCTGGCTGCACGAACAGTCCGGCAAGGACCGGGCGGCGCGGGCGAGGCGGAACGCCAAATTCCCCATATCGCCTCCCCACGAGGAACATCCGCCGCAACATCCGCAGCCGTAGCCGCTGCACCGTATCCCGATCACCGTAAATATGCTACAATGAAATGCAGGAGAACGAGCTGCTAATGGCGACTTTTGTCGAAAATGGTGTTGTTTGATGAAAATTCAAAGTTCCCTGCATTTCACGGAAAACCACCGGTTTTGCGTGTTTCGCGATTTTTCGATCGGGCCGCTGGAGGAGACGGTGCTGTCCCGGATGTATCAGCCGATGACCGGTGCGCTGGCCATCGCGCTTTACCGGGTGCTGCATCAGCAGCTCCCGGCCGACCGGGTCGGCTGTTCCGCGCTCGAAACCCAGCGCGCCCTGTTTTTGTCCCTCGGCGTCGAGCTGGGCGAAAAGGGGCGCAAGCAGCTGGTCGACGCGGCGTCCTTGCTGGAGGCGGTCGGGCTGATGCAGTCGTTCCGCGTTTTTGTCGCCGAACAGGACGAGTACATATACCGGTACCATTTGAACCGTCCGCTGACGCCGTATGAATTTTTGCGCAACGAACATTTGTCGCTCCTGCTGCGCGACTGCATCGGCAAGCATGCGCTCGTCGCGCTGTACGGAGAATTGTGCGCGCCCGCGCCGGCCGCGGCGGAGGCGGACCCGGCGCAATGGGAGGACGTGTCGACCGCTTTTTACGAGTGGTTTACGCTGCGCCCGCAAGGCGTCGACGAGGAATTGGCGGAACTGCAGTCGCAGTCGATGCGCATCGGCGACGGCCGGCGCGAGCCGCGGGTGGAAGCGGGGTTCCAGTACGGCGACATCATCGCGCAATTTCCGCGCACTTCGCGCAACCGCGCGTTTGTGGAGCGGCTGCAGCACAAGCCCCACCGGATGACGGAAATCAATTTCGTGGCCAAAAAATACCGCCTGACGCTGTCGGAAGTATGCCGTCTGTTGGACGAAGACGATTTGTTTGCCGAGGACGGGGAGCTTCTGTACGATGTGCTGCAGAGCCGGGCGAATTTGCTGTACCGCCAGCGGCTGCGGCGGGAGGAAGCGCGCGAGCTGGCGCTCGGGCGCGCGGGAACCGGACAAGGCCGCGGCGTGCGGGAAGCGCGAACCGTGGACCGCATGTCGTTCCTCGAAGTGCCCGAGGCCTTGCGCGGCGAGTTCAGCGAGGAAGCCTACAATCACTTTTTGTGCAATCATTCGCATATCGAAGTGCTGGAGCGGTTTTTCCCCGGCGCCGTGCCGAACGCGGTGCTTGACACGTTTGAACGCATCGACCTGCACTACCGGCTGAACGGAGAGGTCATCAACGTGCTCATCCATTACTTGAAAACCGCCCAGCTGCCGTGGAACGGAAAGTATATCGAAACGATCGCCGCCGACATGCTGGGCCAGCAGATCGACACGTACGAGAAGGCGGTCGAGTACGTTCGCCGCCAGATGGAAGCAAAGAAGAAAAAATCGTCCGCCAAGCCGGCCGCCGAAAGTTCCCGCTCCCGGCGCATCGCCGCGGGCGGCAAACCGCAGCTTCCGCTGTTTCCCGAAGAAGCCGCGTCGTCGGCGGTGTCCGATCAGGATGTGGAACGCATTATCCGAAAGGCGCAACGGCTGAAAAAATCGTAAGTGTCGATCGGCGGACACGATGGATCGTATCTTCGCCGATCCGCACATGAGCGTGAGGAAGGCGCGGCTGCGGCGGCAGCCCGCGGGGAGAGGGGATTTGGATGGAATCCATAGGTGGAGTGCTGGGACGCATATCCGCGGACGGACTGCGGACGCAGGCGGAGGACGCCGCGAGGAAGTTGCTCAATGACCCGCTGATCGTCCAATGGAGGGCCGAACACGCGGACGTGAGCGACGAAGAGCTGAAACCGCACTTGAACAAGCTGTATCAGTACGTGTCGGAAGCGCGAAACTGCGCCGCCTGTCCGGGGCTTGAACGGTGCCCGAACGATTTTCCCGGCCATTACACGGTGCTTTCCCTGGAGCGTTGGAACGGACGCGCCTACGTGCACGACCGCAAGGCGGAGTGCGGAAAATACGCCGCTTACGAAGCGAACGAAGCGTTGAAGCGGCGCATCCGCTGTTTTTACGTCGACGGGCGGATGGTTCACCGCGAATACGATATCGATGAAATGATCGGCATCGACAGGGACCGCGCCATCGCCGTCGAAAGGCTGATCGATTACATCGCGTTGACGCAGAGCGAAGGCCTTCAAAGGAAAGGGCTGTATTTGGTCGGGCCGTTCGGCACCGGCAAAACGTATTTGATGGGCTATTTGCTGCACGAGCTGGCCAAGTGCGGATACAGCGGCGTCATCGTCTACATGCCGGAATTCATGGAAGAACTGAAAAACATGATCTCCGAACCGTCCCGGATGGCGGAAACGATCGCACTGCTCAAGGAAACCGATTTGCTCGTGTTTGACGACATCGGCGCGGAGCACGTGAACGCGTGGGCGAGAGACCATGTGATCGGTCCGATTCTCAACTACCGGATGAACCGCAAACCGACGTTTTACACGTCCAACCACCCGTTGGAGGCGCTGGAGAAACACTTCGGTTTTACGTCGAAGGACGGGGAAGAGGCGCACAAAGGAAGGCGTCTTTTGGAACGCATCGCGCCTTACGTGGACGTCGTCGTGGTGGGCGGGCGGAACAAGCGCGGCGAAGCGGCGGCCTATTGACGGCGCGCGTCGGTTCCTTAAACGGCCGGCATGCGGCGGGAGGCCGACAACGGCGCAAACGACGTCGCTAGCGGAAAGTACAATATCGTCCTGCCCGACGGCAGGCAAAAAAAGAAAGGGCTGTTCCTCCGAACAGCCCTTTTTCGTTCGCGAATCGTTCGTTAAACGTACATGCTCAGTACGGTCGCCACAATCGTAATCAGCGTAAACACGCCGAAGGTGACCAGAAAACCGACGCCGACATCGAGAAAATCGTTTCTCGGTTCTTCGTTCACGTGCAGTTCGGGATTCCTGTTCTCCATCTTGCCGATCCTCCTTGCGCCCAAAACGCCGTCGTCTTCTGACCTATAGTATACCCAAAGGTTCGGTTTATTGTAAAGGAAACGGAAGTGACAAAACTGCGAACTGTGCGACGAAGGCTTGCGCGGCGCCAATGCGTGTCAAAGCGCATGAGGCGCGGAGCGCGCTGGGGTGTGCGGCCGGTGCATGCCGCAAGCGTACGCGGTGCGGGATTGTATCGCCATTCGTAAGTATGCAGTGTCGGAACGTGCCGCAAACATGTGCGGTCCGGAGCTTTGGCCATCGGATGCAGTCCGGAGCGACGTGGGGGCCGGGGCGTGAACATATGAAAAAAAATGGTTGACATGTCCCGAATTGGACAGCAAAATGGATGTAGAACTACATGTAACATACTTGTATCTATTCTTGTGCGAAAATTTCGACAATATCCAAAAGGAGGGCAGGAAAAATCATGTGGAAAAAAACATTTGCCGCCGCATTGGCCGTCTGCTTGTTGTTCGCCCTGTTTCCGGCGTCTTCCGTCAAGGCGACCGGCAATCTGTGGTACGACAAATACGTCGCGCTGGAAGACGACATCGGCGGCGACACGTACACCAGTCCGTATTCCAACGTGTTGGCCTGGGGAGAAAGCTATGTGCTGCGCAGCTATCTGGTGCTGTACGAATTGACGGGAAACACGGGCTGGCTCGACAAGTTCGTGCTGCATGCGGACACGATGCTGGACAACAGCAACGACGATGACGGCGACGGTTACCTAGGGTGGGACACGTTCGCGTATTCGCCGGTCGAAGTGGACAACGACGGATTTGAAACCGCGTCCGCGTCCGATTCTTCGCTGCCGGCGGAATGGAAGCGTTTCCAGTCGACGAGTTCGACGGCTTACCGGTCGACCGGCGCCGCCTACGCGGGAAATTACGGCGTCGTGATCAAAACGAACGGAACGAGCTGGCAGAAACTGTACCAACCCATGAAGGACTATGAGCCGAACAGCAAATATGTGCTGCGCGTATACGCCAAGACGAACGGCTCCCCGGCGAAAGGCCACGCATACGTTCACGACCGCACCACGAATACGATCTTGGCTTCCCTGCTCATCGACGACACGGAATGGAATTACTACCAAGTCGAGTTTATGACTCCCGCAGCCGGGCACCAACTGGAAGTTTGGCTCGGGCACGGCAATTACACTTACACCGGAGGAGAAGCCTACTTCGACCAGGTGCGGGTGAGCGGCAGTTTTCCGTATCTTGTCCACGACGGCATGATCGGCGTACCGCTCGCCGAATTCGTCCGGCTCGTCCATCAAACCCCGTCGCTGCAAGCCGCCTATCAGGCGCATGCCGACGAATACCGCGATTTCATCGAGGATGAAATCGTGCCGAAATGGGAGTACAGCAGCTATTTGGGCAACACGTGGAAAAATATCTCGGCCACGGAAGGCATTTACACGGAACCGCCGAACATCGCCACGCTCGTCCATGGTGACGAAGGGAAGCATCTGCCGTACAATATGGCGCTCGCTTTCGGCCATATGTTGAAAATCATGTACGACGTCAACGGGAACGGCGCCTATCTGGACAAGGCGATCAAGATGCACACCTATTTCCGCAACAACTTGTCGCCGAACGGAAACGCCTATGCTTGGAATTACTCGGATCGGCCCGGTTCCCCTCCGGAAGATACGTCGCACGGGCACGTCGATATGGCTTCCGTATTCGAAATGTACCGCAGCGGCCTCGTTTACACCGGGGACGACATGTGGAAGTTCACCCATACGCTGATCGACCATATGTGGAACGGCTCGAAGACGAACCCGACCGTCGGCCGCTATGTCAACGGCCTCTCGCCGGGTCAGCTGCAGTATACGCGCATTTTGTGCAACTGGCTGGAACTTGCGCAATTTCATATCGATGTGTGGGGCATCGCGGCGGAACAGTTTCGCGGTTACACGCCGGACAACACCGTCGATTTGCTGACGCTGGCGCACATCATGAAATGGGACCCGCAAAAGCTGGTCAACCAGGATTTTGAACTGGCCACCTGGTTCGACGCCACCCAGCCGGCCCGTTGGGTTCGATGGCAGTCCACCGCCGCCAAGGCCTATCTCGACAGCACCAACCGCTATTCGGGAGATTACGGCGTTACGATAACGGCGAACGGCACTTCCTGGCAGAAGCTGTACCAGACTTGGGGAGACTGGCAGCCGTCGACTTCCTACACGCTGACGTTCTACGGCAAAACGGACGGCAGCGGGGCGGGCGGCGAAATTATCGTCTACAACGAGACCGCGGGGACGGTGATCGCCTCGAAGTCGTTCAACAACACGTCCTGGCAGCAGCACTCGCTGAACTTTGTGACGCCCGCATCGTCATCCGACCAAATCCGCATTTATCTGGGCAATCAAAATTACACGGTCAGCGGAGGCAAGGCGCATTTCGACAAGGTCGTCATCAAACGGACCGGCGATCCGTTCTGACGGAAGTGGATCCGATCACACGGCTGGCCGCCCATGCCGCCATTTCCACAACATACCGATCGCCGATCGCTCGCCGGCGTCATCCGGCGCACGCTTCTCGCGTCAATATGGCCGAATTACGCCGGAACCAAACGGGATGCGGCAAGGACGAGGTGAAAAAACATGTAGAGGAGTCGCGACGGAACGGGAGCAAGATTTGCCATTGAAATACAAGTAGCGTACATGTAGCAGTTTCTGAATTTTCGTGTTTAGCAGACTTTCGTATGCTATCGGACTGAGGAGGAATTCGGATATGAAGTTTGGATGGAAAATGACGGGCATTGCCATCATGATCATCGTGTTGCTCGCCGCCGCGGCCGGCTGCGGTTCGGGCAACTCGGCGCAGGAAAATGACCAATCCGGGTCGCCAAATTCGGAAAATACCGGCCAAAACCGGCAACCCGCGGACAACTCCGCCGCCGAGCCGGAAACGATTGAACTCGAATTTTGGACGATCAATCTGAAGAAAAACTTTGAAGCGTATATTACCGAGAATTTGATCGCCGCGTACGAAGCGGAACATCCCAACATCAAGATCAAGTGGGTCGACGTCCCCGGAGCGGAAGTGACCAAGAAGTTCATTACGGCGCTTTCCACCGACGACGTGCCGGACGTGGTCAACGAAACGACCGGCGGCATCTCGGTGCTGCAGCGGTACGGCGCGCTGCTGCCGCTGTCGGATATCCTGCCTCCCGAAGATTTCGAGCCGTATTTCGAGGGATTGGTGGAAAGCGTGACGTATGGCGGGAAAGTGATGGCGCTCCCGTGGTACACCGCCGGCCCGCACGTGCAGTTCATCAACGCCGAATTGTATGAAAAAGCCGGACTCGATCCGAATCAGCCGTCCACGACGTTTGACGAACTGTTTGAAAAAGGCCGGATCATTCACGAGAAATTGAAGACGGTCTACGGCTCCAACGATATTCCGACGATCGAACTGATGATTTCCGAAGGGCTTCCCATCGTCAATGAAGACCGCACCGAAGCGGTGTTCAATTCGCCGGAACACGCGGCTTTCGTCGAGAAATTCGTGCAGGCGTACAAGACCGGCGCCATTGCGCCGGGAGCGGTCGGCAAGGATGACCGTCAACTGCAGCAGACGCTGGACAACGAGTTGACGGCCCACGTCGGCCAGTCGACTTCCACCGCCATCAACAGTTGGGCCAAAAACAACCCGTCGCTGCTCGAAAAAATCAAGGTGTACCCGGCCGTCACCGGCAAAGCCGACAAGGTGGCGATCAAAGATTTCCAAACGTTCGTCGTGCCGAAGAAGTCGAAGTATCCGAAGGAAGCGGCGGAGTTCGCCAAGTTCGTCACGAGCGCCCAGAAACAGCTGGAGTTTTGCAAGCTGGTGGCGATCTTCCCTTCGACGAAAAAGACGCTTGAGGACGCGCATTTCACCGATTTTGAAGTGACCGATTTGTTCACCGCGGCGAGAAGAGTGCAGGTGGACACGGCGCACAAGATGACGCTCGGCACGTTCGGCTTCAACAACGAACAGACGATGAAGGATTATTACAACGAGCAAATCCGCGCGGCGCTGCTTGGCGAAAAGACGAGCCAGCAGGCGCTGGACGACGCCAAGGCGTTCTGGGATCAAGAGTTGAAAAAGCAATAATACGGCGGCCATACGGAACGAAGCGCAGGCGGCGGAACGGTCTCTGCCGCCCGCCTCGTTTTCTTCGCAAGGAGTGAACACCGGATGCTTCGCGGAAAAGCGAAACGATACGCGGGCGCTTATCTTTTTGTGCTGCCCGCCGCTCTGCTTTTTTTCACCTTCGATTATTTGCCGACATTCAGCGCCTTTTATTACTCATTGACGGAATATCACGTCCTGATCCCGCCGGAGTGGGTCGGGCTGGACAACTATAAAGCGTTGGCCAAGGACGGCGTGTTTCTCAAGTCGCTGCGCAATTCGTTTTTGTACTTTGTCATAATTGTTCCTTTTTTGGTCACGCTTCCGCTTTTTTTGGCCATCCTGGTCAATCAGAAGCTGAAGGGCATTTACCTGTTCCGGGTCATCTTTTATTTGCCCGTCATTACGGCGATGGTCGCCGTCGCGATCGTGTGGAAATATTTGTACCATCCGGCCGGGCTGTTGAACGCCGTGCTGCAGCTCGTCGGCCTGCAGTCGGAAAGCGTCAACTGGCTGCTGAACAAGAAGACGGCGCTGCCGGCCGTGTCGATGCTGGAAGTGTGGAAGGCGGCCGGATATTATATGGTCATTTATCTCGCGGGACTGCAAAATCTTCCGAAGGATCTCGTGGAGGCGGCCAAAATCGACGGCGCGACGCGGCCGCGCATTTTGTGGCACGTTGTGCTGCCGCATCTTCGTCCGATCGTCGCGGTCGTGTTGATCCTGACGACGCTCGGCACGGTCCAGATTTTCACCAGCGTCTATATCATGACTTCCGGCGGCCCTCTGGACAGCACCTTGTCGCTGCCGCTTTACGTGTACCGGAAAGCGTTCGAGGAGCTGGACATGGGTTACGCCACGGCGATGGGCGTTGTGCTATGGGTCATTTTGATGGTGCTCACCGTCATCAACTTCAAGATTTCGCGGGGGGAGAAAGCCGCATGACGATCCGGAAACTGCTGATGTACGCGCTCTTGATCGCCATCTCCTGCATTTCCGTCGGCCCGTTTTTGTGGCTTTTGGCTACGGCGTTCAAACCGGTCGGCCAGGACGTCTTCACCTTTCCGCCGGATTTCATTCCGCGGCCGCCGACGCTGGACAATTTTGTCGAAGCGTGGACGACCGTCGAATTTCCGATGTACATGCGGAATTCGTTTTTGCTTCTGCTGTTGATGGTTCCGGCGCACCTGTTTCTGACCGCGCTGGCCGCCTATCCGCTGGCGCGCATCGAATTTCCCGGAAGAGCCTTCATTTTTTACGCGATCATCGGCACGATGTTTTTACCGGAAGACGGCAAACTGGTGCCGCTGTTCATCATCGTGCACAAGCTCGGATTCGTCGATTCGTGGCTCGGCCTCATTTTCCCGGGACTCGTCGGCGGGTTTTCGATTTTTCTGATGCGGCAGTCGTATTTGTCGGTGCCGAAGGAGATCGAGGAAGCGGCGATCATCGACGGCTGCGGGATGTTCCGCACGTGGCGCAGCGTGATGCTGCCCTTGATGCGGCCGACGTTGGCGGCGCTCAGCGTGTTTTCCTTCATTTCGGTCTGGAATTCCTTCATGTGGCCGCTCATCATTCTGAAGAGCGAACATCTGTTTCCGCTCGCGCTGGGACTGGCGTATTTGGCCGGCACCTTCGGCGACGATGTCAAAACGATGGCCGCCGGCACCGTCATTTCGCTCGTGCCCGTGATCGTGTTTTATTTGGTCATGCAAAAGCACTTCGTCTCCGGTTTGCAAGGAGCGGTGAAAGGTTGAGTGTGGCTTCCGCGATCATGCCGCGATGAGGGAAGAGAGGTTGGACTTTTGGACGGGCATTTGGAGGAAGCGGAAGGGGCGGTTCGGAGACTGGGCAATCGGCGGAATTTTGTACTATTTTTCACACAAAATCAACTTTCGACCCGCTTGAATTCGCCGTTTTGTATGATTTTTGGCACAAAAACACCCTTGGAATTGGCCGCGCGGGCGATTTTGTATGATTTTTGGCATAAAATCGCTTTGGTCCCGGGTTTCTTGCGAACATTTGTGCGAAAAGGAACACAAAATCCATTTCCCGTGTGCCTGACGGAGATCGGTTTCGTGCTTGCCCCTTGCGCTCCTTCGACGATGCAACCGGCGTGGTCTCGGAGGCTGTGTTCCATTGGCGCGATTCGTCAGGTCCGCTCGTCCGCCGCTCTCCCGCCGCTCGTCCACCCATCCCCCTGTCACCTGTGTTCGGTCACCCTTGTCCGACCGCTCGTCCGGTCCCGGTGAATTTTTTTCGGAGATGTGGTATACTTTAACAAGATGATGGCTGCATCATAGGACTTCATCGGATTAGAGGAGAAGGAGGGAACCCCCATGGCAATCGTCAATGTAACCGATCAAAGTTTCCGGTCGGAAGTGGAAGGACAGGGAACGGTTCTGGTCGATTTTTGGGCGCCGTGGTGCGGTCCGTGCAAAATGATCGCGCCCGTGCTGGAGGAACTGGACAAGGAGATTGGCGACCGCGTGAAAATCGCCAAAGTGAACGTGGACGACAATCCGGAGTCCGCTTCGCGGTTTGGCGTTATGAGCATTCCCACCTTGATCGTGTTCAAGAACGGCGAGCCGGTGGACAAAATTATCGGCTTCCAGCCGAAGGACGCGCTGAAAAGCGTCGTGTCGCGACACATTTCCTGATCGCGGCGGGGGAGCGCGGGCGACGCAGCTTCGTTGATTCCCCTTGCCCGGTCCGGCCCAAATCGATTATCATGAAGGAAAACCTTGAGCGCATATCCTCAAGGTTTTCTTGCGTTTTCGGGAAGGGGAATGAAACGATGAACGCCCAGGCACATCTCCGCGCCAAGCTGTCGATGCTGCCCGACAAACCGGGCTGCTATCTGATGAAAAACGAAAACGGGGACATCATCTACGTCGGCAAGGCGAAAGTGCTGAAAAACCGCGTTAGATCGTATTTCACCGGCAGCCACGACGCCAAGACGCAGCGGATGGTCAGCGAAATCCGCGATTTTGAATATATCGTCACCGCCAACAATGTCGAAGCGCTGATTCTGGAATGCAATTTGATCAAAAAGCATAAGCCGCGCTACAACGTGCTGCTGCGCGACGACAAGTCGTATCCGTATATCAAAATCACCCATGAGCGGCATCCGCGGCTGGAAGTGACGCGCAAGGTCAAGAAGGGCGACGGCAAATATTTCGGCCCGTATCCGAACGCGTTCGCCGCCCAGCAAACCAAAAAACTGCTGGACCGCCTGTACCCGCTGCGCAAATGCCGGACGCTGCCGGACAAGGTGTGCCTGTATTACCATATCGGCCAGTGCGACGCTCCGTGCGAATTCGAGGTGCCGCGGGAAAGATACGACGCGATCGTGCGCGAAATTACCCGTTTCTTGGGCGGCGGCCATGAGCAAATTCGGCAGGAACTCGTGCGGAGCATGCACGAAGCGGCGGAGCGGCTGGAATTTGAAAAAGCGAAGGAACTGCGCGACCAAATCGCGCATATCGACTTGGTGATGGAGAAACAAACCGTCACCGCGGCGGAGCAGGTCGACCGCGACGTGTTCGGCTACGCGGTGGACAAGGGCTGGATGAGCGTGCAGGTGCTGTATGTGCGCCAGGGCAAAATCGTCGGGCGCCATTCCGCAATGTTTCCGTACTACGGCGACGCGCGGGAAGATTTTTTGTCCTACGTCGCGCAGTTTTACAGCGAGCATCCGGTGCTGCCGAAGGAAGTGCTGCTGCCCGCCGCGGTGGCGGAGCCCGATCCGGATGGCAAGGCGGATGGAGAAAGCGGGCGGGATCCGATTTCGGACGTCGGGAACGAACCGGCCGAAACGCCGTCCGCGCCGAACGGACGGGAGCCGGCGGACGCCGACCCGGGAGCGGCCGAACTTGCCGGCCTTTCCGAATGGCTCAAGGTGAAAGTGACGGTGCCCAAGCGCGGCGTCAAAAGGCAGATGGTCGCGATGGCGGAGGACAATGCCCGCGTCGCGCTGGAGGAGCGGTTCCGGCTGATGGAAAAAGACGAGGAGCGAACGGTCAAGGCGGCGGAAAACTTGGGGAAATGGCTCGGGTTGCCGTCGGTCCGCCGCATCGAAGCGTTCGACAACTCGCATATACACGGCAGCGACCCGGTGTCGGCGATGGTCGTGTTCATCGACGGCAAGCCGGCCAAAAAGGAATACCGCAAATTCAAAATCCGGACCGTGTCCGGTCCGGACGACTACGAATCGATGCGTGAGGTGATCCGCCGGCGGTATGAGCGTGTGCTGAAGGAAGGATTGCCGCTGCCGGATCTCATCATCGTCGACGGAGGCAAAGGGCAGATCGCCGCCGCCGCGGAGGTGCTGGAAGACGAACTCGGCCTTGCCGTTCCCGTCTGCGGGTTGGCCAAGGACGAAAAGCATAAAACCGCCCAGCTGCTCGTCGGTTATCCGCCGGAGGAAGTGCACATTCCGCACGACCGCCAGGAATTTTATTTGCTGCAGCGCATCCAGGAAGAGGTGCACCGGTTTGCGGTGACGTTCCATCGGAACTTGCGCGGCAAATCGATGATCGCCTCGCGGCTGGACGCCGTTCCCGGCGTCGGACCCAAACGGCGCCAGCTGCTGCTCAAGCATTTCGGCTCGCTGAAAAAAATCAGGGAGGCGAGCATCGACGATTTCAAGCCGCTCGGCATCGGTCCCAAGCTGGCCGAAACGATCCTTACGGCGCTGCGGGAGGAGGAGACGCCGCCTTCCGCGGACGAGACAGGCGCGAGTGAAACGCGCGGATGACCCAGGCGACCAGCAGCGGACTGGCGATCGACAGCACGCCCGACGTCACATTCGCCGGTCCGCCCATCATCATGACGGAGATCCCCATCAAGATGCCGTCGAACGCGGCGTGCGCGAACACGGCGGTGGCGAAGCCGTAACGCAGGAAAACCCAGGCGAACAAAAGGCCGAGAACCGTCACTTCGATCACCCGCGTGTAGGGCGGGTACCACGGATACGCCGCATGCCCGAACGCCCATAACAGACTCGTGACGATCACCGCGGCGGCGGTGCTGTGCAGCCATTTCCGGAACACGGCGATGCCGAACAGGCGGAACACCGCCTCCTCGGAAATGGCGGCCGCCCAGGCGAGCAGCGGAAACAAGGCCGGATAGACGTTGTTGTACGTCGACAGCGTCGGATCGTTGGTGGTCCAGGCGTCCAGCCATCCGGTCAGCGCGTATAACACGATTTGCTGCACACCGAGGAAGAGGAACGCGAGCAGGTAACCTCTCCCCATGGACTTCCAGACATGCGCGCCGAATGCGGGTTCATGCCAGCGCGGCCACGGATTGCTCCCCTGGCGCAGCCATTCGGCTTGCCCGGATACGAGCGAAAGCCAGACGGAGGCGGCGGATACCAGCAGCAAAATCTGGCTGAGTATCATGGTGAACCAGATGATATACGATTCTTCCGACGGATTCATCTGCATCGTTTTGTAAGCCGGATACGAGTTGTAGTTTTGGATGGACGCCAGCGCCAGGAAGATCAGCGACATGGCGACGCCGCGGCGGTAATCCACGTGGCGGTGGTTTAAGATCGTGATCGCGAGAGCGGCGATGCCGAGCACAAACTGCAAACCCGATGCCGCCAGGCTGAGCGCCGACCGGCGGCCGGCCTCTCTCGACTGCCAGATGGCGTAAGCCTCAGGGACGCTGAAGGCCGAACGGTAACCGGTGACGACGCCGTCGGCCACCGTGACGCGAAGCGTGAGCACGGCTTCGCCGACGGTCTCCTGCGGGTCACGGAACACCAACGTGCGCGGATCGTTGCGGTCGTTTCCGATTTTCTCCAGACGCCCCGGATCATGACCCTGCGCGGCCAGAAAAGCCGCCGCTGTCCGCTCGTCTTCGGCGGACGGTTCGGTGCCGGCCGCCTTTTTCCCCTTTTCGATCGTGTACCACCCCAGCACCCGACCATCCTTCATATCCACATCGACCAGATGCCGCTTTCCGGATTCGGCGCCGGTCAGCTCGACCTGGAACCGGTCGATCGGGTAGCGTTCGCCGTAACGGCGGTCGTATTCTTCGGCGTATTCGTTTTTTTGCAAGTATCCGCTCAGCAGCGTGTCGGACTGGAACAGGACGAGGGCGTCCCAGGGGCCTTCCCATCCCCGTTCTTCCATGTGCCGTATCGCGATGTCGCGCGCGGCGTCGGTGCGGATCGGCAGCCATCCGCCGTTTGCATTCTGTTCGGAAAATACCAGCGGCCCGAAGTTCAGGGCGAAAAATAGGACGAGTCCGGCGAGACCGAGCACGGTCAGCATTTGTTTTTCATTTGTTCGCTGCATGCGAGCACCCTTTCATCGATCAGTATGGAACGTTCCCTCCGGGCGGCGGGAAACTCCGAAGGGGGGATTTTCAGCAGGGCACGCAAGCCCCTCCGCCTGCGGCGGGCCGGACGGACGAGCCCGTTCTCACGTCAGCCTTTCCCTATTTTAACCACTTCGTCTTTCAATGTAAAAAAAGCTTTTGTCATCGGCTGGGAACAGGCGTATAATCGAGACGTCCGAATGGTCGGATGATCGGGCATCCCGATCCGGAAAACAGAGCAAACTATTCATTTGACGCATATGGTTGGAGGCGTATGAGGTGAAGCATCGCACATCGGCTTTCCGGCTCACACCTTCGCAGATTTTGGCGCTCGGCTATGTGGCGCTCATTTTGTGCGGCGGCCTGCTGTTGTCGCTGCCGGTGTCTTCCGCGGCCGGCGAGTCGACTTCGTTTCTGGACGCGCTGTTCACGGCGACGTCCGCGGTTTGCGTCACGGGACTCGTCGTCCTGGACACGGCGAATCATTTCAGCGTCTTCGGCCATGCGGTCATCCTGCTGCTGATTCAGGTCGGCGGCATCGGATTCACGACGGTGGCGACCCTGTTCGCCCTCATGTTCCGGCGCCGCATCTCGCTGCGCGACCGGATGGTGCTGCAGCAGTCGATGAATCAGATGAGCATGGAAGGCATCGTTCGCCTCGTCCGCAAAGTCATTTTTTATTCATTGGCCATCGAAGCGGCCGGAACGGCGCTTCTCACCGCGCGGTTCGCGGCGGACATGGCGTTCGGGCGCGCGCTCTGGTTCGGCGCGTTTCATGCCGTTTCCATCTTCAACAACGCCGGTTTCGACCTGTTCGGCGGTTTCCGCAGTTTGACCGGCTATGTGGGCGATCCCGTCGTCAACCTCGTGTCGATGGCGCTGATCGTCACCGGCGGCATCGGGTTTATCGTGCTGTCCGATCTCGTGGAACTGCGCAGGACGCGCCGGCTGTCGCTGCACAGCAAAGTGGTGCTGTCGTTCAGCGCCGGGCTCATCGTGATCGGTGCGATCATCATCTTCATTTTTGAACTGACCAATCCGAAAACGCTCGGCGCGCTGGACCCCGGCGGCAAGGTTTTCGCTTCGCTGTTTCAGTCCGTCACCCCGCGTTCCGGCGGCGTGGTCACGCTGGATATCGCATCGATGCGGCAGGCGACGCAGTTTTTCCTGATATTGCTCATGTTTGTCGGCGCGGCGCCGGGATCGACCGGCGGCGGCATCAAGGTGACGACGTTCGCCATATTGGCGGGCGCGATGATGTCCATGTTGCGCGGCCGCCGCGATATCGTGCTGTTTCGTTACCGGCTGGCGCAGGACCGCATTTACAAGGCGGTCACCTTTATCCTCTTGTCGCTTCTGCTCGTCGTGTTTGTGACGATGGCGCTGTCGACCATCGAGGACGCTTCGTTCCTGGCGATCTTGTTTGAAACCGTGTCGGCGTTCGGCACCGTCGGCGCATCGATGGGGTTGACGCCGCATTTGACCGCCGCCGGCAAAATCCTGATCATGGCCACCATGTTTGCCGGCCGCCTCGGACCGCTGACGCTGGCGGTGGCGCTGCGGCCCAACCCGGGCGACAAGGAGCTGTACCGGCATCCCGAAGGCAAAATCATCATCGGCTGAACGGGACGCTTTTCAGCGCTGCAGCCGGGACGCGGCCTGCAGGACCGCTTCGCGCACGTCGTCCGGCCAGACGGCCGCCTTGCTGTAAATGAGCGACGTCGTGCGCACCGCGGACGACAGCTCGGGAATTTCGACGGCGGCGAGCCCGTTGTCCTCCAAAATGCCCGGCCGCAAATACGACGCGGGCAAGAGCGCCGCCAGCCCGCAGGTGGGGATCAGCCGGATGATCGCTTCAAAGGAATCGATTTCCATGCGGATGTCCGGCGCCAGCTTGTGCTGTTCGAACAGTTCGTCCATCAGGATGCGGTACCACGTTCCTTTGGAAAACACGATCATCGGCAGCTGCTGCAGCGCGTCCACGCGAATGTCCCCGCCGGCGCGAAGCGGATGGGTGTCGGGAAGCACGAGCACGAGCCGGTCGCGAAACAGACGGATGCAGTGCAGGTCCGGATCGTTCACTTCGGAGGCGATCAGGCCGATGTCCGCGCGATGCTCCTGGACGAGTTTGGCGATTTCGTGCGTTTTGCCGGTGACGGCGCTGATTTCCAGCGGGACGCCGGAATCGGTCAGGAAGCCGATCAGGTCGGGAAGTGTGGACTGCAATGTGGTCAAGCTGGCGCCGATGACGAGCCGGTGTTTGTGAACGTGCCGGAATTTGCTCAACGCCTGCAGCAGCCGCTGTTCCATCCTAAGCAGCTCTTCCGCGTGCGCGTATGCGGTTTCTCCCGCGCCGGTAAGAACGAGCTTCTTGCCGCGGCGGTCGAACAGCCGCACTCCCCATTCCTGTTCCAGGGCGGCGATTTTCCGCGACAGCGCGGGTTGGGACAAGTTGAGATGCCGCGCCGCCTTGTTGAGGCTGCCGTGTTCCACGACGGCCGTGAACGCCTTGATCTCTTCCAGCATTTGCCCTCTCCTATATGCAATATAGTTATAAGTTATTATAAATATTCTGCACTTCCCTTATAAGCGAAAACAGTGTAACATATTATGTCGAAAGTGTGAATGGCTTTGTGTCCATTTGTTGACGCTAACCAGTGTCAAGAGTACAATTGTAAAGGGTTTCCGCATGGGCACGCGGGGAAGAAACGGTAATTGCGAAAGGGGTATCAGGGAAGATGAGGACGAATTCCTACTATTCGCGCAAGCTGCATTCCTTGCTTGGCGTCATTCCGCTCGGGGCGTTCCTGATCGAGCACATGATCACCAACTTCGAGGCGTTCAATTCGGGGTCGGAAGGCTTTCAAGCCGCGGTGGAATGGCTTAACAGCTTGCCGCTGCTATTGTTCTTGGAAATTTTCCTGATCTGGATTCCGCTTTTGTATCACGGCGTGTACGGGCTGTATGTCGCCTATCAGGCGCGCCACAACGTGACGAACTTCGGATATTTCCGCAACTGGATGTTTCTCTTGCAGCGCGTCACCGGCGTCATCACCTTCGTGTTCGTCGTTTGGCATTTTTACGACCTTCGTTTCCAGGTTGCGCTCGGCAATATGGAACATCAGGATTTTGGCGCGCGGATGCACGAGTTGGCTAATGATCCCATTTTCTTTGCGGTGTACATGATCGGCATTGTGGCCGCTTGCTTCCATTTCGCCAACGGCATGTGGTCGTTCCTTGTCAGCTGGGGGATCACCATCGGCCCGCGGGCGCAGCGCGTGTCCACGTACATCTGGATGGGCGTGTTCGTGATCATGTCCGTGCTGTTCATCTTGGCCTTTACGGCGTTCGCGAACGAAGAGTTCGCCGCGGCGGCTGCCGTTCAGGAGCCGATGGTCCGTTCGATTATTGGATAAAGGGAGTGAACACTCATGGCGAATACGAAAATCATCGTGGTCGGCGGAGGACTCGCCGGTTTGATGGCAACGGTGAAGGCGGCGGAAGCGGGCGCGCATGTCGATCTGTTTTCGCTCGTTCCCGTCAAGCGCTCCCACTCCGTGTGCGCGCAGGGCGGCATTAACGGGGCGGTGAACACCAAAGGGGAAGGCGACTCTCCGTGGGAACATTTTGACGATACGATCTACGGCGGCGACTTCCTCGCCAACCAGCCTCCGGTCAAGGCGATGTGCGAAGCGGCGCCCGGCATTATCCACCTGATGGACCGCATGGGCGTCATGTTCAACCGCACGCCGGAAGGCTTGCTCGATTTCCGCCGCTTCGGCGGCACGAAGCACCACCGCACGGCGTACGCCGGCGCGACGACGGGACAGCAGCTCTTGTACGCGCTGGACGAACAAGTGCGGCGCTGGGAAACGGCGGGGCTGGTCAAGAAATACGAGCACTGGGAGTTCCTCGGCGCCGTCATCGACGACGAAGGCATATGCCGCGGCATTGTCGCCCAGGATTTGCGCAGCATGGAAATCCACTCGTTCAAGGCGGACGCGGTCATCATGGCGACCGGCGGCCCCGGCATCATTTTCGGAAAAACGACGAACTCCGTCATCAATACCGGCACCGCCGCGAGCGCGCTGTATCAGCAGGGCGTATACTACGCCAACGGCGAATTCATTCAGATTCACCCGACGGCGATTCCCGGCGACGACAAGCTGCGCCTCATGTCGGAGTCGGCGCGCGGCGAAGGCGGACGCATTTGGACGTATAAGGACGGCAAGCCGTGGTATTTCCTGGAGGAAAAATATCCGGCGTACGGCAACCTCGTGCCGCGCGACATCGCGACGCGGGAAATTTTCCACGTGTGCGTCGACCTGAAGCTCGGCATCAACGGCGAAAACATGGTGTACCTCGATTTGTCGCACAAGGATCCGAAGGAGCTGGACGTCAAGCTCGGCGGCATTATCGAGATTTACGAAAAGTTTATGGGCGACGACCCGCGCAAAATTCCGATGAAAATTTTCCCCGCCGTTCACTATTCCATGGGCGGCATGTGGGTGGACTACAACCAGATGACCAACATTCCCGGCCTGTTCGCCGCAGGGGAATGCGAATACCAGTATCACGGCGCGAACCGTCTCGGCGCCAACTCGCTGTTGTCGGCCATTTTCGGCGGCATGGTGGCGGGGCCGAAGGCGATCGAATATATCAAGGGGCTGAAAAAGTCCGCCGAGGACGTAGCGGAATCGGTATTTGAACGGGAGAAGAAAAAACGCGTCGAGCAGTACGAGGCGATTCTCAAACTGGACGGCACGGAAAACGCCTATAAGCTGCACAAAGAGCTGGGCGAATGGATGACCGACAACATGACCGTCGTCCGCTACAACAAAAAGCTGGAAGAGACGATCAACAAAATCAAGGAACTGAAAGAACGCTACAAGCGCATCAATATTACGGACACCGCCCGCTGGAGCAACCAGGGCGTGCCGTTCACCCGCCAGCTGTGGAACATGCTGGAGCTGGCCGAAGCGATGACCAAAGGCGCTCTGCTGCGCAATGAAAGCCGCGGCGCCCACTACAAGCCGGAATTTCCGGAACGCGACGACGAAAACTTCCTCAAGACGACGAAAGCGCGCTGGACGCCGGACGGACCGGAAATCGAGTATGAGGACGTGGACATTTCGCTCATTCCTCCGCGCAAGCGCGACTATACGACGGACAAGAAGAAGGGAGGCAACTGACCATGGCGGAAGCGACCGCGGTGAAGCAAAAAACGATCCGTCTGCACATCACGCGCCAGGACAGTCCGGGTTCCAAACCGTACGTCGAGCGGTTTGAAATTCCTTATCGTCCGAACATGAACATTATCAGCGCGCTGATGGAAATCCAGCGCAATCCGGTCAACGCGGAAGGCAAGACGACGACGCCCGTTTGCTGGGAATCCAACTGCCTGGAAGAAGTGTGCGGCGCTTGTTCGATGGTGATCAACGGCAAGCCGCGCCAGGCGTGCACCGCGCTGATCGACAAGCTCGAACAGCCGATTCGCGTCGAGCCGATGCGCACGTTCCCGGTCATCCGCGATTTGATCGTCGACCGCAGCCGCATGTTTGACGCGCTGAAACGCGTCAAGGCGTGGATTCCGATCGACGGCACCTACGATCTCGGTCCCGGCCCGCGCATGGCGGAATCCAAGCGCCAGTGGGCGTACGAGCTCTCCAAGTGCATGACGTGCGGCGTATGCCTGGAGGCGTGCCCGAACGTGAACGACCGCTCCAGCTTTATCGGCCCGTTCGCGATTTCCCAGGTGCGGCTGTTCAACGCGCACCCGACCGGCGAGATGAACAAGGAGGAGCGGCTGGAAGCGCTGATGGCCGACGGCGGCATCGAAGGGTGCGGCAACTCGCAAAACTGCGTGCAGGCGTGCCCGAAGGGCATCCCGCTGACGACGTCGATCGCGGCGATCAACGCGGAGACGACGCGCCACCTGTTCAAGAAATGGCTGACTTCGTAAATCGCATCATCATGCGGGAAAACAACAACGTCCGCGATCCCGGGTTGCCGGGAATCGCGGACGTTGTTGTTTGATTTGGAACGTGGATGTCCGAACGGGTCAAGTCAGCGCGGCCTCCCGTTCTTTGGCGCGCAGAAAATTTTTGCCGTATTCGCCGTGGTCATGGAAGTTCGCGTGTTCGATTTGCACCGTGACGTGGGTGATGCCGTATTTTTCCTTCATCGTTTCCGTGATGGCGAGAATGATGCAGAACGGCTGAATGTCCGGATCGACGAACACGTGGGCGGTCAGCGAATAATGATCGGTCGAGATCGCCCACAAATGCATTTCATGGACGTCTTCCACGCCTTCCACCTTGCGGATGTCCGCGCGAATTTCGTCCAGATTGAATTTGTCGGGCACCGACTCCATCAAAATGCGGAACGACGCCCGGATGATCCTGGCGCCGCCGGAGAAGATGATGGCGCCGATGATCATGCTGATGAGCGGGTCGAACCAGACGAGCCCAGTGGCGGAAATGAGCAGCGCCGAGACGATGACGCCGATCGAGCTGAGCAGGTCGCCGATAAAATGCCACAGCGCGCTCTGCACGTTGAGATTTTCCTCTTCTTCCATGCTGCGCTTCAACACGACCGTCATAATGATGTTGACGACGAGACCGACAAAGGCGATGCCGAGCATCAGCCGGTGGTCGATATCCTCCGGCCGGATGAAGCGGCGGATGCCTTCCGCGAAAATTCCGATCGCAATGATGGCGAGAGCCAGTCCGTTCAAAAAAGAAGCGATGATTTCAAAACGCAAGTATCCGAAAGTATACCGGGCGTTCGGCGGCCGGGTGGACAAGTAGATCGCCGTCATGCTGAGGGCGAGCGCGATGCAATCGGATATCATGTGCGCAGAGTCGGACAACAGCGCCAAGGAGTTGGACAAGATGCCGCCCACGATTTCCACGGCGGTGAACACGAGCGTCAGGATCAGGGTGATCCAGAGCGCTTTTTTGGAATGCGCCTGCTGTTTGGCATGTTCCAGATGGTGGTAGTCGTACAGGATGATCCCCCCGATATGCATATGGTGGACAGCGCGTCGGCGCTGTTCCCCATATTATATCGTCCCAAGCCGGCCGAAGACAATCGCGGGGGCCGCAATTCCGCTCTTGCCCGACCCGCGAAGCGGCGACTCGGACAAGACCTTTGCGGGCGCAATGGCGCAACGGGCGAATGTCTCCGCGGTCGTTGATGCTGCCCATGTTGCGATTCCGGCAAGACGTTGCGGCGATTTTACCGACCGCTGAAATTTTGTTACAAAATTGAAATATGGATGTTATCGTTCTTTAATGTTGGTCCGCTATGATAATAGCCAAGACCCCCTTTTGATATATATACCCATGGAAGGCCTGCCGAGCGCGGGCCGATTTTTTTGCCTCACAGCGGCACCGCGTACGATTGTCTTTGCCGGAAACAGACCCACTCCCGGAATCCGATGTCTTTCAGCTTTTGGCGCACGAGATCCCATTCGTCCCCGACGCGTTCCGGAATGTGCGCGTCGGACCCCATCGTGACGCGTACTCCGTAATGCAGCGCTTTTTCCAGTAGGTCGTCGGAAGGATACCAGCCGCCGCAAAGTTTCGTTTTGCCCGACGTGTTGATCTCGATCGCGACGCCGCATTCCGCAATGGTTTTCAACATGCGGTCCTCGCTGTTTTTCGCCGGGATGTCGCTGAAGCCGGGATAGTTTCCTTTCATCGCGTCGATATGGCCGAGCACGTCAAACATGCCGCTCTGCGCCGACCGCTCGATGAGGCGGTGGTAATCTTCCTTGACCGCGATTTTTTCCGCATCGCTCAAATGGTCCCACCGTTTTTTGTTGAAAATGCTGACGCCGTGCACCTGGTGGATCGATCCGATGATGTAATCGAAAGGATAGCGTTCGTACACTTTGCGGTACGTGTCGGCGTGCTCCGGAAAAAAGTCCGATTCGACGCCGAGCAGCACTTCGATTTTGTCCTTGTATTCTTCTTTCAGTTCCAGCACTTCGCGAACGTAAGCGTCAAACTCGCTTTTCGGCATCGCGGCGCCCGGCTGCGGATGGTCTTCGGGACTGCCGAAAAAGGGAGAGTGGTCGGAGATGCCGATGACCGAAAGTCCTTGGCGGATCGCCGATTCGATATAATCGCGGATGTTTCCTTCCGCGTGGCCGCACCGTTCGTGATGGGTATGCAGATCGAATTTCATGGGACTTGACTCCTTTTTTTTTGAAATTTTATCAAAGTTGCCATTGTCGTCGTTCGTTCGCAAAATGCGTCACTCGGATCCGAGAAATTGCGTTTCCGGCATGCCCTTCAGGTCGTTCAAAAACTGCTGCAGCGCCGTGTTCAGGTACCGTCCCGCTTTGTACACCACGCCGACCGGGCGGGGGATTTCCAGTTCGTTGACTTTGATCATTTTCAGGGTGCCCGCCCTGACCTCGTTGGCGATGGACATTTTGGAAATGACCGCCGCGCCGAGGTTGAGTTCGACCATCCGCTTGACTTCCTCGCTGCTGGACAATTCCATGACGATGCGCGGCTCGATTTTGTACCTCGACAAGATTTGGTCGAGAAAGCGCCTTCCCGCCGTTTCGGGCGTCAGCATGATCATCGGGATGTCCGCCAGCGAGTAGATGGACGTATGGTTTCGCTCGGCCAGCGGATGCCGGGGAGACACGACCAGTTCGAAGGTGTCGTAGTACAGCACCGACGTTTCCAGAGCGGGATGTTTTTCGAACAAATAGGCGATGCCGATGTCGATCAGCCCGCTTTCCACGCTGGCCATGATTTGCGATGAGGGCATGGAATGAATCGTCGTTTTGATTAAAGGAAACTGGTCTTGAAAATAGGACAATACCCGGGGAAGGATTTGCATGGCGATCGAAGTGGTCGTGCCTAACTGGATGTGGCCCTGGGGGGTTTGCTGCATGTCCGCCAGCCGCTGCTTCAGTTCGTTGACCTGCTGCAATATTTTTTCCGCGTGCTCCAAAAAAATTTTGCCGCTGTCCGTCAGCGTGACCGGCTGGTTGCGGTCGACCAGAATGGTGCCGAATTCGTCTTCCAGGTTTTTGATTTGCGCGGAAACCGCCGGCTGGGTCAAATTGAGCAGCTCGCCCGCTTTCCGGAAACTCATCGTTTTGGAAATCGCCAGCAGCGTTTCCAATTGGTTGATGTTCATGCACTGCCCCCCTTTTATAAAAAAGATTTATCAATCCCGGCTCGCGAGATATACATTTATTATATGTGAATGTTCCGTCCCGCTTCAACTGCTGCCGGCGACCGGTTTGCGGCGGTGCGGGAGAACGGATACAATGAAGAGGACATTGCTGGACGGGAAGTGATGGCATGAAAGGGAAGATCGTGGTCATTACCGGCGCTTCCGGGGGCATCGGGTCGGCGCTGGCGGAAACGTTCTCGCGACAAGGCGCGGTGACGGTGCTGGCCGCGAGATCGCTCGGCGCCATGAACGATTTGGCGGCGCGTCTTCCCGGGCCCGCGGACGTGGTGGAGCTGGACGTGACTTCCGACGCTTCGGTGGCCGAAGCCGTGCGCGGCATCGTGCAGCGGCACGGCCGGGTCGACGTTTGGATCAACAACGCGGGATACGGCGCGTTCAAAGCGTTTGCCGACACCGGCATGGACGAATTCGCCGGCATCATGGACGTCAATTTTTTCGGCACGGTCCGCTGCACGCGCGCCGTCCTGCCGCACATGCTGGAGCGCGGAAGCGGCCATATCGTCAACATCGCCTCGATGGCGGGAAAAGTCGGTACGGCGAAGTCGGCCGCATATACCGCGAGCAAATTTGCCGTGCGCGGGTTCACCCAAAGCTTGCGCATGGAACTGCGAGGCACCGGCGTCCGGGTGTCGGCGGTCAATCCCGGTCCGGTGAGGACGGCGTTTTTTCAACTGGCGGACCCGTCCGGCCGCTACCTCCAATCGCTGCCTCCCTGGCTGCTGCTGGCCCCCGAGCAGGTGGCGGCCGCCGTGCTGAAAACGGTGTCGCGCAACTTACCGGAAGCGGATCTACCGCGGTCGGCGGATTGGGCGGCCCGCATATACCAGCTGTTTCCCCGCTTGTTGGAGCCGGTGGCGCACCGGCTTCTGAACCGGAAATGATCCGTCCGGGGAGCGGCGAATTCACGGACGAACGGTCGGCGAGCGAGACGCGTCTCCAAGAAGGCAAGGCGGAGGAACGGAACGCCGCCGCGGCCGATTGGGTCATCGAACCGATGACGTGGACAAGCCGGGATGTGCGGATGCACACGCTCACGTACCGAAGCGGACCTTACCGGGTGAAGGCGTGTTTCGCGCTTCCCGCACGGGGAGGCCCTTTTCCGCCGCTCTTGTACTGCCGGGGCGGCATCGGCCGCGCGGGGATGGTGCGGCCGAAACGCATGGCGCAGTTCGCCGCGCGCGGCTACGCCGTGCTGGCCCCGTATTACCGCGGCAGCCAGAGCGGGGAAGGCCGGGACGAGTTCGGCGGGGCGGACCGGGAAGACGTGTACGCCGCGGCGAGTCTTTTGCCGTCGCTGCCGGAAGTCCGCCGTGAGCCTCCCGCCTGCCTCGGCTTTTCGCGCGGAGCGATCATGGCGCTGTTGGCCGCCCGCGACTGCCCCGAACTCGGTCCCGTTGCCGTCTGGGGAGGCGTCAGCGACTTGCTGCTCACCTATGAGGAGCGGGTGGATTTGCGCCGCATGCTGCGGCGCGTCGTCGGCCATCCGGTCAAGCAGAGGGAAAAATACCTGGAACGATCGCCCGTCTGTTGGGCCGGCGAAATCCGGCGTCCGGTGTTGATCGTGCACGGCGAGCTCGATCGACATGTCGGCCTGGAACACGCGCTCCGTCTGGCGGAAGCGCTGCGGGCGGCGTCCAGGCCGCACCGGCTGGCCGTTTTCCCGGGAATGGCGCACGTGTTTTCGCCGGAAGCGGACCGGCGGGCGCTGGACATGATTTTCGACTGGTTCAAACATCCGGACAGGCAGGAATAGGAAGGAGACCCTATGGAAACCGGTTTTTCCGCATTATCGATCACGGAACCTTGGACGACGCGGCTTGCGGAATTGGGGATCACCGAACCGACGGAAGTGCAGTCCGCCGCGATTCCCGTTTTGCTGGCGGGTCGGGACGCCGTCGTCCGGTCGCTCACCGGCACCGGCAAAACGCTGGCTTACCTGCTGCCGATTTTGCAGCGGCTCGACGCCGCCGTGCCGGACCTGCAGGCGGTCGTGCTGACGCCGACGCGGGAACTGTGCGTCCAGATTGCGGACGAGCTGCGCAAGCTCGCCCAAGGAACGCCGGTGCGCCACGTCACGCTGATCGGCGGCGCTTCGTTGAGCCGGCAAATCGAGCAATTGCGCGCCCATCCGCACATCGCGATCGGGACGCCGGGACGGGTGCTGGAACTGATCCGGCTGCGCAAGCTGAAAATGCACAAAGTCAAAACGATCATTTTGGACGAAGCGGACGAGCTGATGGCGGCAGGCGGCGCCGAAGACGCGCACGCCGTCATCCGCAGCGCTTTGCGCGACCGGCAGGTGGCGGCGTTTTCGGCCACGGCGGGGGATCTTGGACCGGTGGCGGCGTGGATGCGCGAACCCGCCCATATCGATCTGGCTGAGGGGCTCAAGCTGCCGTCAACGATCCGGCATTGGGTGATCGCCTGCGGGGAACGCGAGCGATCGGAAACGCTGATCAAGGTGCTGCGCGCCTGCAAACCGTCCGCGGCGCTTCTGTTCGTCACCGATGCCGACCAGATCGGCGTCGTGGAAGCGAAACTGCGCTATGCGGGATTTCAGGTCGCCTCCCTGTACGGGGACGCGGACAAATTGATGCGGACGAAGGTCATGAACGCCTACCGCGACGGCCGCCTCCGGCTGTTGATCTGTACCGATGTGGCGGCGAGAGGGCTGGATTTTCCCGCGGTGTCGCACGTCATCCACGTCCAGCCCGCGTCGGGCCCGGACCAGTACGTGCACCGGGCGGGGAGGACGGGACGCATGGGCAGACCGGGCGTGTCGATTTCCATCGTCACGCCGCGCGAGCGGTTTGTGATCGGGAAGTTTGCGCGCGCTCTCGGCTTCCGGCCGGAACCCAAGACGTTGTATCACGGCCGCATTATGGACGTCCGGGAACATGACGCCCAACGCCGCCGGCCGTCGAAAAACGGGCCGAAACAGGTCAAAAAGCACTGAATGCCGGGCGGCGGGACCTGAGACTTTGGGCTTCCCGCCGGGTCGTCAGGCCCATTTTTTCGCCTTACCCCTCCAACGGCCGCCGCTCCTCCGAATCGTATCGTCAAAGGCTGCATTCCCACGATACCACGATACTGGAAAAATGGAGGAGTGACTTACATGAAGAGCGGCATCGCCAAAAAGCTGCTGGTCATGGTGCTGGCGCTGTTGATGGCGCTGGGGACCGCCGGCGGCGTCCTGGCCAAGGGCAAGGACGACGACCGCGGCGGCGGGAAAGGCAAGGAGAACAAGGGGAAGAAGATCGAAATCCGCATGGAGTTCGACGACGTCCAAATGGAGTGGGCGCGAAAACATATCGCGAGCCTCGCCGCCCAACAAATTTTCGAGGGGTATGACGACGGCACTTTCCGGCCGAACAAGCCGGTGACCCGTCTGGAAGCGATTGTGACCGCCGTGCGCCTCATGGGCTTGCGCGAACAGGCGGAATCGGCGGAAAAGAAAGCTTCCCATCTGAACCTGAAAGATGAGAAACAGATCGCTTCCTGGGCGCGCGGCTATGTCGCGGTGGCGCTGGAAAACGATTTGTTTTTCGAAAATGAAACCAAACTGCAACCGAACAAGGCGGCCGACCGCCTGTGGGTCACCACGCTGCTGGTCAAGGCGCTGGATTTGGACGACGAAGCGCGAAAAAAGATGAACACGAATCTGGATTTTCGCGATAAGAACGCCATTCCCGCCGGTTCCGTCGGCTTTGTGGCCGTCGCGGTGGAACACGGCATCGTGCTCGGCTATCCGGACGGCACGTTCCGTCCGAACCGGCCGGTGACGCGCGCGGAAATCGCCGCGTTTCTGGACCGGGCGGGCATGTATTTGCCGGACAACGGGCTTTTGCGCGGCACGCTGAAAGCGCCGGTGACCAACAATACGCTGCTGCTCACCAACGGGATCAGCTATCCGGTCGACCCGGGAGCCTTCGTCTATCGCAACGGATCCCGCATCGCCCTGTCCGATCTGAAAGCCGGCGAGTCGATCGTTTTCCGCACGTATAACCAAGTGGTCATCTTTATCGAAGTGACAGGGCAGGCGCCGGGCGGCGAAAATCCCGCCCCGTTCAAGGTGACGGGCACGCTGGCGGCCGTCAACGGGAAGAATGTCACCCTTCGTCTGGAAAACGGAGCGGAGGTTACTTACCGTCTTGACGAGCAAGCGGTGATCAAACGCAACGGCGTGAAGGTGGACGCTTCCGCGCTCGTGGTCGGCGACAAAGTGACGGCGCACATTTCCGCCGCGGGCGCTATCGTCTCGCTGGAGGCGACCGGACAGTCGGTGAACGCGAACCTGACCGGCACGCTCGCTTCGGAAGTAAAGAACAATGTGCTTTCCGTCTTCAGCGGCGGAAAACTGGTGCAGTATGCGCTGAGAAGCGATGCGGACATTTACCGCAACAATGAAAAAGTGTCCGCCTCCGCGCTGAAGCAGGGCGACGAGGTGTTCGTGCGGGTCGAAAACAGTTTGGTGGAACTCGTGACCGTCACCAAGACGGCGGAGCAGAGCACCGTGTTCACCGGTACGGTGAAGATGGTAGCCACGGACGACCAAGTGTTGCTCGTCACCGTCAACGGCGCCGATACCGCATACCTCGTTGAGGCCGGCACGAAAATATACCGCGGCGGATCCCAGGTTGCGCTTTCCCAATTGAAGCCGGGCGACGTCATTTTCGCCAAGGCGAAGAAGGACAGCATCACGCTGGAATTCGTGCAGGTGACCGAACAGGCCGAGCAGCGGGAAATGACGGTCAGCGGATGGTATAACGGGATGACGTTCAACAACGAGGGCAAAATCGCCACCATCTCGATTATTCAGGAGACCGGCGGCGCGCCGCAGACGGTCATCTACCAGGTCGCCAAAGACGTGAAAATCAGCGGCAGCCAGACGCTGCTCGTGCAAAACCATCCGATCGAGCTGAAAATCAAAAACCAGCTGGTGACGGAAATCATCATCAAGTAGCGTGCGGATCTTGAACTGCAGCCTAAGCAAGTCCGCGACGATTTGCAGATTCCGCCTTGCACGTGCACGGTCCCAGCGACAAACGTCGCCAATGCGGCGTGAAAAAGATCTCGTTTTCATTGCATGCACATCCATAACGCATTGGTTGTCAGGGGGAGACGGAAGTTCCGTCTCCTCCGCTATTATTTTTGGAGAGGTAATGCTTGCGAACGGAACGGTGAGACGCTATTGCTATGATTAGCGCGTTCTGTGAAAGCTGGCGGGACTGAGGCAGCTGTCGATTTTGTGCGGATCACCGACTGGGGCGTTTCAAACGGGCATGGATTCCATAGCGTGTATTTTTGCATTCCATTTGTACCGGTTTCATCAGATCAAGGCGATTGTGATGTAAATTTGCACTCAATGAGTCTTAATCCGGCATTTCATTCCCAAATATGATGTAAATTTGCACTCAATGAGTCTTAATCCGGCATTTCATTCCCAAATATGATGTATTTTTGCACTCCAACACCCATCCCGCCTCATTCTCGGCAGCTTCAAGATCGGTTGTCCCCGATAAACCGAAAGCTGCCCGAGAAGCGTTTGCCAAATATCGGCGCTCTGTACTGGACGGAAGGCAAACTGCCCAAAATCATCAAAATGACGGCTTTCCAATCCGTTCAGATGGCGCACGCGATTTTCCCGGCTCATCGGACATATTCTCGCCAGTTCATTCGGATCGGAACAGACAGACTTGCCGCGGCGGCTTCGCGCTTCGGACTTCCGTTCCGGTCCCATGTCTCGCGTCGCATTCGCATCCGGACCGTCGATGCGTTATAATAACAATCAGAGACGAAAACGGAAATGGGTGTGGAAACGGATGCTCAGGGAATTGTGGGACTGGATTAAGACCTTCGCGATTGCGATCGTTCTGGTCGTATTGATCCGTTCTTTTTTATTTGGGAATTATGTGGTTTACGGGGAGTCGATGGTGCCCAATTTTGACAATCGGGAGCGCTTGATCGTCAATAAAATCATCTACCAGCTGCGGGAACCGAAACGCGGCGAAGTTGTCGTGCTGCACGCGCCGGAAGGGGAAGATTACATCAAGCGTGTCATTGCGCTGCCCGGAGAACGGGTGCGGGTGCAAGGCGACGATGTGTTTATCAACGGGGAAAAATTGGACGAACCCTACATCGAAGAACAGGTACGGCGAGCGAAAGAGGCCGGCGGCGTTTACAACACGCGGGGCGATTTCCCGCATGACGGCAGCGAGGCGGTTGTGCCGGAAGGGCACGTATTTGTCATGGGAGATAATCGGCCGCACAGCAAGGACAGCCGCGATCCGTCCGTCGGATTTATCCCGTTCGAAGACATTGTGGGACGAGCGGACCTCGTGTATTGGCCGATTCATCACTTCGAACTGCTGCCTTCCCAATAAGCGCGATGAAGCGGGATGCGCCCGCTTCGGCGTGTGCGTTAGCGGTGTGCGCAACATGCGCGCGACCTCGTTTTCGTATTCATTTTAAGCGCGAACAGTCCCTCTTCTTTGTTCCCTCCTTCGTTTTTTGGTACAGCAGACGGGCGGATTACGATTCCCGTCTATTTTTTTTCTTGCCGGTTAACAGAAATCTGATAGATACCTGATTTGATTAGTGCAACGTGTTGTAACAAGGAAAGTGCCTCTGTAAGCGCTATATTTACGTAAAAAAATCGAAAAACGATAATAATATCAAAATTTAACTGTCCAAATATTTACTTTTTATACTGATATTGATTCATTTTATATTTTATTTCCTTCTTTTTTATTGATCGACCTTAAAATTTGCGTAATTATTGTTGACATTATAACGGAATTTCAGTTATGATCTTGATACAAGAAAAAGAAATGTCCAAATATTTACGTAAAATTACGGTTTTGCGGGTGGATGGAATGAACATTAAGGAGATCGCCAAAAAAGCCGGTGTATCGATTGCGACCGTCTCTCACGTAGTGAACAAAACCCGTTATGTCAGTCCCGAGCTGACGGAAAGGGTTTTGCAGGTCATACGGGAGTCATCCGATGAGAAAGCGAATTTGCTATTGCGTAAATGGCAATCTCAAACATCGCGCATTGTTTTGTGCTTGCTCGACAATTTTCTGGATGAATTTGCGGTCGATGTGACCAGAGGGATTCACCGGGAAGCGTCGCGGCTCGGATACGATACCGTTGTGATTCACACGGGCAACAAGGGACTCATACACGAATACATCAAGTTGGAAAAACCGTGCGGCATGATTCATGTTTCCGACGTCGGCGACGACGATCATAAGATCAAACGCAGCGAACTCATGATGCCGACCGTGTCGGTCGTCTACGCCGATCATCAATCACGCGGAGAAGCAAATGGCGATCTAGTGATCAGCGATGGTGAAAACGCGTACAGGGCGACCGAACATTTGCTGAAAAACGGCCATGAGAGGATTTGTCTGGTCTATCATGCACAGGAGGGTGTGCGAGGACGCTCCATTCTGGACGGTTACAAACAGGCGCTTGCGAATGGTGGTGTGCCTTTTGATCAGGAGCTCGTGATTGACGCCTCTCTCCAATTGGATTACAGCGAGTTGGGCGGCGTGTTTTTGTCGGACAAAGAGAGGCCTACAGCCGCCATCATCGCAAGCGATCGCGCGACAATGGAATTGGTCAAATTTCTTCGCAGCCACAATCTGGAATGTCCCGACGACGTGTCGCTCATCAGCCTGCAGGAATCCACATTCCATGACATGATGCATCCATCCATTACGACGTTTGCTCACGATCCGGAAGCGATCGGCGCCGCCGCGATGGGCAAACTGTTGGAGAAAATAAGCGCCCCCGGTCAGGAACGGGAAAACATCGTTGTGTCCGGCAGGCTGATCGTCCGTGATTCCACCCAGTGTATCGGCAGAGGACCGTTTGGCGAAAAAGCGGAAAGCCCTGAAGTGCTGAACCTGACCAAATCGGAGATGGAACAAATCAAGTCGGGCTCGTATACCGCCGCCATATCCTTTCACTATTCCGGCACGGCCTGGGCCAGGCTGCACGAAAAGGGAATTAAGGACGTGTTCTCTGAACTCGGCATCAAAGTGGTGGCGGTTACCGATGCGCATTTTGACGCGGAACTTCAGATTCGGCAGCTCGGCAGCATCATGGCGATGAATCCCGATGTGTTGATCAGCATTCCCGCGGATGAGATTATCACCGCCGAGAGTTATCGGGAGGTGGTCAGGAAGGGGGTAAAATTGGTTCTCATCAATAACGTACCCAGCGGGTTCACCCGTGAGGATTACGTCACCTGCGTGTCCGTCAACGAACGGGAAAACGGCAGAATCGCCGGCAGAATTCTCGGCGAGTATTTGATCAGAAACCAAAAAAGTCGCGTCGGTCTCTTGATCCATGGCGCTCCGTTTTTTGCCACCAAGCAGCGGGATATGTCGGCGGAGCAGGTGCTCTTGGACGAATTTCCCGGCCTGGACATCGTCGCCAAGGAGCAATTTGTCAGCGAGAAAAACGTGTTTGACAAATGTTACGAACTGATCAAAAGACATCCGGAGATCGAAGGGTTGTACGTATCCTGGGAGGGGCCCGCTCTCGAAGTGCTGAAAGCGCTGCAAGAGTTGAAGCGTACGGATATCGCGGTCGTGACGGCGGATCTTGACAGTGAAGTCGCCATGAATATGGCCTTGGGCGGCCCGATGAAAGGTTTGAGCGCTCAGCGCCCCTATGAACAAGGAATGGCGATGGCCATGGCTGCGGCCAATGCGCTGATCGGCAAGTCGGTTCCGGCTTATATCGGTGTGACGCCTTACCGGATCACGACGGAAAACCTGCTGTCAGGCTGGCAGGAAGTGCTGAAAGAAAGGCCGCCGGTCGAACTGGTCAGCGCGGTGAAAAAGAAACCGGTCCAATCCTAGTGCGCGATCATTCATCACGAAAGGGGTTTTGACATGAAACTGGGTTATCAGACAAACACATGGGGCGGTGTGGTAGGCCAGGCATCCGGCGTCACCTCCGTCAAAGACGTATATTATCTGGCCAACGGTTCCACCGAACAGGCGCTCGCGGATATCGCCTCCGCCGGGTATCGGGGATTTGAAATTTTCGACGGGAACCTGATGCAGTACGAGCAGCGCCCCGAACAGTTCAAACAGTTAATGGAAAGCACGGGGCTCGCGCTGATCGGCGTATACACCGGCGGCAACTTCATCTATCGGGAAATTCTGGGAGAGGAACTGTACAAGATCGAAAAAGTGGCGAAACTGGCGGCCGAATTCGGAGCGGAGCATCTCGTGCTTGGCGGGGGAGCCGTGCGATCGGACGGCATTCGCGAATCCGACTACGACGTGCTGGCGGAATCGCTGGAAAAAGCGGCGGCGATCGCACAAAAGTACGGACTGATCCCGAGTTATCACCCGCATTTGGGCACTTGCGTGGAGCGCCCCGAACAGTTGGATAAGCTCATGGAACGGACCTCTATCGCCCTTTGTCCCGATACCGCCCACATCGAAGCCGGAGGCGGAGATCCCGCGGAAGTCGTCCGAAAATACGCAAACCGCATCAAGTATATCCACTTCAAAGATTACAAAGACGGGATGTTTTTGCCGCTCGGAGAAGGAAACCAAAATTTTGCCGAAATGATCGACATCCTGCGCGGCAATCGGTACGACGGCTGGGTCACGGTGGAACTGGACAGTTACCCCGACCCGCTCAAGGGCGCGCAGATCAGCAAAGTGTATTTGCAAGAGCATTTGAACATCAAATAATTAAGCAATCTATCAGACGGGGAGAGATCACCATGAAGAAGCTGAATGTCGCCATGATTGGCGGAGGTTTTATGGGGAAAGCCCATTCGATCGCCTATGCGGGGATGCCGATGTTTTTCTGGCCGGCGCCCGCGCAGCCGGTGCGCAAGATTGTCGTGGATGTCACCGAAGAAATGGCGAAAACTGCGGCAGAACGTTACGGATTTGAATCCTATTCCACAGACTGGAAAAAAGTGGTCGAAGATCCGTCCGTTGATATCGTCGACATTGTCACTCCCAATAACATGCATGCGGAGATCGCCATCGCGGCGGCCAAAGCGGGTAAGCATGTCATTTGCGAAAAGCCGCTCGCCAGAACGGCGGATGAAGCCAAGTCGATGTGGGACGCTGTCCGGGATGCGAAAGTCAAGCACATGGTCGCTTTTAACTACCGCCGTACTCCGGCGATCGCCCTGGCAAAAAAATATATTGAGGAAGGTTCGATCGGGAAAATTTTGAATTTCCGCGGAACCTACTTACAGGATTGGTCGGCGGATCCGAATTCCCCGCTGTCCTGGCGGTTCCGGAAATCCGTTGCCGGATCCGGCGCTCTGGGGGACATCGCCACGCACGTTATCGACATGGCTCGCTATCTCGTCGGCGACATTTCCGAAGTGATGGCGGTCGCTCAGACGTGGATCAAAGAACGTCCCGTGCAAAGCGGCTCCGTCGATCTGCTTGGCACGGTCAAGGCTGACGCGGACGTGAAGAAAGAGCCGGTGGATGTGGACGACGAGATCAGCACGCTCCTGCGATTTGACAACGGTGCGGTGGGCAGCATTGAAGCGACGCGGAACGCGTGGGGGCGGAACAATTTTATTACATTGGAAATTCACGGGGAACTGGGTTCCATTTACTTCAACTATGAGCGCCGCGACGAGCTGCAAGTATGTTTTTCCAGTGATCCGGCGGACAGAAGGGGGTTCCGGACCATATACACCGGCCCGGCACATCCGTATGGACACGCACTATGGCCGATTCCCGCGCTCGGGATCGGCTACACCGAGACCAAAATCATCGAGGCGTACGATTTCATCGATGCGATTGTGAACGACAAGGACGTATCTCCGAATTTTTACGACGGTTACCGGATTGCGGTGATCAGCGACGCGATTTTGACATCCGCCGAAAAGAACGCCTGGGTTTCGGCCAAGTGATTCCATGTCCAAGTCTCGGCGGGACGGGGGGCCGTCCCGCTGCGGATGCGGAAGCGAGGGGGGAACGGAATGGAAGCGCCGATCCTGGAAATGAAGAATATCAACAAATCGTTTAACGGCATAAGGGTGCTCAGCGATGCACGCTTCGAGCTGCGAAAAGGCGAAGTGCACGCCTTGATGGGAGGCAACGGAGCGGGCAAATCGACGTTGATGAAAATATTGACGGGCGTGTATACCCCGGATGGCGGAAGCATCCGCCTGTTCGGTTCCGAAGTGCAGTTCAGAATGCCGCAAGATTCGGAAAAACACGGAATTTCAATGATTTTTCAGGAATTTAGCCTCGTTCCGACGCTAACAGTCGCCCAGAACATTTTTCTGGGAAGGGAACCGAGAACGAGGTGGGGATTCATTGACGACAAAAAATGCGAGGAGATGACCCGGGAGCTTTTGTCGGAGCTTCACGTCGACATGGATCCGAACCGGTTGGTGTCAGAGCTCGGCGTGGGATTTTGGCAGATGACGGAGATCGCGAAAGCGCTGTCAAAAAATACAAAAATTCTTATTATGGATGAGCCCACTTCCTCACTGACGACCAAAGAGACGGAAGTGTTGTTCAACCTGATCTCGCGACTCAAGCAAAAAGGCATCTCCATCATCTATATTTCCCACCGGATGGAAGAAATTTACCGGATTTGCGACCGAATCACCGTTATGGGCGACGGCAGGCATCTCGTCACCGACGACGTGGGACGGCTCGATATGGACACTGTCATACGGCATATTGCGGGAAAAAATATCGATTCTTTCGAGTGGAAGCGACGTGCGGGGTCTTCCAACTCACCGGTCGTTCTTCAAGTCAGCGGTTTGAGGACGGACAATCGAGTCAACGGCGTGGATCTAGAACTCAGGCAGGGAGAAGTGTTGGGGATCGCCGGTTTGATGGGGAGCGGCCGCAGCGAACTATTGCGCGCATTGTTTGGAATCGATCGCGTGACCGACGGGGAAATTTTGCTGCGCGGACAAAAGGTCACGATCCGCAATCCGAAGGAGGCCATCAGCCTGGGATTGGCCTTGGTACCGGAGGACCGCAGGGTTCAGGGGCTCGTTTTGGAACATGAAGTAAAGGACAACATTTTGCTGCCTTCGCTCGCACGGAAACGGGACGTCTTTGTGAACGACAAAATGGAGAAAAACCTTGCCGAGACGTGGGTCCGCAACCTCAACATCAAAACGGACTCCATCCACAAGTCGGCCAGGCTGCTGTCGGGAGGGAACCAGCAAAAAATCGTGTTTGCGAAATGGCTGGCCAACGATCCGGACATTCTGCTCCTCGACGAGCCGACGATCGGCATCGACATCAGGGCAAAGTCGGAAATTATCGAGACGATCCGGCGATTGGCGGATGAGGGGAAAAGTATCGTGCTCGTCTCGTCGGAAATGGCCGAGCTGCTGGCGGTAAGCGACCGGATTGTCATCATGCATAACGGAAAATCGAGAAAAGTGATTGCGCGCGAAGACATCGCGTCGGAGGGGGACTTGCAGCATGCCATCCAAGGGTTCTAACGTTTTTGCGGCACTCCGGCACTTCAACTGGCGGCAATATATCGTGTATATCGCTTTTGTCGGCATTTTCATCTATTTTGCCGTCACGTTGAGTTCGGACGGATTTTTGACCATGAACAATTTGCTGAACATTATCCGCCAAACCGCGATCATTTCCATCATGGGCGTCGCCATGACGTTTGTGATGAGCGCTGCCGAGATCGATTTGTCGGTCGGATCCATTGCCGCCCTTTCCTCGCTGACGACGGCGTTGGCGCTGCAGTCGGGGTACGGTATCCTCGGCGCGATTGTTGCCGGGCTTGGAACCGGCTTCATCATCGGTCTGATCAACGGAATGCTGGTGACGAAAGTGGCCATTCCTTCCTTTCTGGTCACCCTGGGCATGATGGGCATCGCGAAAGGGTTGGCCATGTGGGTGACGCAAACGGCGCCGGTGCCGATCATCAATGAAACGTATGTGTACATCTTCGGTTCCGGCAACATCGGAAGCGTGCCGGTGCTGCTTTTGTGGACATTGGTTATTGTCGCAATCGGCCATGTGATGTTGAAAAAGACCGCCTTCGGCAGAAGAGTGCTCGCCACAGGGGGAAATCCGGTAGCCGCCCGATATTCCGGAGTCAACGTACAAAGAACGAAGCTGTATGTATTGATCGGATCGGGGCTGATGGCGGGGTTGGCCGGCATGCTGTATGCCGGCAGAATGCATGCCGGGCGATACACCTTCGGCGAAGGGGATGAGCTGTCGGTCATCGCCGCCGTCATTTTGGGCGGAACGAGTTTGTTCGGCGGCGTCGGCACCGTGATCGGCACGGTCATCGGATCGTTGATGATCGGAACGATCAACAACGGGCTGATTATTATGGGATTGGACGTCAGCCAGCAAAATATCGTGAGAGGGCTCATCATTATCCTGGCGGTGGCCTTCGGTCGCAAATCCTTGAACAAATGACAAGGAAGGAGCACGCATGAGAAGGGTAAAGGCGGCGATTTTGGGAGCGGGGTTTATCGGACAAGCCCATATCGAGGCGGTCAGGCGGCTCGGCTTCGTCGATGTCGTCGCGATCGCGCAGAGCAATCAACAATCGGCGGAGGCGTTGGCGCGGAAACTGAACGTGCCGAAGGCATACGGGGATTATATGGACTTGCTGAAGGATCCGGACATTGAGGTCGTTCACAATTGTACGCCCAACTATTTGCACTACGAAGTAAACAGGCAAGTTTTGCTGCACGGGAAACATCTGCTGTCGGAGAAGCCTCTGACGATGACGAGCGAGCAAGCCGAGGAACTGTGCCGTTTGGCTGCCGGGTCCAAGCTGGTCACCGGCGTCAATTTCAACTACAGGCAATACCCGATCGTACAGCACATGCGCGGGATGGTGTTCGACGACACGTTGGGTGATCTCCGGATCGTCCGCGGCCATTATTTGCAGGATTGGCTTTTGTACGATACGGACTACAATTGGCGGGTGGAACCGGAATACGGGGGCAAGACGAGAGCGATCGGCGACATCGGTTCCCATTTGTTCGATTTGGCGCAATATGTGACGGGATGGAACATCACGGAAGTGCTGGCGGACATGTCGATCGCCATCCCGAAACGGTATAAGCCGACCGAGGGCACGCAAACGTTCGGAAACGCGGGGGGCGGCGATGCGGAGCCGGTGGACGTCAGAACCGAAGACTACTGTTCCGTGCTTGTCAAGTTTGAATCGGGAGCGCGCGGGGTGTTCACCGTTTCCCAAATTTCCGCGGGATACAAAAACGGGCTCGCCTTGAGTCTGGACGGTGCGAAAGCATCTTGCAGTTGGGAGCAGGAAAAGCCGTTCGAGCTGCGGATGGGCTACCGGGACAAACCGAATGAAACGTTGTTGCGGGACCCCGGACTGCTCCATTCGAGCGCGCAACCGTACGTTCACTATCCCGGCGGACATGAGGAAGGCTGGCCGGATTCGCTGAAAAATATGATGATCCAGTTTTACGGCGCGGTTCTGAACGGAACGGCCGCGCCCGATTCCGTCGCTTCCTTTGAAGATGGCCTGCGTGTCATGCGCATCATTGATGCCGTCGTAGAGAGCGCGCAAACGGGAAATTGGGTGACGGTGAAATAGGAAATTACGATGAAGGGAGGTGGAAAAACCTCGGTACAGACGGTTTTGGTTGCGGTATTTTGTGGTCAACAACAATGAAATCCAGGGGTGAAAAAACATGAAAAAAACGATGACAGCTTTGCTTGTGTTCATTTTATCGATCAGTCTCGCGTTGGCCGGTTGCGGAAATAAAGGGAACGGCGGCAAAGCGGGCGGGTCCGACAGCGGCAAGGCGCCGGGCGATGCTTCCGAGGACGCTCCCTTGACGATCAATCTTGACCTCCCGGACAACGAAATCAAAAGTTCCGGCCCCGACGGTGAAAGCGCCGTATCGGCGAAGACGCTGCAACTGACGCCGGAAGAACTTAAGCAGATCCGGGACGGGAAATACACCGCCGCCATCGCCCTGCACTATGCGGGGAACGATTGGTCGACCGCCCAGGTAAAAGGGCTCGAAGATGCATTTGCCAAAATGGGTATTGAAATCATCGCCAAAACCGATGCCAATTTTAAGGCGGAAAAGCAGGTTGCGGATATCGAGACCATCATTTCCAAAAAACCGGACATTCTTGTCAGTATTCCGGTCGATGCGGTGTCCACGGCGGAAGCCTATAAAAAGGCGGCGGAAAGCGGTACGAAGATCGTGTTCATGGACAACAAACCGAACGGCCTGATTCACGGCGAGCATTATGTTAGCGTCGTTTCCGCCGACAACTACGGCAACGGTGTGGAAGCGGCACATATTATGGCCAAGGCGATCAATGGGGAAGGAGAAATCGGTGTCATTTACCACGACGCGGATTTCTTCGTCACACGGCAAAGAACCGACGCCTTTGAGAAAACGATCAATGAACATTACCCGAGCATCAAGATCGTGGAACGCGGCGGCATCGCCGGACCGAATGACGGGGAAAAAGTCGCGGCTGCGCTGTTGACCAAGAATCCGAATCTGAAAGGCCTTTTCGTCGTATGGGATGTTCCTGCCGAAGGCGCGATGGCTGCGGCAAGAAATGCGGGGAGAAACGATCTGGTGATCACAACGATTGACCTGGGAACGACGGTGGCGCTGGAAATTGCGCGAGACGGCCTGATCAAGGGGTTGGGTGCACAATTGCCATACGATCAGGGCGTGGCGGAAGCGATTCTTGCGGGATACGCGCTGCTTGGAAAGGAGGCGCCTCCGTATGTGGCCGTTCCCGCGCTCCCGGTCACGAAAGACAATATACTGGAAGCTTGGGAAACGGTATACCATTCGCAAACGCCGGATGCGATTCGCGACGCGGCGAAACAATAATCCGACGGTAAGCACGCGTTGTTAAATGCGAAGACGCCCCTCCATGAGGGGCGTCTTCTTTGTTTCAGGGGCAGCGGCATTTGCGCAACGGGGGATGCGCTGCAGGGCGTTGCAAGCGAGGGCGCGTTCATGCGGCTTTCCCCTGCGGATGTCGTACGTCAGCGCGCGTCCTGCAGGTCAAGGACGCCTTGGTGGATCAAATCGAACAGCTCCTGGAGCTGGTCGTCTTCGATGCAGGAAAACGCGATACGCAGATCGGTGCTGCCGAGCGCGATCGTGCCGACCCCGTATTTGTCCAGCAAATGTTGGCGCAATGTTTCCGCATGGACGGTTTTCAGCTTCAGGCACATGAAATATCCGGAGTTGAACGGATAATATTCCCACACGTCGTCGTATTTGCCGCTGTCCAAAATTTGCTTGGTAATGTTCGCGCGGCGTTTCATGATCTCGAATTTTTGCTTCCGCTGCGCTTCGAAATCCGGAGACTTCAGCGCATGCAGCACGAACGTCTGCGAAGGATGCGGACCGCTGGAAATGGTGGCGCGGATGATGCCGAGCGTCTTTTGCTCCAGCGCGTCCAACAGAGCCTGGCTGTGCGCCCCGTAGGTGATGAAGCCGACGCGCAAGCCCCAGACGTATTCCTCTTTCGTCGCGCCGTCGGCCTTGACCGCCAGAATGCGGGGATGAGCGTCGATGAGACGGCCGAACAGCGATTCGTGCAGCGACTCTTCGAAAAACAGTCCGAAATAGGCGTCGTCCGTCACCGCGACGATGCGCACGCCCGCTTCCGCGCCCGCCTTCAGCGCGTCCACGATGGCGTCCGCCTCCGCGGTGCCGGGCGTGTATCCGGTCGGATTGTTCGGGAAGTTCAGGATCACGATCGCCTTGCCTTTGTCTTTTTGTGCCAGTACGGCTTCTTTCAGCCCTTCGGCGTTGAACTTGCGGTCGGCGTTGTACAGCGGATAGTACACCAAGCGCGCGCTGCGGCGAACGCCGAATGTCAGCTCGTAGTTTTCCCAGTTTTTATCCGGCAGGATGACCGCGTCTCCGGCGTCGGCGAACAGATCGGCGACGATGCTGAGCCCATGGGTCAGCGCATTGGTCACGATCGGCGTGCCGAACGTTTTTCCCCGCATGGAAGGATTTTCGTCCAACAGTTTCCGTCTCCAAATGTCGCGGAGTTCCGGCTTGCCCGCGGGCGGCGCGTACGGGTAAATGTCTTTCGGCGCGTACGCGGACAGCGTGTCCTGAATGACGCGCAGATGCATCGGCTGTCCGTTTTCCATGGCGATGCCGATGGTGGCGTTGTATTTGTTCGCTTTTTTCCCCGCTTCCGCAGACTGGCTGAGGATGCCCTCCTTCGGGAAATAGATGGCTTTGCCGAGATCGGACAGCATCGCGAACACTTCGGGACTTTCCCTTTCGATCGTTTCATTCAGCCGCATGAGCAGTGGATTCATGGAATTTCATCCTTCCTCGTCGATTTCCATAATTGTTCATTATATCAAACGGAGAATGGCGAGTCATCTTCCGGCGGAAGCGTCCGGAGCGGTATCCGTCGCGTCATCCGAACGCCTTCCTCGCGGCCGTACAATTCCGAGCGCCTCGCCCACTCGCACGGGCGAGCCGATCCGCAGCCGGTCCCCGGGTTGGAACATGTCGCTCTCCGTCAGCACGACCACCGTGGAACCGAATTCAAACCACGCCAGTTCATCGCCTTTGTTCAACTGCGGGTTCAGCGGTTCGACGTGCCGGATGCCGCTGACATTCATGGCGCCGACTTTGACGACGGCCACTTCGCCGGATTCGTGGCGTATATAGGTGATCAGCCGTTCGTTGCGGCTGAGCACGCGCCGCAGATGGCGCAGGCCGAAGTCGTTGACCGGGTAGGTTCGGCCGGGGATGCGTTCCGTTTCGACGATGGCGCCGGCGACGGGAGCGTGAATGCGATGGTAATCGCGCGGACTCAAGTACAGTACGATGTAATATCCTCCGGTGTAATTGATGGTGCGCGGGGAATGATTCAACAGTTCGGGGACCGTGTATGTTTGGCCTTTCACGGTAAACGAGCTTCCTTCGCCGATGACGCCGCAGGCGGTGACGATGGCGTCAACCGGGCTGACCAGCGTATTCGGCGCCGGATCGATCGGTCTTGCGCCGGGTTTTAGGCGGCGGGTGAAAAACTCGTTCAAGGAAGCGTACTCGTCAAGCGGCTTTTCCGCCTCGTCCGCGTTGATGCGGTAAGTTTTGCAAAATGCGGCGATCCATCGCCGGCTCCATCCGGACTTGGCGACATGTCCGGCGATCGAGGAAACCCATTTTCGGGAGGACAGTTCACACAAAAGACGCAATACCGGTTTCATGCGGGTTCACTCCTGCCCATGATGCATTGGAAGTTGCAGCGCTATCTTAATAGATTATCTTGACACAGCTCGGGCGGGAAAGCAACCGTTCGACTCCAAGTTCGACTCCAAGGTCCGTCTTGTCGCAATATTGGTTTAACCGCATGGCCGCGAGATTGTGTCTAGCAGCAAGATTCGGTTTGCTGCCAGACGGTTTGACTGCAAGACCGTATCCAGTGCGCAAACGGTAGGCGCGAGACAAGGGGGCGGTGAATATGAGAGGAACCGCATCATTCATCGGGGCGCCGCAGGAAGCCGAAGCGCCGTTCACTCTATGGGAACGGCGCCCGCGTGAGAGGGAGAGCCGTTCGCATATCCGAGCAGGTGATGGATTTCGGATTTCAGCCGAATCAGCTCGGGATCGGACAGCAGCGCCGGGCGGCGGGGACGGGCAAAGGGAACCTCGATTTCCCGCACGACCTTGGCGGGTTTGGCCGAAAGCACATAGATGCGGTCGGACAAAAACAGCGCCTCCTCGATGCTGTGGGTGACAAACAGCACGGTCCGGCGGTGCTGTTCCCATATTTCCAAGAGCCACCGCTGCATGTCGTATCGCGTCAGCGCGTCCAGCGCCCCGAACGGTTCGTCGAGACACATCAACTCCTGCGGTCCGAGCAAGGCGCGCAAAAACGCGACGCGCTGCTGCATGCCGCCCGACAGCTCGTGCGGGTACGCCTTTTCGTATCCTCCCAGGCCGATCCGGGGCAGCCATTCCCGCGCGGTCCGCCGCGCTTCCCGGAGCGGCGTGCCCGCGACTTCCAAGCCGAGCGCCGCGTTGTCCTCCACGGTTCGCCACGGGAACAGCGTGTTGTGCTGCGGCATATAACTGACGTGGCCGGTGCGGCCGGAGATGTCGACGCCGTCGAGCAGCACGGCGCCGGACGTCGGCGCGATCAGGCCGCCGATGATGTGCAAGAGCGTGCTTTTGCCGCTGCCGGAAGGGCCGATCACGGAAACGAACTCGCCGCGGCTTACATGCAGGGTGAGCCCGTCCAGAACGGCGAGCTTTCGTTTTCCGTTGTCATAGGCCATCGACAGCCGGTCGCAGACGAGCATGCGAACTACTCCTTTCGTCGGTTCCAATGAACCATTCGCTTCTCCAGCAGGCCAATGCCGTAAAAAAACGCCAAGCTAAGCGCGACGATGACGGCGATGGCGGAAAAAATGCGCGCGGTTTCAAAAGAAGCCTGCGACATTTGGATGTACATGCCGAGCCCCCGCTTGGCGCCGAGCCATTCCGACACGACCGCCCCCATCATGCTGTAGGTGGCGGAAACTTTTAACCCCGAAAACAGATGCGGCAGGCAGGAAGGCCATTCGAGCATCCGAAACATCTGCCGCCGGTTGGCGCCGATCATGCGCATGTACTGCATCATCGCCGCGTCCGTGTAGGCAAACCCTTGCAGCGCGGATACGAGCACGGGAAAGAAGCAGACGAGGGAAATGATCAAAATTTTCGGCAGCCAGCCGAAACCGAACCAGACGACGAGCAGCGGCGCGAGGGCGATCATCGGGATGTTTTGCGACAAAATGATCAGCGGGTACACCGCTTCCCGCAGTTTCGGCACCGCATGCAGGGCGACGGCGAGCAGCAGGCCGCAAGCCGTACCGGCGGCGAATCCGCCGACGGCGATTTGCAGGGTGGAAACGGTATGTGTCCACAGCCGCGGATACGTCTCCAACGTTTCGTTCCAAATGTCGGCGGGGGAGGGCAAAAGCCACGGTTCCACCTCGAACACCGCGGTGCATGCCTGCCAAAGCACGAGGGTGAGAAGGACCGCCAACAATGGCGGTCCGGCTTTTTTCCAGGCGGACGGCTTGGTGTGGATGTTTTGTCCGCTCTCGGACGATCGTTTGCTCCGGTTGCTCATTGGTCGTATTTCTCCGTCAGTTTGTCCATGGAAATGCCTTGCGGGTTGTAGGCGATTTTGATTTGCGAGATCACGGACGCGCAGCCCGCGGCGATCATTTCCTCGTTCATTTTGCGCACGATTTCGAGGCATTGCGCAAGATCGCCTTCCATGGTCGTTTCCAGCGGTCCGACGCGATATTTCAATCCGGAATCGATGATGATGCCGATGGCGCGGTCAATGAACGGAATCGTGTCCTCGCCGTTTTTCGTTTTCGGCAAAATTTGAATGCTGACCAGTGCGTTGGCCATGTGGAAATTCCCTCCCCGGCACGTTGGTGATGCTCGTTGCTAAACATGTTGGTTTGATACTTGCCGCACGTTGATTTAGCTCATTGGCTATGCAAGTTGGTTATGCAGCTTGGCTATGCCGCTCGCTATGCGCGTCGGTAATCGTTCTTGGCGTGGCGGTGATGATGGACGCGGCTTCGGCGAGTTATTCCGGCAAAAATTCGTTGGTGAACGCTTCGTCGGCGTTAAACTCGCCTTCCAATAGTCCGTAATTTTTCATCCATTCCGCATAACGGACCCACACTTCCCGCTTTTGCTCGCCCCAGCGCGGCGCATCCGCCTGGTACTGCTCGCTGAGCCATTTCTGGCTTTCTTTCACCAGTTCCTCGTCCAGATCCGGCTCCGCCTCGATCAACATTTGCGCGGCTTCGTCCGGGTTCGCGATGGCGAATTCGTAACCTTGCGATGTGGCGGTCATAAACGCTTTGACGAGATCGGGCTGTTCGTTGATCAGCTGTTCGCTCGTGATGATCACCGGCGTGTAATAATCCAGATCTTCGGACAAGTCCTTGAGATAGATCATGTCGATGTCCATATTGCGCAGCTTGGCTTCGATGCCCGTCCATCCGTAGAAGATCCAGGCAAAGTCGATGTCGCGCTTCACGGCGGTAAAATAGTCGGTCGTGCCGATGTTCAGAAATTCCAGCTTGTTCACGTCGGCGCCGGCCTGTTCCATGACGGATTGGATGACCGCTCGTTCTTCATTGGACCCCCAGCCGCCGTACACTTTGCCCTCGAAGTCTTTCGGCGAACGGATGCCTTTTTCGACGGGTGCCGCAAACCCCGAAGTGTTGTGCTGAATGATGGCGGCGATGGACACGACCGGAATGTTTTTCACGCGTGCCTGGGTGACCTGTTCCTGCACGCTGATGCCGAACTGCGCGCCGTTCGTGGCGACCGGCTGCACCGTGCCCGCTTCGCCCGCCTGAACCAGTTCGACTTCCAATCCCTGTTCGGCGTAATATCCTTTGGCCTGCGCCACATACAGGCCGGTATGGTTCGTGTTCGGCGTCCACTCCAGCAGGACGGTGACTTTCGTTTTTTTCGCGCTTTCTCCGTCCGCGTTGCCGGACGATGGATTTTGGTTCTCGGCGCTGCCGCCGTCGCGACCGCTCTCTCCGCAGCCCGCCAGCACGAGCGCGAACAGCAGCGCGGCGGCGAGCATTCCGGACATGATGCGTCTGTACATGCGACTCCACTCCTCTGATGTGAATTTTGGCTCATTCATCCGGTTCCTTGCCGCAAAATGCGGGCGCCCGAATCGGTCATTTTACGGCGGGAGCCGGAAGTTCGAGACCGCATCGGTTCGGGTTGGTCCTGCGTCTGCAAGTGCCGTCGGCACGCATCGGCGCGTTCGGCGCGGCGGTTCCGCTTGCCGCGGGAGTTTTGCCAAGAGGGAAGGGGCGCCGCCTGTCCGATGCGGCCATGTTCCCGGCATCGGTTCCGGACCGACGCATGCGGATATTTTGCCATAACCCGCCGTGGTTATCCTGCACGGACAAGCCCGGCGCGTGCGGCGACGCAAAAAAGCCTCCCGAACGGGAGGCTTGCAGTGCAAGGCAAACGGCGCAACGATACGTCGCGCGCGATGTCGTTCCCTACGCTGGCATTACCCAGATCAGGTTCAAGGGTCAGTATCTTTCAGGGATACAATCTCAGCCGGCCAATTCCAGCCCCCCCGGAGTATGCGGTTTTCGAATCAACCCTTATTATAGCAAAATCCTTGCGGATGTCCAGCGAGATTCACAGCGAAACTCACGCTAGCCGGCCCGGCGAAACGCCGGACGATCGGCGGCTCCCGCGCATGGCGGCTGACCTGGTCCTGGCTCAGGAAGGGCTTCGTGTCTGCGGCTTCTGCTTGACGCGGAAGACACGGCATCATGCTCAGGGAAGGCCGACGTTCGCCGGTTTCCGATCGATGTGGCCGTCCCGCCGGCATCCTGCTCAGAAAGGCTTCCTGTCTGCGGCTTCTGCGCGACGCGGCTGTCCCGCTCCGGGTCAGGTCGGGTTTTCGGTCAGCTTCGTGTCCGCAATACGGGCTTTGCGATCGGCGCCGCGAAACAGGCGGGCAAACCGGAACTTGATCCGTTCGATGCGCTCGTAGACGATCGGGACCGATCAACAGCGTGAGCAGGGTGGACGTCGTCAAGCCGCCGATCACCACGACCGCCAGCCCTTTGGAAATGACGGCGCCCTGCGATGCGCCCGCAGCCAGCGGCAGCAACGTAAACACCGTCGCCGCGGCCGTCATGATGATCGGGCGCAGCCGCTGCATGCCGGCTTCGATCAGCGCGTCGCGCACCGGTTTGCCCTCGCGGCGGATTTGCTGCACGCGATCGATGAGCACGATCGCGTTCGTGACCACGATGCCGATCAGCATCAGGAAGCCGATCAGTGAAGTGACGTTCACGCTTTCGCCGGTCACATACAGGCCGAACAGTCCGCCGATGGCGGCCAGCGGCAGCGAGAACAGGATGGCGAACGGAGCGGACGCGTTGCCGAAGGCGACGACCATAATCAAATACACGATCAAGACGGAAGCGATCATGGCGACGAACATTTCGCGGAAACTTTTGTCAATGTTGACGGAAATACCGGTCACCTCGCGCTCCACGCCGGCAGGCAGCGACAATTGGTCCAGCGCTTCCGTCACTTTGGCGCTGACGCCGGCGACGTCCGCCGCAACGATCTTCGCGCTGACGCGAACGACCTGGCGCTGCTTTTCGCGCGAAATGCTTGTCGGCGCGTCGACCAGGTTCACTTCGGCGATGTCCCGCACCCGCACCGTCCCGGTGATCGGCGACGCCACCGTTAGATTGCCGATGCGTTCGGGCGAGTTTTTGTCTTCCTCGGACAGCTCCACGGACGCGGTGTACCATTTGTCGTCCAACCGGATTTCGCCGAGCGGCTGCACGCCGATCCATTGATGGACGGCGTCGATCACCTGATAGGCGGACAGGCCGTGCTGCGCCGCTTTTTCCTGGTCGACGGACACTTGGATTTCCTGCTTGGTTTCCTCCAGGCTTTCTTTGATATCGGACAGCTCGGCGAACTGTTTCATGCGTTCGCTGACCATGGCGGAAGCCTGTTTCAGCGCATCAAGATCATCGCCGACCAACGTGTAGGAATACGCGTTGCCGGCGTCGCCTTCCGGCGCGATGCTGATAACCTGCCCGTCTACGCTGACGTGTTCCGGCAGCATCGTTTCGAGGCGTTCGCGCGTTTGTTTCAGCACCTGTTTCGCGTCGTTTCCCTCGGAAACGAGCGCCAAAAAGGAAATGCGTTCGGGCGCGGGCTCATCGCTGAAACTGAAACCGACCATCGTTTGCACCAATTCGAACTGGCGACCGCCGTTTTCGTTTTCGGCATTTTGCAGTACGCGTTCTATTTCCTTGGCGGTTCGATCCGTTTCCTCAAGCGGTGTGCCCTTGGGAAGCTCTACATACAGAAGCATATTGCGGTTCGACTCGCTGGCCGGCATAAACGACACCGGCAGCGTAAGTGCGGCGGCCACGGATCCCGCCAGCAATACGACAGCCATCGTCAGGGTCAGCACCCAATGTTTCAACGACCAAACGAGCGTCTTCCGGTAAGCGAGCACGAAGGCGCCGGGACGGCCGTCGTGGTGTTTCAACCGTCTGCTGTTCAACACCATGATTTTGGCCAACACCGGGATGACCGTCAATGCGACCGCCAGCGAGGCGAGCAGCGCGCACACCAGCGTCAGCGCAAACGGCACGAACACTTCGCCGACGATGCCGCTGACGAAGGCGATCGGCACGAACACGCCGACGGTCGTGAAGGTGGACGACGAAATTGCGGACGCGACCTGTTTGACCGCCAGTTTGATGACCGACTCCTTGCGTTCCTGGGCTTTGACCAGCTGCGCATAGATGTTTTCGATGACGACGATGCTGTCGTCGACGACGCGGCCGATGGAAATGACGAGCCCTCCGAGCGTCATAATGTTCAGGGAGATATCCAGCCAAGACATCATCACGAGGCTCGTCAAAATCGACAGCGGAATCGAAACGATGACGATGAGCGTCATGCGCGTGTTTCTGAGAAACAAAAGGATCATCAGGGACGCCAGCAGCGCGCCGAGAAGCCCTTCTCTCACCATGCCGCTGATCGAGTGTTTGATTTCCTGCGCGTCATCGAACAGCGTGTGCAGCGTGACGCCGATGTCGCGGCCGTTCCAGCGGTCGATCAGTTCGTTGACGGCTTCGGAAAACCGGACCTGGTTCGCCTCTTTCGTTTTGTACAAATGGACGGAGATGGAAGGACGTTCATTCAAGCGGCTGATTTGTTCGGACGACAAGATTTCCTCCACGGAACCGAGTTCGTCCAGGCGAATCAGTCCCATGGGCGTCATCAGTTTCATGGACCGCAACTCCTGCAGCGAATCCAGCGAGCCGGTCACCCGGACCATCCGGGTGCCGCCGTCCGCGGTGATGAAACCGGCCGGGCTGGCCGCCATTGACGCGCGGATGTATTGGGCGACCTGTCCGGGCGTCAGCCCGTGCTCCTGCAGCGCCTCGGCGTCGAGGCGGATCGACACGACGGATTCCCTCGCGCCGACCGCTTCCAAATGATCGATCCCGTCCAGCGCCAGCAAATCCGGTTCGATTTGTTCCTTGTAAATGCGGTTCAATTCCTCTCCGGTCACCGATTCATCCGCTACGATGCTCATGTAGTAGACGGGAATCGTGGAAAACCCTTCTGTGAACACGCGAAGATCCGCGGAGGGCGGAAGGCCGGCGGCGGCCAGCGCGCTTTCCGCGTCGGTTTTGAACTGCTCCGGATTTTGGTCCTGATCGAGTTCAACCACCACTTGGGCGAAATTGTCCGTCGAGTAGGAGACGACATTTCGGACGCCGTCCATGCCGGCAATCGTCTTTTCGATCGGCTTCGTCACCTGATCCAGCACATCGCTCGGAGAAGCGGGATACGTCGCGCTGACAACCAAGTACGGAAACGTGATGTCCGGCATACTTTCCACTCTCAGCGTGGTCGCGGAATATACGCCGCCCAAGATGAGAATTATGGACAAAATCAGGACGGCGGCGCTGTTCTTCAGCGATATTTGTGTCAATCGGTTCATTTGCTCACCTTCTATTACATGGATTTACCAATTTCCAATTTAGTGTGTTCCCCGATTCGGCAACACCGTCCGCCGATGGTTTCTCGACCTGGACTTTGGTCGGGCACCGGCACGGTCTGTTGGAGGGGCGTTTCGGCGGCGCGGTGAATCCGCCCTTTCTTGCAAACATGCAATGAGTTATAATAAAATGGAACAATAATTATTGAGAATCAGTGAGAATCAAGTAATAGTCATTTTAATTACCAGTGGAGGTATACGGATGAGCACACAAACGGATTTTGTCATTCGCGGTCTGAAAGCGACCGTTCAGGAAAAGGAAATTTTGAAAGGTGTCGATTTGCATATTCGCGGAGGGGAAGTCCACGCGATTATGGGTCCGAACGGCACCGGCAAAAGCACGCTCGCCTCGGTGCTGATGGGGCATCCCGCCTATGAGGTGACCGAAGGGACCGTCACGTTCAACGGCGAAAACGTGCTGGAGATGGAAGTCGATGAACGAGCGAGAGCCGGCATGTTTTTGGCGATGCAGTATCCGAGCGAAATTACCGGCGTGACCAACGCCGATTTTCTGCGCAGCGCCATCAACGCGCGCCGCGGCGAAGGCAATGAAATCTCACTGATCAAATTCATCCGCCAGATGGAGGCGAAGATGCAGGAGCTGGAAATCGATCCGCAGTTCATGCATCGCTATTTGAACGAAGGGTTTTCCGGCGGCGAGAAGAAGCGCAACGAAATTTTGCAGATGAAAATGCTGGAGCCGAAACTGTGCATTCTCGACGAAATCGATTCGGGACTCGATATCGACGCGCTGAAAATCGTCGCCAACGCCGTCAACGACATGCGTTCGGAAGATCGCGCGTTCCTGATCATTACGCACTATCAGCGGCTGCTCAACTACATCAAGCCGGATTTCGTGCACGTCATGATGCAGGGCCGCATCGTCAAATCCGGCGGTCCGGAACTGGCGCAAAAACTGGAAAACGAAGGGTACGACTGGATCAAAGAGGAGCTCGGCATTGAAGACGAAACGGTCGGTCGGGAAGAGGAGTTCAAGATGCCGATGAATACCGCCGGCCCGCGGCTTTCCTGATCACGTCGTGAAGCGGAATTGTTGACTATTCATTGGGAGGAATGGACATGGCAACCGAAACGCTGCTTCCCGCCGACCGGGCTTCCGTGCAGGAAATGTCGCGCCGCATGGGCGAACCCGCGTGGCTGACGGAGCTGCGGCTGGAAGCGTTGGACGCGGCAGCCCGACTGGACTTGCCGAAATTGGAAAAAACGCGCCTTGAGCGCTGGAATATAGATGCCTACGGCCGCTACCAGGAAACGAGCGCCGTCGAATCCGCCGCCGATCTGCCGGCCGAAGCGCTGCGGTACGTGGTGGCGGAGTCGCCGAACAATTTGGTCGTGCAGCGCAACTCCGGCGCCGCCTTCCGGAAGCTGTCGGACGATCTGGCCAAACGCGGCGTCATTTTCACGGATTTCGCCACGGCGGTGCGCGAGCACGAAGATTTGGTGAAGCCGTATTTCATGTCGGTCGTCCGCGCGGACGAACACCGGCTCAGCGCGCTGCACGCGGCGCTGTTCACGGGCGGCGTGTTCCTATACGTGCCGAAAAACATCACCGTCGAGGAACCGCTGCAGGCGCTCTTTATTACCGACGACAGCGGCGCGGCGTTCAGCCCGCACATTCTCATCGTCGCGGAATCCGGCAGCTCGGTCACTTATGTGGACAATGTCATTTCCGCCGGCGAAGGCGGTGCGCCGCTCGTGCACAATTCCATTACGGAAATCGTCTGCAAGCCGGGCGCCAGCGTCCGGTATGCCAGCGTGCACCATTTGGGCAGGGAGACGACCGATTTGTCCTGGCGGCGCGCCCGGCTGGACAACGACGCCAGGGTCGAATGGATCATCGGCGAAATGAACGCGGGCGACACCGTATCCGACACGCATACGATTTTGCAGGGCACCGGTTCGTCTTCCGAAGCGAAGGTCATCTGCGTCGGCACCGGCGACCAGAAGCTGAACATTACGACGCGCGCGGTGCATTTCGGCAAAAAATCGCAGAGCGACATGCTGACCCGGGCGGTCATGCGCGACGAAGCGACGGCGATCATCAACGGCATCACCAAGATCGAGAAAGGCGCAACCGACGCGAACGGCGAACAGACCGAGCGCGTGCTGATGCTGTCGCCGCGCGCGCGCGGCGACGCGAATCCGATGCTGTTGATCGACGAGGATGAGGTGAAGGCGGGGCACGCCGCCAGCGTCGGCCAGGTGAACAAGGAACAGGTGTATTATTTGATGTCCCGCGGCATCAGCCGGGAGGACGCGATGAAGCTGATTATCTACGGGTTCCTGGCGCCGATCGTCACGCAAATTCCGATTCAAAGGCTGGAGACGCTGTTGTCCGAAGTGGTGGAACGAAAGCTGGGGCAAAGATCATGATCGACGCAACGGAAATTCGCAAGCAGTTCCCGATTCTCGATCAGCAGGTGAACGGCCATCCGCTCGTTTATCTGGACAACGCGGCCTCTTCCCAGCGGCCGCGGCGGGTCATCGACGCGATCGTCCGCTATTACGAGCGGGATCATGCCAATGTGCACCGCGGCGTGCACACGCTGGGCAACCGGGCGACGGAGGCGTATGAGGGCGCGCGCGAGAAACTCGCCCGCTTTCTGAACGCGGCCTCTCCGGAAGAAATCGTGTTTACGCGCGGAACGACGACGGCGATCAATCTGGTCGCCACGAGCTATGCGCGCAGCGTCTGCCGGGAAGGCGACGAAATCGTCATTACGCCGATGGAGCATCACGCGAACTTGATTCCGTGGCAGCAGGCGGCGAAGGCGACCGGCGCCGTGCTGAAGTACATCCCGCTGGCCGAGGACGGCACGATTCGCCTGGAAGACGCGGAGAAAACGATCACGGACCGCACGAAAATCGTCGCGCTCACGTATGTCTCCAACGTGCTCGGTACCGTCAATCCGGTGAAGCGGATCGCGGAGCTGGCGCATCGGCACGGCGCGAAAGTGCTGGTGGACGGCGCCCAGAGCACGCCGCACATGAAAATCGACGTGCGCGATCTCGGCTGCGATTTTTATGCGCTGTCCGGCCACAAAATGTGTGGGCCGACCGGCATCGGGGCACTCTATGGCAAGAAAGAGCTGCTGGACCGAATGGAACCGGTCGAATACGGCGGAGAGATGATCGACCATGTCGATTGGCACGACGCTTCCTGGAAAGAGGCGCCGTGGAAATTCGAAGGAGGCACGCCGATCATTGCCGGAGCCGTGGGACTCGCGGCGGCCGTCGATTTTCTGGAGGAAATCGGCATGGACGCCATCGCGGAGCACGACCGCCGGCTGACCGCCTACGCGTGGAGCCGTTTGTCCGAAATCGAGGGCATCCGGCTGTACGGCCCCCGCGAAGGAAGGATGGGGCTCGTCACCTTCAACCTGGACGACATTCATCCGCATGACGTCGCCACCGCGCTGGACGCGGAAGGCATCGCGGTGCGCGCCGGCCACCACTGCTGCCAGCCGCTGATGCGCTGGCTGAACGTGACGGCGACCGCGAGGGCGAGTTTTTATATGTATAATACCGAAGACGATATCGACCGGTTGGTTGAAGGCTTATTAAAAGCGAAGGAGTTTTTCGGCCATGCAATTGGATGAGCTGTACCGCAGGGTGATCATGGACCACTACAAGCGTCCGCGCAACCGCGGCCGGCTCGACGACGGGGCGGTTTCGGTCGACCTGAACAACCCGACGTGCGGCGACCGCATTTCCCTGCAGCTGGCCGTACGCGACGGCGTCATCGTCGACTCGCGGTTTGAAGGGGAAGGGTGCTCCATCAGCATGGCTTCCGCCTCGATGATGACCGACGCGATCAAGGGAAAGACGCTGGAGGAAGCGGTCGGACTCGCCGGCAAATTTTCCGACATGATGCAGGGCAAACCGGTCGAATTCGAATACGAGGATCTGGAAGCTTTGTCCGGAGTCAACAAATTCCCGGCGCGCATCAAGTGCGCGACGCTGGCCTGGAACGCGCTGCGCAAAGGGGCGCTGCAGCAGGCTCAAAACACGTCTACGGACGAAAAGGAGGTATGAGGCATGGCGAAGAAGATGCCGGAGCTCGGGGAATATCAGTACGGTTTTCGCGATGAAATCAAAGCCGTCTATCAGACCGGCAAAGGGTTGAGCCGGGAAGTGGTGACGGAAATTTCGCGCATGAAGGGCGAGCCGGAATGGATGCTGCAGTTTCGTCTGAAATCGCTGGAACATTTTTTGCGCATGCCGCTGCCGAGATGGGGCGGAAATTTGGACGATCTCGATTTCGACGACATTCAATACTACGTCAAACCTTCCGAAAAACAGGGGAAAACGTGGGAGGAAGTGCCCGCGGAAATCAAGCAGACGTTTGACCGGCTCGGCATTCCCGAGGCGGAGCAAAAGTTTCTCGCCGGCGTGTCGGCGCAGTACGAGTCCGAAGTCGTGTACCACAGCATCCAGAAAGACCTGGCGGATCAGGGCGTCATCTTCATGGACACGGACACGGCGCTGAAGGAGCACCCCGAACTGTTCCGCGAATATTTCGGCACGGTCGTGCCGCCGACGGACAACAAGTTCGCCGCGTTGAACAGCGCGGTCTGGTCGGGCGGAAGCTTCATTTACGTGCCGAAAGGCGTTCGGTGCGAGGTGCCGCTGCAGGCGTATTTCCGCATCAACTCCGAAAACATGGGGCAGTTTGAGCGCACGCTGATCATTTGCGACGAGGACAGCTTCGTGCACTATGTCGAAGGCTGCACCGCGCCGATTTACAGCACGAATTCGCTGCACAGCGCGGTCGTCGAAATCATTTGCAAGAAAAATTCGCGCGTCCGTTACACGACAATCCAGAACTGGGCGCCGAACATTTACAACCTGGTGACGAAGCGAGCGGTCGCCGAGGAAAACGCCACGATGGAATGGGTGGACGGCAACATCGGCTCCAAGCTGACGATGAAATACCCGGCGGTCATTTTGAAAGGACGCGGCGCGAAAGGCAGCGTGCTGTCCATAGCGGTCGCCGGCAAAGGGCAGCATCAGGACGCCGGCGCGAAAATGATCCACCTGGCGCCGGAGACGACGTCGACGATCGTCTCCAAGTCGATCAGCCGCAACGGCGGCAAGGTGACGTACCGCGGTCTCGCGTCGTTCGGCCGCAACGCGCAAGGCTCGAAGGCGAACGTGCAGTGCGACACCTTGATCATGGATAAGGAGTCCACGTCCGACACGATCCCGTACAACGAAATCATGAACGACAACATTACGCTGGAGCACGAGGCGACGGTGTCGAAAGTGTCGGAGGAGCAGCTGTTCTATTTGATGAGCCGCGGCTTGTCGGCGGCGGAAGCGACGCAGATGATCGTCATGGGCTTCATCGAGCCTTTCACCAAGGAACTGCCGATGGAGTACGCCGTCGAGATGAACCGACTCATCAAATTCGAAATGGAAGGCAGCATCGGGTAAGGCTGATTTTACGGGGTTTATCGAGAGGCATAAGGCGCGTTTGTCCGCCATTTGCACGCTATTCATTTGCGTAGCGGGCGTACAGGTCAAGCGCGTCTTTTTATTTTTCTTTGAGCCGTGCAGATAAAATCCGGTAGCCAACCCATGAGAACATATGATCCCAATTTTGGTGGAAGGATCGAACCCACAATGATAGAATCGCCTTGTACGGCGAAAATCGGCTAACAAGGGCGGTCGGCTAGCCTCCGGCAAGGAGGTGATGCCCGTGGATGTGTATCAGGCACTGTCGTTGATGATCGCGTTTGCGACACTCGTAGTGTTGATCATGTCCCATAAACGCAAATAGACCGCCCTCTGGACAAGGTGTGCGGTCTATTTGACCAAACCCGCAGCCGACCGCTCTTGAAGCGGAAGCTGTACAGGAACCGCGGGTGCGCGAACACCTGCGGTTCTTTTTACGTTATGTCCATTATAACGGATTTATGTATGAGAGACAACCGCATGCGTGTGCCACGGCTTCTTCATCGAAATGTGGCACTCAACCATTGCTTTTTCGGGCCGCTGGAATTGTCGCGGTCATTTCGCTTCAAATTGCCATTCCCCTTGCAGCATACCCGGGTTGTGCATAATTTCCTCCCGTTTACACATCCTTGTAAAAAAAGGAGGGTGTCAAACGATGGAGGATTACAGCCGCGCATGCCGCGTGCTCGGTGTGGCCGAGGGGGCTTCGCGCAAGGAAATCGAAGACCGGTATATGCTGCTGGTGAAAAAATACAAGGGCATTCAGGACGGTGAAACGCCGTCGCCCGGCGAACCGACATTTGCCGTGATCAATGAAGCGTACCGGCAGCTGTGCGGTTTTGCGCCGCTGGAGAAGGACAATTTTCGCGAGCTGAACTGGAAACAAAAACTGCGCTATTTGCGCGAACATTATACGCCCGAAATCACGATGATCGGGATCACGCTATTGGCGCTGGTGTTGATCGCCACGGGCGTTTATCAGCTGCATGAGTGGAACCGGAACGTGCAGGAAATCCAGCGGCATGAGGTGGACATTTCCCGGACGGCCCCCTGAGCGCCGCGAATGAAAAGCATGATCGTAAAATGGCGGGAACGGGATCGTGAAGCGCGGAGGGAATTCGGGCTCTCTAGGGGAGAAATCGGCATCCGCGCTTAGACGCGGTAGAAAAAACGCGATTCGTCAATATTCATTTTCGACACGACCCCTTCTGAATCGACTCCTTTCGACGAAACCTATGGCAAAAAGTCCCATTTCCCAGTATAATGAGGGTGGATATTGTGACTTTTTATCGAAAAGGAGTACGAAAATTGATCCAAGTTAGCGAGAAAAGACAGCGTCAGTTAACGTACATAGGCATTACCGAGTCGGATCTGGAATTATTGAAAGCGCATAAACCCGTTTTCTCGCAAATTGTCGACCAAGTGGTCGATGAACTGTACGAGTGGATCATGCAGCAGCCGGAATTGAAAGCGATTGTCGAGTCGGCGAGCACGCTGGAACGGCTCAAGGAAACGCAGCGATGGTATTTCATGTCGCTCACCGAAGGAAACATTGACGAACAATTTATCGACCGCCGGATGAAAATCGGCGCCGTGCATTCCCGCATCGGACTGACGACCGAGTGGTATTTGGGCACGTATATGGTCTATCTCAATATCGCCGTCCGGCATTTGCGCTCTGTCGTGCCGGATCGTTGGCCCGAACTGGTGCTTGCGATCAGCCGTTTGTTCAACTTCGATTCCCAGCTCGTACTGGAAGCCTATTTGAGCATCGAGGAAGCAAAATTGCGCGAAAACGCGGATAAACGGCAAGCGATGCTGACCTCCGTGACCAAGGCGATACAGGATTTGGCTTCCATGGTCGCCGAATTGAACGGAAGCACCCAGTCGATTGCGCAAACCGCGGAACAGACGGCGGCTTCCCAGGAAAAGGCGAACGAACTCGTGAACCAGCTGCGCGCCGGAATTAAGGAAATCGACGAATTGGGCGCGGTCATCGGCGAAATTTCCGACCAAACGCATTTACTCGGACTGAATGCGGCCATCGAAGCCGCGCGCGCCGGAGAATACGGGCGCGGATTTGAAGTGGTGGCCAACGAAGTGCGCAAACTGGCCGCCACCTCCCGCGATTCGCTGGCGGTCGTTCGCGAGAAGCTGCAGTCGATCAACGAACTGCTTTCCGAAGTGACGCGCGAATCCGGCCGGACGACGGAATATGCGAGACAGCAGGCGGCCAGTTCGCAGGAATTGGCGGCGTTTGTCGGCATGATCGAACAAATCACCGCCGAATTGGAGAAACTCGCGTAACGGAAGAAATTCACGAATGCAGCGTTGAATAAGAAGCGTTTCCGGACAAGAGGTTCCGGAAGCGCTTCTTTGGCGTGTGCGCCGAATAATTCCCGCCCCCGCGTCCCAACCTAAAGAACGGTGACGGGGATAAGGCGTCGGTGCCGCACCGGACCGTACCGGCTTCCCGATTCCAAGACCAAAGGATGCGAAAGAGGTGGATTCGGCGTTGCACTTACACAAGCACCGTCTGTTGAAGCGCTTCGGGGCGGCGATGCTGGCGCTGTTCATCGGCGCTTGCGGGCAGCAGCCGACGCCGGGATCGGACATCCTGGACGAACACATCCCGGAAAGCGATCGGCAGCAGGAAGAAGCGCCCCGTTCGTACGGCATCCGCGGCACCCGGCCGGGGGACGCCGCCGTGCCGATGCTGCACGACGGTCGCCGATACTACGTGCCGCTGCAGCAAGTGGCCGAAACGCTCGGATATCAGTATAAGTGGGAAGACGATGGCCGCCGGTTTTCCATGGGCGACAACGACCCGATTTTCGAATTTGATCTGGCCGACGGCAAAGCCGTCAAGGAACAGCGGGAAATTCCGCTTCGGGACGCTCTTGTCTCTTTGAACGGCATGCCCTACCTGCCCTTGTCCGATTTTGAAACACTGTTCGCCGACGAGGCCCGGTTCGAGACGCAGAGCGGCAAGGTCGTTTTTCATGAAAACGCGCGCCACGTTCAACTGTTGTCGAACGAGGCCGGCCGCATCCGTTCGAACGCGCCGGAATTTGCCGACGATCCGGCGGATCCCGCGGGACGCGCCGCAGGCCGGTCGTCGTCCGGACCTTCCGGCCACGTCATGCGCGCGGCATCAAACCGAATCGATATGGACCGCGTCATTGCGGAAGCCAAACGGTATCTCGGCGTGGAATACGAGTTCGGCACGGGACCATATTCGTCCAACAACCGCAAATTCGACTGTTCGACGTTTACGCGCCACGTGTTCGGCAAATTCGGCGTTTCGCTGCCGCGCACGGCCAGGGAGCAGGCGAAGAAAGGGACTACGGTCAGCAGGAACAACCTGCGCAAGGGGGACTTGCTCTATTTTACGGTTCCGGGCAGGTTCAAAGACGATGACACGATCGGCCACGTCGGGATTTACATGGGCGACCGGCAGATGATTCACGCGGCGCCGGAGCCGGAAAACGGGGTGCAGATCACCAGCATCGACAAACCGTATTGGAAAGAGACGTTTGTAACGGCGAAGCGCATCGTGCAGTGAACGCGGCGCGGCTTGCCTCAAACCGGGACGAAGTGCCCGGTTTTTTTGTGTCTTTTGACGAAGGAAGGAAACAATCCTTTCCATCGCCGTGTCCGTAATGATATGCTATTTACATGGAACAGCCACATCAGGCACACCTGCGCGAGGAGGGGTCCCGTTGCCTGTCCAACAACTGCATGTCCTTTTTACCAACGATCTGCACAGCCGGTTCGAATCGATGCCGCGCATTTCCAGCGCGTTTCGCATGATTCGCGGACGTTGCGGACGGGACCGGGTCATCGCGGTCGACGTGGGCGATCACATGGACCGAATGAGGCCGGAGACGGAAGGCACCGCGGGATTGTCCAACATCGAGGTGTTGAATTACATGGAATACGACGTCGCCGTGCCGGGGAACAACGAAGGATTGACGTTCGAACGCGAACTGCTCCACCGGCTTTACGGCGAGGCGGCCGCCTTCTCCACCGTGTGCGGAAATTTGCAGGAGCTCAAGAAGGGGAAGCCGCCGTCGTGGCTGAAACCGTACACCATCGTGGAGCGGAACGGCGTGCGCACGGGTCTGATCGGGCTGACCGCGGCGTTCAACGATTTTTACCATCCGCTCGGATGGCATGCGCTTCCGCCCCTGGAAGCGGCGGAGCAATGGGTGCGCGAACTGCGGCCGCACGTGCACGTGCTGATCGTTCTCTCCCACCTTGGTCTTCCCACGGACGAAACGATGGCGCGCACGATCGAAGGAATCGACTGCATTATCGGTGCGCATACCCATCATTTGCTGAAAGAACCGCTGTTCGTCAACGGGACGATGATTTCCGCGGCCGGCAAGTACGGCGCGTATTTCGGAGAGGCGGTGTTTGAGGTCGACATCGATCGCGGTGAGGTCGTCCGCAAAGATGCGCGCTGCTACGAATCCGCGGATTTTCCGGAGGATGACGGCCTCGCGGCGCTGATTTCCCGCCAGGCGGCCGCCGCCAAAGCATCGTTGAGCGAAAGCGTGGCCGAGCTGGACCGCGATTTGTCCAATTCCTGGTCGCAGGAGTCCGAACTCGGCAATTTGCTCGCTTCCGGGTTGCGGCGCTGGACGGGATCCGATATCGGCATTGTGAACGCGGGCCAGCTGCTGGCGCCGCTGTCCAAGGGCGCCGTCACCCGGGAAACGATATTGGATATTTGTCCGTCGCCGATCAATCCGTGCTTGATGCTGCTGCCGGGCGACGTGCTGCTGCGCACGCTGGAAGAGGCGCTGCTCGACGAGATGATCGAGAAACCGATCATGGGCTTCGGCTTTCGCGGCAAAGTGCTGGGCACGCTGTGCGTGGACGGCTTGGACATCGTCTACGAACGCTCGGCCCCGCCGTATCGCAAAATCCGGCGCGTGCTCGTCGGAGGGGCGCCGTTGAGACCGGAGCGTTGGTACCGGGTCGGCACCATCGACATGTTCACGTTCGGCGTCGGATATCGCGGGTTTCTGGAAGGGAAACAGATCCGGTATTATCTTCCGGAGCTTTTACGGGATGTGCTTGTAAAGCAGCTGCGGGACCGCGAGCAGCTGAAAGCCAGTTCGCGAAAACGGTGGCGGGAGAACTAGTTCCTTCATATTGGTCCGCGCAGCGGAATACAATGAAACAAGCCGAAACAGAGCGCGGATTTGACGGTAGGGATGACGGGGGAATGGCCTGCGGTTTTGATTTTGGATGGGGATCCATGGCGGCCCACGGCGGGAATCGACAGCCGGTCACCGGCGGAGCGGGCCCGACATGGTGCGGCGTTCGATGCCGCCGCCGCTTCCGAAACCGGCTGGACTATTGCTCTTTTTCCGATTCTTCGCTACATTTGACTTATATATATTGTCATTTCAAAGTGAATTGTGACGAATTGCGTTTTCTCTTCAATTGATGACCATGCCTGTCCAGGGCGGGAATGCCGGGCGAAAAGGCCCGGATGCGCGCGCCGGACAGGAATTCCGGTCCGTAATGCCGGTCCTACTGCCGGGCGGGAAACGGGCGAAATGCCGGATACGGAAAATCCAGGAATAAGGCGAGTGGGCAAACGATGAGATTGGTGGCGACGAAAGCGTGCCCTCCCGGGGCAAGGTTGGCGAAGTGCATCTTCAATGAGCAAGGCCTCGTATTGCTCGGTGAGCGGGTCGAATTGACCCAATCGATGCTGGATCGATTAATCAGTCACGGCATTCACTATATTTACATTGAAGATCACCGCACGGACGATATCGTTGTTCCGGACCTGATCACCGATGCCACAAGAAGCCGGGCGATTCAGGAACTGCGCACCCAATTTCGCAAAATCGTCGATGAAAACATCCGTTCCCGCGGCATGGCGTCCATCCAGACCGGCAAGCATCTGAGGAGCCTCATGGAGCTGATTTTGGATGATTTGACACGCAACAAAGACGCCCTGATCATGATTACGAATATGAGCATTACCGATCATTACCTGTTTTCGCATTCGCTGAACGTCAGCATGTATGCGACGCTGCTCGGCATGGCGATGGGCATGTCCAAAGACGAGCTGATGGTGCTCGGTCTCGGCGCGCTTCTGCACGATATCGGCAAGATGCAGCTGCCTTTGGACCTGCTTTACAAGCCGGGGAAATTGACGGATGACGAATTTGCGCTGGTGAAACAGCACGCGGAGATCGGCTTCAAGCTGCTCAAAGACATTCCGAATCTGCCGCTCATTTCCGCCCACTGCGCTTACCAGCATCACGAGCGGGTGGACGGAAGCGGCTATCCGCGCGGGCTTAAAGGCGATGAAATTCACGAATACGCGAAGCTGATCGGCCTGTGCGACGTGTACGACGCGATGACGTCCCACCGCAGCTATCGCAGCGCCCATCTTCCCCACGACGCCATGGAGATGATTTACGCCGTCTCCGGCAAACATTTCGAACAGGAACATATCGAACTGTTCCGTTCCAAAGTGGCCATTTATCCGCTCGGCATGACCGTCAAGCTCAGCACGGGAGAAACCGGCGTCGTGGTCGATCTGAACGCATCCTGCCTGCACCGTCCGGTGGTCCGCGTCCTGGAAGACGAGTTCGGACAGGCACTCAAGGAGCCGTACGAAATCGATTTGTCCAAACGGCTCAGCATCTCGATCGAAGGGATCAGCGAATCCTGAAGACGACAGGTCACGCAAACTTTACTTACGCGAGGTATAAACCATGATCACATCGACTAGCCGCTCGGCGGTTTCACATATATCACCGGTATCACCGGCTTACGATCCGTGGGATCCGATCCATTCGCTGCGCAAGTACGGGCGTCACGTTTTGACGAGCGTCGAGTTTACGGTCACCCATCTGTGCAATATGCGGTGCGAGCACTGCGCGGTCGGCGACACGTTGACCATGACGGAAGGCGAGCTGATTCCGCTGTCGAAGGTGCTGTCCAGACTCGACAAAGTGGAACATCTGGAAACGATCAGCATTACGGGAGGGGAACCTTCCTATCGGCTGTCCACGATTCGCAACTATATTATTCCGATTTTGAAATATGCGCGGGAGCGCGGCGTGAAAACCCAGCTGAATTCCAATTTGACGCTCGATTATGCCCGTTACGAGGAAATTGCGCCGCATCTCGACGTCATGCACATTTCGTTCAACTATGAAAACGCCGATGATTTCCACGCCGTCTGCTTTGCCAAGTCGCCGCATCCGGTCGGCGCCAAGACGGCGATGAAATTGTACGAACAGATGATGGACAACGCTGCGCGCCTGGCCCGCGGCGGATTGTTCGTGTCCGCGGAGTCGATGATCAATTACCGCACGCATCGCAAGCTGGCGGCCATCCATCGCCTGATCGGCGAAATGGGGTGCAGAAGGCACGAGGTACATCCGATGTACACGAGCGACTTCGCCTCCGGGCTGCCCGTGCTGCCGCTCGGTGAACTGCGGACCGCCATCGTGTCCCTGTTGGACGCGCGCGATCCGAACATCTGGATGCTGTTCGGCACTTTGCCGTTTTTTCACTGCAATCCCGACGAGGAGGACCAGCGCCTTCTGCGCCGTTTGAAGCGGGAGCCGAACGTGACGGTGCGAAACGATCCCGACGGCCGCAACCGGCTGAATGTCAATCTGTTTACCGGCGATCTCACCGTCACCGATTTTGCGGACGTGCCTCCGCTCGGCAATCTGCATCGCGACGAGTTCGACGATGTGTTCGAACGCTGGCGGAGTCATCCGCTCTACGCCAAGACGAACTGCTACTGCCCTTCCGTGGGCTGCTGCGGTCCGAATCTGCTCGTCATGGATACGTGGTATCCGGATACCGACTTTACAGTCCGTCAGGCATGGCCAAGTAGTGGACGCGGAGGGGAACCATGTCGTTCAAATCGATGATTGTCATTGCGCTCGGATTGGTGTTTCTATACGGGCTTTTTACCGTCGGACTGCCTTTTTTGCTGGCGCTCGTGCTCGTGCTGTTGATCGAACCGATCAATACGCTGTTCATCCGCCGACTGAAAATGAAACGGATCGTGGCCGCCACTATTTCATCGACTTTGCTGGTGCTGCTTTTTCTCGGATTAATGCTCTTGATCGCCATCAACTTGTTCGCGCAGTTTTCCGTGCTGCTGCAGCATGCGCCCGCGCAAGTGCGCAACATCGCGACGTATCTGCAAACCGTGCTGGCCGAACAGACGGAACGCTGGGCGAGCGAGCTGGGCATCGAAAACGAAGAGCAGCTGAGCCATGCGGTGGAATCGGGAGCGGACGCGCTGTCCAACGCGCTGATCAACTTTGTCAATTTCCTGAGCCGCTGGTTTTTCGATCTGGCTTCCCACATTCCCAATTTGTTCGTCTTTTTTATCGTGTTCGCGGTGGCGGTTTATTTGATCAGCTACAGCCTGCCGAACCTCAAAACCGGTTTTCTTACGCTGTTTGAGGAACGATCCCGGCCGAAAGTCGATGTCGTGCTGCAAAATTTGCACCGTTCCGTGTTCGGCTTCATCCGCGCGCAGCTGATTTTCAGCACGATCACCTATGCGCTCTCCGCGCTCGGGCTCGTTTTGCTGCGGGTGGATTACGCGTTCGCCCTTGCGCTGGGCATCGTCATTGTCGATATTTTGCCGATTTTGGGTGTCGGCTCGTTTCTCGTGCCCTGGGCGGTGTATGAGCTCGTGACCGGCGACGTGTTTTTGGCCGTCGGGCTGTTCGTTCTGTTTGTCTTCATCACGGTGGTGCGGCGCATCATCGAACCGAAAATTCTCGGCGACCAAATCGGCATCGGTCCGCTGCCCACGCTGATCAGCCTGTATGTGGGGCTGAAGCTGGTCGGCGTGGTCGGGTTGTTCCTCGGACCGATCGTGGTCATCATTTACAAGGCGATGCGAAAAGAAGGGCTGCTCAACATCAAATTCAAGCTGGAATAGCGCGAAAAAGAAGCGATTCCGGCGTTCGGAACAAGAAATGTGTTCCGGACGCCGGTTTTTCTTTTTCGGGGGTTCCGCAAACGCCCAACACCAATGCTGGGCGAACGACATAAGTTGATACAGAAGCCCACACAAGGAGAAAAGCCCGCATAAGGAGGAATTCGTGTTGCAACCCAACCAGTTCAAATCGGCGAGTCTGAATCAGGTGAAATCCTGGCGCAGGACGGTCAGCCCGTTTGATCCCTGCCCGCCGCAGCTGGTCGATACGTTTGTCGTGCCGCCCAATCTGTATTTGGGATTCCAGCCGCCGAACCTGCCGCAGTTCAGTCCGCAGGAAGCGCTGCGCAAAGGCACGCTGTGGCCGATATTGTTCAGCCCCTATGAACCGGGCATCGGGTAAAAAAGACGCATCCATCCGGAAGGAAGGTGAGCAATCATGGACAAAAAAGCGGAGATCGCCCACGATACGGAATATTACCGTTTGCTGCAGGAACTGCAGGAGATCGATTTTGTGCTGGTCGAACTGACGCTGTATTTGGACACCCATCCGAACGACGCGGCCGCGCTCAGGCAGTTCAACGAGTTTGCCATGAAGAAGCATCAGGTTCGCGCGGAGTTTGAACGGCGGTACGGTCCGATGCTGCAGTTCGGCAACAGTTTTTCCGCCTATCCGTGGCAGTGGTGGCAGCCGCCCTGGCCGTGGCAGGTGTAACGACGAGCGGATCGCCGAGGTGCGGCCATGTTCCCGGATGCGCCGGCCATCGCCCGCCGGATCGGAAAAAGGCCG
>Ga0207866_1000382_pt1 | contig 67187 bp, 60 predicted proteins | sample HigsolmetaAR203D_FD_184835 | JGI IMG/M metagenome (GOLD analysis project Ga0207866, IMG submission 184835) | Ionic liquid and high solid enriched microbial communities from the Joint BioEnergy Institute, USA - AR20-3-D (SPAdes) (version 2) ...
CAGAAAGTCGGGTTCATCACTGAGCCCGGCGGCCACGGCAGCGGAATGTAAGAGGTACTGGCCATGGCAATGCAAGTAGGTGGCGGCGGCGAAGGCGAGCCGATGGTCGACATGAATACGACGCCGTTGATCGACGTCATGTTGGTGTTGCTCATCTTGTTCATCCTGACGCTGCCGGTGATGACGCACGCGGTGAAGCTGGACATGCCACGGTCCACGCAGGCACCGCCGCCCGAGACGGAGCGGGTCGAGCCGATCCGGCTCGACATCGACTGGGACGGTTCGATCATTTGGGACGGCAATCTGGTCAAGCTCGAGGAGCTGGAGGGTTACTTCAGGTCCGAGGCGTCCAGAGTCCCGCAGCGCGAGCTGCACGTGCGTCCGGATCGACGCGCCAATTACGACACCGTGGCGAAGGTGTTGGCGCTCGCTCAACGCAACGGCATGCAACGAATCGGATTCGTGGGTAACGAACAGTTCCTGGATTAAACGGTCCAAGTACTGGACGACGGTCGCCCGGCCCCGAGCCGGGCGACGACTGACAACGATTGACTTATTCGGTTGTCGGGAGTTTTCCGATCACGACCAACTGGAGACTTAGGATCCACATGAATCGCGTCAAGTCTTTCGCCCTCGCTTCGGCGGTTGCCCTGAGTCTCGCAACCGGCATGGCAGCTGTGCTCGCTCCCGCAACCGGGATCGCAGCCGAAGAATCCGCCAACAAGATCACCACCAAGGCTGTAGCAGTGGCGCTCAAGAAGGCGCAGGAGCTGATGCAGGCCAAGCAGTGGGAGCCGGCCTTGGCGGAAATCAAGAAGGCCCAGGCGGTCGAGAAGAAGACGCCGTTCGAGGCGTATCAGATCGACGAGTTCCTCGCGTACGTGCTGATCCAGCAGAAGAAGTACTCCGAGGCTGCCGCCGTCTACGAGCGTCAGCTCAACTCGGGGTTCGTGCCCGAGGATCAGCGCGACGATCGCATGAAGACGCTGGCGCAGCTCTCGTTCCAGGTCAAGGATTACAAGAAGGCAGCCGAGTGGTCGAAGAAGTCGCTCGAGCGTCGGCCGAATCAGCAGGACATGGGCCAGCTGTTGGCGCAGTCCTACTACCTCCTCGAGGACTACCCGAACGCGGCGGCGGCCATGCAGAAGGTCGTGCAGCAGGTCGAGCGTGCGGGCCGCAAGCCCGAGGAGAACTGGCTGCAGATCATCTTGAGCTCGCACTTCAAGGCGAACAATCGCGACGGCGTGGCCGATGCACTCAAGCAGATCGTGCGTTACTACCCGACGGCCGAGTATTGGGAGAACCTGCTCGACATCTATCGTCGTAAGACCAACGACGATCGCGTGCTGCTCGGCTATTACCGTCTGATGGACGACGTCGGCGCCTTGAAAGAGAAAGGCGATTTCGTCGAGATGGCGCAGCTCGCGCTCGATGCGGGCGTGCCGGGTGAGGCCGAGGCCGTCGTCGAGCGCGGCATTCAGAAGGGCGTGCTCAAGAGCGACGACAAGGTCGAGCAGGGCCGCTACGATCGTCTCCTGAGCGGCGCCAAGAAGCAGGCGAGCGCCGACAAGGCTTCGCTGGCGCAGCTCGCCCAGGAAGCGGAGAAGGCGTCGCAGGGCCAGGCGCTCGTCGCGCTCGGTCATGCCTATCTCAGCTACGATCGCTATGACGAGGCGATCGCGGCGCTCGAGAAGGGCATCAAGAAGGGCGGTGTGCTCGACGTCGACGAGGCGCAGATCCTCCTCGGTATCGCATACCTCAAGAAGGGTCAGAAGGAGCAGGCCCGCCAGGCGTTCAAGGCGGTCAAGGAAGGCTCGAAGTGGAACGATCTGTCGAGCCTTTGGATCATCCGTACGCACGCCTGAGACGCAAACCGTCTACAGCGATCCACGAGAAACCCGGCCGCGAGCCGGGTTTCTTTTTTGGGCGTATCATACGCGGGGCGCCGGTGGGCGCCCGTCAGCCAACGATCACCGCGACCTTTCCCGTGAGCACCTTCAAAGGCATTCCCATCGTTCCGAGCGCGAGCGCGCGCAGCGGCGACAAGTACCGCACGCCGCAGGGCTTTACGGCCATCAAAGACGGCATCAAGGCGACCGCGGGCACCGTGCCGCTCGTGAATGTCGGCCGCAAGCCTCACTGGCTGCGTGCGCCGATGCCGGCAGGCTCGGGCTTCGATGCGGTCAAGGCAACCGTCAAGGAACATCGGCTCGCGACGGTGTGCGAAGAGGCCAAGTGTCCGAACATCGGCGAGTGCTGGAACGCCGGCACGGCGACGCTGATGCTGATGGGCGCGGTGTGCACGCGCGCATGCCGTTTCTGCGCCGTCGATACCGGCAATCCGCGCGGCTGGCTGGATCCTGACGAGCCGGCGAACAGCGCGCGTACCGTTCAGCTCATGAAGCTCAAGTACGTGGTGCTCACCTCGGTGAATCGCGACGACCTGCCCGACGGCGGCGCAGCGCATTTCGCCGCGTGCGTCCGCGAGATCAAACGTCTGAATCCCGGGACGGCCGTCGAAGCGCTCACTCCCGACTTTCAAGGCAAGCTCGCGGACGTCGAAGTCGTCGTCGGCAGCGGTCTCGATGTGTTTGCTCAGAACTTGGAGACGGTGCGACGCCTCACGCACCCGGTGCGCGATCCGCGCGCCGGCTATGAGCAAACGCTGGCTGTGCTCGCGCATGCGAAGGCATTCCGTCCCGACGTGTTGACGAAGACGAGTCTCATGCTCGGTCTCGGCGAAACGGATGAGGAAATCGACGAAGCGATGCGCGATGCACGCGCCGCCGGCGTCGACATTCTCACGTTGGGGCAGTATCTGCGGCCGACGATGAATCACTTGCCGGTCGAGCGCTGGGTCACGCCCGAGGAATTCGCACGCTATCGCGAGCGGGCGCTCGAGCTCGGCTTCCTCGAATGCGTCTCTGGTCCGCTGGTGCGCTCGAGCTATCGCGCGGAGCGTGCCTTGGAACGCAACAACGCGGGCTTGAGCCCGCGGCGCGAGGCGCGCGCAGCGGAAGGCTGAGCGGGCATCAAGGGAGCTCGTCCTGGCCGAGGTGCGCGACATGAACGTCGAACTCGCAGCAGCACGGACGCGCGCAGCGGCGAGCGACGCGCCGATGCTCAAGTGGCTGGGCCGCGTCGAATACGAGCCCACGTGGCGCGCCATGCGGGCGCTAACCGAGACGCGCTCTGCGGAATCCCGCGATGAAATCTGGTTTCTCGAGCACCCGCCGGTATTCACGCTCGGCATGAATGCCGCGCCCGAGCACGTGCTCGCTCCCGGCGGCATTCCTGTCGTGCAGATCGATCGCGGCGGTCAGGTGACCTATCACGGCCCCGGACAGCTCGTTGTCTATCCCTTGCTCGACGTGCGGCGCCTGGGCATCGGCGTGCGCCAACTCGTAATGGCGCTCGAAGAGGCTGTGGTGTCGTTGGTGGCCGAGTGGGGCATCGCCGCCGCAGGAAGACGCGATGCGCCCGGCGTCTACGTCGACGGCCGCAAGCTCGCGAGCATTGGCCTGCGAATTCGCCGCGGCTGCAGCTACCACGGCCTCGCGTTCAACATCGCGATGGACCTGACGCCCTTCAAACGCATCAATCCATGCGGATTCCGCGGTCTCGAAGTGATCGATCTGCAATCGCTCGGCGTCGCAATCGATGTCGGCAGCGCGGCGCGGGCGTTCGCGCCGCATCTCTTGCGTGCGCTCGGACTACCCGGCGACGTGCAGTGGACCCGCGCGCCCGAGTGATCGCTGCTCGCTAATCGGCCGGCGGCGTTAGCCTACAGAACCACCAGCACCTTCTCGCACGAGGTCAGCTCGCGATAGAGCGCATCGAGCTGCTCGCGGCTTTGTGCCTCGAACGTGCAGGTCAGGCTCAAGTAGCTCCCGTCTTTGCTCGGGCGTTCTTCGATGCACGACGGATCGATCGGACCGGCGTGCTTCTGCACGATGCCGAGCACGAGGCTGCGAAAGTCGGCGCTCTGGCGTCCCATCACCTTGAGCGGGAACTCGCAAGGAAACTTGAAGAGGGTATCGCTCATGCTGGCTCCTATCGCTCGAGGTGAACGATGCGCCGACCGTCGTGCGAGCTCGGCTCGCCGCTGCGGCCGGGCGCTAGTTGAACCACAGCTTCACGTGATCGACGAGGCGGCCGAAGAAACCGGCCTCGGCGATCTCCTGCTCGACGTGCAGCGGATGCGTCGCCAATGTCTGATTGCCGAGCATGACGCGCAGCTGACCCACCGGCTTCTCCGGTGTGAGCGGCGCAATGAGCGGCTCGGCGACGTCGGCTTCCACGCTCAGCATGTTCTCCTGGCCGCGCGGCACCGTCGCGTAGACATCGCTCGGCACGCTCAACGTCACGCTGCCGGCGTCGCCCTTCCAGACGCGCAGACTGAGCAGCGGCTGACGCGCGCCGTAGAGCTTGCGGGTTTGGTAGAAGCCGAAACCGTAATTGAGCAGCGCAATGCTCGCGTCTTCGCGCGCGCGGATCGACGGCGCGCCCATCACCACCGAGATGAGGCGCATGCCGTCGCGCTGGGCGGAGGAGACGAGGCAGTAGCCGGCCGATTGCGTGTGCCCGGTCTTGAGGCCATCCACCGAAGGATCGCGATCGAGTAGACCGTTGCGGTTCGGCTGGCGAATGTTGTTCCAGGTGAACTCGCGCTGCGAGTACCACTTGTAGTACTCGGGGTAGTCGCGAATCAGCGCCACCGCCAACGTCGCAATGTCGCGCGCCGTCGTGTAGTGCTCGGGACCCGGCATGCCCGGCGAGTTCTGGAAATGCGTGTTGACCATGCCGAGTTGCTGCGCATAGCGGTTCATCAAGTCGACGAATACGGGTTCGCTACCCGCGACGTGCTCGGCGAGCGCGACCGTTGCGTCGTTTCCCGACTGCACGATCATGCCCTGGATCAGATCTTCGACGCTCACGAGCGAGCCGGCCTCGACGAACATGCGCGAGCCTTCCTGGCTGCGCGCGTAGGCGCTGATGCGCACCATGTCGTCGAGCTTGATGCGTCCGTCACGCAGCGCGTGGAACACGGCGTACGCCGTCATCAGCTTGGTCAGGCTCGCCGGCTCGAGGCGCTCGTTCTCGTTGTAGGCGGCGAGGACCTGCCCGGTGTGATAGTCGATGAGGTAGTAGCCCTTTGCCGGAACTTGCGGCGGCGCGGGAATCGGCGGCGGCTGGAGCGAGCGATCCGTGTTGGCCGTGACGCCCGCGATCGGCGGCGGCAACTGAGACGTCGCGCTTGCGTCCGCGGCGGGTCCCGAGTCGAAGCAGCCGCTGGTCGCGAGCGCAACACCGAGGACGATGAAGGACAACAGTCGTGAGCTCATGTTTCGTCAACCGAATGAAGGCGCGCCGGATTCTAGCGATAGCGGCGCATGGCGGATAGGCTCAGTCGGCGGCCAGTCGCGCATCGGCTACACCGAGCGACTTGAGCTGCGCGACGACGCGATCGAATTCTTCGACGCTCGGGAGCGGTCCGATGCGTACGCGGAAGTACGTGCGGCCGTTGACCTCGTCGCGGCGTACGAAGCCGTTGTTGATCCCGTTGGTCCGCAGCCGTTCGAGCAGATTCTTCGCGTTGGCCTCGCTGCTGAAGGCGCCGGCCTGCACGAAGATGGCGGCAGGAGCGGGCGGCGACGGCTGCGGTCCGTTGGGCGTGAGCGCACGCACTTCGACGAACGTCGTGCCTTCCCGCAGCATGTCGAGCTTCGCGGCGGCCGTGTAAGACAGGTCGATGATGCGGCCTTCCTTGAAGGGGCCGCGATCGTTCACGCGTACGACGACGCTCTTGCCGTTCTTGAGATTGGTGACCTGCACGTAAGTCGGCAGCGGCAGCGTCTTGTGTGCTGCCGTCATCGCGTACATGTCGTAGCGTTCACCGTTCGAGGTCGTCTCGGCGTGAAATCCTGGGCCGTACCAGGAGGCAATGCCGCGCTCGACGTAGCCGGTGGCGTCCTGGAGCACGAAGTAGCGCTTGCCGAGCACGTCGTAGAAGGGCGGATTGCCCTTTGCGGAACGCGGCTCGAAGCGTGGCACCGGATCCGGGATCTTTTCGATCTCGCTCGGCGTGGGCGGCGTGGGCGACGGCGCGGGGCGCTTGGGCGGCGCGCTGACGCAGCCGGCAAGCGTCAGGGCAACGATGAGGAGGCGGCAGAGGGAATGCGCGGCGCGGCGCGCGTCTCGTTCACTGGGCCGCATCGAGCATGAATCCCTCGATCGCATTACCGAGATCGTTCACGGCCATCGCGTACATGGTGCTGCGGTTGTAGCGCGTGATGACGTAGAAATTGTTGAACCCGACCCGGTACTCGGGACCGTTCTTGCCTTGCGCGACGACCAGCATCGCCGGCGCATCCGCAGGCAGAGTGGTTTCGAACTCGACGCCTTTGTCGCGAAGCGACTGCACGGTTTCGTTGAGCGCGATCTGCGAGACGTCGAACGCGCCGAGATCGTCGTTGCGCAGCGTGGCGTTGACGACGATCGGCTCGTCCGTGCGCCAGCCGTGGACGCGCAGATAGTTCGCGATCGAGGCGATGACGTCGTCCCAGCTGTTCCACAGATCGCGCTTGCCGTCGCCGTCGCCGTCGACGGCGAACTTGCGATAGCTCGTCGGAATGAACTGCGGCGCGCCCATTGCGCCGGCGTAGGAACCGAGCGCCTTTTCGACGTCGACGTGTTCCTCGCGCGAGAGCAGGAAGAATTGTGCGAGCTCGCCGCGGAAGAACGGGGCGCGCGGCGGGTAATCGAAGGCAAGCGTCGCGAGCGCATCGAGCACGCGATAGCGTCCGGTGATGCGGCCGAAGGACGTCTCGACGCCGAGAATGCCGACCACCACCGAAGCGAGCCGTGCATCGCCGAGCGCTTTCAGGCGCTCGCCGTGGGCGCTCCAGAAATCGACGCCTTCTTGAATGCGCTTCTCCGTGAGAAAGCGCTCGCGGTACTCGTGCCACGGTACGACGCGCTCGGCCGGCCGGCTGATCGCATCGAGAATCGATTGTTGTGTTTTCGCCTGCTTGAGGAGCGTCGCGATCTCGGCACGCGCAAGGCCGTGCGTCGTGCTCATCTCGTCGATGAAGGCACGCACTTCCGGACGGTTGATGTCAATCGCAAGGCTGGGAGAGACGAGGCAGATGGCCAGGAGCGCGAGATAGACTCTCAAGGCGGACTCTCTAGTGACGGAACCGGCGAACGTGACGGAAACGCTGAAGGTTGGATGGGGCCGATGAGCGCAGGTTCCGGTCTTCTTCACCCGCATCGCTCACTGCACCTCCATCGCCGAGCGCGTGATCTTCATCGGCTGACGAGCTTGCGCTTCGCGCAAAGCGACATGAGGATACCGAAACCTGCCATGAGGGTCACCATCGCGGTACCGCCGTAGCTGATGAACGGCAGCGGCACGCCGACGACCGGCAGCAGTCCCGTGACCATGCCGGTGTTGACGAACACGTACACGCAGAACGTCAGGCTCAAGCTGCCCGCGGCGAGGCGCGAGAAGGTGTCGTGCGCCGTGGTCGCAAGGTAGAGCGAGCGGCCGATCACGAACAAGTAAAGCACCAGCACGGTCACGAGCCCGATCAATCCCCATTCCTCGCCGATGACGGCGAACACGAAGTCGGTCGAGCGTTCGGGCAGGAACTCGAGCTGCGCCTGGCTGCCGTTCAGATAGCCCTTGCCGAAGATGCCGCCCGAGCCGATCGCGATCTGCGATTGAATGATGTGATAGCCGGCGCCGAGCGGATCGCTTTGCGGATCGAGGAAGGTGAGCACGCGTTGCCGCTGGTAGTCGTGCAGCAGAAATTGCCAAGCGACGAACGCGACGGGTACGAGCAGCGCGATCACCGAGGCGATGTAGCGCACCTGCAGTCCCGCCAGCAGCAGCACCATGCCACCTGCCGCAGCGACGAGCAGCGAGGTGCCGAGGTCCGGCTGCTCGGCGATGAGGAGCGTCGGCACGCCGATGCCGAGCGCGAGGACGAGGAGCGAGGGCAGGCTCGGCGGGAGCGGGCGCTCGTGCAGATACCACGCGCAAGCGAGCGGCACGGCGAGCTTCATGATCTCGGAGGGCTGAAAGCGCACGATGCCGAGATCGAGCCAGCGTTGCGCACCCATGGCGATGTCGCCCGTGATCGCGACGAGCACCAACAGGATCAGGCCGACGAGATAGACCCACGGCGTTGCCGTACGGATGACGCGCGGCGGCACTTGGGCGAGCACGATCATCGCGCCGAGGCCGAGCAGAAAGCGCAGCACCTGCGCCTTCAGAAAACCGACGCTGCTGCCCGATGCGCTGAACACCACGATCGTGCCGACGGCACCCACGAGGCATAGCCCGATGAACAGCGGGCCGTCCAAGTGAAGCGCCAGCAGCAGCCGGGCGGTGCCGGTCAGCGTGCGCTGCGCGCGCGATGTCTCGAGGGACTCGTAGCTCATTCGGTCGTATTCGGGCCCGGCTCGGCGGAAGGCTGTGGATACTTGGCTTGCTGCTCGGCGAGCTGCTCAGGCGTCAGCAGATAGGCATCGAGAATCTTGCGCGCGATCGGTCCGGCGTAAGCCGAGCCGCCGCGCGGCGCATTCTCCACGATGACCGCCACTGCGATCTTCGGATCCTCCACGGGCGCGAACGCCACGAACAAGGCGTGATCGCGCAAGTGCTCGGCGAGCTCGCTGGCTTTGCGCATCCGCTCGGTGGCAGCGACCGTGAACACCTGCGCGGTGCCGCTCTTGCCGGCCATCGTATAGGGCGGTTTGCCCATCTGATAGATGTAGTAGCGCGCGGTGCCGTGCGGCGCGTTCGCCACGTCCACCATGCCTGCGATTGCGACGTCCCACCACGAGGGATCCTTCACTTTCGCATCAGGCAAACGAACGGGCTCGAGCTCGCGAGTAACGCCGGTCGCCGCGTCGCGAATGGCGCGCACGAGCCGCGGCTGATAGCGCTTGCCGTGGGCGGCGAGCGTCGCAATCGCGTGAGCGAGCTGCAGCGGCGTGGCCGTCATGTAGCCCTGGCCGATGCCGATGCTGACGGTGTCGCCGGGATACCAGATCTTCGCTTCGGGGCTCTTGAACGCGCGGCGCTTCCATTCGGTCGACGGCAGAATGCCTTCACGCTCGCCTTCGATGTCGATGCCGGTCTGTTGGCCGAGCCCGAATTGCGCCAGGTAATCGTGGATGCGGTCGACGCCCATCACGTGCGCGACGTCCCAGAAGTACACGTCGCACGAGGTGGCGATCGCTTTGCGCATGTCGACTGCGCCGTGACCTTCGCGTTTCCAGTCGCGGCGCAGACGATCGCGACCGCCGGGCATGCGCCAAGAGCCGCGGCAGAAACGCGTGTCGTGCGGCGTGACGACGCCATATTCGAGCGCGGCGAGCGCCATCAGCGGCTTGACCGTCGAGCCGGGCGGGTAGGTGCCGCGCAGCGCGCGGTCGTACATCGGCCGGTTCGGATCCTCGGTGAGCGCAAGATATTGGGCGCGCGTGAGTCCGCGCGCGAACAGATTCGGATCGAAGCCGGGCGTGCTGACGAACGCGAGCACGTCGCCATTCGAAGGATCGATCGCCACCGCGGAGGCGCGATGCCCGCGCAAGGCCTCTTCGGCTACCTGCTGCACGCGTTGGTCGATCGTCAGGTACAGATCGTTGCCGGCGAGCGGCTCTCTGCGTTCGAGCTCGGGTATTTCGTTGCCGATGCGTTCGACCCGCCTGCCTTGCGCGTTGACGAGCAACTGCTGGAAGCCGGCGCGGCCGTGCAGCTCGTGCTCGTAAGCGCGCTCGATGCCGCTCTTGCCGGTCAGCGTCGTGCCGGCATAGCGCTCGAGATCGAGTCGCTTCTTGTCCTCTTCGCTGATCGCGCCGACGTAGCCGATCGCGTGCACGGCGCTGCTGCCGAGCGGGTAGTAGCGGGTGAGGCGCGGGCGAATCTCGACGCCGGGGAACTGGTGACGGCGCGCGGCAAAGCGGGCGAGCTCTTCCTCGGTGAGCTGCAGCTTGATCGGAACGGCTTCGAAGCTGCGCCGGCTGCGAATGTCCTTCTTCAGCGTCGGGATGTCGGCCGGATCGATCAGATCCATCGCGGCGAGCCCGTTCAACGTGGCGTCGAGGTCCTGTACCTGTTCGCGCGTGAGCTCGAGCTGATACGAAGGCGCGTTCGTCGCAAGGATGAGTCCGTTGCGGTCCATGATCAGACCGCGGTTCGGCGGGATCGGCTCGATCCTGATCCGATTGCCTTGCGACAGCTGCACGAAGTAGTCGTACTTGACCACCTGCAGCCAAACGAGTCGCGCGATCACCGCGCCGACCGCGAGCACCATGATCACGGCTGCCGCGATCGCACGCCGCTCGAAGAGCTGCTGCTCGGCATGGTGATCTTTGATGCGAACGGTTGGCATTGCAGCGGATTAGACGATTCTCAGGTTCGAGCTCCGATCAGATGCTTGGCTGTCGCACGTTGGTCTGCTCGATCGTTCTTTCCCAGAGCCCAGCGCCCAGAGCCCATAATCACCGACTTCTGCGATTCCACGTATCGAGCACTGCGACGAGCGCAGGCCACAAGACCGTGCTCGTGAGCACCGGCAGCCAGCGCGTCCACGTCGTGATGGCAGGTCCGATGACGCCGTCGATCCAGAAGACGAGGAACTCATAGAGCGCAAGCAGCATGAACACCGTGAGCGTCTGGTGCCAGATCGGGAAGATGCGAATGCGCAGCTGGAACTTGTGCGTGAGGAAGGCAACGAACAGGAACGCAAGGGCGTGCTGTCCGAGGATCGGTCCGGTCAACACGTCGACGGCAAGCCCGCACGCCCACGCGAACGTCAGGCCCACGATGCGCGGCGCGCTCAGCGACCAGTAGATGACCACGAGCAGCAGCAGCTCGGGGCGCGCACGCGAGACCACATCGGGCAGCTCGATGAGCGCGAAGATCAGCGCGAGCAGCACCGTGACGAGGACTCGCAGCACTGTGTTTTGGCCGTCAGCGACCGCCATGGCTCGATGCTCTCTCGTTCACCGTTATTCTGCTGCGGGACTGCGCGCAGGCGACTCGCCTGCCGGCTCGGCCGCAGTCGTATCGACTTGTATACCTGCCGAGGCGCTCGCTGCGGCGTCATCCTTCTGCGGCCACAGGAGCAAGACCTCGCGATCGCGATCGAGCAGCGCGAGCGGCTTTGCTTCCACCGTCGCAAAGGTGTCCTGCGGATTGCGCTCGACTCTGGTGACGGTCGCGACCGGATAACCGGCGGGGAAAATGCCGTCGAGCCCGGAGGAAACGAGCAGGTCGCCGACTTTGATGTCCGACTCGATGGTCATGAACGGCAGGCTGAGCGTGCCCAGCTTGCCGGTGCCCATGGCAATCGAGCGGATGCCGTTGCGATTGACCTGCACGGGGATGGCGTGCTCGGCGTCCGTGATCAGGATGACCTGCGCGCTGAACTTGTCGAGGCGCACGACCTGACCGACGATGCCGAAGGCATCGATGACGGGCTGACCCTCGAAGACGCCGTGGCTTGCGCCCTTGTTGATGCGCACGCGATGGCGAAACTCCTCGACGGCGACGTTCATGATCTCGGCGATCAGCGTGCGCTCGCCGATTCCCTGCGAAGCCTCACGCAGCTCGCGCAGGCGGCGGTTCTCTTCCACCAACGATTCGTAGCGCAGCAGCTTGATGCGCGCGACCCGCAGTTCCTCGGAAAGCTCGGCGTTTTCTTTGCGCAGCCGTGCTCGGTCGGCGAAGCTTTCCGTCAGCCAGCTCCACGCGGCGTGCGGTGCGTCGACGAACACGTTGAGCGGGTGCAGGGCCACCCCCATCCACATGCGCGCGGTATCGAGGTAATTGCCGCGATGGTCCATGACCATCACCGCGATCGAGATCACCAGGAGAAAAAAGAAGCGCGCGCCGAGCGGAGGTCCTCGACCGATGATCGGACGGCTATCGGCGCTTAGCGTGACCATGAAGGACTAAAAGTCGCAGCGTCTGAAGGCATGGTCGACGCAACCGGTGCGCCGACCATCATGTGTCGAAGTGAGCTGCGGGCGAGGGCGAAGCGACGCGCTTCGCCGCGCCGTGCGAACGAGCCAACGAATGCGGCGGGATCGTCGAGTCGCACGGGTCCCAGCGTCTGCAGCGGCTACTCCAGGTTGAAGAGGGCAGGACCATGCTCGTCGATGAGCTCGAGCATGCGACCGCCGCCGCGAGCAACGCAGGTAAGCGGATCTTCGGAAACGACGACGGGCAGACCGGTTTCTTCCATGAGCAGCTTGTCGATGTCGCGCAGCAGCGCGCCGCCGCCGGTCAGGACGATGCCGCGTTCGGCGACATCCGCACCGAGCTCCGGAGGCGTTTGCTCGAGCGCTACCTTGACGGCGCCCACGATACCCGCGAGCGGCTCCTGGAGCGCTTCCAGGATCTCGTTCGAGTTCAGCGTGAAGCTGCGCGGCACGCCCTCCGAGAGGTTACGGCCCTTGACCGAGATCTCTTTGACTTGCTGGCCGGGATAGGCCGAGCCGATCTCGATCTTGATCTTTTCCGCCGTCGCCTCGCCGATCAGGATGCCGTAGTTGCGGCGCACGTAATTAATGATGGCGTCGTCGAAGCGATCGCCGCCGATGCGCACTGAAGAGGCATAGACGATGCCGTTCAAGGAGATGACCGCGACTTCCGAGGTGCCGCCGCCGATGTCGAGCACCATCGAGCCGCGCGCCTCGTGCACCGGCAAGCCCGCGCCGACGGCAGCGGCCATGGGTTCTTCGATCAGGCGCACCCAGCGAGCGCCGGCGCCTTCCGCGGATTCCTGGATCGCGCGCCGCTCGACCTGAGTCGAGCCGTACGGCACGCAGATCAGCACGCGCGGGCTCGGGCGCATGAGCCGATTGCCGTGCACCTTCTCGATGAAGTACTGCAGCATCTTCTCGGTGACGGTGAAGTCGGCGATGACGCCGTCCTTCATGGGACGGATCGCCGTGATGTGCCCGGGCGTGCGCCCGAGCATGTTCTTCGCTTCCTGACCGACCGCCTCGATCTTCTTGCCCGCGCGACCCGGTTCTTCTCGAATGGCGACGACCGAAGGCTCGTTGAGCACGATGCCTTTGCCGCGCACGTAGATAAGCGTGTTCGCGGTGCCCAAATCGATCGACAAGTCGTTCGAGAAGTACCCGCGCAGATTCTTGAACATGGTTGTTGTGGAGAGCGAACGACGAGGGCAAAAAAGTTGCGGTACTCTAACAACGGGTAGGACTTTGCACAAGCGGAGGTGTATGATTAGCAGCGCTTTTTTCAGGCTTTTTTCAACGCTTTTTTCTCTGCTACACGGGACCGAAATCGCATGAGTCTCACCCGCCGCGACGTAGAGAACATCGCACAGCTCGCACGCCTCTCGATCAGCGAGTCGGAGCTGCCCGCCTACGTCGACAGCCTCTCGAAGATTCTGAGCTTCGTCGAGCAGCTGAACGCCGCCGACACCGCACACGTCGAGCCGATGGCCCATCCGCTCGCCGATCAAGTGCAGCGCCTACGCGACGACGTGGTCACCGAAGAGGACAGGCACGAGAAGTATCAACGCAACGCGCCTGCCGTGGAGGCGGGCCTGTATCTTGTCCCGAAGGTGATCGAATAAGTGCCAGGTGCGAGCCGGTCGCGGCCTCAGTCGAACGCTGATTCCGCGCCGTCCGGGCCCTGTCGTCAAACCGTTCAAGCCCATCGATCTTGCCCATGAGCGAATTGCACCACCTTACGCTTGCCGAGCTTGCAGCAGGGCTGCGGGCGCGCCGCTTCTCGAGCGTCGAGCTGACCAAGCATTTCTTGGACCGCATCGCACGCTTCAACCCCGACATCAACGCATTTATTACAGTCACGGCCGAGCAGGCGCTGGCGGCGGCCGAGGCCGCCGACAAGCGGCTCGCGGCGGGGGAGAGCACGCCGCTGCTCGGCGTGCCGATCGCGCACAAGGACATCTTCTGCACTGACGGTGTCTTGACTACATGCGCCTCGCGCATGCTCGCGAACTTCGTAGCGCCGTACGACGCGACGGTCGTCGAGCGCTTGGCGAGCGCCGGCGCCGTCTCGCTCGGCAAGGCCAATATGGACGAGTTCGCGATGGGCTCGTCGAACGAGACCAGCTATTTCGGTCCGGTCAAGAATCCCTGGGATACGAAGAAGGTGCCGGGCGGCTCCTCGGGTGGCTCGGCAGCGGCAGTCGCTGCGCGTCTTGCGCCGGCGGCTACGGCCACGGACACGGGCGGCTCAATCCGGCAGCCGGCGGCGTTGACGGGTCTGACGGGCATCAAGCCGACGTACGGTCGCGTCTCGCGTTACGGAATGATCGCCTTCGCCTCCAGTCTCGATCAGGCGGGCACGCTCACGTACACGGCGCAGGACGCGGCGTTGCTGCTCGGCGTCATGGCGGGCTTCGATCCACGCGACTCGACGAGCGTGGACGTGCCGGTGCCAGACTATCTCGCCACGCTCGAGCAACCGCTCGCCGGTCTTAAGATCGGCTTGCTCAAGGAATTCTTCGAGAAGGGGCTCGAAGAGCAGAGCGCCAAGCTCGTGCGCGAAGCGCTCGCCGTCTACGAGAAGCTCGGCGCCAAACTGGTGGAGGTGAGCTTGCCGAACCTGCCGCTGTCGGTGCCGACTTATTACGTGGTGGCGCCCGCGGAGTGCTCCTCGAATCTGTCGCGTTTCGACGGCGTGCGTTTCGGCTATCGCTGCGAGAACCCGACGGATCTTCTGGACTTGTACACCCGCTCGCGCGGCGAAGGTTTCGGCGCCGAGGTCAAGCGGCGCATCATGACCGGCACTTACGTGCTCTCGGCGGGTTACTACGACGCTTACTACCTCAAGGCGCAGAAGGTCCGCCGCCTCATTGCGGATGACTTTGCGCGTGCGTTCAAGGAGGTCGATGTCCTGATGGGTCCGACCTCGCCGACGACGGCGTTCGACATCGGCGCCAAGGTCGACGATCCCATCACGATGTACTTGAACGACATCTATACGATCGGTGCGAACTTGGCAGGCTTGCCGGCAATGTCGATTCCGTGCGGCTTCGCGGGCGGGCTGCCTGTCGGATTGCAGATCATCGGTCCGCATTTCTCCGAGGCCAAGCTCTTGAACGTGGCGCACGGCTATCAACGCGAGACCGATTGGCACCGGCAGATGCCGAGCGCTTACGCCTGATGCCGGCGCCGACACGAGCCGACACGGAGCATTGACACGAACTTACCGCCCACAGCCTACAGCGCACAGCCTATGCCTTCCTGGGAAACCGTCATCGGTCTAGAAATCCACGCGCAGCTTGCGACGAAGAGCAAGATCTTCTCGGGCTCGTCCACTGCCTACGGTGCTGCGCCGAACACGCAGGCCAATCTCGTCGACCTCGGCTATCCGGGCGTGCTGCCGGTGCTCAATCGCGAAGCGGTGCGCATGGCGGTGAAGTTCGGCCTTGCCATCGGCGCCAACATCGCGCGCCGCTCGATCTTTGCGCGCAAGAACTATTTCTATCCCGACCTGCCGAAGGGCTACCAGATCAGCCAGTACGAAAAGCCGATCGTCGAGCACGGGCGGCTCGAGATCGTGCTCGAAGACGGTTCGCGCAAGACGATCGGGATCACGCGCGCGCATCTCGAAGAGGACGCGGGCAAGTCGCTGCACGAGGACTTCCACGGTTTGTCCGGCATCGATCTCAATCGCGCAGGCACGCCGCTGCTCGAGATCGTCTCCGAGCCCGACATGCGCTCGGCGAAAGAGGCGGTCGCGTACATGAAGAAGATCCACACGCTCGTCCGCTATCTCGAGATCTGCGACGGCAACATGCAGGAAGGCTCGTTCCGCTGCGATGCCAACGTGTCCGTGCGCCCCGTCGGGCAGGAGAAGTTCGGCACCCGCTGCGAGATCAAGAATCTCAACTCGTTCCGCTTCATCGAGCGCGCCATCAACTACGAGGTCGCGCGGCAGATCGAGATCCTCGAAAACGGCGGCACCATCCGCCAGGAAACGCGGCTCTACGATCCGGACAAGGGCGAGACGCGCGCGTTGCGCTCGAAGGAAGAGGCGAACGACTATCGTTACTTCCCCGATCCGGATCTCTTGCCGCTTGCGCTCGACGACGAATTCATCGAGTCGGTGCGCAGCACGCTGCCAGAGCTGCCGGACGAGAAAGCGGCGCGCTACGTCGAGCAGTTCGGTCTGTCTGCTTACGATGCCGGCGTGCTGACGGCGAGCCGCGAAATGGGCGATTACTACGAGGCGGTGGTCGACAAGCTTGGCGGCCACGCGAAGCTCGCTGCGAATTGGGTGATGGGCGAGCTGTCGGGTGCGCTCAACAAAGAGAACCTCGATATCACGCAGTCGCGCATCGATCCCGAGCGGCTCGCCGGGCTCTTGGCTCGCATCGTCGATGAGACGATCTCCGGCAAGATCGCCAAGGACGTGTTCGAGCTGATGTGGAGCGAAGGTCGCACGGCCGACGAGATCATCGAAGCCGAGGGTCTCAAGCAGATCACCGACACGGGCGCGATCGAAAAGTTCATCGACGAAGTCATGGCTGCCAATCCGAAGCAGCTGGCCGAATACCGCTCCGGCAAGGACAAGCTCTTCGGCTTCTTCGTCGGTCAAGTGATGAAGCAGACCGGCGGCAAGGCGAATCCCGCGCAAGTCAACGAGCTGCTCAAGAAGAAGCTCTCCGGTTGAGCGGTAGGGAGCGCTCGGCGCTTCCTCGTCTGTCGCGTACGTCGCCGGCCGCAAGGCTTGCATTCGCGCCTTGCGGCCCCACTCTTGCACGCTCACCGCGAGCGAGGCTCATTTCATGCGCGACCGAGATTGCCTACACCGATTCCTTTTCGAGCACTATCCGATTCGTGGGCACTTGGTCCACTTGGATGCCGCATGGCGCGCGGTGCTCGAGCATCGTGAATACCCGGCGGCCATTCGCGACACGCTCGGCGAGGCCGTAGCGGCGTCGGTCCTGTTGGCGGCGACACTGAAGTTCAACGGTACGTTGAGCCTGCAATTGCAAGGGCAGGGGCCGGTACACCTCATGCTCGCGCAATGCACGAGCGATTACGCCGTGCGTGCCGTGGCGCGTTATCGCGAGGCCGTGGACGTGCGCGATCTGGCTGTGATGTCGGGCGAGGGCACGTTGAGCGTGACCATCGAAAGCCCTGACTTGCCGCAGCGATATCAAGGCATCGTGCCGTTGACCGCGGGTCGCCTCGATCGCTGTCTCGAAGGCTATTTCGAGAGCTCGGAACAGTTGCCGACGCGCCTGTGGCTATACGCGAACGAGCACAGCGCCTCGGGGATGCTGCTGCAGAAGATGCCGGCGGGCTCCCTTGCCCAGCGCAAAGATGGTCCGTCTGCCGTTCCGACGCCGAGCGCGGCGGAGATCGACGATGCTTGGCGGCGGGTTCAGATGCTGGGCGATACGCTCACGCCGCAAGAGATGGAGGGCCTGAGCGACCAGACGATCCTGCGGCGGCTGTTCGCCGAGGACGACGTCCGTCTCTTCGAGTCGGCGCCGGTGTTCTTCCGTTGCCGCTGTTCCAAGGAGCGCGTCGTGGACATGCTGCGAGCCCTCGGGCGGGACGAGCTCCGCTCGATTCTGGCCGAGCGCGGCAAGGTCGAAGTGCGCTGCGACTTCTGCAACCGGGCGTACGAGCTCGACGCCGTCGACGTCGAGCACTTCCTCTCGCCCCAGGCCTCGGAAGGCTCGGGGCTCCGTCACTGAGGGCGCTCAAGCCCTCGATAGCCGCTCTGCCTCAGGAGGCGATGCCTCCTGAGGCAGGCTGTCTGCCAGTCCTATCCAATAACTATCAAAAAGTTACGATTCAGTCTTAGCGCTGCTTCTTAGGAGCAGGCTTCAATCCAGGGCAATCCAGCGCACAGCAATCCAGGACACGCACCTAATTCGGGACACGCACTGATTGGCCGCAGGGCGGAAATCGGTGTGTGTCCCGAATTGATCGTCGCGGCGCCCGCGTCCCGCCTTGGGCGCCATCTGGCCGCACTCGACGGCCTATGCTGGGTTCAATCGATGCGCTTTGTGACGCCTGTCCGCTGGTGGGCGTAGCAGAAACATAAAGACTTGTTTATATTTTGATCCATGGCGCTTCCATTCCTTTCCGCCGTCTCCGCCCTGCGGGCCGCCGGTGAGCCTTCGCGGCTCCGGCTGCTTGCGCTACTGGTGCGTGCCGAGCTGACGGTGGGGGAGCTCTGCGAGATCCTCGATCAGAGTCAGCCGCGCGTTTCGCGCCACCTCAAAGTCCTCGCGAGCGCCGGCCTGCTCGTGCGCTTCCGCGAGGAGCACTGGGTGTATCACCGCGTGCCTGCGAGCGGCGAAGCGAGCGCGATCGTCGAGCAGCTCTTGTCGCTCGCGAATGCTGAGGACAGCGTCTTCGTGCGCGATCGCCAGCGTATGGAGCGCGTGATTGCCGAGCGTGCGCGCCGCGCGACGAACGAAGTGGGCGGCGCGAACGCCGCGCTGCCCGAGGAAATCGCTGCCATCGTCCTGCGCGAGTTCGCCGATGTGCCCGTGGGCGTCCTGCTCGACGTCGGCACGGGCAGCGGGCATCTGCTCGAGCTGCTCGCGCCGCATGCAACGCGCGCCGTCGGCATCGATATCTCGACCGACGCCTTGCGCCTCGCCCGCACGAACGTTCACGGCGCAGGCCTGCGTCACTGCGAGCTGCACAAGGGTTCGATGTATGACCTGCCGTTTGCGGAAGCGACGTTCGACACCGTGACCGTCGATCGCATGCTGGCGACGGCGGAGCGACCGCTCGCTGCGCTCGCCGAGATCGCGCGTGCCGTTCGCAGCGGCGGCAGGCTCGTCGTGATCGAAGACTTCGATCAGCTGCAGGACTCCGCAGGCGGCAATCCCATCAAGACCGTGCGCGAGTGGATGACCGCGAATGGCTTTACGTGCCGACGCATTCACCCGATCGATACGGGCTCAGCGCACCTGATCGTTGCATTAGGCGAGCGCGGCGACCGTGCGGTCGCCGCGGCATGAACCGGAGCACAGCGGGATCGCGCGAGCACACGATCCGATCGCGGCGACGCAAGCGCGATCGGGACACGCACCGACACTTCGAACAACGCAAGCTCATCGGAGCACAGAACATGGCCATCGAGGACATCAAGGCACGAATCGGCGAGGCGGTGTCGCGTCTGCGTACGCGGCCGGTCGTGTCTTTCGAATTCTTCCCGCCGAAAGACGAGGTGATGGAGCAGACGCTCTGGTGTTCCATCGAGCGCTTATCGCCGCTCAAGCCGCGCTTCGTGTCCGTGACGTATGGCGCCGACGGTTCGACACGCACGCGCACGCACGGCATCGTGACGCGCATTCAGGAGACGACCTCGCTCACGGCCGCACCGCATCTGACCTGCGTGGGCGCACCGAAGGAGGAGATCCTCGACATCGCGCGCAATTACTGGCAGCACGGCATCCGGCACATCGTCGCGTTGCGCGGCGATCCGCCGCAGGGCGCAGGCAGCAAGTACGTGCCGCATCCGGGAGGCTTCCCGTTTGCCGTCGATCTCGTCAAAGGGCTCAAGTCCGTTGCGGACTTCGAGATCTCGGTGGCGGCCTACCCCGAGACGCATCCCGAAGCGCCTAGCGAGGCATTCGATCTCGACAATCTCAAGGCGAAGATCGATGCGGGTGCCGCGCGCGCGATCACGCAGTTCTTCTTCGATCCGACGCTGTATCTGCGCTTCCGCGACCGCTGCGCCGCGCATGGCATCAATGCGTCGATCGTGCCGGGCATTCTGCCGATCACTCGCTTTCCGCAAATGCTGCGCATGGCGCAGCGCTGCGGCGCATCGGTGCCGCAGTGGCTCGTCGATCGTTTCGACGGGCTCGATGAAGATCCCGAGACGCGGCGTATGATCGCGGCGGCCGTCGCGATCGAGCAGGTGCAGCAGCTACAGCAGCACGGCGTGGAAGAATTCCACTTCTACACGCTCAATCGCTACGAGCTCACGTACGCCATCTGTCATGCGCTCGGCGTACGTCCGCAACCGAGCGGCTCGTCCGTCGCCTGCGCCAGCTAGACGTCCTGCCTCGTTGTTCCCGGCCTGCAGCCTTACACGGATGCCGTCATGAACCGACTCGAACGCATTGCCGCTTTCAAACGCCTGCTCACCGAGCGAATCCTGATCCTCGACGGCGGCATGGGCACGCTCATTCAGCGCCACGGTCTTACCGAAGCGGACTATCGCGGCGAACGCTTCAAAGGCTGGCGCTGCGATCTGCGCGGCAATAGCGACATTCTGGTGCTCACGCGCCCGGATGTGATCGGCTCGATCCATCGCGCCTATCTCGACGCAGGCGCCGACATCATCGAGACCAACACGTTCACGGCGAATTTCCCGTCGCAGGCGGATTACGGGACCGAAAATCTCGTCGCAGAGATCAACCTCGAAGGCGCACGGCTCGCACGACGCGTCGCGGACGAATACGCCGAGCGCACGGGCGAGGTCCGTTTCGTCGCCGGCGCCATCGGTCCGACCAACCGCACGGCGTCGCTCTCGCCGAACGTCAACGATCCTGCTTACCGCAACATCGATTTCGATCAGCTCGTCGAGACGTATTCGATCGCAGCGCGGGCGCTCATCGAAGGCGGTGTGGATCTGTTCCTCATCGAGACGATCTTCGACACGCTCAATGCGAAGGCGGCGATCTACGCGGTGCGCCAAGAGAACGAAGCCGCCGGCATCGACATACCGATCATCATCTCCGGCACGATCACGGACGCATCGGGACGCACGCTCTCGGGGCAGACGACCGAGGCGTTCTGGAATTCGGTCCGGCACGCACAGCCGATTGCAATCGGCTTGAACTGCGCGCTCGGCGCGAGACAGTTGCGGCCCTACATCGAAGAGCTCTCGCGCATCGCCGATGTCTACGTCAGTGCCTACCCCAATGCAGGCTTGCCGAACGCGTTCGGCGAGTATGACGAAGCGCCGTGCCAGACAGCCGAGCTCGTGCGCGAGTATGCAACGAGCGGTCTCGTGAACATCGTCGGCGGCTGTTGCGGCACGACGCCGGATCACATCCGCCACATCCGCGAGGCGGTCGCAGGCGTACCGCCGCGCAAACCGCCGAAGCTCGAGCCGCGCTGCCGGCTTGCAGGTCTGGAGCCGCTCAACATCGGGCCCGATAGCTTGTTCGTGAACGTCGGCGAGCGCACCAACGTGACCGGCTCGGCGAAGTTTCGCCGTCTCATCGAGGCCGACGATTACAACGCCGCGCTGGAAGTGGCGCGCCAGCAGGTGGCGAACGGCGCGCAGGTCATCGACATCAACATGGACGAGGGCATGCTCGACTCGGAAGCGGCGATGGTGCGCTTCCTCAACCTGATCGCTTCCGAGCCGGACATCGCACGCGTCCCGATCATGATCGACTCATCCAAGTGGTCGGTCATCGAAGCGGGCCTCAAACACATTCAAGGCAAGGGCATCGTCAATTCGATCAGCCTGAAAGAAGGCGAAGAGGCGTTCCTCGAGCAGGCCCGTAAGGTGCGCGCCTACGGCGCCGCCGTGGTGGTGATGGCCTTCGACGAGCAAGGCCAAGCCGACACCGTCGAGCGCAAGGTGGCGATCTGTCAGCGCTCTTATCGGCTGTTGACCGAGAAGATCGGCTTCCCGCCCGAAGACATCATCTTCGATCCGAATATCTTCGCGGTGGCGACCGGTATCGAGGAGCACAACGACTATGCGCGCGCGTTCATCGAGGCCACGGCCGAGATCAAGCGCACATGTGCGCATGCGCACGTGAGCGGCGGCGTCAGCAACGTCTCGTTCTCATTCCGCGGCAACGAGCCGGTACGCGAGGCGATGCATTCGGTGTTCCTCTATCACGCGATCAAGGCCGGCATGACGATGGGCATCGTCAATGCCGGTCAGCTCGCGATCTACGAGGAGATCCCCTCCGAGCTGCGCGAGCGCGTCGAGGACGTGATCCTGAATCGCCGTCCCGATGCGACCGAACGGTTGCTCGAGATCGCCGAGCGCTACAAGGGCGAGGCGGGCGCAAAGAAGGCGGAAGATCTCGCGTGGCGTTCGTGGCCCGTCGAGAAGCGGCTGGAGCACGCGCTCGTCAAAGGCATCGACGAGTTCATCGTCGAGGATACGGAAGAAGCGCGGCAGCGCTACGAGCGACCGCTGCAGGTCATCGAAGGCCCGCTAATGGACGGCATGAACGTCGTCGGCGATCTGTTCGGCGCCGGCAAGATGTTCCTGCCGCAGGTCGTCAAATCGGCGCGCGTGATGAAGAAGGCCGTAGCGCACCTCATTCCGTACATCGAGCAAGAAAAGGCGCGCGGCGGTGCGTCGCGCTCGAACGGCAAGATCGTGCTCGCCACCGTGAAGGGCGACGTGCACGACATCGGCAAGAACATCGTGGGCGTCGTGCTCCAGTGCAACAACTTCGAGGTCATCGATCTCGGCGTCATGGTGCCCTGCGAGCGCATTCTCGAAACAGCCGAACGCGAAGGCGCCGACATGATCGGCTTGTCCGGCCTCATCACGCCTTCGCTCGATGAGATGGTGCACATCGCGCGCGAGATGCAGCGCAGGGGGCTCAACAAGCCGCTGCTCATCGGCGGTGCGACGACATCGCCTGCGCACACTTCGGTGCGCATCGATCCGGAGTACGAAGGTCCGGTCGTGTACGTGAAGGACGCTTCGCGCTCCGTCGGCATCTGTCAGCAGCTCGTGACGCCCGAGACGCGCGCGGAGTTCATCGCCAAGATCAAGACCGAGCATGCCGAGCGGCGCGAGCAGCATCGCGGCAAGCGCACCAAGATGCCGCAGCTCACGCTCGGGCAGGCACGGGCGAACCGCTTCAAGATCGACTGGGGCAGCTATACGCCGCCCGTACCGCGGATGCTCGGCATTCGCGTGTTCGAGGACTATTCGCTCGAAGATCTCACGCGCTACATCGACTGGATGCCGTTCTTCAATGCCTGGGAGTTCCGCGGCACGTTTCCGGAAATCCTCACGGATCCGAACGTGGGCGAGGAGGCGAGCAACCTCTACGCCGATGCGCGGCGCATGCTCAAGCAGATCATTCGCGAGCGTTGGCTGACGGCGAAGGGCGTTTTCGGTCTGTTCCCCGCGAACAGCGTGGATGACGACGATGTCGAGATCTACACGGACGAGTCGCGCACGCAGGTGCTCGCGCGCCTTCACTTCCTGCGCCAGCAGAAGGGCAAACCGCCTGGGCAGTCGCACGACTGCTTGGCGGACTTCGTCGCGCCGAAGGCATCCGGTCGCCGGGATTACATCGGTGCGTTCGCCGTGACCGCGGGTATCGGCATCGAGGCGCATCTCGAGCGCTTCCAGCAGGAGCACGACGATTACTCGAGCATCCTCTTGAAGGCACTTGCCGATCGGCTCGCGGAAGCATTCGCCGAGCGGCTGCACGAACGTGTGCGGCGCGAGTTCTGGGGCTATGCGCCCGACGAGCGACTCACGAACGAGCAGCTCATCAAGGAAGAATATCGCGGCATTCGTCCCGCGCCCGGCTATCCGGCCTGTCCGGATCACACCGAGAAGGCGACGCTGTGGCAGCTGCTCAAGCCGGACGAGAACGCACAGATTCACCTCACCGATTCGTACGCGATGTATCCCACCGCGGCAGTGAGCGGTTGGTATTTCTCGCATCCCGATGCGCGTTACTTCGCGGTAGGCAAGATCGATCTCGATCAGGTGCGAAGCTACGCCGCACGCAAGCGTATCTCGCTCGAGGAGGCGCAGCGCTGGCTGGCGCCGAATCTGGGGTACGACGCGGATACCGCAGATGCTGCTTGAGCAGGGCGCCGGGCTCTGAGCCCTGGGCCGTGGCTGGACGGTGATCTCCGTGAGAAGGAGGGCGCTTCGCGTCGAGGAAGCCTTCGCTTCACTTCCGCCGGGAATGCGCTTCGTGTCAGGGAGGTTGCCTCTTGCTACAGCCTAGGGCCTACGGCCTACAGCCCGACCAAGACGCTGCACGTCAAGGAGAGTGCCGTAGCCTGTAGCCTGTAGTCCGTCGTCCATCGTCTTTTCTTCAAGCAGCGCGCAGAGCACGTTACTTCTCAAAAGCCCAGCGCCCAGAGCCCAGCGCCCATAGTGAAGGCGCGCTGCGGAAAACCGCGATATGTATACACCCGTCGGTCGCCGCGACCGCTTGTAGAATGAGCCGAGCAATGCTCAGCTCATGGCGGTGAGGCATGGCAGGCGCGTCGAAGGTCTACCCGAACGCGAAAGCGGCGCTCGACGGCATCGTCGCCGACGGCATGACCATCATGTGCGGCGGCTTCGGGCTGTGCGGCATTCCCGAGAATCTCATCCTCGCCCTGCGCGATACCGGCGTGCGCAATCTCACGGTCATCTCGAACAACGCCGGTGTCGACGGACAAGGGTTGGGTCTGCTGCTCGAAACGCGGCAGATCAAGAAGATGATCTCTTCGTATGTCGGTGAGAACCGGGAATTCGAACGTCAGTTTCTCGCCGGCGAGCTCGAGATCGAGTTCAATCCGCAAGGCACCTTGGCGGAGCGCATTCGTGCGGGCGGCGCTGGAATCTACGGCTTCTACACGAAGACCGGCGCCGGGACCGTCGTCGCCGAGGGCAAGGAGACGCGCGTCGTCGACGGTCAGACCTACATTCTCGAGACGGGACTGACGGCCGACATCGCATTGGTGAAGGCTTGGAAAGGCGATACCGAGGGCAATCTCGTGTATCGCAAGACGGCGCGTAATTTCAATCCCGTCATGGCCACGGCTGCGCGCATCACCGTCGCGGAAGTCGAGCATCTCGTCGAGCCGGGCGAGCTCGATCCCGATTGCATCCACACTCCCGGGATCTACGTCAAACGCATCATCCAGGGAGAGCGCTACGTCAAAGCCATCGAGCAACGCACCGTGCGCAAGCGCGGCGTTGCCTGAGAGAGCAGCGATGCCTTGGACACGCGAGCAACTGGCCCAACGAGCCGCACGCGAGCTGCGCGACGGCTACTACGTCAACTTGGGCATCGGCATTCCGACGCTCGTCGCGAACTACATTCCGCCCGACATGAAGGTCGTGCTCCAGTCCGAGAACGGCATGCTCGGCATGGGGCCGTTCCCGTACGAGGGAGAGGAAGATCCCGACCTCATCAATGCGGGCAAGCAGACGATCACGGAGCTGCCGACAACGTCGTACTTCTCGTCGGCGGACAGCTTCGCGATGATCCGCGGCGGGCACATCGATTTGTCGATTCTCGGCGCGATGGAAGTCTCGGAGCAGGGCGATCTCGCCAATTGGATGGTACCCGGCAAGATGGTCAAGGGAATGGGCGGCGCGATGGATCTGGTCGCAGGCGCCAAACGCATCGTCGTCGTGATGGAACACACGGCGAAAGACGGCACGCCGAAGCTCAAACCGCGCTGCGAGCTGCCGCTCACCGGCTCGCGCGTCGTCGACATGGTCATCACGGATCTTGCCGTGTTTGCCCGCACGGATCGGCGCTCGCGTTTCAAGCTCATCGAGCTTGCGCCAGACGTTACGCTGGATGAGGTCCGCGCCAAGACGACGGCGCAAGTGGACTACTGAGTGTATGGTGCGACGCTGAAAGCGCGGCTTACGCGGCCGCCACCTGTGCCAGGGTGGCATCGATTGCCGAGAGCGAAGCGCGTGCGTTCATGCGCATCCAATCCTCGCGCAATGTCTCGAGCCCGGCGCGCGTTGCGGCGATGTCGATACCCTCGCCATGGTCGGCGAGCAAACGCGCGCGTTGAATGAGCAGCGTCGTGAACGGCAACGGTTCGGCCGCCGTATAGGCCTCGAGTGCGTCGGCATAGCGGCGCGCTTCGCTCCAGTTCGATTGCTGGAGGCTCACTTCGATCGCGTGCAGATAGAAATTGAAATAGCAGTGGCTCACGCATCCGGCGGCGAGCAACGACTCTCCTTCGGCAAGCGCCTTGGCGCGTTCGGCGGCATTCGTGGTCGTGCGCGCGACCAAGCTGAGCAGCACGGGACCGCAGTACGACATGCCGGTTTCGCGGCTGATCTGCACACCTTCTTGTGCGAGTTGTAGCGCTGTTTCGCGCTCGCCGAGGCCCAATGCCGCACCCGAGAGGATGCCGCTGCATTCGGCCTGGAAGCGCCGCGCGCCGAGTTGCCTGGCAAGATCGAGCGCGCGGGTCGCGAGTGCACGAGCATCTTCGTACTGGGCCTGCAGCAGGAACCCTTCGCAGAAACAGACGGAGACGACCATTTCGTTGCGCGTATCGCCGATGCGCCTCGCCAGATCGAGCGCTTCCTTCAAGTACTCGCGTCCGGCGTTCGGCGTACCGTAGTAGGTTTCCGTGATGGCGAGCATCGGCAGATTCGCAAGCAGCACGCCGGCCAAGTTGTTGGCGCGCGCTTCCTGTACGCACTGCGCAAAGTGTCGTCGTGCCGTGATGATCTGGCCACGCTGATAGTACGCATCGCCAAGACCGCCCAACGCGCGGGCGACTTCGAGCGGCGAATTGGCAGCAAGCGCATGGCGGTAGGCTTGTTCGTGAGCCGCGAGACATGCGTCGAATCGTCCGAGCGGGAACAGCAGATTGCCCCGCAGCGTGTCGATCTGCGCGTGCGTGCGTGCATCGACGCTGTCGTGCCACTGAGTCTCCGCGCGATCGAGCGCATCGAGCGCCTCTTCGTGACGATCGAGGATGCGAAGCGCCGAGGCGATGCCGAACCAAGCTCGGCCACGTCCCGCCGGATCGACAGCGAAGTCGAGCGATTCGCGATAGGCCGTCAGCGCATCGTGCGTGCGCCCGAGTTGCAGCAGCAGCTCGCCGACGAGCGCGCTCGTCGAGCTGAGGAGTGCCGCCTCGCGGGTCAGCGCGGCCGCCTTCTGGGCAAGTACCAGCGCGCGCTCGAATCGCAGTGCCTGTTGCTCGGCGCGTGCGGCGCGGGCGTAGGCGGCGGCCGCGCCCTCATCCTGTGCCGCCGCCAAATGCTCGGCATGGAGCGCCAAGTCGCGTTCTTCGAGCCACGCAGCCGCCGTGCGATGCAGCTCGCGACGATGGGACTTGAGGATCGACTCGTAGATGGCGTCGCGAAAGAGCGCGTGCGCAAATTGCAGTCGCGCCCCGTCGTGGCGCACGAAGCCGTGATCGATCAGAACCGTCGGCTCGTACTGCGCATCGCCGATCATGTGGCGCAGCGCGGCGGTGCACGACTCCTGACCGAGCACCGCCGCGGCCTGCAGCGCGCGATGATCGAGATCCGGCAACCGGTCGGCGCGCGCGAGCACGAGCGTACGCACCGAGCCGGGCAAGGCATCGCTTCCCGCTTGCGCAGCGCGCAGCAGCTGATCGAGAAAAAGGGGATAGCCCTCCGCGCGTTCGATACAGGCGGCGACGGTTTCCGCGGGCAACTCCGGATAGAAGGCGGCCAACTCTTCGGCTTCGTCGTGCGCAAGGGGCGCAAGATCGAGCGTCGTTACCGGACACCCGCGCGCACGTGCACGCCAAGTCGAGCCGATCGGATCGCCTTCGGGACGCGTGGTCATGATGAAGAGGATCGGGCAGTTCGCGACCGTCGCAGCGATTTCGCCCAAGCGCGCAAGCTCGTCGGCATCGGCCCAGTGAACGTCTTCGACGATGAGCAGGAGCGGTGCACGTTGCGCAGCCCACTCGATGAGCTGGCTGAGCGCGAGCGCGCGGCCGCGCTGTCGCGTCGCAGGATCCATCGCAGCTTCCAGCGCAGCCAGCTCGCGATCGAGCGGCGCATCGATCAGATCGCTGAGGAATATTGCCTGATCCACGCTGCCGCCGCGCGCCGCGAGCACTCGCTGTACGGCGGCGCTCCGCTGCAGGTTCGTCGCGCCCAAATCGGCGCCCATCAGGCCCAATGCCAGCGTCGTGATCGGTCCGCGCCCCGGCGATTGTCCGAAGTCGAAGATCTGTGCCCGGTGGACCTCGACGCCGCGTTCCAGCGCCGCGTTGGCGACTGCTTCGACGAGGCGAGACTTGCCGATGCCTGCTTCGCCGCGCACGACGATGGAGCGTCCGTGACGGCTGGTGCGGCAGCGATCGAGCGCCGCGAGCACCATCGCGAGCTCGGGCCGGCGGCCGACGAAGGGAAGCGCGCCTTCGCGAGCGGCGCGTAAACGCTCGAGCGACCACGCAGTGCATGCGAGATCGTCTGCCTCGACACGCGTGCAGCTCACGCGCTCGCCGAGCGCTTGTCGCAGCTCGTCGGAAATGAGAATCTCGCCGTTCTGCGCGCGGCTTGCGAGCGTGTGGGCGAGATGGGTCGGGCGGCCGCTCAACGGAAACAGCGCAGCAGCCGGCAAGACCTGTCCGTTCGCGATGCCGATTTGCAGCGACAGCGGCGCCGCGACCGGCCACGGTTCGTGGCGCACCGATTCCTTGAGCATGAGTGCAGCGCGCACAGCGCATTCGGCTTCGTTGCCGTAGGCGTTGGGCACGCCGAAGACAGCAAGCACATTCGAGCCGACGCGCCGGTCGGTCGTGCCGCCGAACTCTTTGACGACGGCGTGCACGCGTTCTTGGAACGCGTTCGTGAGTGTCAGCGCATCTTCGGGGTCGAGCGTCGCCTCGATCTCGAGCAGACCTTCCAGCCTCGCGACGAGCACCACGGCATCGCGCAGCTGCGGGCGAGCTTCGATGCGCACTTCTTGTTGCGCTGGTGCCGCTGCTTCGCTGCCATCCTCGTCTGTATCGGATTGAGCTACGCCATCCGTTCCTGCGCGACGCCGGCGCATGAGGTCGCGATAGAGCTGCTCGGTGGCAGGCTCGGGAGCGATGTCGAGCTCGCGGCGCAGCGCGTCCTTGCAGATGCGATATTGTCGGAGCGCCTCTGCATACGCGCCGCGACGGGCATGCAGCTCCATCATGGTGCGATGCGCGCTTTCATTGAGCGGCTCGAGCGCGAGCAGCTTGGCGCACGCTCGGCTGGCGGCGTCGATATCTCGATTGGCAATGCATAGCTGCGTCAGCGCTGCGAGCGCTTCGCTGGCCTGACGGCGGAGCTCGCGCCGCTCATTGGCAAGCCATTCCTCGAATGCGCCGGAGCGCGCATCGAAACCGTCGAGGAGATCGCCGCGATAGGCCTCGGCAGCTTCTTGCAGCGCGGCTTTTGTCGCTGCCCGTAACGCGTGCCGGAAGCGCTCGACGTCGCACGCAACGCGCTCGCGATCGAGACCGATGCTGTCGCTCGTCGTGACGAGCACACTTCGGCAGTCTGCCGGCAAGGCTTTGCGCAGCGCGGCGATGGCTTGACGCAAGCTCGTGCGTGCCAGCTCCTCGTCCGCTTCTTCCCACAGCAGCGTCGCCAGGCGATCGCGCCCGTGCGACTCGCCGGGCCGCAGCGCCAGATAGGCAAGCAGCGCCCGGCTCTTGCGCGACGTGATCTTGATTTCGCACTCGTGCGCATCGAGGACTCTCAGAGACCCCAAGAGTTGGAGCGTCAGTTGCGTCATGACAGGCCGTTCCTCGGGAGTCCCTGATAGCCGCATCGCGCTTGCTTGTCGTCGGCCTGTATCGGTTCCATGCCTTGGATGAGACGGGAGCAGTGAAAGGACTGCCGCAAATTGACTTGTCGACGCTTGGGCAAGCGGCGCGGCTGCCTCGAGGTCGAGCGATTCACGTATTTTCACGGCTTGAGGCACTTTGTCATCACGCAGAGGGCCTAAAACATGAGCCTCGAAGGAAGTCACTAGCGAGGAGAGGCTCATGTCCCTATTCGACTGTCGCGGCGTGCCCGCGTCGACGGCGAACGTCCGCGCCCTACAAGCGTGCGAGCAAGCTGTTGAGTTGACAGCGAGTTACTTTCTGGATCCGCTGGCGGTCATTCAGGAGGTGCTCGATGAGGAGCCGTATTGTGCCGCAGCGCACTGTGTGCGCGCAGGCCTTGCAGTCACGGCGACCGACAAGTCCTGGTGCCGATGATCAAGGAGAGCGTCGAGGCCATCGAAAGCCTCGGTCGCCGAGCGAACGACCGCGAACGGGCGCATGCTGCGGCTGCGCGAGCGTGGCTCGAAGGCGATTTTGCAGGCTCGGTGCGGCGCTATGGCGACATTCTCTTGGACTATCCGCACGACCTGTTGGCCCTTCAGGTCGCTCATCTCGGCGATTTCTATCTCGGCGCGTCCACGATGCTGCGCGACCGTGTCGCGCAGGTCGAGCCGCTCTGGGACGCGAGCATTCCGGGCTACAACTACGTGCTCGGCATGTATGCGTTCGGTTTGGAAGAGACCGGCGCGTACTCGCGCGCGGAGGATGCCGGCCGTCGAGCGGTCGAGCTTAACCCGAAGGATCCGTGGGCGGTGCATGCCGTCGCGCACGTGATGGCAATGCAGGGGCGAGTGCGCGAAGGCATCGACTGGCTCACCTCGCGCGCAGTCGACTGGGCGCCGGACAACGCGTTCGCTTTTCACAATTGGTGGCATCTTGCGCTCTATTACCTCGACATCGACGACATCTCGCAGGTGCTGTCGCTGTACGACACTAGGATTCGCCCGGTGCAGTCGCAGGTGCCGCTCGAGATGATCGACGCATCGGGAATGCTCTGGCGGCTGCATCTGCGCGGAATCGACCTCGGTGCGCGCTGGCAGGCATTGGCGCAAGCGTGGGAAGCGTCGGCCGAAGGCGGCTACTACGCGTTCAACGATGTGCACGCGCTCATGGCGTACTTGGGCGCGCAACGGTCCGATCTCGTCAACAAGACGCTCGGCGCGATGGAGTCCAGCGCAATCGGCACGAATACGAACGCCATGATGACGCGCGAGGTGGGATTGCCCATGGCCCATGCACTCGTCTCGTTCGCGCACGAGCAATACGCCGAATGTGTGGATCTGTTGCTGCCGATCCGCACGATCGCGCATCGTTTCGGCGGCAGCAATGCGCAGCGCGATCTCATCCATCTGACTCTGGTCGAAGCTGCGCTACGTGCCGGAAAGACGAAGCTCGCGCGAGCCCTCGTCTCCGAACGCGTGCAGCTCAAGCCGGCCAGTCCATTCAACTGGCAGCTGAAGGCACGCGTGTGGGAACAGGCGGGCGAACGCGAGCGCGCCGCACGCGCGCGAGAGAGGGCGGAGGCTAGGCGTAAAGCTGTGGCTTGATGCGTGGCTTTGAGCAAGGAGGACGTGGTGCGTCACGGAGGACGCATCGCGTCAAGGCACGCGCTTCGCGTCACGGAAGGACCCTTAGTGTCAAGGGAGTGTGCGATTTTCTGAGATCGTAGCCCGTAGCCTGCTCTGGCCAGCGCCCAGAGCCCGGCGCCCTAGGGCTTATGCTCTCTCGCCAAGTACGCCTGCGATTGCATCTCGATGAGCCGGCTCGTCGTGCGTTCGAACTCGAACGTGAGCTTGCTGCCGCGGTAGAGGGTTTGGATGGGGGCGGCGGCCGATACGACGAGCTTGACGGCGCGGTCGTAGAACTCATCGACGAGCGTGATGAAGCGGCGTGCTTGGTTCTCGAGCTCGGGCGTGAGGATCGGCACGTCGCTCACGAATACCGTGTGGTAGCAGCGAGCAAGCTCGATGTAGTCGGCTTGGCTGCGCGGTCCGTCGCAGAGCTCCTTGAACGTAAACCAGATGACGTCGTCGGCTTGCTTGCGCACGTGCACGCGGCGGTGATTGAGCTCGAGCGTCGTGCCGTCGCGGCCGGCGTGCCCGGCGATCTCGACGAAGAGTCGCTCCATCTCGCGCTCGTGGTCATTTGCGTGCGAGTCGAACCATGTCGTCGCGCGCTCGAGCATGCGCAAGCGATAGTCCGTGCCCGAGGCCATGTGGATGACTTCGGTGTGCGCCTTGATGAGCTCGATCGCCGGCAGGAAGCGTGCGCGTTGCAGGCCGTCTTTGTAGAGATCGTCCGGCGGGACGTTCGATGTCGCAACGAGCGTTACGCCGCGCGCGAAGAGCGCGCGAAAGAGGTTGCCCAGCAGCATCGCATCGGCGATATCCGCGACGAAGAGCTCATCGAAGCAGAGCACGCGAGCGTGCGCTGCGATTCGGTCGGCAACCAGCTCGAGCGGATCGGCCGAGTCTGGATGCTTCTTCAGCTCCTCGTGGATCGCCTGCATGAAGCGGTGGAAGTGGCTGCGTTGCTTGTTCTTGAAGGGCAGGCTGTGAAAGAAGAGATCCATGAGCCACGTCTTGCCGCGGCCCACGCCGCCCCAGATGTACAGCCCGCGCTGCGGCTCGTGCGCGCGCTTGCGCGATAAGAGTCCCTTGAGCAATCCGGTCTTCGGTGCCGGCGCGAGCAGACGCTCGCGCAGCGCATCCAGCGCGGCGACGATGCCTTCCTGCGCAGGATCGGCTTGATAGCCGAGCCGTGCGCACTCGGCACGATAGAGCGCCGCAACCGAATTGCTGGAAGAGAGATGCGTGGCCAAGTTCGCTCGCGTCCGCGCGCAAGATGCGCGTCAAAGATTCTGATAGTTCGGACCGGAGCCGCCTTCCGGCGTCGTCCACGTGATGATCTCGTAAGGATCCTTGATGTCGCAGGCTTTGCAATGCACGCAGTTCGCCGCATTGATCTGCAGGCGTCGTCCGCCTTGCGGATCTTCGACCATCTCGTAGACGCCTGCGGGACAGAACCGCTCGCACGGATTGCCGTACTCCTTGGTGCAGCGGTCGACGCAGATCGAGGGGTCGCGCACGATCAAGTGCACGGGCTGGGATTCATCGTGCACGTTGCCGGCGAAGAACACCGAGGCGAGCCGGTCGCGGGGCGGGAGAGTCCGCGCCGTCCAGCCGCGATCCGGCGAGACGTATTCGTCGAGCTTGGCAAGCGCGCTCCAGTCGGCGCGATTGCGCAGCGTCCAGGGCGTCTTGCCCTTGAGCAGCGCTTCGAGACCGGCGTTGAGCATCGCGACGTACAAGCCTTGCTTGAAGCCTGGCTTGAAATTGCGGACCTCGCGCAGCTCGCGATGACCTTCCGAAGCGCGCCAGCGCGCATCGAAGCCGGTACTCTCGCCGCGTTCCGCCAGGTGCTCGCCGGCGAGCGTGCCCGAGCGAATCGCCTGGTGAATGCCCTTGATCTTGAAGACATTGAGCGTGCCGGCCGCATCGCCGATCAGCATTGCGCCCGGCATCTCGAGCTTCGGCAGCGATTGATAGCCGCCTGCCGCAATCGTGCGCGCACCGGCGGCGAGGATTTCGCCGCCTTCGAGCAGCGGCTTGATGCGCGGATGATGCTTGAACTGCTGAAACGCTTCGAACGGGTGCAGGCGCGGATCGCGATAGTCGAGTCCCACGACGTAGCCGACGTACACGCGATCGTCGGGCAGGTGATAGAGGAAGCTGCCGCCGTAAGTGCGCGAATCGAGCGGCCAGCCGAACGAGTGCTCGATGCGTCCCGGCTGCACGCGCCCGGGCGGAAGCTGCCACAGCTCCTTGAAGCCGAGCCCAAAGGTCGGCGGATCGACGCCGTCGCGTAGGTTGAAGCGTTGCAGAAGCTGCTTGGTGATCGAGCCGCGCGAACCTTCGGCAAGCACGGTCGTGCGCGCATGGATCTCGACGCCCGGCGTGTAGTTGGGACCGGGCGTGCGATCCTTGTTCAAACCCATGTCGCCGATGCGGATGCCCTTGACGCGCCCGTCCTCGATGAGCGCCTCGGCAGCTGCGAAGCCTGCGAACACATCCACGCCGAGATTTTCCGCCTGCTGCGCGAGCCAAGGCGTGAGCTGTCCGAGCGAGATGATGAAATTGCCCGCGTTATGCAGCGGCGTGAGTTTGACCGCCCAATCGGGCAGCTTGAACGAGCTCGTGCGCGTCATGAGCCGTACGTCATCGACGAGCGCCGGCACCTTCATGCCCGGATACTCGTCGCGCCAATTCGGCAAGAGCCGATCGAGCGGACCCGGCTCGATCACGGCGCCGGAAAGCGAATGCGCACCGACGGCCGAGCCCTTTTCCAGCACGCAGACGCTGGTGTCGGGCTTGAGCTGCTTCAAACGGATCGCGCACGCCAGGCCGGCCGGTCCGGCGCCGACGATGACGACGTCGTATTCCATGACTTCGCGTTCAGTCATGATGGTCTCGAGAGGCTGTAGGCTCTTAGGTAGCGCCGCATTCGCGGCGCGTTGCTTGCGGTTCTCGCTAAAGTCTACCGCTTATAAGTCCAGTTCGGCGTGGACAGAGGCGGAAAATGTGCGCTGTGAGCACGAGGAGTGCTGTCGAGAAGCTCGCCGCGTCTTCTTCTCAGGCTACAGCCTCACCTCGGCGCCATTCGAATCGCGCCGTCGAGGCGGATGCATTCGCCGTTCAACATCACGTTCTCGCAGAGATGCGCGACGAGCGCGGCATATTCTTCAGGACGGCCGAGGCGGGGCGGGAATGGTACCTGCTTGCCGAGCGACTCCTGCGCCTCGCGCGGGAGCGACGCCATGAGGGGCGTGGCGAAGATGCCCGGCGCGATCGTCATTACCCGAATGCCGCTCGAGGCGAGGTCGCGTGCCATCGGCAAGGTCATGCCGACGATGCCGGCTTTCGATGCCGAGTAGGCGACTTGACCGATCTGACCGTCGAATGCGGCGACAGAAGCGGTCATCACGATCAGGCCGCGTTCACCCTCCGCGTTTGGCTCGTTCTTCTGCATCGCGGCTGCGGCCGCTTTGGCGACGAGCAGGGTGCCGACCAGATTGATCTCGACGACCTTGCGGAAGAAAGCGCCTGGCATCGGACCTTCCTTGTTCACGATGCGCCGCGGCCACGCGACGCCTGCGCAGTTCACCGCGAGATTGATCGTGCCCATCTCCGCGCGAGCTCGCTCGACTGCCGCATCGACGGCCTGCTCGTCGGTGACGTCGACAGCATCGAATCGCGCATTGGCGCCGAGCCGCTCGACCGCTTGCTGACCCGCCGCTTGATTCACGTCGAAAAGCGTCACGCGCGCGCCCGCGGCGATGAGCCTTGCGGCCGTCGCGTAACCCAGCCCAGAAGCGCCGCCGGTGACGATGGCTCTGACTTCGCTCAGTTGCATGGTTGCCTCGCTTGGCGATGTGACCTCGGCTCAAACACGCGACGAACCCCATCGGTTCGCGCGCCGGCGCGCCGCGAGACGCTGGGCTCAGAGGCGCTGACCGCCGTCGACCTCGATGACGCGCCCTGAGAAGTAATCGTTCTCGGCGATGAATACGGCTGCATGCGCGATTTCCGCGGGCTCGGCCATGCGCCGCAGCGGCACGGATGAAATGGCGCGCTCGATCATTTCGGGTTTCATCGCTTCGAGAATGTCCGTGCGTGTGAATCCGGGCGCGATCGCGCCGGTGCGAATGCCGTAGCGCGCGAGCTCCTTGGCCCAGACCACCGTGAGCGCCGCGACGCCAGCCTTGGCTGCCGAGTAATTCGATTGGCCGATGTTGCCAGCGCGCGAGATGCTCGAGATGTTGACGATAACGCCGCCGTGGCCGAGCTGAATCATGCGCTCGGCGGCTTCGCGTCCGCACAAGAACACGCCGGTGAGATTCACGTCGAGCACGGCCTGCCACTGCTCGAGCGACATCTTGCTGATGCATTTGCCGTCCTGGAATTTGACCAGCAGCGCATCGCGCGTGATGCCGGCGTTGTTGATCATCACGTCGAGGCGGCCGAAGTCGGCGACGACTCGATCCAACGCAGCGATCACGGCGCCTTCCTGCGTGACGTTGCAGATATAGGTGCGTGCTTGGCGGCCCTGGGCTTCGCAGAGGCGGCGGGTTTCATCGAGCGCTTCGGCATTGAGGTCGAGCAGCGCCAGATTGGCGCCGCGCTCGGCGAAGGCGAGCGCGGTGGCGCGACCGATGCCGCGGCCGGCGCCCGTGATCGTGACCAGCTTGTCGGTGAGGATCATGGAGTCGTGCAGGTCCGGAAGTATTAGGATGACGTCGCGATGCGGTCACGCGCGGCCATGACGCCGCTCGGTTGCGCTCGCAGAAGAGTCGACAGAATCGTTACTCCGATGTCTCGTTGCCTTTCATCCAGGCGGCCCGTCGCTTCTCGAGGAACGCCGCAAAGCCTTCCTGCGCTTCTTCGCTCAAGCGAAGCCACGCCAGGAGCTCGGCGGTTCGATGTTCGAGTCGATCCCGGTCGCCCTCTGTTTCGACCATCCTGATCAGGCGTTTAGCCTCGGCGAGCGCATGCGGCCCGCCCTGCAGCAGGGCGTCGATGTCGCGCTCGACGGCTTCATCCAGCTGCGATGGTGCGACCGCTTCGTGCAGCAAGCCGATGGCGGCCGCCTGCGCGCCGTCGAAGGGCGCTGCCGTTAGGAAGAGCCGCCGTGCCTGACGCCCTCCGACCGCGCGGATCACGTAAGGGGAGATCGTGGCGGGCACCAGCCCGAGGCGCACCTCGCTGAGCGCGAATTTTGCCGTAATCGTGCCGATCGCGATATCCGCAGCGGCGACGAGCCCGACGCCGCCGCCGAAGACATTGCCGTTCACGCGTGCGATCACCGGCCGAGTGACTTCGTCGAGCGCGCGCAGGCACCGCGCCAGCAAGCGTGCATCTTCGAGGTTTTCGCGCTCTGAAGCGTGCAGGAGCGCGCGCATGGCGCCGATATCCGCCCCGGCGCAGAAGCTCTCGCCGACGCCCGTCAGCACGACGACGCGTACCTGCGCATCGCGCTGCGCCGCGTGAAGTGCGTCCGCTAATGCCGCAATCAGCGGGGCGTCGAGCGCGTTGTGCTTCTCGGGTCGGTTCAGTGTCAGCGTGAGCACGCCGCGGGATGAAAGGGATGTTTGAAGCATGGTGACTCGCTCATCTCAGATGGTCTCGAACGCTACATCCTGAAGACACCGTATCGCTCTTCCTCAGGCGGAGGACCGTGGGCGGCCGCCGCGAGCCCGAGCGACAGCACGCGACGCGTATCGAGCGGATCGATCACGCCGTCGTCCCACAGTCGCGCCGTGGCGTAGTAGGGGTTACCTTGCTTCTCGTACTGAGCGCGGATCTCGTCCATGAACTGCTCGCGTTCCACCTCGGACCACTGTTTGCCGCGCGCCTTGAGATTGTCCGCGCGAACCGTCGCGAGCACTTGCGCGGCTTGCTCGCCGCCCATCACCGAGATGCGCGCGTTCGGCCACATCCACAGCATGCGCGGTCCGTAGGCTCGTCCGCACATCGCGTAATTGCCCGCGCCGAACGAGCCGCCGATGACGACGGTGAACTTCGGCACGGTGGCGCAGGCCACGGCAGTCACCATCTTTGCGCCGTCCTTGGCGATGCCGCCGTGCTCGAACTTCTTGCCGACCATGAAACCGGTGATGTTCTGCAGGAAGACGAGCGGAATGCCGCGGCGATTCGCGAGCTGAATGAAATGCGCGCCCTTGAGCGCCGATTCGGAGAACAGAATGCCGTTGTTCGCCACGATGGCGACCGGATAGCCGTCGATATGCGCAAAACCGCAGACGAGCGTCTTGCCGTAGAGCGCTTTGAACTCGTGAAGCTCGGAGGCATCGACGATGCGCGCGATCACTTCGCGTACGTCGTAGGGATAGCGCGTATCGCGCGGCACGATGCCGTAAAGCTCGCTCGGGTCGTACGCCGGCGGGCGGCTCTCGCGGCGTTCGAGCCAATTTGCCGCAGGCAGGTTGAGGTGCTTGATGGCGTCGCGCGCGAGCTCGAGCGCATGCGCGTCGTTTTCCGCGAGATGATCGGCGACACCCGAGATGCGCGTATGCACGTCGCCGCCGCCGAGCGTTTCGGCGTCGACGACTTCTCCGGTCGCGGCTTTGACGAGCGGCGGGCCACCGAGAAAGATCGTGCCCTGACGTTTGACGATGATGGCCTCATCGCACATGGCGGGCACATAAGCGCCCCCCGCCGTGCACGAGCCCATGACGACGGCGATTTGCGGGATGCCCGCCGCCGACAGTCGCGCCTGGTTGTAGAAGATGCGTCCGAAGTGATCGCGGTCGGGAAACACCTCGTCCTGCAGCGGCAGGAAAGCGCCGCCCGAATCGACGAGGTACACGCAGGGTAGGCGGTTCTCTTGCGCGACTTCTTGCGCCCGCAGATGCTTCTTCACCGTCATCGGAAAGTACGTTCCGCCTTTCACGGTCGCATCGTTAGCAATCACCATCACCTGCTTACCGTGCACGCGTCCGATGCCGGCGATGAGGCCTGCGCCCGGTGCGCTACCGTCGTACATGTCTTCGGCGGCGAGCGGACAGAGCTCGAGGAAGGGTGCGCCCGGATCGAGCAGAGCGGTGATGCGATCGCGCGGCAGCAGCTTGCCGCGCTCGGTGTGCTTGCGGCGCGCTTCGTCGTCGCCGCCGCGCGCGGCGTTCTCGAGGCGCTGACGCAGCTCCTCGGCAAGCGCGCGCATGTACGACGCATTGACGTGGAAGCTTTCCGAGCTGGGATCGACTCGCGTCGGAATGATCATGCGGTCGCCTCGAAAATCTCCCGTCCGATGAGCATGCGGCGAATCTCGTTCGTACCTGCGCCGATCTCATAGAGCTTGGCATCGCGCAGGAGCCTGCCCGTCGGATATTCGTTGATGTAGCCGTTGCCGCCCAACGCCTGAATCGCCTCGAGCGCCATCATGGTGGCGCGCTCCGAGGCCTGCAGAATGCAGCCGGCCGCATCGAAGCGGGTGACGCGGCCGCGATCGCATGCCGACGCCACTGCGTATACGTAGGCGCGCGCCGCGTTCATGTTCGTGTACATGTCCGCGATCTTGGCTTGCATGAGCTGGAACGTGCCGATCGGCCGATTGAACTGCTTGCGCTCGTGCACGTACGGCAGCACGACGTCGAGACATGCGCGCATGATTCCGAGCGGACCGCCTGCGAGCACGACGCGCTCGTAATCGAGACCGCTCATCAGCACTTGGGCGCCGAGGCCTTCCTTGTGCAGCACGTTCTCGACCGGCACCTCGCAGTTATCGAAGACGAGCTCGCAAGTGTCCGAGCCGCGCATGCCGAGCTTGTCGAGCTTCTGCGCGGTGCGAAATCCCGGCATGCCGCGTTCGACGATGAAGGCGGTGATGCCGCGTGCGCTCAACGCCGGATCGAGAGTGGCGTAGGCCACGATGATGTCCGCTTCGGGACCGTTCGTGATCCACATCTTCGACCCGTTGAGCACGTAGCGATCGCCGCGGCGCTCGGCGCGTGTGCGCATGCCGACCACGTCCGAGCCTGCGCCGGGCTCGCTCATGGCGAGCGCGCCGACGTGCTCGCCGGAAAGGAGCTTGGGCAGGTACTTGCGCTTCTGCGCTTCGGTACCCCAGCGGCGGATCTGATTGACGCAGAGATTCGAGTGCGCGCCGTAGGAGAGGCCGACCGAAGCGGACGCGCGGCTGATTTCCTCCATCGCGACGACGTGCGCGAGGTAGCCGAGACCTGCGCCGCCGTACGCTTCCTCGACCGTGATGCCGAACAGACCGAGCTCGCCCATTTTCGGCCAGAGCTCGCGCGGGAAGCGGTTGTCGCGATCGATGGCGGCGGCAAGCGGCGCGATGTGCTCGCGCGCAAAGGCGGCAACGGTGTCCCGCAGGGCATCGATGTCTTCGCCGAGTCCGAAGTCGAAGTCTTCCATGCGAGCTCCTGCGCGCAGGGGGCGGCTCGGGCGAGCTGCCGTCCGCGCGGCTTGTGCAGGTTGTCCCATTGTCCGACAATCGGACCGGGAGTCAACGCGGGAAATCGCTATCCATGACCCAGGTACGTGTGCGACGCAGCACGACTTCAGCGCGGCAGGATGCGCCGCGCGCGCCGCTCTTCGATCCGGTCGAGCGCGACCCGGCGTATACACGCGTTGCCGCGGCGATCGAGGCCAAGATCCTCGCGCGCGAGCTCAAGGCCGGCGATCCGTTGCCTGCGGAAACCGATCTGGCGCAGCAATTCCGCGTGCATCGCTCGACGGTGCGCGAGGCGTTGCGCCGTCTCGAAAGCGCCGGCTTGATCAAGCGGCCGGCCGGCGCCAAGCGGATGGTCGTCAGTCGTCCGGCGGCGGCGCAGCTCGCCTCGGGGATGCGCCATGCGCTCGTGCTCCACGACGTGACGTTCGTGGAAGTGTGGGAGGCGATGATGGTGATCGAGCCGGAGGTGGCGGCGCTGGCGGCGACGCGCAGGAGCCAAGCGGATCTCAGTGCAATGATCGCGGCGCACGAAGCATTCAAGGCCTCGCCCAAAGGCGATCCGCAGGCGGTGGAGATCGTGGCGCGCTTTTTCGAGATCCTCGGTACGGCGTCGCGCAATCAGGTGTTGGTGTTGGCGAAGCAATCACTCACCCGCGCGCTCGCGCCGTCGCTCGCACGCATGATCGACAGCGTGCCGCAAGCACGCTCACGCATCGTCGATGCGCAGAAGCGCATCATCGCCGCCGTGCGCGAGAAGAATGCGGAAGAAGCACGCCGCTGGATGTCGAAGCACGTGCGCGACTTCAAGCGAGGGTATGAGGTCGCGGGGATTTCGCCGGATACCCCGATAGGGATGTAGGGAGCTGGGCCCTGGGCGCTGGGGCCTGGGGCTCTGGCCAGAAAGCGCCCTTGCGCGCCCCTTGCTGCTCCCGCCTCCAGCCTAGAGTGCCTCAATAGCCATCGCCGTCGCTTCGCCGCCGCCGATGCAGAGCGAGGCGACGCCGCGTTTGAGGCCGCGATGTCTGAGCGCGTGTACGAGCGTGGTCAGAATGCGTGCGCCCGTGGCGCCGATCGGATGGCCGAGCGCGCAGGCGCCGCCGTTCACGTTCACCTTCGCATGATCGAGCTCGAGATCGTGCATCGCAGCCATGGTGACGCACGCGAAAGCTTCGTTGATTTCGTAGAGGTCGACGTCGCGAGCATTCCAGCCCGCGCGTTCGAGCACCGAACGAATCGCGCCGACCGGCGCCGTCGTGAACCACTCGGGCGCTTGCGCGTGGCTCGTGTATGCAACGATGCGGGCGAGCGGCTTGAGCCCATGCGTTTCCACGGCGCGCGCGCTTGCGACGATGACCGTTGCGGCGCCGTCGGAGATCGACGAGGAGCTCGCGGCCGTGACGGTGCCGTCCTTGTTGAAGGCGGGCTTCAACGTCGGGATCTTGGCGATGTCGCAGGTAAACGGCGTTTCATCCTGGGCGACGACGCGTTCGCCCTTGCGCTCCTTGATGGTCACCGGCGCGATTTCCGTCTGGAACGCGCCCGCTTCGATGGCTTGCAGCGAGCGGCGCACTGACTCTGCGGCAAATGCATCTTGCTGCTCGCGCGTGAAGCCGTACTTGCGCGCGGTCGCGTCGGCGAAATGACCCATGAGCTGTTTGTCGAACGGGCTCTGCAGACCGTCGAAGAACATGTGATCGAGCAGCTCGGCATGTCCCATGCGCAAGCCGCTGCGCGCTTTCGGCAGCAGGTAAGGGGCATTCGACATCGACTCGATGCCGCCTGCGAGCACGACATCGGCTGCGCCGGCGCGAATCTGATCGCTCGCCATCATCACCGCCTTGAGCGCCGAGCCGCACATCTTGTTGATCGTCGTTGCCGGCACATGCTGCGGCACGCCCGCGCCGAGCGCGGCTTGGCGCGCAGGCGCTTGGCCGATGCCTGCCATCAGCACGCAGCCGAGAATCGTCTCGTCGATGCGCTCGGCGGCGAGGCCGCTCGATTCGATGGCAGCGCGCGCAGCGGCGGCGCCGAGCTCGGGCGCAGTCGCGGCGCTCAGTGCGCCTTGAAATGCGCCGATCGGGGTGCGGCGTGCGGCAACGATGAAGACTTCTTGGCTCATGGCTGATCCTCGCGCTCGTTCAAGCGAGCTTCATGGCTCGTCGGCACGTCATCGTGACGACGCAGGCAAATAGGGCAGTTTGATGCGGGCAATCGACGCAAGACGTTGTTCCGCGAGCTGCTGCGCCGCCTGCCACGTCGGAATCTTGCGCTCGCGTGCCACGTTTAAGATGCGCGCGATGATCGCATGGATCCGCGCGACGCGCCGCTCGGCCCGCGCTTCGCTATAGCCCTGCAGCTCGAGCGCGCTGCTCATCAGGCCGCCCGCGTTGATCGCATAGTCCGGCGCATACAGGATGCCGCGCTGTTCGAGCTGCGTGCCGAGCTCGTCGGATTCGAGCTGATTGTTGGCGCCGCCGGCCACGATTTCGCAGCGCAGACGCGGCAACGTGTCCTCGTTGATCACGGCGCCGAGCGCGCACGGCGAGAACACCGTCGCGTCGACATCGTAGATCTGCGACATCGGCACGGCTTCGGCGCCGAACTCGTCGACGACGTGCTCGACGCGATCCTCGGCGATGTCGGTGACGAAGACCTTCGCACCCTCGCGGCGCAAGAGCTTGATGAGGTGGTAGCCGACTTGGCCAGCGCCTTGAACGGCAAAGCTCACGCGCCTCAAGTCGGCGCGGCCGTACTTGAACTCCAGACAGGCGCGGATGCCGTGCAGCGTGCCGAGCGCGGTGAAACGCGAGGGATCGCCGCTGCCGCCGTTCGCTTCGGGCACGCCGACGACGTACGGCGTTTCGAGGCGGATGAGCTCCATGTCATCGGCGTTGGTGCCGACGTCTTCGCTCGCGATATAGCGTCCGCCGAGCGAGTGAATGAAGCGGCCGAGCGCGCGCAGCAGCGCTTCGCTCTTGTCCGTTTCGGGATTGCCGAGCAGCACCGCTTTGGCGCCGCCGACGTCGAGACCCGCGATCGCGGCCTTATAAGTCATGCCGCGCGACTGGCGCAGCACGTCGCGCAACGCATCTTCTTCGCTCGCGTACGGCCACATGCGTATGCCGCCGAACGCAGGGCCGAGCAGCGTGCTGTGAATCGCGATCACACAACGAAGCCCGGATTCCTGATGCTGGAAGAAGACGACTTGTTCGTGTCCGAGCTGACCGATCGTTTCGAACAGGTTCATGCGTCCTCGCTCGCCTTGTTCGTGTGCGGGAAGTATAGGAAAGCCGCGCACGCCGTCGCCAGTTGCGACGTGCCGCAGCATCGCGATGACGCGCGGATCCCTCGCGCCGTTGCTGCGTTATTGCGCCGGCGCTGCTGCGGCGATCAGATCGGGCTCACCCGATGCGGCAACGATGCGCGCGCGGGCGAGATCGCGTGCCGCCGCCACGGCTTGCGGCGTATCGGCATCCCGCATGGGGATCGACGGCAGCACATCGATGTCGATGCGCCCCGGTCGCGGCAGATAGCGTGTGCTCGGCAGGATCGCGCGCGTGCCCCGTATGCAGACGGGCACGATGGGCATCTTGGTATACGCGGCGATGGCGAACGCGCCCGTATGAAATTTGCCGACGCCCGGCTGCTCGAGGAAGGTTCCTTCAGGAAAGAAGACGAGCGCCTGACCAGAATCGGCCGCCTTGAGGATGCGGCGCGCATCCATGCCGCCGGCATGACGATTGAACCGATCGACGAACTGCGAGCCGATTCGACGCAGCAGCAGTCCTGCGAGCGGCACGCGGCTGACTTCCTTCTTGATGACGAAACAGAAGCGCGCGGGCAGGGCGGCTTTGAGCACGATGCCGTCGAGATAGCTGGCGTGATTTGCGACCACGACGGACGGCTCGGCCGGCAAACGCTGCGCATCATTGAGCCGCACCCGGATGCCCGCTGCCAGAAAGAAAGTGCGTGCCGCAATGTGCGCGATCTGCCGGCGCGCTTCGATGCGCAGCGGCAGCAGCACGAACGGGAAGGCGAGCAGTCCGACGACCACGAACACGACCACGGCGTACAGGCCGTAGAGGATGTGCAGGATTTCGCGCGCGATGCGCACCAATGCAGAGATCATGGGCGGGCGATACTGTGCAGCGAAAACGGTGTTCGATGAACGTGGAATTGACTGTTTTCTGTGAACTGGTTCTCTTTATGTAATGCCCGCCGGGGTTCTGTGATTGCTGTCACGCCCGCTCGCCGACCCCCTCCGCATACTGCCGATACTCCGCACGGACTCGCTCCGGCGCTGCCGGACCTGCCCATGCATTACTGTTTACGATGAGCACCGTTACGAAAGCCACAGTTTACTCGAGGACCAACGACGACACGCCGGAGTCTCCTTCGATTGCGGCGATCGATCGGTTTCTCGACGCAGTCTGGATGGAGCGCGGTCTGTCGCCGAACACCCTGTCGGCGTACCGCGCAGATCTTACTGCGCTCGATCGTTGGCTCCAGGCCCGCGGTACGTCGAGCATCGAGGCCAAGCGATCCGACCTGCTCGATTTCATCGCCTGGCGCGTCGCCTCGGGCGCACGCCCGCGCTCGACCGCGCGTCAGCTCTCCAGCTTCCGCCGCTTCTATCGCTTCCTCGTGCGCGACGGCGCGCTGAAGGAGGATCCGACCGCGCAGATCGCGATGCCGAAGATCGGCCGTTCGCTGCCGAAATCGCTCACCGAGGAGGAGGTCGAGGCGCTGCTCAATGCGCCTGAGATCGACGATCCCCTCGGGCATCGCGATCGCACCATGCTCGAAGTGCTGTACGCCACGGGTTTGCGCGTGTCCGAGCTCGTGAACCTGAAGATCAGCCAGGTGAACATGAATCAGGGCGTGCTGCGCATCGTCGGCAAGGGCGATCGCGAGCGACTGATTCCGCTCGGCGAAGAGGCGCTCGACTGGCTGCAGAAGTTCATGAACGGCCCACGGCTCGAGATCCTGCTCGAGCGGCAGACCGACTATCTTTTCCCGACGCGCCGCGGCGATCGCATGACGCGTCAGGCGTTCTGGCACATCATCAAGCGCTACGCGCAGAAGGCGGGCGTGCAGAAGACTCTCTCGCCGCACACCCTGCGACATGCGTTCGCGACGCATCTGCTCAATCACGGCGCCGACCTGCGCGTCGTGCAGATGCTCCTGGGCCACAGCGACTTGTCGACCACCCAGATCTATACCCACGTTGCGCGCGAGCGCATGAAGGATCTGCACGCGCAGCATCATCCGCGCGGCTGATTCGAGCCGGGCGTCGGCTCCGATCCGCCGCCCGTCGCGCCAGCGTTAACCGACTCTCGTCTTGCGTTAGACTTCGCCGCAGGGCGCCCCGGGCGGACTGAACCGTCGGCTCGATTCCGCGTCCAACATTGCGGCATTCGCGCCGCGCGCTGATTGGAGTTTCGATGAAGCGACTGTTTCTGTCCGCCGTGCTCGTTCTGGCGAGCCTTGCTGTTCACGCCGCCGAGCCGGCCAAGAGCGATCCGCGTGCCCTCATCGCTGAGAAGTTCGGCGTGACTGCCGAGGATGTGCGTCCCTCGAAGGTCAAAGGACTCTACGAGCTGCGCATCAGCAGCGACACGGCGTACGTGACCGCCGACGGCAAATACCTGATCGCCGGCGACATGTACGACATCGATACCCGCGTCAACGTGACGGAGCAGGGGCGCGCTGCCGAGCGCCGCAGCGTGCTCGCCAAGCTCGATCAGCGCGAGATGATCGTCTTCTCGCCGCCGAGCGGCAAACCCGTTCACACCATCACGGTGTTCACCGACGTCGAATGCGGCTACTGCCGTAAGCTTCACAGCGAGATCGACGAGCTCCTGAAGCTCGGCGTCGAAGTGCGTTACATGGCTTTCCCGCGCGCCGGCCCGAATACGGCCGACTGGCGCAAGATGGAAGCGGTGTGGTGCGCCAAGGATCGCCGCGATGCGATCACGAAGGCCAAGCGCGGCGAACCCGTCCAATCGCCGAAGTGCGACACGCCGGTGGCAAAGCAGTACGAGCTCGGCGAAAGGCTCGGCGTGCGCGGTACGCCCGCGATCTTCACGGTCAACGGCGACTACATCGGCGGTTATCTGCCGCCGCAGCAGATGCGGGAAGAGCTCGATTCGTTGAAGGCGCAGGCCAAGGAAGGCGCAGGCTGAGGCGAGAACGGACAGGGTCGTCGAGCAGCGCTGCGCCGATGCTCGACGACCGAGCTCGAGCGCTTAGCGCTCGAGCAGCTTCAGCTTGTCCGGCTTGCCTTCCCACTCCTTGGCATCCGGCGGGGCAGGCTTCTTCTTGGTAATCACGGGCCAGACCTTCGCCAGCTCGGCATTGAGCTGCTTGAACTGCTCCTGGCCCGGCGGCAGCTCCTCTTCGCTATAGATTGCCTCGGCCGGGCACTCCGGCTCGCACAACGTGCAGTCGATGCACTCGTCCGGATCGATCGCCAGGAAGTTCGGTCCTTCATGGAAACAATCGACCGGGCACACCTCCACACAGTCGGTGTACTTGCACTTGATACAGTTTTCGGTGACGACGAAAGCCATCGGCTAGGACTCCGGGAGATTGCCAGTGCGGACGAGGCGCCGCTCGGGCCGGCAATTGTGCCAAAGCGCGGATGCTTTAGCGAGGCACGCGACGTTATGGCGATATGACGCCAGCGCGTGCGTTCGAGCCTACTCGCGCCGTGCCGTTCTGCTGGCGTCGATGTCGTGGAAGTGCACGCGCTCGACGCCGTCGCGGCGGTCTTCGAGATAGCGGCGCAGCGCGAACTCCACGCTCAAGAACGCGATGTCGGGCCAGGGAATTTCGCTCTCGTCGTACAGCTGCGTCTCGAGACTCTCCGGGCCGACGCCGAAGGTGGGTTCGATGAGTCGCGCGCGAAAGAGGATGTGAACCTGACTCGCATGCAGCACGTTCACGATGGCAAGGAGCGAGCCGATCTCGACGTGGGCGAGCGCTTCCTCGACGGCTTCGCGCGCCGCGGCTTGCTGTACCGACTCGCCGTTTTCCATGAAGCCCGCCGGCACGGTCCAGTAGCCGAGGCGCGGTTCGATCGCCCGCTTGCACAGCAGGATCTTGCCCTCGGTCTCGATGACGCAGCCCGCGATGACGCGCGGGTTCTGATAGTGGATCGTCCCGCAGGCCGTGCATACGTGGCGCGGCAGATGGTCGCCTTCGGGCACCTTGATCGTGACAGGCTGACCGCAGGCGGAACAGAAATTCATGGGTAACCGTGTTTCAGGGAGCGGCGCTCTTGCGGCGAGCGGCAGTGCGCGTGCGCCTGCGGTCGAGCTCGCCGATCGACCGCCTCGCGCTCGCAAATATTGGTGCCGGTGGAGGGAATCGAACCCACACTCTGTTGCCAGAACCGGATTTTGAGTCCGGCGCGTCTACCAGTTCCGCCACACCGGCGAGGGGGCGCAAGTATAGACGGTGTTGAACGGCGTCGGTACTAGCTGCACGCAACGCGTCCGCCCGCGAGCCCCGGTCCTTGCCGATTCCGTATACAGGTCCCGCGCAGTATCGTCGGTCTCTACCGAGCGAGGAGGGATGTCACCATGGATTTCCGCTTGAGCGACGAGCAACAGATGATGCAGTCGGTTGCCCGCGAGTTCGCGCAGCGCGAGGTGGCCCCGGTTGCCGCTCGGTACGATGCCTCGGGCGAGTTTCCCTTCGAGACGATCCGCAAAGCCGGCGAGCTCGGGTTCATGGGCGTTGAAGTGCCGCAGGAATACGGCGGCGCCGGGCTCGATGCCATCAGCTACGTGCTGATGTTGGAAGAGATCGCGGCGGCCGATGCCGCACATGCGACCATCGTATCCGTCAACAACTCGCTCTATTGCGGCGGGATCCTGCAGTTCGGCACGCAAGAGCAAAAGCAGAAGTACGTTCGTCCCGTTGCCTCCGGCGCTGCGATCGGCGCCTACGGGCTGACGGAGCCGCAATCGGGCTCCGATGCCGCGAACATGCGCACGCGCGCGGTGCTCGCGGCGGACGGCACGCACTATCTCATCAACGGCAAGAAGTCGTGGATCACCTCGGGGCCGGTGGCGGATTACCTCTTGCTGTTCGCGGTCACCGATCCGGACAAGAAAGCGCGCGGCATCAGCGCGTTCATCGTCGATTGCAACGCGCCGGGGCTCCACCGCGGCAAGACCGAGCCCAAGCTCGGTATCCGCGCTTCGGCGACCTGCGAGATCGAGCTCAACGACTATCGCTGTCCCATCGAAAACCGCCTCGGCGCCGAAGGCGAGGGCTTTGCGATCGCGATGCGGATTCTCGATGCCGGCCGCATCGGCATTGCGGCGCAGGCGGTCGGCATCGCGCGTGCGGCGTACGAAGCGTCGCTTGCCTATGCCCGGGAACGCAAAGCCTTCGGGGCGCCGATCGGCAGCTTCCAGATGATTCAGCAGAAGCTCGCCGACATGAAATGCCGGCTCGACGCCGCGCGCCTGCTCACGCTGCGGGCTGCGTGGACGAAGGAGCAGGCGAAGTCCGACGGCCGGCGTTACACCCTCGAAGGCTCGATCGCCAAGCTCACGGCCTCCGAGACCGCGATGTTCTGCGCTCATGCCGCCGTGCAGATCCACGCCGGCATGGGCTATTCGAAGGAGCTGCCCGTCGAGCGCTGTTTCCGCGACGCCAAGATCACCGAGATCTACGAAGGCACGAGCGAGATCCAGCGGATGGTCATCGCAAGGCATGAGACGGGATTGAGATGACCTTGGCCTTGGGCGCTGGGCTCGGGGCGCTGGATGCTAGAAGCGGCGTAGCTGCGACCCTTGTCGCGCTCCGCGCATCTAAGGAGCAGGATGTCGCACTTCTACGGTCTCAACGTGCCTCGAGAGGTGATCCGCGCGGCGAGCGAGGGAGACGCGCGTGCACACGAAGCCATCTTCCGAGCATGCCGACAGCCGGTCTACACCCTCATTCGCCGCCTCGTGCCGCGCGAGGCCGCCGCTGACGATCTGTTCCAAGACACCTTCGTCGAGATCCTGCGCAGCATCGGCTCATACACCGGCGAAGGCTCGTTCGCCGGCTGGGTGCGCAGCATCGCGGTGAGCAAGTGCCTCATGTATCTGCGATCGCCGTGGCACCGGTGTCTGCTCTGGCTCGACGACGACGGCGCGAGCGCCGAGTCGCTGGCGCAGACGCACACGGAAGCGGACGAAGGCCATGGTGCATTCGGCGATGCGCTCGAACGCGCGCTCGCGTCCTTGCCGCCGCTTACGCGCACGGTCGTCTGGCTCTACGACGTCGAAGGCTATACGCACGCCGAGATCGCGCGGCTCCTCAATCGTTCGGTCAGCTTCTCCAAGTCGCAACTCGCGCGTGCGCACGCGCGCTTGCGTGCAGCGCTCGCGCCGCAGTGGCAGGTGCGCGCGACCGAAGCGGCGACGAGCGCGGACGAGGCGGGCGAGACATCGCCGCCGCTTGCGCGCATGGCAGCCCTCGGAGAGTGATGGCGATGACGCTCCAACACCCGACCACCGAAGAACTGTTGTCGATGCGCGATGGCTTCGCCGATGTGCGCTGGCTGGGCCATCTCGATGAGTGCCCCGCATGCGCCGCACGCGCGCAAGAGCTCGCCTTGACGCGGCAAGCGCTGCGCGCGTTGCCGCCGCTCGAGCCGAAGGTGTCGTGGGCGCAGCTCGCTTCGCGCCTGCACGCGCACGAACAGCCGCGCCGCGCACGGCAACGCAGGACGGTGCGATGGCTCGCAGGGGCCGCGCTCGCGGCGAGCGTGGCGCTCGTCGCCGTGCTCGTGGCGCTCGATCGTCCGCAGCAAACGCCGATGCGGTCTCCCGAGACGTTCGCGAGGGCGCCGCAAGCCACCGCTGAACAGGCCGATCTCGCGAGCTTGATCGAACGCGCGCGCACGCTCGAAGCGCTGCTGCAGACGATACCCGAGCGCCCGCGCGTCGAGCGCGTCGATATGGCGGCGACGCTCGATTCGATGGAAGAGCGCATCCAATGGCTCGATTACCAGTTGTCTTACGCGGGGCCGACGGTCGATCCGGCGCAAGTGCAACGTTTGTGGCGCGAGCGCGTCGAGCTCATGGACTCGCTCGTACAGGTTCGTTACGCGCAGGCCCGCACGGCCTTCTGAGCAGTGACCGTGTCCAGATTCAGATGAGGACAATCATGAGATTGTGCATGTCGCATGCATCGCGCCTGGCGGCGTGCTTGTGCCTTGTCGCGCTCGGTGCCACGTCCTGGGCGGCGGAGAGGTCGGAGTCGCGCGCGGACGTCGAAGCGAAGCTGGCGGAAGCTCGCAAGCGTCTCGACGAAGCTGCGCGTGAAGTCGCCGAGCTCAGCATGTCGCTCGCCGAGGTGCCGGGCGCGCTGCCGCCGCTCGTGTTTCCAGCTCCGCGCGCCGCGCTCGGCATCCTGCTCGGGCCCGATCGCGATAAGCACAAGGACGGCGTCGAGATCCTGAGCGTGAGCCCGGGCGGTGCGGCCGAGGAGGCGGGGCTGAAGTCGGGCGATGTCATCATCGAGATCGACGGCCGCTCGCTCGCGCGCGAAGGCGAGCGCGACCCGCACGAAAAGCTCCTCAGCTACATACGCGAGGTCGAGCCCAATCAAAAGGTACGCTTGAAGTACCGGCGCGACGGCAAGACGCACGAAGTCGAGTTGGCAGCGCGGCCGATGCGCAGCCCTGTGGTGATTCAAAGGTCGCTTGGCGACGGTGTGCCGCCGACGTTCGGCATCGAACCCGATGTCGCGTTCTTCCGCGCCAGAGGCGTGTTCGGCAGCACCGAGCTCGTCGCAGTGACGCCGAAGCTCGGCCGTTACTTCGGTACCGACAAGGGACTGCTGGTCGTGCGCGCACCGGACGACAGTCGGTTGAAACTGGAAGAGGGCGACGTGATTCTCGACATCGACGGTCGCGTGCCGTCGAGCCCGTCGCATGCTTTCCGCATCCTGAGCTCGTATCAAGGCGGCGAGAAGTTGAAGCTCAATGTCATGCGCGACAAGAAGCGGCTCTCGTTCGAGGTCGTGATCCCCGAAGATGCGCCCAAGGGCAGTCGCTTCGAGACGCGGCAGTTCTTGAACAGCGTGCCGCTGCCGCCGCCGGCAAGGACACCCGGACGCAGAATCGACGGCCCGCGGACGACGGTTTGAGCAACGCGCGGCGGCGCGACCGCGACCAGCGTCGGGCCGCTGGTCGCGGTCCGTCGCCCCGATAGCCGCATGCGCGCGCACCTGATACCGTGCGCGCCCCATGCGACGCACCGATTTCCATTACGACCTACCGAACGAGCTGATCGCGCAGCGGCCGGCGCCGACGCGCGCGGGCAGCCGCTTGCTGCATTTGCACGGACCGACCGGCGCCGTGCGCGATCTGGCATTCGTCGACCTGCCGACATTGCTGCGGCCGGGCGATCTGCTCGTGTTCAACGATACGAAGGTGATCCCGGCGCGCGTCATGGGCACGAAGCCGACGGGCGGACAGGTCGAGATCCTCTTGGAACGGGTGCTCGCCGATAACCGGATCTTGGCGCATGTTCGCGCCAGCAAGCCGCTGCGGCCCGATGCGCCGGTTGCGTTGCCGGGCGGCGCGACGGCGCGCTTCGTACAGCGGCACGGCGATCTGTTCGAGCTCGAGCTCAGCACGGAGCCGTTGGCCTACTTCGAGCGCTACGGCGCGATGCCGCTGCCGCCGTACATCGAGCGCCCGAGCGAAGAGGAGGATGCCGCGCGTTACCAGACGGTGTACGCACGCGAGCCCGGCGCCGTGGCGGCGCCTACGGCAGGACTGCACTTCGACGATGCGATGCTCGAGCGCTGCGCTGCGATGGGTGTACGGTCCACATTCGTTACGTTGCACGTCGGCGCCGGCACGTTCCAACCTGTGCGCGTCGACGACCTCGATCAGCATCGCATGCATGCCGAGCGCGTCACCGTCGATAAGCGCGCCGTCGCAGCGATCGCAGAGACACGCGCTGCCGGCGGGCGAGTCATCGCCGTCGGCACTACGGTCGTGCGCAGCTTGGAGTCGGCGGTGAAGGACGGACGCGTGCAGCCCTTCAACGGCGAGACGCGCTTGTTCATCCGGCCCGGTTACAAGTTCCACGCCGTCGACGCACTGCTCACCAATTTCCACCTGCCCGAATCGACGCTCCTCATGCTCGTGTGCGCCTTCGGCGGCTACGACGCCGTGATGGCCGCGTACCGCCACGCCGTGCGCGAGCGGTATCGGTTCTTCAGTTATGGGGATGCGATGTTTATCGAGGCGGGAGGCAGGGGGCTGGAGCCGTGAAGACGTGAACGTCGCGGCGCACGGTCGTCGAGGGCACCCAAATTGCTGTGTTCACCGCTACACTGTCTAGCCTGCCGCTACGGCTCTTAGGTCCTCTTGCTCCAGCCTCCGCTTTCCAGCCCCAGCCCATGCGTTTCCAGCTTCTCTCCACCGACGGTCGTGCTCGCCGCGGCCGGCTAGTGTTCGACCGCGGCGTCGTAGAGACGCCCGCGTTCATGCCGGTCGGCACGTACGGCACCGTCAAGGCGATGACTCCGGAGGAGCTCGTCGGGCTCGGTGCGCAGATCATTCTCGGCAACACGTTTCATCTCATGCTGCGGCCGGGGACGGAGGTCATTCGCGCGCATGGCGGGCTGCACGGCTTCATGAACTGGCGCGGACCGATCCTGACCGACTCGGGCGGCTTCCAAGTGTTCAGTTTGGCGACATTGCGCAAGATCACCGAGGAAGGCGTGAGCTTTCGCTCGCCGGTCAACGGCGATCTCGTGCTGTTGACGCCGGAGCGTTCGATGCAGGTGCAGCGTGCGCTCGACTCGGACATCGTGATGATCTTCGATGAGTGCACGCCGTACCCGGCCACCGAACGGCAAGCGCGCAGCTCGATGGAGCTGTCGTTGCGCTGGGCGGCGCGCAGCCGCGCGGAGTTCGACCGGCTGGAAAACCCCAATGCGCTGTTCGGCATCGTGCAAGGCGGCATGTACGAGCAGCTGCGCGAGGCCTCTCTCGCCGGCCTGCTCGAGATCGGCTTCGACGGTTATGCGATCGGCGGACTTGCCGTGGGCGAGCCGAAGGAAGAACGCGAGCGCGTGCTCGATGCGCTCGAGCCGAAGCTGCCCGCGGATCGGCCGCGTTACCTCATGGGCGTCGGCACGCCGGAGGACCTCATCGAAGCGGTGCGCCGCGGCGTCGATATGTTCGATTGCGTGATGCCGACGCGCCATGCGCGCAACGGTCATCTCTTCACCTCGGAGGGCGTGATCAAGATCCGCAACGCCCGTTACGAGTCGGACACGCGTCCGCTCGATGAATCGTGCACGTGCTACACCTGTACGCACTACAGCCGTGCGTACCTCAGGCACCTAGACAAATGCGGCGAAATTTTGGCGGCCCGGCTCGGGACGATTCATAATCTGCATTACTACCTTGCCTTGATGCAGTCGATGCGCGCCGCGATCGAAGAACAACGCTTCAGCGCATTCGCCGCCGATTTCTATGCGCGCCGCCGCGACCAGCAGGACTGAGCGCGCCGCGCGGCGGCGGGCGTGCGTTTGCGCCGGCGTGCAAGGGCGGGTCCAACGACTATGAGTCAGCCACCGTCCATGCTCGCCGATTTGCCGACCGCTCCGTGGTTTCGCCGCGTGCTCGTGGCGGGATTGCTGCTTGGTATCGTGCTGCTCACGTTCAGCGTGCTGCGGCCGTTTCTGGTGCCGCTCATCTGGGGCGCCATCCTGGCGTACGTGAGCTGGCCGGCCAACCGGCGCGTGCTCAAGCTCGTCGGTGGCCGACCGGGGCTCGCGGCCTTGATCACCACGGTGCTGGTCACGCTGGCGCTCGTGGTGCCGGCGATCTGGCTCGTGCTGATGCTGCGCGTCGAAGCGATGAATGCCTATGCCGAGGTGCAGGCATTCCTGATGAGCAAGCCGACGCTGCCTGAAGCCTTGCGCGACGTGCCCTGGGTCGGGCCTTGGGCCGAACAATTGCTCGCCGAGCTGGCGGAAAATCCCCACGCGCTGCGTCAGCAGTTCGTGGTCTTGATCGAAGAATCGTCGGTGGAGATTTCGCGCGTGATCGGCGGCGTCGGCCGCAACGCCGCAAAGCTGTTCTTCGCCGTCTTGTCGATGTTCTTCCTGTTGCGCGACGGCCCGCGCGTGCTGCGCGAGGTGCGGTCGATCCTCGAAGGCATTCTCGGACCGCGCGTGAGCGATTATCTCGATGCGGTCGGCTCGACGACGCAAGCGGTCGTCTATGCGCTCATCCTCGGCGCGATCGCGCAAGGCGCGGTGGCGGGCATCGGCTATTGGTTCGTCGGCTTGCAGGCGCCGGTGCTGCTCGGCGCGATCACGGTCCTCATCGCCCTGATTCCGTTCGGCGCGCCCGTGGTCTGGGGCAGTTTGTCGGTGTGGATGTTGCTCACAGGTAAGGTCGCAGCCGGCATCGGCTTGCTGCTCTGGGGCCTGCTCGTCGTGAGCTGGGTGGACAACATCGTCCGGCCGCTCGTGATCTCCAACGCGACGCGCATGCCGTTCCTGCTCGTCGTCTTCGGTGTGCTGGGCGGCGTGCTCGCGTTCGGCCTCGTGGGCCTGTTCATCGGCCCGGTGTTGCTCGCCGTTACGCTCGCGCTCTGGCGGGAGTGGCTCGAACAGCATCGCCCGCGCGAAGGCGCGACCGAGGCATGAGCCGTCGATGCCGCGTGCGCAGCGCTACGGTTCGGTGCGCTGCGAGAGCGCGATCTTGTCGATGCGCATGCCGTCCATTTCGAGGATTTCGATGCGCAGGTCACGCCATGTGAGCGTATCGCCCGCCTTGGGAATCCGGCCGAGCCGCGCCAACACGAATCCTGCGACCGTGTGATAGTCGCGCCCCACCATGTCGCGCCGATTGAGGCGGCTTTGCAGCTCCTCGATCGGCAGGTGTCCGTCGACGATCAAGGCGCCGTCGTGTCGCTCGACGATTTCGGGTCGTTCGCGGCTGCCGAGCTCGGGCAGCTCGCCGGCAATCGCTTTCAGAATGTCGATCGGGGTCGTGATGCCCTCGATCTCGCCGTATTCATCCGTCACGACCGCAAGGTGCGTGCTCGAGCGCTGAAACTGATCGAGCAGCTGCAGCGCCGAGATCGACTCCGGGATGTGCAGCGGCGGCACGATGTCCTTTTCCGGATCGATGCGCCCGCGATGCACGGCCTCGCTCAGATTCGCGAGCGTGATGACGCCGAGCAGATTGTCGAGCCGGCCCTGTGCGATGAGAAAGCGCGCATGGCCGCTTTCCTTGGCTTGCTGCCACAGCGCCTCCAGCGGATCTTCGATGTCGAGCCACACGATGTCCTGACGCGGAACCATGATCGAGGCGACCTTACGGTCGGCGAGGGCCAGCACGCCTTCGACGAGACGGCGCTCGGAGGCGAGGAACACGCCCGAGCGGGTGCCTTCCGCGATGAGCGCGCGCACATCGTCTTCGGTCACGGCCGCTTGCGGCGCAGCCGAAATCGGCAGGAGCTTGAGCACCGCGTTGACCGAGACGCTGAGCAACCACACGAACGGCGCCATGACCTTGGCGAAGCCGCGCATGATGGGAGCCACTCGAATCGCCAGGCTCTCTGCGTGAATGAGCGCGACGCGCTTCGGCACGAGCTCGCCGACGATGAGCGAGAAGTACGTGACCGCCATGGCCACGAGACCGAAGGCGATCTCATCCGCATATGTATCGGGCAGGCCCACGTCGCGCAGTGCCGTGGCGAGCGGCTGTGCGAGGGTTGCGCCGCTGTACAGGCCGGTGACGATGCTGATGAGCGTGATGCCGATCTGGATGGAAGAGAGCAGGGTGGTCGGGTCTTCCATCAGCGCGAGCGCCGACTTGGCGCCGGTCTTCCCCTGTTCGACCGCCGCCTGGATCCGTGCCTTCTTCGAGGCCACCAACGCCATTTCCGACATCGCGAAGAAGGCGTTCAGCAGGATCAGCAGCAGGATGACCAGGATTTCGCTGGTAGGCATGTATGTGGGTAGTTTCCGGATCGACCGGCTCGGAGTGTAAGGCCGAACGCCCGGGCAGGCACCTGCCGTGGGGTGGGCGGCGGCGCATGTGTATAATGCGCCGCTCGTTTTCGGGCCGGCGACGGCGTCCGACTTTTTTGGTGCTTGTGAGTCTCTAGGGGGCCTTTCAGATGGATTGGTTGATTTCGACCGCGGCGGCGCAGGCGCAAGGCGCAGCTGGGCAGCCGAGTTTCATTGCGAGCTTTTTGCCCCTCATCCTGATCTTCGTCGTTTTCTATTTCCTGCTGATCAGGCCCCAGGCCAAACGCGCCAAGGAGCATCGCGCCATGATCGCGGCGCTCGAAGTCGGTGCCGAAGTGGTCACGAGCGGCGGCATCCTCGGCAAGGTCACCGAGGTCGGCGAGCAGATCATCACCGTCGAGATCGCCGACGGCGTACGCGTCAAAGTGCAACGCCACACCGTTGCGCAGGTCCTTCCGAAGGGCACCCTGAAGAGCGCCTAACAAAAATCTCTCTCCATGTACCAGATACCGGCTTGGCGCTACTGGCTCGTAGGCATCGTTCTGGCCGTCGGGCTGCTGTTTGCGTTACCCAACATCTTCGGCGAAGAGCCTGCGATCCAGGTCTCGCGTCAGGACCGCGGCTCGATGGATGCGGGCGGCGAGGAACGGATTCTCGGGCTCCTCGAAGCCAGCGAGATCCACCATACCGCAAGCTACATCGAGGCGGACCGGCTGGTCGTGCGCTTTGCCAGCGTCGATGAGCAGATTCGCGCGCGCGATGCCATCCAGGACGCCGCTCCGGGCGAGTACATCGTCGCGTTGACGAGCGATTCGCGCAGCCCCGGTTGGGTGCGTTGGCTCGGTTTGAAGCCGATGGCGCTCGGTCTCGACCTGCGCGGCGGCGTGCACTTCATGTACGAAGTCGACATGCCGGCGGCCATCGAGCAGACGCTGCAGCGCCTTGCGCAGGACATTCGCAATCAGTTGCGCCGCGAGCGCGTGCAGTACCAATCCGTCAACGTGCGCGGCGAGACCGTGGAAGTGCTGCTGCGTCCCGGCGCCAGCGTCGATGTCGCGCGCAAGCTCATCAAGGGCGACGATCCCGGCATCACGCTGACCGAGAGCCAAGTCGACGGCGCGACGCAGCTCGTCGCCTCGCTCACGCCGGACCGCATCAAGCAGCGTCAGGATCTCGCTATCGAGCAGAACGTCACGACGCTGCGCAACCGCATCAACGAGCTCGGCGTGTCCGAGCCGATCGTGGCGCGCCAAGGCCTCGATCGCATCGTCGTGCAGCTGCCCGGCGTGCAGGATCCCAATCAGGCGATTCGCGTGTTGGGTGCGACGGCCACGGTCGAGTTCCGCTTGGTCGACGAAGTGAACAACCCGTATGAGGCGGTGCAGTCCAAGCGCGTACCGATCGGCTCGAAGCTGTACATGACGCGCGAGGGTCAGCCGGTGCTGCTCAAGCGCGAGATCATCGCCTCGGGCGACCAGCTCACGGACGCCACCTCGGGCTTCTCCGAAGGGCGGCCTGCCGTGCACGTGACGCTCGACTCGCGCGCAGGCCAAGCGATGCTGAAGGCGACGACTGAGAACCTCGGGCGGCGTATGGCCGTCGTGTACACGGAGACCAAGCGCATCGAGGAAGGCGACCGTTGCCAGGGCACCCGCTCCGGTAATCAGTGCACGCAAGAAGAAGTCATCAGCGTCGCCACCATTCAGGGCGTGTTCTCGAATCGCTTCCAGATCACCGGCCTCATGGCAGCGGAAGCGAACGAGCTTGCGCTCCTGCTGCGCGCCGGCTCGCTGGCGACGCCGATCTTCCTCGTCGAGCAGCGCACGGTCGGTCCGACGCTCGGTCAGGACAACATTCGCGCCGGCATGATCGCGCTCGTGATCGGCGCGGTGCTGACGTTCGCGTTCTTGGCCGTGTATTACCGCGGCTTCGGTCTGGTCGCGAACCTGGTGCTGATCTGCAACGTGATCCTGCTGGCTGCCGTGATGTCGCTCCTGCAGGCCTCGCTGACGCTGCCGGGCATCGCGGGTATCGTGCTCACGATCGGTATGGCGTCCGACGCCAACATCCTCATCTACGAGCGTATCCGCGAGGAGCTGCGCGCCGGCAACTCGCCGCACGCGGCCATTCAGGCCGGCTTCGAGAAGGCGTTTTCGGCAATCGCCGACGCGAATATCACGACGCTGATCGCCGGTATCGCGTTGTTCGCATTCGGTACGGGCCCGATCAAGGGCTTCGCCGTGACGCTCGTGCTCGGCATCTTCACGTCGCTCTTCACGGCGATCGTCTGTAGCCGCGTCTTCATCGACGCGATCTGGGGTCGGCGCCGGCAGCTCAAGACGTTGCCTGTCTGACGGTTAGCGCAAGGCAGAACGCAGATGGAATTCTTCAAGCGCACGCCGAATATCGATTTCATCGGTAAGCGGCACTACACGTACATCGCAACCGCCATCCTGCTCATCGCATCGATCGTGCTGGTGGCGGTGCGGGGGCTCAATTTGGGCATCGACTTCACCGGCGGTGTGGTCGTCGAAGTCAGCTACCCGGGCGTGGCCAATCTGGATCAGGCGCGTGGGGCGCTCGAAGCGGCCGGTTTTTCCGATGCGCAGGTGCAATCCTTCGGCAGCTCGCGCGACCTGATGGTGCGCGTCATGACGCCGGAAGGCGAGGACGTCAACAAAGTCGGTGCACGCATCGCCGACGCGTTGCGTGCCGCCGAGCCGCAGGTCGTCGTGCGGCGCACCGAGGTGGTCGGCCCGCAGGTCGGCCGTGACCTCACGGAGCAGGGCGGCCTTGCGCTCTTGTTCACGTTCATCGGCATCCTCATCTACGTGGCGTTCCGCTTCGAGAAGAAGATGGCGACGGGCACGGTGCTCGCGGCGGTCCACGACCCGATTCTCATTCTGGGCTTCTTCGCCGCGACGCAGATGACCTTCGACCTCTCGGTGCTCGCCGCGATCCTTGCCGTCATCGGCTACTCGATCAACGACAGCGTCGTGATCTTCGACCGCGTCCGCGAGGTGCTGCTCGGCACGCGCAAGAACATCTCGACCAAGGACATGCTCAATCTCGCGGTGAACCAGACCTTGTCGCGTACCGTGATGACGAGCTTTTCGACGCTCTTCGTCGTCGTCGCGCTCTATCTCTTCGGCGGCGAGACGCTCAAGGGCTTCTCGGCGGCCATCATCGTCGGCGTCATCGTCGGCACCTACTCGTCCATCTTCATCGCCGCCGCACTGGCTTACGACTTCAAGCTCAAGCCGCAAGACCTCCTGGTCGTGAAGAAGAGCGACCCGGAGCTGGATGCGCTGCCGTAAGAGGCTGTAGGCAGTAGGGACGAGACCAGAGCCGCCTCCCTCGTGCCAGCGCCAACACATGACCTGTCCGCTGTCTGTACAGAGTTGGCGCCGCTACTGTCCGCGCTGACGGTAGCGGCGCGCTATCGTCAGCGAGCTACTGCCTAGAGCCTACAGCCCGTTCATGAATCTGCTCATCTGGATCGCGTTCTTCTTCATCTTCATCGCGGTGCTCGCGCTCGACCTCGGGGTGCTGCACCGCGAGTCGCGCGAGATGAGCGTGCGTCAGGCGCTCGGCTGGACGTGCGTGTGGATCCTGACGGCGCTGTCCTTCGGCGCGCTCGTCTACGGCGTGTACGAGCACCATTGGCTGGGGTGGCGCGTCGGCGAAGGCTCGATGAGCGGCGCGGAGGCGCTCATTCAGTACGTCACCGGCTATCTGCTCGAGTGGTCGCTGTCGGTCGACAACATCTTCGTGATCGCGGTGATCTTCACCTTCATGAAGATCCCGCCGCAGTTCCAATATCGCGTGCTCTTCTGGGGCATCATCGGCGCCATCGTGTTGCGCGGCGCGATGATCGCGATGGGTTCGGCGCTGATCCACGCCTTCGATTGGATGTTCTACGTTTTCGGCGCGATCCTGCTCATCTCGGCGGCGCGCATGCTGAAGAGCGAAGAGGAGCAGTTCGATCCGGGCAAGAGCGTGCTCGTGCGCCTCGCGCGGCGCGTGTATCCGGTGACCGATCGGCTGGACGGCGACCGCTTCTTCACGATCGAGAAGGGCGCGCGCGCCGCGACGCCGCTCTTCGTGACGCTGCTGCTCGTCGATTTCGCCGACGTGGTGTTTGCCGTCGATTCGATCCCGGCGATCTTCGCCGTGACGCAGGATCCCTTCATCGTCTTCACGTCCAACGCCTTCGCGATCCTCGGCCTGCGCTCGCTTTATTTCGCGATCGCCGGGCTCATGGTCATGTTCAAGTACCTGAAGGTGAGCCTCGTCTTCATTCTGGGCTTTGTCGGCGTGAAGATGATGCTGCATCATCATCTGAGCATTCCGCACGTCGTCTCGCTGGGCGTGATCGTCGGCTTCCTCGCGATCGGCATCGTTGCATCGCTCTTGTCGGCGCGCCGCGCCGAGTCTTGACGCTCGTGTGGGCCATGGCGGAGTGTGTCAGTGTCGACGCTCTGAACGGTTGAATAGGGGGCTCGCGAAATGGAGCTGCTGACCGATCCTCAGGTCTGGCTTGCCTTTGCCACGTTGACGGCGCTCGAGATCGTTCTCGGCATCGACAACATCATCTTCATCTCCATCCTGGTCGGGCGTCTTCCCGAGAATCAGCGCGGGCGCGGCCGCACCGTCGGACTGGCGCTGGCGATGCTCACGCGCATTCTGCTGCTCATCTCGATCGCGTGGGTGATGAGCTTGTCGAGCGAGCTGTTCGAGCTCTTCGGGCGCGGCTTCTCGGGGCGCGATCTCATTCTGATCGGCGGCGGGCTGTTCCTGCTCGCGAAGAGCACGATGGAGATCCATCACAGCCTGGAAGACGTGGAAGAAGAAGGACCGCACCTTGCTGCTGCGGCGAAGGCGACGTTCCTGAGCGTCATCACGCAGATCGCCGTGATCGACATCGTCTTCTCGCTCGATTCGGTGATCACGGCCGTGGGCATGGCCGAGCACGTCGAGGTGATGATCGCCGCAGTGGTCGTCGCCGTGCTCGTCATGATGTTCATGGCCGGCCCGATCGGCGACTTCGTCGACCGTCATCCGACGATCAAGATGCTGGCCTTGTCGTTCTTGATCCTGATCGGCGTGGCGCTCATCGGCGAGGGTCTTGGCCTGCACATCCCGAAGGGCTACATCTACTTCGCGATGGGCTTCTCGGTGGCCGTCGAGATGCTCAACATGCGCCTGCGCAAGAAGCTCAGGACGACCCGGCCGCTCAAGCTGCGGCGACCGGCCGCAGAAGAAGAAGGTTAACGAAGGCGGGGCTGGCGAGGCGCAACGGCCTCGCCAGCGTAGCGTTCAACCGTGCGCCGTGGCGCCGCTGGTCCGCGCCAGCACGCTGCGCTTCGCGCCGTAGGCGAAGTACACCACGAAGCCGATCACGATCCACGCGGTCATCCACTGCCAGTTGTCCTTGAAAGCCTGGAAGAAGAGGTACAGGCAGGTCAGTGCGCCGAGCGGGCACACGACGATGGCGCCCGGCACGCGGAAGGCGCGCGGCAGGTCCGGTCGCGTGTAGCGCAGCACGAGCACGCCGATGCAGACGGTCGCAAAGGCGAGCAGCGTGCCCATGGAGACGAGATCGCCGAGCACGTCGATCGGCAGCAGGCCGGCGAGCACCGTCGCGACCACGCCGATGAACGCCGTGCCCACGTGCGGCGTGCGATAGACGGGATGCACGCGGCCGAAGCGCGGCGAGATCAAGCCGTCCTGCGCCATCGAATAGAAGATGCGCGCCTGTCCCATGATCATCACGAGGATGACCGAGCTCAGACCGGCAACGGCACCGATCTCGACGAGCGTCTTGAGCCAAAGGAGATCGGGATACGCGGCGAGGGCGGTCGCAACCGGCTTCGGCGTGCCGAGCTCCGTGTACGGCAGCATGCCGGTCAGCACGGCGCACACCGCCATGTACAGCAGCGTGCACACGACGAGCGAGCCGAGGATGCCGATCGGCATCGCGCGCTGCGGATTCTTGGTTTCCTGCGCGGCGGTGGAGACGGCATCGAAGCCGATATAGGCGAAGAACACGATCGAGGCGGCGCGCAGCACGCCTTGAATGCCGAACTGGCCTTGCTCGTTCGCCGGCGGGATGAACGGATCCCAGTTCGCGACATCGACGTGTTGCACGCTGAAGCCGATGAACAGCAGGATCACCGCCAGCTTGACGACGACGATGATGCTGTTCGCGAGCGCCGACTGCGTGATGCCGCGATAGCAGAGCGCGCAAATGGCGATCACGATGGCAATCGCCGGCACGTTGGCGATCGCGCCGGTGAATTCGAGGTGTCCGTTCGAGTACGCGAGCGGTGCGCTCGACAGGACATCGGGTAACGCGAGCTGGACGCCGAGCGAATTACCGATCGTTCCCAGGAGGCTGTTCATGTAGCCCGACCAGCCCACCGCGACGGTCGACGATGCGAAGAGGTATTCGAGAACCAGGTTCCAGCCGATGAACCAGGCGACGACCTCGCCGAGCGTGGCGTAGGCGTACGAGTACGCGCTGCCCGAGACCGGCAGCATGGCGGCGAACTCGGCGTAGCACAGACCCGCCAATGCGCACGCAAAGCCCGCGAGGACGAAGCTCAGCATCACCGCAGGTCCGGCGTGATTCGCCGCAGCTTGACCCGTCAACACGAAGATACCGGCGCCGATGATGGCACCGACACCGAGCATGACGAGGTGCCGCGCCGTCAGCACCCGCTTGAGCGTGACTTCCCCTTGGAGAGTACCTTCGACCGGCTCCCCCGCATCGACATGCGGGGCAGGAGCCACCGGTTTTGTTCTAAACAGATCCACGCGACTCGTCCTCCCGTAATCTGCCGCAGCCGCTCTTTGGTCGGCGCGCTTCTATTCGCGGCCGACTGTACAGAACGGTTTTCCGAAAATCGAGGCGCTCGTGCACGGCAGCGCCCCGTGCGCGACCGGGCGGGGAATCGCGTGACGCCGTTGTAACCGCGAGAGGTGTCGGTCAGTCGCGCAGCTCCGGCGGCACGAAGGGACGCAGCGTTTCGATGAGCGCGGCATAGACCTTCGGCGTGCCGGCCACGATGTGGCCCTCATGCTTGTACTCGCCGCCGGTGAGCGTGCCGACCATGCCGCCGGCTTCGGTGATGAGCACCACGCCTGCAGCCGTGTCCCAGGGCGACAGCCCGAGCTCCCAGAAACCGTCGAGACGGCCGGCCGCGACGTAGGCGAGATCGAGCGCGGCCGCGCCGGGACGGCGGATGCCGGACGTCTGCTGCGTGACCGCCTTGAACATCGACATGTAGTTGTCGAGCCAGTGCAGATTGGAGCGATACGGAAAGCCGGTGCCGATCAGCGCGCGCTCGAGCCCGTTGTGGCCGCTCACGCGGATGCGTCGACCATCGAGCTGTGCGCCTTCGCCCCGCGAGGCGGTGAAGAGCTCCTGACGCAGCGGATCGTAGACGACGCCGTGCTCGATGCGGCCGCGACGCTGTACGGCGATCGAAACGGCGAACTGCGGGAAACCGTGCATGTAGTTGGTCGTGCCGTCGAGCGGATCGATGATCCACACGAACTCGGCGTCCCCGGTCTTGCCGCTTTCTTCGGCGAGGAAGGCGTGGTCGGGATAGTGCTTGCGAACGGTTTCGATGATTTCCCGTTCCGCCAGCATGTCGATCTCGGTGACGAAATCGTTCTGGCCTTTCGCGCGCACGTCCAAGCGCGGGCCGCGATTCATGCCGCGGACGATGATCTCCCCGGCTCGGCGAGCGGCGCGAATGGCGATGTTCAATAGCGGTTGCATGCGTGGAAATCCTCGGACAAAGCCTGGGGGCAGTTCGAATTAAAGAGCGGACCGCAAAGCGGTGGGAGGACGCTAGAATAGCAAGGCCCGCCGACGAGGTGGCGCGGCGCTGAGGTATGAGGCGAGGTGCTCGTACGAGTCGGTCGTTTGCCCCGTCGATCCTGCGCCCCGGCGCGGCCTCATCGAGCGGTTGGTTTCTTTCCCATTGCGCGCCTGCCTTATGTCCATTCGCATCGTTCTCGTCGACACGAAACACCCCGGCAACATCGGGGCGAGCGCGCGCGCGATGAAGAACATGGGTCTGCGCGAGCTGTATCTCGTGCGTCCGCAGGCGTTCCCGCATCTGGAAGCGAGCGCGCGCGCCTCGGGCGCCAATGATGTGCTCGCCGATGCGCACGTGTGCGCAACGCTCGACGAAGCGATCGCCGATTGCGGTCTGGTCATCGGCACGAGCGCGCGTCAGCGCCATCTTCCGTGGGATCTGCTCGAGCCGCGCGAGTGCGCACAGCGCATCGTGCGCGATGCGCAGACGGGTCATGTCGCCATCGTCTTCGGCTCCGAGCGCTACGGGCTCACGAACGAAGAGCTCGCGCGCTGTAACGCGCTCATGACCATTCCGACCAATGACGAATACAGCTCGCTCAACGTCGCGATGGCGGTGCAGGTGATCGCCTACGAGCTGTGGCTTGCGATGCGGCCGGGTGCGCCCCTGCCGCCGCCGCGCGAAGTGCCGCTCGCGACCGCCGAGGAGATGGCGCGCCTGTATGCGCATCTCGAAGAAGTGCTGGAGCTCATCGATTTCCGCGATCGCACCGGCGGTGGGCATCTCATGGCCCGGATCCGTCGGCTGTTCAATCGCGCCAATCTGGATCAGAACGAGATGAACATCCTGCGCGGCATCTTGACGGCCGTGCAGGCGCGGCGGCGCCCGGCGGGGAAAACGGCGGTTCGATGACGAGCAAGCTTCCCATCTATCTCGATTACGCCGCGACCACGCCGCTCGATCCGCGCGTCGCGGAGGCGATGGCCGAGTGCCTGCGCGAGCCCTCGCTGCAAGGCAATCCGTCGTCGGTCGGCCACGAATACGGCCGGCGTGCGCGCGCCCGCATCGAACAGGCGCGGGCGCAAGTGGCAGCCGCCATCGGCGCGCGTCCGGAGTGCATCGTGTGGACCTCGGGTGCCACCGAATCGAACAATCTCGCGCTCTTCGGCGTCGCGCGCTTCCACGCCGATCGCGGCCGGCACATCGTCTCATCGCGCACCGAGCACAAGGCGGTGCTCGATGCGCTCAAACAGCTCGAAGCCGAAGGCTTTCAGGTGACGTATCTCAAGCCGGGTCGCGACGGCATCGTCAGGCCCGAGCAGGTGGCCGAGGCGCTACGTCCCGACACGCAGCTCGTCTCGCTCATGCACGTGAACAACGAGCTCGGCGTGATTCAGGACATCGCCGCGGTCGGCCGACTCTGCCGCGAGAAGGGCATCGCATTCCATGTCGATGCGGCGCAGAGCGTCGGCAAGCTGCCGATCGACGTGCAGGCGATGAACGTCGATCTCATGTCGCTTACCGCGCACAAGGTCTACGGTCCCAAGGGGATCGGTGCGCTCTATGTCCGCCGCCGCCCGCCGCTCGGCTTGCGTCCGATCATATTCGGCGGCGGACAGGAGCTCGGTTTGCGCTCGGGGACGCTTGCCACGCATCAGATCGTCGGCATGGGCGTGGCCTTCGAGCTGGCCGAACGCGAGCGCGCGGAAGATGTGGCGCGGATCGGCGCCCTGCGCGAGCGGCTGTGGCGCGGCTTGGCGCAACTGCCCGATGTCGAGCTCAACGGGCATCCCGACGAGCGCGTCTGCAACGTGCTCAACGTGAGCTTTCATGGCGTCGAAGGCGAGAGCCTGCAGTTCGCCTTGCGCGACATCGCCGTCTCGACGGGCTCGGCGTGCGCATCGGCCTCCGACGAACCGTCGTATGTGCTGCGCGCGCTCGGCCGCAGCGACCATCTCGCGCAGAGCTCGCTCAGATTCAGTCTCGGACGCTTCACGACCGAGCAGGAAATCGATGCGGCGATTGCGGCCGTGACCCGCGAGGTCACGCGGTTGCGTGAGCTTGCGCCTCGCTCGTCAGGTTGAAACGTTCCCATGAGTTACTCAGCGCTGGTGGAGCGTCATTTCCTGACGCCGCGCAACGTCGGCGCGCTCGCCGCTGCGTCGGATGTCATCGCGGCACGCCGCGGCGCGCCGGCGCAGGGCATCGAGATCGAGCTCAGCGGGGGTATCGCGGACGGACGGCTGATCGACCTCAAGCAGCGCGTGTACGGCTGTCCGCATGCGATTGCCGCGGCCTCGTGGCTGACCGAGCGCTTGGCCGGTGCAAGCCTTGCGGACTTGGACGCATGGAGCTGGCGCGAAGCGGCCGATGCGCTCGAAGTTCCGCCCGAAAAGTGGGGGAGGCTGCTCGTTCTGGAAGATGCGGTACGCGCGCTCGCCAGGGAGTGGCGCGGCCGTCTATAGAGTCATGCAGAAACAGCATGACCGCGCCCTTGACTGTGGCCCCTGCGACCGCAATTCTGGGACTGATCGGACACAAGGAGCTGTAACGTACCCATGTCGATTTCCCTCACTCCCGCTGCTGCCGACCGGGTTCGCACCTTCCTCGGGCGTCGAGGACACGGGATTGGCTTGCGTCTGGGTGTGAAGAAGACCGGCTGCTCCGGCTTCGCGTACATCGTGAACTACGCCGACGAGGTCGGCGAGAACGACCTCGTGTTCGAAGATCGCGGCGTCAAGGTGGTCGTCGATCGCGACAGCTTCGGTTACCTCAAGGGCACCGAGATCGATTTCGTGAAGCAGGGGCTCAACGAGGCCTTCCGCTTCCGCAATCCCAACGTCAAAGGGGAGTGCGGGTGCGGCGAGAGCTTCACCGTCTGACGAACCGTACGGCAGCGACCGCGTGCGCGGCCGGCTGACTTCCTTCGGGCGTCCCGCGCGTGGCCGGCGGGGCCGCTACGCTAACTCCTCGCCCCGTCTCGTTTTCTTGCCGCTCTGCGACGCGGCGGGTAGACTGCGCGCGCAAAAACCGGGGTGTCGAGCCGAGGGCTCGCGGCTGCCGGCGCGGTAGTGCTCGCGTTTTGGCCGGCCGATCGAAAGCCCTTGTTTCTGCACATGAATTTTATTGTCCGGTCGCGGGCGCCTGCGTCGTGACGCAAGCCACTGGCCGAGCAGCCTTCAATTCATTCCCTACATCGAGGTCCAAGAGTCCATGGCGCTAGAACGCACCCTTTCCATCGTCAAGCCTGACGGCGTGCAGAAGAACCTGATCGGCGAGGTCTATCGTCGCTTCGAGCAGGCGGGTCTGCGCATCGTCGCGGCGCGCATGCTGCATCTCACCCAGGCGCAGGCCGAGGCTTTCTATGCGGTTCACCGCGAGCGTCCGTTCTTCAAGGATCTCGTGAAGTACATGATTTCCGGCCCCGTGATGGTGCAGGTGCTCGAAGGCGAGAACGCCGTTGCCAAGAACCGCGAGATCATGGGCGCGACGGATCCGAAGAAGGCCGACAAGGGCACGATCCGCGCCGACTTCGCGAAGAGCATCGAGGAGAACGTCGTGCACGGCTCCGACAGCCTCGAGAACGCGCAGAAGGAGATCGCGTTCTTCTTCGCCGAAGCCGACATTTGCCCGCGCACTCGCTAATCGCGAGCAAGGCGGCGGAAACGAGGCGATAAGATCTTGGCTTCCGCCGCCGAGCGGCGCACCGCCTGCGACAGTCCCATGAGCGCGATACCTCACAAGACGAACTTGCTCGGTCTGACGCGGACCGAGCTCGAA
>Ga0207866_1000385_pt1 | contig 66971 bp, 60 predicted proteins | sample HigsolmetaAR203D_FD_184835 | JGI IMG/M metagenome (GOLD analysis project Ga0207866, IMG submission 184835) | Ionic liquid and high solid enriched microbial communities from the Joint BioEnergy Institute, USA - AR20-3-D (SPAdes) (version 2) ...
TGGCAACACGGGTCACGCCATCGCGGCGTGACTCAAACGAAATGGCCTCCGGAGAAGCCGGGGCGATTCAAACCATGTCAGCGGGCGACGTGGTAGAGACTCACTTTTCCCCACTCCGGCGACGAAAAAAACACGTCAGGTAACCGGAGCTCTCCAAGCATTCCGTTAATAGAAATACGCGTGTCCCACCTGTCGCTTGGGAGAACGTGCCAAGCGACCCCAAAATAGCAGTCGAACACCACCGACAAAACATACTCTCGCTCCTTCAAGCGGCTTGCCGGCATTTCTATTAAAAACGTGGTTGACATAGATATATATGGAAACTCACGAATGCGACGGCATACGTGAGTGTTTTTTATGTTTTTGCCTTGAACTGACCATTCTTCCGGGTTTTGTTCCTAAAAGAAGCGCCTCTGGCGTACCTCTTTCAGCTTCGGCTTCGGAGCGGCGGTATATCGGTCATGGACGACGTTCGTCAAGTATGCCGGGATCTCGGCTTCCGAACCATTCTCGTCATCCTCTTTTGGCTGGGTTGGCGCTTCTGGAACCCGCAATCACCGGCCACCTTTCTCCCGCGTTTGTTTGCTATTCGGCATACTTTTTCATTCTTTCCCGTATCCTGCTTCAGGAACGCACCGGAAATTGGCATGATCGATATTGTTCTTGACTCTGTTGGTCCTTTAAGAAAATGGGATATCCGTCGATTGCCGGAGCAGTATCGGACAAAATGTGTTTTCTCACGCCGTGAAGAAGGAAGAAGGGCGAACGCGTTAGGCAATCGTATCGCGTATGACCACGCCGATTCCGCCAGTCCTTCGAAATCGATGCGCTTACGACTACCCATGAAACATAACCTGACATAGAGTCTCGTGAGCGCGGATAGCCTTCAATTCGATCAAACCGACCGATGACACGCTTCGGCGACTATAAAGGCAAAGTGCTGACGGTCTTGACCGGCACGGTCGCGTCACAAGCGATTCCCATCGTTCTGATGCCGGCTCTGACGCGGCTCTTTTCTCCGGACGATTTCGGGACGCTCTCGCTCTTTCTTGCCGCCGCGACGATTGCAGCAGTTCCGGCAACGGCCGCTTACGACATTGCCCTGTTTCTTCCCAAAGAGAAGGAGAAGTCGGCCAATCTGCTCACGCTGTCGTTGTGTATAGCCGTCTGCTTCTCTGTACTTTTATTTCTGGCCACCTACATCTGGGGCGACGAGTTTACAGCTCTAATCGATGCTGCCGAACTCGAACCCTATTTGTGGGCTCTACCTATAGCCGTTCTCTTCATAGCGAGCTTCCAAACATTGTCGTCATGGCTCATTACGCAACAGCGTTTCAAAGGCCTTGCACTCGCCCGAATCGCTCAGAGCGCGGCGATCTCACTGCTGCAGATCGTGATCGGCCTTTCCGTTGCCAGCGCAACCTCGCTCATCGCAGGCCAGTTGATAGGACAAACGATCGGTATCGCTACTGTTGTCTATTTGGCGCTGAGCAGAGATTGGACTCTGATCAGACAGGTTAATTTTTGCGCCATGCGAGAGCTCGGTGCCCTCTATCGGCGCTTCCCTATCTATTCTTTACCCGCGAACTTCATTAACGTGCTGGCCAACCAGGCGCCCATGTTTCTCATGACGGCCTTTTTCGGTCCCGTGGTCGTAGGTCTTTACGCGTTGACACAGCGGATCGTGGCGGCTCCCATTTCGATAGTCGGCAACGCCTTTCTCGAAGTGTTCAAACAGCGTGCGTCGGACGAATACAAGAATCACGGCCACTGCCGAACCGCGTTTCGCCAGACTTTTCGCGCTTTGGCATGGTTAGGACTGATTCCATGTTTACCGCTTCTCCTATTCGCTCCGCCGCTAATAGCATGGCTGTTCGGCGAGCCATGGCGTGAAGCGGGCGTATATGCACAGTTGCTCGCGCCGATGCTGTACATTAGATTTATCGCCAGCCCGCTGGCTTATGTCCTGTATGTCGCCGAACGCCAAAACTACGATCTGATTTGGCAGGTAGGGCTGCTGGTGTCGACCTCGCTCGCGCTGGTGGCAGGCAGCTATGCCGGTTCACCCCGTCTTGGCATCGGTCTATTTTCAGGTGCTTATTTCCTCATGTACGTCCTGTATTTGTGGTTGTCGTTTCGCTTTGCCCAAGGACGCGGTGCTGGCCGTGAGGCGAGATCATGATTGCCGTGCTCGACTACGGGGTCTGCAATATCGGGTCCCTTTGCAACATGCTGAAAAAAATCGGGCAACAGGCCATCGTCGTACGCGATCGCGAAGGCATTTTAGGTGCCGACAAGCTCGTCCTGCCCGGTGTTGGTGCGTTCGACGCCGCAATGTCCAGGCTTCTGGACATGGACTTGGCATCGGCAATCCGTGAGGCGGCTCTCGAGAAACGGATCCCCATCCTCGGCATCTGCCTCGGCATGCAACTGCTTACGCGGGAGAGCGAGGAAGGGCGGTTGCCCGGTCTGGGCCTTATCGATGCAAAGACGGTCCGATTCCGCAGCACGATAAGCAGCCCCTCGCTGCGGATACCGCATATGGGCTGGAACCGGGTTCACGAAAGGAAGAGGCATCCTCTGCTAACCGGCCTCGACGGCGCACGGTTTTACTTCGTTCATTCGTATCGTGTCGAGTGCGCGAACCAGGAGGATGTGCTTGCGTCGACGGATTACGGCGAGCCTTTCACCTCCGCCTTTGCCAAGGACAACATCCTGGGAGTGCAGTTTCATCCGGAGAAGAGCCATCGCTTCGGCATGCAGCTCCTCAGAAACTTCGGTGGGTTGCGATAATGCATCGCCCTCGTGTCATTCCCGTGCTCCTCCTCAAGGGAAAGGGGCTTGTCAAGACCATCAAGTTCGCCGACCCCGGATACGTTGGCGATCCGTTGAATGCCGTGCGCATCTTCAACGAAAAGGAGGTCGACGAACTCATCGTACTGGATATTTCCGCCTCCAAGGAAAACAGAGGCCCCAACTTTGCACTCATCTCCAGCCTGGCAGAGGAGTGCTTCATGCCACTTTGTTATGGTGGAGGGGTGACGTCGATCGACGAGATAGGAACGCTGTTCTCGCTCGGGATCGAGAAAATCGCCCTTAATTCGGCATGCATCGGCAATCTGAATTTGATACGCCAGGCCGCCGAGTTGTTCGGCAGTCAGAGTATTGTCGGCTCCATCGACGTGTCGCGGACGCTACTCGGAGGTTATGCCGTTTACAGCCACTCCGGCAGGACGGTCGCTTACAAAGATCCTGTTGCGTATGCCAAAGCTCTGGAAGCGGCTGGCGCGGGCGAAATCCTGCTTACCTCGGTCGATCGTGACGGTCTTCGTCAAGGTTTCGACATCAAGTTGTGTAAGCAAATCTCCGCGGCGGTCTCCATTCCGGTTGTGGCATGCGGCGGAGGCGGCGACTTGAGCCACTTCCGGCAAGTCTTGCTCGAGGGCGGCGCAGCCGCAGCCGCCGGGGGAAGCTATTTCGTCTACCAGGGAAAGCACCGGGCGGTCTTGATCACTTATCCGAGTTCTCACGATATCGAACATCTTTGCGACTGACTTATGGCCTACCAGATTTGCACCCGCTGCATCATGGATACGAGCGACCCTTGGATCACGTTCGATGACCAAGGGGTTTGCAACCATTGCCGTTATTTCGACACGCAAATCAAGCCGCTCTGGTTCCCCAACGAGGAAGGCAAGCGTCGACTAGACAAAATCGCAGAGGAGATCAGGGCGTACGGCGCGCGACGCGAGTACGACTGCATCATCGGCGTGAGCGGCGGAGTGGATAGCTCCTACCTGCTATACGTCGCAAAGGAACTGATGCACCTGCGTCCGCTGGCGGTTCATGTTGATGCAGGATGGAACTCGGAAATCGCGGTGCGCAATATCGAAAATCTGACTAAGGGGCTGGGTATCGACCTCTACACGTACGTTGTCGATTGGGAGGAAATGCGGGATTTGCAGGTTGCATACCTGAGGTCTTCGCTGGCGAACCAGGACGTTCCCCAGGACCATTGCTTCTTCGCCAAACTGTACGAAACCGCGGTAAAGAACGATATAAAATACGTGCTGACGGGATCGAACTACGCTACCGAATCGATCCTTCCGAAAGCGTGGGGATACAACGCCAAAGATGCTACACAGCTCCGCGCCATTCATAAGCGCTTCGGCACGCGTCCACTGAAGACATTCCCGATCGCCGGGCTTTTCACGTCGTACATTTACTACCCGTATATCAGAAGATTGAAAATCGTCGCTCCATTGAACTTTCTTCCTTACAACAAGGAGGAGGCGATAAAACTGCTCAGCGAGCGCTTCAACTGGGTCTACTACGGCGGAAAGCACTTCGAGTCGCGCTGGACGAAGTTCTTCCAGTCGTATTACCTGCCGGTGAAGTTCGGGTACGACAAACGGCGGGCACACTTGTCCAGCCTCATCGTGTCCGGTCAGATCACGCGGGAAGAAGCGCTCAAGGAAATCGAATCGCTCCCGTACGACGAAGGCACCATTGAGGACGATATCAAGTTCGTCGCCAAGAAACTCGAACTGAGCGTGGACGAGTTCAAGGCGCTGATGGCCCTGCCAAACAAGGAGTTCACCGATTACCCGAACGACCGCCTTTTCGAAAATTCGCTGCGGGCGGTTCGAAATTTGCTTCGTCGCATAGGCTTTTCCATCTAAGAGCATCGCAAATACCGCCTAGATGCGAATCGGGCGATGCCGGCTTTCGTAGCCGGCTTTTTTCATCGCTTTGTTGGAACTATGCGACGCTTGGCCGCCCTGTTCTTAGGCACTGCTTTAGCGCTGCCGATGTATTCACAGTCGATACCGTGGCAGCTCGAGCTGGTACAGGGTATTGCACCCTTTATCTTCCTGATTGCGCTGTTGGCAGCGTATCAGCAGTTTCGCGACGGTGCGTTGAGGGTAGATGCACTGACGCTGGCCCTGGGCCTTTCGGTTTTATCCCTTTTTTACGGATTACCACTTACCCCGGAAGAATCCCGCGGTTCCGTTACGCTCGAGATCCTTCGAGGCCTGTACTTCGTCATCCTTGCTTATGGCGTCGCGCATTTTGGAATGCAGCGCGACGGCGCCTTGTGGTTACGGCGCAGTTTCCTATTCAGCGCCGCGCTGTTCGCCGTCGCGTTGGCGATCCTCGGGACGATCAAGTATCTGCTTTTTCTCGTTCCAGAATTCATCAGCCAAATACTTACCGAACCCTTGAGCTCATACCCTTGGGGAAGCGCGCTGACGCAGGAATACAACTTCTACGCCCTCAGTCTCTTGATCGGCGCTTTTGCACTCTGTGTCTTCTGGACGGAAGCCAAGCACGACTGGAGCGCCTTGTTTTTCGCGATCTGCCTGGTGTTCGTGGTAATCGTTGCCGCCTATGCCGGATCGAGGCGATTTTGGCTCTTGGCGCCGGCCATGCTTGGTTCGCAGCTCATGCTCTATTTTTCCCGTCGGTACGTTGCGCTTTTTTCGGCACGTACCCTCGCGCTGTTGCTGGCCGCTGCCCTGGGCGTTGGAGCGGCCGTATGGGAACGCCACAACGAAGACACCTTGCGCGCCTACGTACGGGATTTTACGGACCGGTTGCCTTTGGCCGCGCTCATTCTGAACGGAATCAAGGCTCACGGGGTACCAGGGTTCGGTGCGATTGACTACGAATACAGGCTTCTCTCCATGACGGACCCCACCGAGGAATATGGTGGCATGTCGGCCAGGAAGGAGCGCTGGGCGTTCGCGGTACAGCTGGGCGTAAATAGCCCGATCGCAGGCATGGGCTTCGATTACCGCGATTCGTTTTCGTGCCGCTTCCAGGCGTGCGAAGCGGACGACAATCCGCACAATCCCATATTATCCGCATGGCTGTATGGTGGTTTATTCGGCGTTTTCACGGTATCCCTTCTCATGTGGATTTCGTTACGCAACGCAATAGGATTCGCCAGGGCCGTTCCACTCGAGGGTACGGGCATCGCGCTCGGATACGCTTCCACGCTTGTCTTCGCGATGATTTCCGGAGATACGATTTTTTCGATGCCGGTTCTTATCACTACCGCCATTGCGGCAAGCATTTATCCTTGGTCGAATCGAGAAGTGTGGCGCGTCCCGGTCCCAAAGTTCGGGCAAAAGAAACGTCTTTAATGGAGCACAGCGGTGAACGTTCACATTTATCCCTCCCCGTTCACCAACGAAAGCCGGATTCTGAAGATCACTAGCACCCTGGCCCGCAAGGGGCTGTTCCGATCGATCGTCATGATTGGAAAGTTGGAGCCCGGGCTCCAGCCGCGAGAGACCGTCGATGATCGTCGCGTCATCGTCCGCCTGCCCCCCATCAGAGTTGATCTGTTCGGACAGCCGTGCAGGAGACTGATAGCGCTGGTCAGTTGGTACTGGCGCGTATTCAGGCATGTGAAGGGGCTGGGGCGTGTTGCCAGCATCAATTGCCACAGCTTGCCGGTACTTCCGTTGTGTGTTCTGTTGAAACGCGCAACAGGAGCCAAGCTGATCTACGATACCCACGAACTGGAAACCGAGACGATCGGATCGCGAGGCTTGCGCAGACATATTTCCAAATTCGTCGAGCGGTTGCTGATCCGTTATGCGGATGCCGTTTGCGTGGTGAATGATTCCATCGCGCGCTGGTATCGAGACACTTACCGCCTGGAGACGGTTCATGTCGTAAAAAACGTTCCCGACGTATTGCGTGCCGTTCCGCCACGCACCGGCGCGCTGCGTACGGCACTGGGCATCGATTCCCGGGATATGGTTTTTCTTTATCAGGGATTGCTATCGGTTGGCCGAGGCATCGCACTTCTCTTGGATGCGTTCAAAGATTGTCCTGCCGACCGGCACTTGGTTTGTATGGGCTACGGAGAGCTTTCCACGCTCATCCAGAAATTCGCTCGCGATTACGCCAACATCCATTACCATCCCGCGGTTCCACCCGCCGAGATTCCGCGGTACACGGCTGACGCGGACGTCGGCCTGTCGATTATCGAAGACGTGTGCCTCAGCTATCGGCTGTCCCTTCCGAACAAAGTGTTCGAGTATGTCAGCTGCGGCGTTCCCGTAGCGGTCAGCGATTTCCCTGAAATGGCCGCGTTCATTGACCGATCCGGCTTTGGCTGGAAGCTTTCGCCCGACCCCGATTCAGTGGCCGATTTCGTCCGAACCCTGACTCCTGAGGAAGCCTCCAGGGTCAAGCAACTGATCGCCTCTTCGGAAAAGCAATTCAGCTGGCAGTATGAGGAAAAGCCTCTTCTTGCCATGTACGAGTCGTTAGGATTTCGAACACACGAACCGCGATGAGGACCGTTTGGATCATTAACCACTACGCCCAGGAGCCCGGCGGACCAGGCGGTACTCGGCATTACTCGATTGCCCGGCATCTGCTCGGGTTCGGCTGGCAGGCGCATATCATCGCCGCAAGCGTCGAGTTGAATACCGGCAGACAAAGGCTGAACCCCGGACAGTGGTGGCGGCGCGATGAAATCGAAGGCGTGCCCTTCCTATGGCTGCGCACCAATCGATACAAAGGCAACGGCATCGGCCGGATTTTCAGCATGGTTTGGTTCGCCGCAATTGCGCTGCTTTGCCCCGGCGTTGCGCGGCTCCCACGCCCCGACGTGATCATCGGTTCCAGCGTGCATCCCTTCGCCGCCTGGGCGGGGAAAGTACTCGCACGCCGCTATGGGGTGCCGTTCATTTTCGAGGTGCGCGATCTTTGGCCGCAAACCCTGATCGACATGGGAAGGCTTCGCCAAGACAGCGTGACGGCGAAGGCTATGCGCTGTCTCGAAGGTTCATTGTATCGGTCCGCCGCGCGTGTAATCACGCTGCTTCCTCGTGCGCACGAGTACATCGCCCGGTTCGGCGTTCCCGGCGATCGAATCGTTTGGCTCCCGAATGGCGTCGACCTTGAACCGTCAACGGACACGGCCGTGGAACCTGCCGATGCCGAGAAACCTTTCACGTTCATGTATCTGGGCGCGCACGGGAATGCCAATGCGCTCGATCTTCTGCTCGATGCCTTTGCGCTGCTGAAAAATGCTCCGGACATTCCGCCCCATCGCCTGAGATTGATCGGAGACGGCCCGCTCAAGAACAAGCTCATCCAGAAAGCACACTCGCTCGAGCTGAACAATGTCAGCTTCGAGCCCGCCATACCGAAGCACCGCGTCCGGCAGGTGGCTTTCGAAGCGGACGCCTTCGTTCTCACCGCCCTGGATTTGCCGCTTTATCAATACGGCATCAGTTTCAACAAGCTGTACGACTACATGGCTGCCGAACGGCCCGTCGTGTACGCCTGCAACGCAGCCAACAATCCCGTGGAAGAGGCGGGCGCGGGTATTTGCGTCGAGCCTGGGAGCGCCAGCTCGCTCGCGCAGGCGCTTGTCCAAATCATGCGGCTTGCTCCCGACGAACGCCGTGCCATGGGGCAGCGCGGCCGGCGGTATGTGGAATCGAGACATAGCTATCAGGCACTTGCCGGCCGACTCGCCGCCCTGCTCGATACGGTTGTCGAAGATCGCAACGACGCGGCGGACGAATCGAATCACGCAAGGCGCCGCTCTGACGGCAAATTCGGCCGGGGATGCAAACGCGCCTTTGACCTGATCATCGCCGCGCTGCTCGTCGTGCTGACGGCTCCTGTAATGGCCGCCGTTGCCGTCTGTATCCTGGCCTGTGACGGCCGTCCGGTCCTGTTCCGCCAGCAGCGACCGGGGCTGCACGGCCGCCCCTTCACGCTCTACAAGTTTCGTACGATGTCGACCGCCTGCGATGCAAACGGCACACCACTGCCCGATGCCGCGCGCCTCACCCGGCTTGGTGCAACACTGCGACGGTGGAGCCTTGACGAGCTGCCTCAGTTGTTCAATATCCTGAAAGGCGACATGAGCCTGGTCGGGCCGCGGCCGCTTTTGATGGAGTACCTCCCCTTATACAATGCCGAACAGGCGCGCCGTCACGAAGTTCGGCCGGGAATAACGGGCTGGGCGCAGGTGAACGGGCGCAACGCGACGAGCTGGGACGAGAAGTTCAAACTCGATGTCTGGTATGTGGACAACCAGTCGTTTCTGCTCGATCTGAAGATCCTCGCGCTGACCGCACTGAAGGTATTGTCGCGAGAGGGTATTAATCAAGAAGGGCATGCGACGGCCGAACGATTCACAGGCAACCGTGAAAACAGCTAAGCACGCAGTCTTCGGCGCCAGCGGCCACGCAAAGGTGGTCGTGGACACGCTGCGCTGTGCGGGGATGCACGTCGGATATATTTTCGATGATGCGCCGGACGCCAGGTCCAGGACGGTCGAAGGCATCCCGGTCGCCGGCGGCCGGGATGAATTTGTGCGTTTGCAGGACGACATCGCCGGCGCAATCGTCGGCATCGGAAACAACGCCGCGCGCATGCAGGTCATGTCCTGGCTGCGTGACCGCGCAGTACGGCTCGTCAGCGCAATTCATCCTCGATCGGTCGTCGCCTCTTCCGCCGTGATCGGAGAGGGAACGCTCGTCGTCGCGGGTTGCGTCATCAACGCCGACGCGCGCATCGGCGACGGCGTCATTGTCAATACCGGCACGACCGTCGATCACGACTGCGTGGTCGAAGACGGTGCTCACCTCGCGCCCGGGGTACACCTGTGCGGCAATGTACTTGTCGGCCGGGAAGCATTGCTGGGCGTGGGCACCGTGGTGATTCCCGGCGTACGGATCGGACCCGGTGCGGTCATCGGTGCCGGATCGGTCGTCATCCAGGACGTTCCGGCCGGGGCGCGCATGGCGGGCTCGCCGTGCCGTCCGATCGATAAGGCGTAGCAGCTTGCATGGAACGCTTGGCAATAGAAGGCGGCGAACCCGTCACGCGCACACCCTGGCCGCCGTGGCCGGTGTACGAGGCGGACGAAATCGAGGCGGTCAGCCGGACGCTCGCTTCCGGCAAAGTCAACTATTGGACGGGTGAGACCTGCCGCCGCTTCGAGTCCGCATATGCGCAGTTCCTCGGGCGGCGTCACGCCATCGCACTGGCGAACGGGACGGTCGCACTCGAGCTCGCGCTGCATGCCTTCGGCATCGGCCCGGGCGACGAGGTCGTCGTACCAAGCCGCACTTTCATTGCCACGGCAAGCTGCGCCGTCGCCCGCGGTGCGCGCCCCGTGGTGGCCGATATCGACCCGGTCAGCCAAAACATCACAGCGGAAACGATCGAAGCCGTTCTTACGCCGCGAACGAAGGCGGTCATTCCGGTACATCTGGCCGGATGGCCCTGCGACATGGAATCGATCATGGCGCTCGCAGCCCGGTACGACCTGATCGTCATCGAAGATTGCGCCCAGGCGCACGGGGCCACGCTGTACGGCAAGCCGGTCGGCTCCTTCGGTCATGCGGCTGCCTTCTCGTTCTGCCAGGATAAGATCATCAGCACCGGCGGCGAAGGTGGATTGCTGGTGCTCGACGACGACGAAGCCTGGAAACGGGCTTGGGCGTACAAGGACCATGGCAAGTCCTACGATGTGGTGCACCGCCGGGACCACTCGCCGGGCTTCCGCTGGGTACACGAATCGTTCGGCACCAACTGGCGCATGACCGAAATGCAGGCAGCGATCGGGCGCCTGCAGCTACGCAAGCTCGAGCGCTGGGTGAATGCACGGCGCAGCAATGCCGATTCGCTGCGTGAGCAGCTCTCCGACATCCCGGCGCTCCGCGTTCCAGCGCCCCCCGAAGGCGTGGGACATGCGTACTACAAGTTCTACGCCTTCTTCGATCCGGAAGCGTTGCACGACGGCTGGAACCAAAGCCGTCTGATCGAAGCAATCAACGCCGAAGGCGTGCCGTGCTTCGCGGGCAGCTGCAGCGAGATTTATCGCGAGCGGGCGTTCATCGACATGGGATGGGGTCAACAGCCGCTCCCCAACGCCCGGCGGCTGGGAGAGACAAGCCTGATGTTCCTGGTCCACCCCACGCTGGGCGAGGAACACATGAAGCTGACCGCGCAGGCCGTCCGCAAGGTCTTCGCCGTGGCGGCACGTTAGCGCCCGTAGGGATCGTCCAAGCGCACGATATCGTCCTCGCCGAGATAGCAGCCGGACTGTACTTCGACCAGATAGAGCGGGACCTTGCCGGGATTTTCCAGGCGGTGCTTGCTGCCGATCGGGATGTAGGTCGACTGGTTCTCGGAGATCAGGCTGACGCGGTTGTCGCACGTCACCTTGGCCGTTCCTTGCACGACCACCCAATGCTCCGCGCGGTGATGATGCATTTGCAGCGACAGGGCCGCACCGGGTTTCACCATGATGCGTTTGATCTGGTAGCGATCCCCTTCGCCGATGCACTCGTAATAGCCCCAGGGGCGGTAGACCGTCGTGTGCGTCATGCATTCGTTGCGTTGCGACTGGCGGAGCCGGTGAACCAGGTCCTTGACCTCCTGCGCTCTTTCGCGGGCGGCCACCAGCACCGCATCGCTCGTCTCGACGATGACCGCGTCGTCGATGCCGATGACCGAGACCATCCGGTGCTCGGCCCGTACGTACGAGTTCCGCACGCCGTCCAGATGCACGTCGCCGCGGACGACGTTGCCCGCGGCGTCCTTGGCTCCGACTTCCCACAGCTCCGACCAGGAGCCGATATCGCTCCAGCCCGCGTCCATCGGCACGACCGCCACCCGGTCCGATTTCTCCATCACCGCATAGTCGACCGAATCGGCGGGACACCGGGCGAAGGCTGCGGGATCCAGCCGGACGAAATCCAGATCGCGCTTGCTTTGCTCCCAAGCGTCGCTCACCGCCGCCACGATGTCGGGCCGGTAGCGCATCAGTTCGTCCAGGTAACGTCGCGCGCTGAAGGCGAACATGCCGCTGTTCCAGTAATGCCGCCCGCCAAGGAACTCTCTGGCCTTTTCCGGATCGGGCTTTTCGACGAAGCGTGTCACCCGGTATGCACCACCCTCCAGTTGGCGCCCGCGCTCGATGTAGCCGTAGCCGGTGGCAGGCCGGGTGGGTTTGACGCCGAAGGTCACCAGCCAGCCCTGCTCCGCCAGCGCCGCTCCGCTCAACATCGCGGCACGAAAACGCTCGAGGTCCGCGATGAGATGATCGGCCGGCAGCACGAGCAGGAGCGCTTGCTCATCCTGCGCGATCGCGCTGAGCGCGGCGGCTGCAATGGCGGGGGCGGTATTGCGGCCTTCGTGCTCCAGGATGATCGCGCCCGCTCCGCAACCCAGGTCGCGCAGCTGTTCGGCGATGAGAAACCGGTGCTCGTTGTTGCAAACGGCGATCAGCGGCTTGATGTCTGGCAACCCCGACAGCCGCAATACGGTTTCCTGCAGCATCGTGCGGTCCGACGCGAGCCGCAGGAATTGCTTGGGCAGCAATTGCCGCGACATCGGCCACAGCCTGGAACCCGAGCCGCCGCACAAGAGGACGGGGAAGATCGATCTCGGCATAGCGCGAATCTTCCGCCAAGCCCGCGGCGGCGACTGTTACAGTCTATGTATGGTCGCTCCGACTAGGAGAGCATGTATCCGGGAGTAGAATGGCGCGCTCTTTGCCGTACGTACGAGGAATGCGCAATCTATTGAACTGGCGAAACCTGCTTGCGTTCGCGCACGACTGCGTCGCCATCGTCGCAGCGTGGGTGCTCGCCTACGCCCTGCGCTTCAATTTCGAAATCCCCGCCTCCTTCCAGGAGACGATGGTGCGCAGCCTTGCATGGCTGCTCCCTTTGCAGGCTGCCCTATTCGTTTTTACCGGCATGTACCGTGGCCTGTGGCGGTACGCGAGCCTGGTGGACTTGCGCCGCATCATCGTCGCCGTGGGCTGCGGCGCAGCCTCGGTCGTGGCGCTGGCCTGGTTGCTCAAGATCCAGCATTTGCCCCGCTCGGTCGCAATCCTCTTCCCGGTCCTTCTGGTCGTATTGATGGGTGGCGCACGGGTGCTGTACCGGGCCTGGAAAGAAGGCCATCTCTCGCGCATCAATAGAGCGGGAGAGCCGGTCATCGTGCTCGGCGCCGGCAGTGCGGCCGCCAGTCTGATCAAAAGCGTCCACCACCTGGGCGAGTGGCATTTCGTCGGTCTGCTGGACGACGATCCGGCCAAGCAGCATCGCGACATTCACGGCGTGCCGGTGCTCGGCCGGCTGGAAGATCTGCCGGAGGTCGCGAAGGAGACTCGCGCCACGGTCGCGGTGATCGCCATGCCCGGCCAGACCCACGGCGTACGCCGCCGCGCCATGGAACTTTGCCACCGGGCCGGTTTGCAGGCGATGACCGTCCCCGCATGGGAGGATCTGGTCTCCGGCAAGGTGAGCGTGTCGCAACTGCGCAAGGTCGAACTGGACGACTTGCTCGGCCGCGACCCGGTCAAGCTCGACAGCGCCGGCCTGATGCAGTGGCTGCAAGGGAAAACGGTTCTGGTGACCGGCGCCGGCGGCTCCATCGGCTCGGAACTCTGCCGACAGCTCCTGCGCTTCGGGCCGGCCAAGCTGGTGTTGTACGAACTCAGCGAGTTCGCGACGTACTCCATCGAACAGGAGCTCGGCCCCCGGCACGGCGCCACCGAGATCGTTTACGTGATCGGCGACGTGAAGGACCGGCTGCGCCTCGATCAGGTGTTCCGCACTCACAGTCCGGCTGTGGTCTTCCACGCAGCGGCCTACAAGCACGTACCGCTGATGGAGGTGGACAACGCCTGGCAAGCGGTCCGCAACAACGCGCTCGGCACCGTCCGCGTGGCGCAGGCTGCGCTCGACCACGGCGCCGAGAAGTTCGTGCTCATCTCGACTGACAAGGCCGTCAATCCGACCAGCGTCATGGGTGCGAGCAAACGGCTGGCGGAGTTGCTGTGCCAGGCGCTGTCGAACGCGCGCACCCGGTTCGTGGCCGTGCGCTTCGGCAACGTGCTGGGCAGCACGGGCAGCGTCATTCCGAAGTTCCGCAAACAGATCGCCGCCGGCGGACCGGTCACCGTCACCCACCCTGAGATCTGCCGTTATTTCATGTCCATCCCGGAAGCCGCCCAGTTGGTGTTGCAAGCCGGTCTGATGGGCCAGGGCGGGGAGATCTACGTGCTCGACATGGGCGAGCCGGTCAAGATCGTCGATCTCGCGCGCGAGCTCATCCGGCTGTCCGGCTACGCCGACGACGAGATCAAGATCGAGTTCACGGGACTGCGCCCCGGCGAGAAGCTGTACGAGGAACTGCTCGCGGACGACGAAACCACCCTGCCCACCAAGCACGAGAAAGTGCGCGTGATGCGCAGCGAAACGCCGCGCGGCTACGCCTGGGTGGAAGCCACGCTGCGCTGGTTGGAGTCGAAGGAGGCCTATAGTGACGAGGCCGTGCGGGCCGCCCTGCGCGAACGCGTGCCCGAATATCGTCCCGCGGGCGACGCCGAGCCCGGCCCTCAACCCGCCGCCAGCGTCACCGACATCCGGCAGGCGCGCGGCACGGCCTGACCGGGTGCCGCCCGTTCAGGCGGCCACACCGCTCCCGTTGGTCGAGAACTGCAACCGGTGCAGGCGCGCATACACGCCGTCGCTCGCCAGCAGTTCGTCGTGGCGGCCGACTTCCACGATCCGTCCGGCTTCGAGCACGACGATGCGGTCGGCGTTCTCGATGGTCGAAAGACGGTGCGCGATCACCAGCGTCGTGCGGCCCTTCATCAATTCTTCGAGCGCGGCCTGCACCTGCCGTTCCGATTCGGTATCGAGGGCCGATGTGGCTTCGTCGAGGATGAGGATCGGCGCGTTCTTGAGGAACGCCCGCGCGATGGCGAGGCGCTGGCGCTGACCGCCGGAGAGCCGGACGCCGTCTTCGCCGATCATCGTCTGCAGGCCGTCCGGCATTTCGCGGATGAAGCCCATGGCATTGGCCGCTTCCGCGGCGCGGACGATCTCCTCTTCCGTCGCCTGTCCCATGCGGCCGTAGCCGATATTGGCCGCCACGGTGTCGTTGAACAGCGTGATGTCCTGACTCACCAGCGCGATGTTCGCGCGCAACGAGGCAAGGGTGATGTCGGCGATGTCGACACCGTCGATGGTAATGCGGCCGGCGGTCGGCGCATAGAAGCGCGGCAACAGATTCGCCAGCGTCGTCTTGCCGCCCCCAGAAGGACCGACGAGCGCGATGGTCTCGCCGGCACGGATCTTCAGCGACACGCGGTCCAGCGCAAGGCGAGGCGCGCCCGGGTAACGGAAGCTCACCTCCTGGAATTCCACTTCGCCGCGCGCGCGCCCCAGCTCGTGCGTCCCGCTGTCCGTCTCCGGCCGCTCGTCGATCAGCTCGAATATCGACTCCGCCGCCGCCAATCCGCGCTGCAACTGCACGTTGACGTTGACCAGACGCTTGAGCGGCGGCAGCAGCATCAGCAGCGCGACCAGGAACGACACGAACGTGCCGACGGTGGTTTCGGCGCGCGCCGCCTGCTCGATCACGAAGTAGATCACGCCGGCCACCGCGATCGAGGCGACGACCTGGGTCGCCGGCACGCTCGCCGCGGCCGCGATGGCCCGCTTCATGTTGGCCTGCTCGACCTTGCGCACGGCTTCGGCGAAACGCTGCGATTCGTAAGCCTGCCCGCCGAAGACCTTGACCACGCGCTGGTTGCCGATCGACTCCTCCAGCACATGGTTGAGATAGCCCATCGCCGACTGCTCGCGCCGGCTCACCGCACGCAAACGCTTGGAAAAATAGCGGATCAGCCAGGCGATGATCGGCCCGACGATGAGCACCGCCAGCGTCAGCAGCCAGTCGAGCCAGAAGAGATAGCCGAGCAGCCCCGCCACGGTGAGCGAGTCCTTGACCAGTATGCTCACCGCATTGGTGGCGGCACCCATGACCTGGGTGACGTTGAAGGTGAACTTCGAGATGAGGCTGCCGGTCGTGGTGTTGTCGTAGAACGCGGTCGGCAGCCGCACCAGCGTGTGGAACATATCGTTGCGCAGATCGACCACGACGCGCTGGGCCACTTTCTGCGCGGCCACGTCGGAGACGAAATTCGCCGTCCCCCGCACCAGGAACAGCAGCACGATCAGCACCGGCACCCAGCGCATCGCGTCGAGGTCCTTCTCCACGAAGGCACCGTCGATCAGCGGCTTGAGCAGCGCGGGCACCGCCGGCTCGGTCGCCGACACGATGATCATCGCGACGATCGAGACCGCGAAGAGCTTCCAATACGGCCGGACGTATCGGAGCAGGCGGACGTAGAGCTGAAAAGAGGATGGCGGCTTGGACATCCCATAAGCCCGGAAAATGAGCGCGGATTATACCCGCCCCCTTCAGGGCAGCCGGCTTCTTAGTGCTTCCACCCGTTCGCAGACCTGCGCCGCCCCCTCGGCGAGACGCGGTCCGAGCCGGGTCAGGAGATCGGCGTCGATCCGGAACAGGGCGCCGTCGCGCACGGCGCGCAAGGCGCCGAATCCGGCCCAACCGGCCCGCATGCTCTCGTCGTCGAGGAACGCGGTCGTGAGCACCGCCGCAGGCTGCCTGGCATAGAGCTGCTCGCGCGACACGACTGCCGTCAGGGTCGGCGCATCGGCGAACACGTTCCGCGCGCCGCACAGGCTCATGACCTCGGTGATGAGATGCCCGGCGTTCACGGTCATGAGCGGCTCGTGCCAGATTTCGACGAACACGGACACCTCCCGCCTGCCGGCGTACGCCTTCCGCAGCGCTTCGATACGCCGTTCGTAGTCCGTCGCGGCCGCTTCGGCCGCTTCCGAGGTGCCGGCGAGCTTGCCGAACAGCCGGATCAGGCTTCCCACGTCGAGCAGCGAAGCCGGCTCGGTCGTCACCACGTTGAACCCGCGCCGCTCGAGTTCCGCCACATCCGGCGCCCAGTTGCCGCTGCGCCAGGCGAGGATGAGATCGGGTTGCAGCCGGTAAAGCGCTTCGAGGTTCGCCCGGCCGTGGCTGCCCACCACCGGCAATCGCGCGACCTCCGGCGGATAATCGCTATAGGCGCTCACGCCGACCAGCTTGTGCCCCGCCCCGGCCGCATGAACGAGCTCGGCCAGATGGGGCGCAAGGGTGGCGATGCGCTGGTACCCCTCGGCGCCGGCGCTCGTGCCGAAGAACGCGAGCAGCAGAGCGAGCAGCCGGCGCACCCTCATGACTCACCTGAACCGGTATTCCGCACTGAGGAACAGGCTGCGCCCGCCGTGCGGATAGGCGTTGAAGGTCGAATAATCGCCCGCGACCACGGCATAGCTGTAGTACTTCTCGTCCAGAGCGTTCTGCAGATTGGCCGCCAGCAGCCAGTCGCCGACCGCGTGGCTCAAACGCAGATCGACGATGCTGTAGGCGGGCATCCGCCGGTACAGGTTGGCCTGATCGTTGTCGTACCGTTGCCTGCCCACGTAGGTGTAATGCGCGGAAAGCCTCGTCTTCGGCGCCACGTTCCATGCCACATAGGCGTTCGCCCGGTACCTCGGCACGAGCGGCACCTCGTTGCCGTCGATCGGCGTCACGCCTGAGACGCCTCCGCGGAACGTCGCCCGCACATAATGCAGCGACGCGCCCAGTTCGAGCGAGGGCGTAGCCTGCCAATCGGCGCTCAGCTCCAGGCCGCGGCGGCGCGTGGGCGGAAGGTTGGTGTTGTCCGGCAAAAAGAAATTGGGGAAAGGTTCGAACATCAGCGTCGCGATCTCGTTCTCGAGCCGCATGTCGTAGCCGATCAGGCTGGCCCGCAGACCGCCGCCGCGATACTCCACGCCGATCTCGCGCTGTTTCGCCTTTTGAGGTTCGAGCAATTCCGACGGCCCGACGAAAGACGCGTTCTCGTCGGCATTGGCCAGCCGGAAACTGCGGCCGACCTTGCCGTGGATCGACCAGCGATCCGACAGCGCCTGCCGCAGCCCGATCTCATGCGCATAGAGCGTGTGCCGTGCGCTCGCCGTCGTGCCGGCGGTCTTGTCGTGCAATTCGGTGACCACCCGCTGGACGCGCCACCCCGCGTTCAAGCGCGTGGTCCGCGTCAACTGCGTCGCCAGTTGCGCATAGAAGGCGCGTGCACGCTCTTCCGTTTCCGAACGCGAGTAGGTATCTCCGAACGGCGATGTGTCCAGGCGCCTGTTGTCGAGCTCCCACTCGTACAGATCGATTCCGGCGATCAGGCTGCTCGGCATACCGGCGATCGTGGTGGTCCAGCGGACACGGGGCGAGAATGTGGTCGTGCGCTGATCGTTTTCCGGAAAGGCCAGAAAACCGAAGCCGAAATCGAAAAAGGCCTGCGACTCGCTTTGCCGGTAGCCGATATCGGCGTCGAATTCCACCTCGCCGCTGCGCGTGCCGAAGCTCAACGTGCCGAATCCGCCGTCGCGATGCGAACGATTGTCGGGCTCGGACGTCCCGCTGCGATCGGTCTTGAGTTGCAGCGCATTGCGCGGGCCGGGCAATTCCAGCGCCTGATGATCGGCGCCCAAAGTCAGCGCAAGGCGGTGATCGCCGCGCTGCCAGCGCAGCGTGCCCATGCCGCTCTGCTCTTGCACATCGTTGTTGTCCCGATAACCGTCGCTTTCGTAGCGGCTGCCGCCCAGGCTGAATCCGACTTCCTCGCCTGCCAGCGCAAGCGAAGCGCGCAGATCGCTGGTGCCGTAGCGGCCGGCGCCGGCGAACAGGGAACCGGAACGCTCGCCCGGGCGCGGTGCTTTGGTGATGATGTTGATCGTGCCGCCGGTGGTACCCGCGCCGTACTGCACCGCCCCGCCGCCGGGCAGGATTTCGATGCGCTCCACCATGGACAGCGGAATGCCGCTCAAGGCATAAGGTTTCATCTCGGTGCGCTGCATGCGCACGCCGTTGATCAATACGGCGACGTTGTCGTCGCCAGTCATGCCGAAGCCGCGCAGATCGAGCTGGTAGTCGGGCGATCCGACGTTGTCGCGCACGTATACGCCGCCCAGCTTCTGCAGCACCTCCGGCAAGGTATTCGCGGTGCTGTTGCGGATGTCTTCCTCGGTGATGATCCGCGTGCCGATCGGCACATCGAGCCGACGCTCCGGGAAGCGCATGGCAGTGACGACGATCGCGTCCCCGGCATACTGTGCATGGGCAAGGGTGGAAAAAGCGGACAGGGCCACCACCGGCACGAGGCCGGCGAACGGCCGCCTGACAAGACGATACATGATGTGCAACGCTCCTTCGCAGCCAGCGTCCCCGCAGGCTGTGGTGGTTGATGGGAGGGCACGCAAAGGAGTGTCGCGAGTGCGGCGCTTCACCCCGAGCGGCCCCGTGGTCGTTCCGAGGCCGGTCTCCGGGCTTGCAAGCCGAAGCGCCGATGCTGCTTCGAATTCCGTCGCCTTCCCATGGCGCTGGGCCACAGTGGCTGTGGTGACGGAATACGCTTGCCTACCGTTGCGGGGGCAGCGCAGGACTAGGCCTCCAGGGAGGGCCGCACCTGCTTCCCGTTTCACCGCCGCGCCTGGACAGGCACGGGCGGCACCTCGAACGCGGGTGCAATTCTACACACGATCGCGCGGAAATTGCGGCCCGCGGCACGCCGCCGGCACCTCCGGGCACGGCCCTTTCGCATGCCGGACGGGAACGGTGACTTGCGGCACGCGACGGCCGCAGCGCAGCCGTGGCAGAATCACGAAACTACATTGAGAACTCCGGCTTAGTTCTTGACCCGCCGGAATTTCGCCGACTATAGTGCAGCGATGGAAGAACAGCTCTCAGCGCTCGAAGACCGCATCCGGCAGGCGGTAGAGTTGTGCCAGCGACTGCGCGCCGAGAACAACCAGTTGCGCCAACAGGTGGCGCAGCTCACGGACGAAAACAAGCGTCTGACCGACAAGATCAACGACGCCAAGAAGCGCCTACAAGGCTTGCTCGAGCAGATTCCTGAATGAGCGACAAGATCGGTGCCCTGGACATCACCATCATGGGCCGCACGTACAAGGTTGCGTGCGCCGATGAGGAACGCGAGTCCTTGCTGCAGGCGGTGGCCTATCTCGACCAGAAGATGAACGAGATCAAGGCGACCGGCCGTATCGGCAGCGCGGAGCGCATCGCGGTCATGGCGGCGCTGAACATCACGCACGAACTGCTCACGTTGCAGGCTGCGCAAACTTCTGTCAATGGCTTTGACATCGAAGGGGTGAAGCGTAGAATCGCTTCCATGCGAGCGGCGCTCGACGAGGCGCTCGCGCCGCAGGAAAACCTGTTCTGAGTTTTCCATGCGGGCGGGCGCGCAAGGCGCCGCAAGACCGCGCAAGCGGTCGGTCGCAGTCGGTCAATGTCCCCTGCGATGTGCGTGTAAGGCTGATATTTTCTTGAACCAACACCACACGCCAGGTTGCTGATCTGAGGTGGCCAATGCGCGCGTCCCTCGTCGGATGTACCTACGGCCACCCGTAGGCGACCACCTTGAACCGAGAGGTTCAAGATTCACGGTCTCACGGCATCGGCGGGGGGCTCCTCTTCAAACGCAGGCACATGCCTGCGTTTTTTGTTTCTTGCTTCGCCTCAGTCTCCGCGTGAAGTGCGCAGGACCGTGTTCAAAGCCCGAACTCCGGCGCGGCGAGCGCGAAGCACTCCTTCCAGTCGGGCAAGGCCAGTCCGAAACGCTCCCGCAGCTTGCTGTTGTCGAGTACCGAATAGTGGCTGCGCGTGGCGGGGGTGGGGTATTGCACGCTCGGAATGGGGATGAGCCGCGCCAGCGGCCGTCCCGGATGCGCGGCCGCCATCCGCTCGCGGATGTGCTCGGCGAAAGCGAACCAGCTCGTCGAGCCGCCTGCGGACAGGTGATAGATCCCGCTGTCGGGCAACAGCGCTTCCGGCGCCGCGTAACGGCCCATGATGATGGCGACCACCTCGGCGACGGCGCGCGCCCAGGTCGGTGCGCCGATCTGATCGTCGACAATGCTGAGGCTCTCCCGCTGCAACAGCAGGCGCTGCACGGTGCGCACGAAGTTGTCGCCATGTCCGCCGTAGACCCACCCCGTGCGGAAGATCAGCCAGGCGCCGCCGATCGCGGCGATCGCGCGTTCGCCTTCCAGCTTGCTCGCACCGTACTGATTCAGGGGCATGGGCGCATCGTCTTCCCGGTACGGCGCACGCTTGTCGCCGTTGAACACGTAATCGGTGGAGAAATGGATGAAACCCGCGCCGAGCGCACGTGCAGCGCGCGCAAGTTCAGCGGGCGCGACAGCGTTGACCGTGTCGCACAGCGCCGGCTCGGATTCGGCGCGGTCCACGGCCGTATAGGCTGCGGGGTTGACGATCCACTGCGGACGGATGCGCCGTACCGTCTCGGCCAGGCGCTCGGGCTTCGACAAATCGAATTCCTCGCGGCCCGGCGCGATGACCTCGCCCAGCGGCAGCAGCGTACGGCGCAGCTCCCAGCCCACCTGGCCGCTCGCGCCGGTCAGCAGGATGCGCGGCCGGTTCACGGGAACAGCTCCGCTTCGCTCAGACGCAGCCCGGCCGCATCCTTGGCCGACAGCTGCGGGGTGAAGTCGATCTGCCAGTCGATCGCCAGGTCGGGATCGTCCCAGCGGATACAGCGTTCGTGTTCCGGTGCGTAGTAGTCGGTCGTCTTGTAGAGGAACTCGGCCACTTCCGACAACACGACGAAGCCGTGCGCGAAGCCGGGCGGAATCCAAAGCTGCCGGTGGTTTTCTGCCGACAGCCTGTAGGCCACCCACTTCCCGAAGGCCGGGGAGGAACGTCTGATGTCGACGGCAACGTCCAGCACCTCGCCGACCGCCACGCGCACCAGTTTGCCCTGCGGTTGTTTGATCTGATAGTGCAGACCCCGCAGCACGCCATGCCGCGACCGGCTGTGGTTATCCTGCACGAAGCGCACGTCGGCCACCTGCTGCGCGAACGCGCGTTCGTTGTAGCTCTCATAAAAAAAACCACGTGCGTCGCCGTATACGGCCGGCTCGATGAGTTTGACGCCGGGCAGCGGCGTATCGAACACCTTCATCAGAACACGTCGCTTTTCAGGATCTGCAACAGATATTGGCCGTAGCTGCTTTTGGCAAGCGGCGCCGCCAGCGCCTCCACTTGCGCGGCGGAGATCCATCCGCGCCGCCAGGCGATTTCCTCGGGACAGGCGATCTTGAGCCCCTGGCGCTTTTCGATGGTCTGGATGAACAGGCTCGCGTCGATGAGCGATTCGTGCGTGCCGGTGTCGAGCCACGCGTGTCCCCGCCCCATGGGCACGACGTTCAACCGGCCGCGCGCGAGATAGACGTTGTTGACGTCGGTGATCTCCAGTTCGCCGCGCGCCGAAGGCCGCAGACCGCGGGCGATTTCGACGACCTCGTTGTCGTAAAAATAGAGGCCGGTCACCGCATAGCGGGATTTGGGTTTCGCAGGCTTTTCCTCGATGCTGATCGCCCGGCGTTGCGCATCGAATTCGACCACGCCGTAGCGCTCGGGATCGTGTACGGGATAGGCGAACACCGTCGCGCCCTGCTGCTGCGCGTTGGCGCGCTGCAACTCCTCCTGCAAGTCGTGTCCGTAGAAGATGTTGTCGCCCAGGACCAGACAGCAGTTCGAGTCGCCGATGAAGTCGGCGCCGATGAGGAAGGCCTGGGCGATGCCGTCCGGAGACGGTTGCTCCGCGTACCGGAAACTCACCCCCCAAGCCGAGCCGTCACCGAGCAACTGCCGGAAGAGCGGCAGATCGTGCGGCGTGGAGATGACAAGGATGTCACGGATCCCCGCCAGCATCAGCACGCTCAAGGGGTAGTAGATCATCGGCTTGTCGTACACCGGCAGCAGTTGCTTCGACACCGCGCGCGTGAGCGGATAAAGACGCGTGCCCGAACCGCCTGCGAGAATGATGCCTTTGCGTGTCATGAGCCTTTCCAGTCAGCGCGCCGCGTAATTCATGTCGATCCACGCTCGATACGAGCCGTCCTGCACCTGCCGCAGCCACGCCTGGTTGTCGAGATACCACCGCACCGTCTTGCGCAGCCCGCTCTCGAACGTTTCCGCCGGCCGCCAGCCGAGCTCGCGTTCGATCTTGCGCGCGTCGATGGCATAGCGGCGATCGTGTCCGGGCCGGTCCTTGACGAAGGTGATGAGGCGCTCGTACGAGCCGGCCGGATCGGGGCGCAGCTCGTCCAGCAACGCACAGATGCGGCGCACGATCTCGATGTTGGTGCGTTCGTTCCAGCCGCCGATGTTGTAGGTCTCCCCCTGCCGCCCTTTCTCCAGCACCGTGCGCACGCCGGCGCAATGGTCGCCCACATAGAGCCAGTCGCGCACGTTCAGGCCGTCGCCGTAGACGGGCAGCGGTCTGCCGCCCAGGGCGTTGGCGATCACGAGCGGGATCAGCTTCTCCGGAAACTGGTAGGGCCCGTAGTTGTTGGAACAGTTGGTGGTGAGCACCGGCAAGCCGTAGGTGTGATGCCAGGCGCGCACCAGATGGTCGGACGCGGCTTTGCTCGCCGCGTAAGGACTGTTGGGCGCGTAAGGTGTGGTTTCCGTAAAGGGCGGATCGTCCGGCCCGAGCGAACCGTACACCTCGTCGGTCGAAACATGGAGAAAGCGAAACGCCGTGCGGGCGGGCTCGTCCAAGGCCGTCCAGTACGCGCGCGCGGCCTCCAGCAGCGTGAAGGTGCCCTGCACGTTGGTGCGCACGAACTCGCCCGGACCGTGGATCGAGCGGTCCACATGGCTCTCGGCGGCGAAATGCACGATGGCGCGCGGTCTGTAGTTCGCGAGCAGCCGGTCGACGAGCGCGCGGTCGCAAATATCGCCGCGCACGAAGATGTGGCGCGCATCGCCCGCGAGCGACGCGAGGTTGGCAAGATTGCCGGCGTAAGTCAGCGCATCGAGATTGACGACGGGCTCGTCGCTGGTTGCGAGCCAGTCGAGCACGAAATTGGAGCCGATGAAGCCTGCGCCGCCGGTAACGAGGATCATGTCGAATCAGCCGGGCGTATGATCCGGGCAATTTTCCAGATCGCGTATCTTGCCCCAGATCGCCGATAATCGGCAGCCTCGAATGCCCTCCTGGGGCTGTGCCGTTTCCACCCCGTGCCGGAGAATGCCGTGCGCTACTGGCTGATGAAATCCGAACCCGACGAGTTCAGTATCGACGATCTCGCTGACGCGCCCAACCAGACCACGCCGTGGACCGGCGTGCGCAACTACCAGGCGCGCAATTTCATGCGCGACCAGATGCGCATCGGCGACCGGGTGTTCTTCTATCACTCGAGCTGCCCGCAGCCGGGCATCGCCGGCATCGCGGAAGTGGCGAGCGCACCCTATCCGGACGAAACCCAGTTCGATCCGCAAAGCGACTACTACGACCCCAAGGCGACGCGCGAGGCGCCGCGCTGGTTCCATGTGGACGTGAAGCTGGTGCGCAAAACGAACCTCGTACCGCTTGCCGAGCTGCGCAAGCATCCGGAGCTCGCCGGGATGCGCATCCTGCAACCCGGCAACCGCCTGTCCATCACCCCGGTCGATCCGGCCGAATGGCGATTCATCACCGAAAGGCTGATCCAGTCGTGACGCTGCAAAACGATGTCTTCCTGCGCGCGCTGCTGCGCGAGCCCACGCCCTACACGCCCGTCTGGCTGATGCGCCAGGCCGGCCGCTACCTGCCCGAATACCGCGCCACACGCGCGCGCGCGGGCGACTTCCTCACGCTCTGCAAGACGCCGGAGCTGGCGACCGAAGTCACGCTGCAGCCGATCGACCGCTTCGGGCTCGACGCGGCGATTCTGTTCTCCGACATCCTCACCGTGCCGGACGCGATGGGTCTGGGGCTCTACTTCGCCGAAGGCGAGGGGCCGAAGTTCCAGCGGCCCTTGCGGGATGAGGCCGCTATCCAGGCGCTCGCCGCCCCCGACCCCACCGTGGAACTCCGTTACGTGATGGATGCGGTGCGTTCCATCCGCCGCGCCCTGGGCGGCCGGGTGCCGCTGATCGGCTTCTCCGGCAGCCCCTTTACCCTGGCCTGCTACATGGTCGAGGGCGGCGGCAGCGACGACTTCCGCCACATCAAGACCATGCTCTACCGGCGTCCGGACCTGCTGCACCGCATCCTCGACGTCACCGCCCGCGCCGTCACCGACTACCTCAACGCCCAGATCGAGGCCGGCGCCCAGGCGGTGATGATCTTCGACACCTGGGGCGGCACCCTTACCCCGCACGCCTACCGCGAGTTCTCCCTGGCCTACATCGCCCGGATCGTCGCCGGCCTCACCCGGGAGGCCGAAGGCCGCCGGGTACCGAGCATCGTGTTCACCAAGGGCGGCGGGCTGTGGCTGGAAGCCATCGCCGAGTGCGGCGCGGACGCAGTGGGCGTGGACTGGACGGTGTCGCTCGGCGAGGCCCGCCGGCGCGTGGGCGACCGCGTGGCCTTGCAGGGCAACCTCGATCCCGCCGCCCTGCTGGGCGACGCCGAGGCCGTCCGCCGGGAAGCCGTGCGCGTGCTGGAAGCCTTCGGTCCCGGCCCCGGCCACGTGTTCAACCTCGGTCACGGGATTTCGCAGCATGTGGATCCGGACAATGTCGCGGTGCTGGTCGAGACTGTGCACGCGTTCCGGCATCGAGGCGATTGACCGACACAAACGGGCAGACCGCTTGACTTATGCACATCTTTGTGGCGTGGCCGCTCCGGCACTGCCCACAACGGGGCACCCACCGGCGGTGTTAGGAATGCTATTGAATTTAAACGGATTTTTCCGGCGCCGCGTTTTTAGGCGGCCGCAAAATTTCCTTTGCCGGTGAAGGGTTAGAGCGCGAACCAAGACCTTATGCACAAAATTATCCACAGAATTTGTGCACAACCTTGAAAAAACATTGGCCCGCGTGAACTTAGGTGCTTTTCCTAGAGTGGATACTGCGATCGGGCCGCAGCACCCGCCCAAGCCCCCGATGACCGCCGCCGCATGAGCCTCCTGCGTGTCGCCCTCGATGTCCCGCTGCCCCGCCTGTTCGACTATCTGTGGGACCCGCAGGAAGGTCCCGTGGCGGTCGGCCAGCGCGTGGTGGTGCCCTTCGGCAACGGCCGTAAGGGCGGCATCGTGCTCGAACTGCCCGCCGCGACCGACATCCCGCCCGGGAAGCTGCGCCGCGCCGAACGGGTGCTGGACGATCTGCCGCCGCTGCCGCCCGACTGGCTGGAGCTCGCCCGCTTCTGCGCCGAGTACTACCAGCGTCCGCTGGGCGAGGTGATCCATGCCGCCCTGCCGCCGCGCTTCCGGCGGCCCGAGCCGCTCGTCCTGCCGCCCAGCCATTACCGGCTCACCGACGCCGGCCGCGAAGCGCTGCAAAACCCGCCCCGCAGCGCCGCGCAAAAGGCGCTGCTCCAGCAGCTTGCGCCCGGCCCGGCCGCACTGCCCGCTTCGCCGGCCAGGCGGGAGCTGTTGCGCAAAGGCTGGATCGCCGAAAGCGAACCGCCGCCCGCAGCTTTGCGCTTCATCGAGGAGTATTCGCTCACTCCCGCACAAAACCAGGCTCGTCAGGCTATCGAAGCGGCCTTTGGGCGCTTCCAGCCGTTCCTGCTGCTGGGCGTCACGGGCAGCGGCAAGACCGAGGTCTATCTGCACCTCGTGGCCGAGGCCGTGCGCCGGGGCCTGCAGGCGCTGGTGCTGGTGCCGGAGATCAACCTCACGCCGCAACTGGAGCAGCAGTTCCGGCAGCGCCTGCAAGGCGCGACGCTGGTCACGCTCAACAGCGCCCTGGCCGAGAACGAACGCGCCGCCCACTGGCTCGCCGCGCAGCGCGGCCAGGCGCAGGTGGTGCTCGGTACGCGGCTCGCCGTGTTCACGCCGCTGCCGCGGCTGGGCCTGGTGGTGGTGGACGAGGAGCACGACGCCTCCTTCAAGCAGCAGGACGGCGTGCGCTATTCGGCGCGCGACCTCGCGGTCTATCGCGCCAGCCGCGCCGGAGCGCCCGTGGTGCTCGGCTCGGCCACGCCCTCGCTGGAGTCCTACGCCCACGCCGAAAGCGGGCGCTACACCCTGCTCGAACTCCCCGAGCGCGCGCGCGAAGGCGCGCGGCTGCCGGACGTGCGGCTGCTCGACCTGCGCAGCGAGCCGGCACAGGACGGTTTGTGCGCGGCCCTGGAAGCCGCGGTGCACGCCCGGCTTGCGCGCGGCGAACAGTCGCTGATCTTCCTCAACCGCCGCGGCTACGCGCCGGTGCTGGCCTGTCCGGCCTGCGGCTGGGCGAGCGGCTGCCCGCGCTGCACCGCGCATCTGGTGGTGCATCTGGCCGAGCGCCGGCTGCGCTGCCACCACTGCGGTTACGTCGCCCCGGTGCCCCGCCATTGCCCGCAATGCGGCAACGTCGACATCATGCCCTTCGGCCGCGGCACCCAGCGGCTCGAAGAGCTCCTGGCGCGGCGCTTTCCCGAGGCGCGCGTGCTGCGCATCGACAGCGACAGCACCCGCAACAAAGGCAGTTGGGAAAAGCTGCGGGCGAGGATCGCCGCAGGCGACGCCGACATCCTGGTCGGCACCCAGATCCTCGCCAAGGGCCACGACTTCCCGCGTCTCACCCTTGTCGGCGTTTTGAACGCCGACGCGGCGCTGCTCGCCGCCGACTACCGCGCACCCGAGCGCCTGTTCGCGCAGCTCTACCAGGTGGCGGGCCGCGCCGGCCGCGCCGACCGGCCGGGCGAGGTGCTGGTGCAGACGCGCTACCCGCACCACCCGCTCTACGCCGCGCTCGTGCGCCACGACTACAAAGGCTTCGCCGCGGCGCTGCTGCGCGAACGCGAACAAGCGGGCTTCCCGCCCTATGTGTTCGAGGCGGTGCTGCGGGCCGAAAGCCGCGACATGAACGAGTCGATCGCTTTTTTACAGCGCGCACTCGGCTGCGCGCCGCCGCGTCCCGAGGCGGTGATCGTGTTCGATCCGGTACCGATGAGCCTGCCCCGCCTGGGCGGCTGGGAACGCGCCCACCTGCTGCTGCAGTCGCGCTCGCGCCGCGCGCTGCAGAACTTCCTGCGCGAATGGTCGCAGGCGCTTTACAACCTCAAGGCCGGCGCGGTGCGCTGGCACATCGAAGTCGATCCGCTCGAGTTCTGAACTATTTGCGCAGGAACCACAGGATCAGGCTCAGCACCACCGAGATCAGGATGCAGGTGGTGATCGGGAAGTAGAAGCTGAAGCCCTCGCGCTTGACGTGGATGTCCCCGGGCAGCGAACCGAGCCCGATCTTGCTGAGCAGCGGCCACAGCAGCCCCGCCGCCACGAGCACCAGTCCGATGAGGATGAGCATGCGACTCATGGACGCTCCTTCTTCATCCCGGCAGACGCGCAGGCGGCATGCCCATGCGCGTCACCTTTGTCGTCGACTTACGACGCATGGAAAACCCTTTCACAAAGCGCTTTAGCGTAACGCACGAAAATTGCTGTTGCTGCTTCACGACGATCCCCGTTTCTACGCTGGCGCGGGGCCGCACGCTATGTCGCTGTGACGGCGAGGAATCGCAAATCGGCACAGGCCTTGCTGAACCTCGCGGCTCGTAGGTGTCACATGCAATTGTTTACTCAACCAGGAGGACCCGCGATGCTTTACAAACAGAATCTGTTCGGTGGCGGCAGCACCAGCGCGGGCGGCGACCGCTATCGCCGCGACACGCCCCCGGCTTCCCCCGCCGCGCCGCAGACCGGCGCGCCGCAGCCGCCCGCCGCGAGCGGCACTGAAGCGGCCAAGAGCGCCCCGGCCGAGGCCGCCAAGCCCAAGGACGAAACCCGCGGCAGCCGGCTGATCGTCGGTCCGGACATCAAGCTCAAGGGCGCCGAGATCACCGACTGCGACACGCTGGTCGTCGAAGGCCGCGTCGAAGCGTCCATGGACAGCCGCGTCATCCAGATCGCCGAGAACGGCGCCTTCATCGGCACGGTCGGCATCGACATCGCGGAGATCCACGGCAAGTTCGAAGGCGAGCTCACCGCCCGCAAGCAGCTCGTCATCCGCTCCACCGGCCGCGTGAGCGGCAAGATCCGCTACGGCAAGCTGGTGGTGGAAGAAGGCGGCGAGCTGTGCGGCGACATCGCCACCCTGAGCCAGAGCGGCACGGGCGGCGGCAGCGCGACGAGCTCGACCTCGGGCGCCCAGCCGGGCCAGCAGGCCAAACCGGCTTCTTCCCCCTCGCTGCAGCCGGCGGCGCGTTAAAGCCTTTCGCGCCCGGTTCGCGGGTCAGGGCGCACCCTCCGCAGCCAAAGCACGCGGCGCCTCTCGGGCGCCGCGTATCTTTCCGGGCGGCTTAGTCGACGGCACGAGCGTTCCCGGCGCGAGCCACGGCCGCTTTGTTACAATTCGCGGCCTTTATCCCACTCTCGGACGCGCGATCGGCGCGTCGCTTCGAACCAGGCATCATGTCCGCGGTTATCCGCACGCATCTCACACAGTTGTTCACCCAGGCGCTGGCGCAGGTCGATCCCACGCAGCCGCCGGGCATCCTCGAATTCGAGCGGCCGAAGCTCGCGAGCCACGGCGATTACGCCTGCACGGTGGCGATGCAGCTTGCGCGCACGCTCAAGGCGCCGCCGCGCAAGATCGCCGAACAGCTCGTGGCGGCCCTGCCGCAGTCGGAATGGATCGAGTCGGTGGAGATCGCCGGCCCGGGTTTCATCAACGTCCGCCTCAAGCCCGCGGCGAAACAGCAGACGGTGCGCATCGTGCTCGCCGAAGGCGCGCGTTACGGCTGCTCCAACGCCGGCCACGGCCTGCCGGTGATCGTCGAATTCGTTTCCGCCAACCCGACCGGCCCGCTGCACGTCGGCCACGGCCGCCAGGCCGCGCTGGGCGACGCGATCTCCGCGCTGCTGGAGACGCAGGGCTACAAGGTCACGCGCGAGTTCTACTATAACGACGCCGGCCAGCAGATCCACAAGCTCGCCCTGTCGGTGCAGGCCCGCGCGCGCGAGCTGCTCGGCGAACAGATCGAGTTCCCCGAGGACGGCTATCACGGCGAGTACATCCGCGAGATCGCCCAGAACTACCTCAATGAAGTCGGCCACGACCTGAGCGACCTCGATTCGATCCGCAGGTACGCGGTGGCCGCCCTGCGCAAGGAGCAGGACGTCGATCTGCAGGCCTTCGGCGTGAAGTTCGACAACTACTATCTCGAGTCGTCGCTCTACACCGACGGCCGCGTCGAGGCGACGGTCAAGCGCCTGGTCGAATCGGGCAAGACTTACGAGAAGGACGGCGCGCTGTGGCTGAAGACCACCGACTACGGCGACGACAAGGACCGCGTCATGCGCAAGTCGGACGGCAGCTACACCTATTTCGTGCCGGACGTGGCCTACCACATCACCAAGTGGGAACGCGGCTTTAAAAAGGCGATCAACGTCCAGGGCTCCGACCACCACAGCACCGTCACGCGCGTGCGCGCCGGCCTGCAGGCCGTGGGCCTCGGCATTCCGGAAGGCTATCCGGACTACGTGCTGCACAAGATGGTGACGGTGATGAAGGGCGGCCAGGAGGTGAAGATCTCCAAGCGCGCCGGCAGCTACGTCACCGTGCGCGATCTCATCGACGAGGTCGGCCGCGATGCCGTGCGCTTCTTCCTCGTCTCGCGCAAGGCCGACTCGGAATTCGTGTTCGACATCGACCTCGCCAAATCGCAGAGCGAGGAGAACCCGGTCTATTACGTCCAGTACGCGCATGCGCGCATCTGCTCGGTGCTGGAGCAATGGAAGTCGCAGGGCGGCTCGGGCGACGCAGCAGCGCTCGCCGAAACGGATCTGTCGCCGCTCGTGCATCCGCGCGAGCTCGATCTGCTCGCGCGCCTGGGCGACTATCCGGACGTGCTCGCCGTCGCCGCGCGCGAATTCGCCCCGCATCAGGTGGCGTTCTACCTGCGCGAACTGGCGGGCGAGTTCCACAGTTACTACAATGCCGAGCGGATCCTCGTTTCCGACGAGAAACTGAAATTGGCGCGTCTTGCGCTGATCGCCGCGATCCGCCAGGTGCTCGCCAACGGCCTGGCGCTGCTGGGCGTCAGCGCGCCGGAGAAGATGTAAGCGCATGAAGGATTACAAACCCCGCGCCAAAGCGCGCCGCAAGAGCCGCGGCGGCACGCTGGTCGGCATCTTCATCGGGCTGGCGCTCGGGCTGCTGATCGCCGTCGGCGTGGCCTACTACGTGAGCAAGATTCCCTCGCCGTTCACGAACCACGCCCGCTCCGAGAAGAGCTCGCCGGCGCGCGCCGACCGCGAGCTGGCCGAGAAGGCGCAGACCGCCAACGCGGCCAAACCCGAATTCGACTTCTACCGGATTCTGCCGGGACAGGAAGTGCCGGTCTCCGAACAGGAACTCAGGAAGCAGTCCCAGCAGCAGGCTGCCAAGCCCGAAGCGCCCAAGGAGATCTACGTCATCCAGGCCGGCGCCTTTCAGAGCCCCGCCGATGCGGACAGCCTGAAAGCGCAGCTCGCCCTGCTCGGCCTGGAAGCGACGGTGGAACCTGCGCATCTGCCGGACAAGGGCACGCTCTACCGCGTGCGCCTGGGGCCCTATCAGAAGCTTGAAGACATCAACCGCGTGCGCCAGACGCTGTCGCAGAACGGCGTGGACGCCTCGCTGGTGAAAGTCACCAACTGAAGCGGCCAATGTTCACGGCCGTTACACGGCGTTACCGCGCGCCGCGTGCGGCCGTTGTAAGCTCCGCGCAACGCCGCTGTTCCGAGGAGGACCGATGCTCAAACGATTGCTGATGGTGCTGTCGCTGACCTGCGCCGCGTTCGTCGCGCCCGCCCACGCCCAGGACCAACCCTACACCGAGCTCGCGCAACCGCTCGCCACCGAATCCGGCGACCGCATCGAAGTGGTGGAGTTCTTCTGGTACGGCTGCCCTCACTGCTACGCCTTCGAGCCCTTCGTCAACGAATGGATCAAGCGCCTGCCCGCCGACGTGAGCTTCCGCCGCGTGCCGGCGATGTTCAACCGCAACTGGGCCGAAGCCGGCCGGGTGTATTACACCCTCGAATCCATGGGCCTGCTCGAGCGCCTGCACGGGCCGCTGTTCGACGCCGTCCATCAGCAGCACCTGCGCATCACCAACGAAAAACAGTTGCGCGACTGGCTGCAGCGCCAGAACGTGGACGTGGACCGCTTCTTCGCCACCGCGCAGTCCTTCAGCGTGGAAAGCAAGCTGCGGCGCGCGGCCATGCTCACGGAAGCCTCCAAGATCACCGGCGTACCGGCGCTGATGGTGAACGGCCGCTACATCGTCTCCGCCGACGCCGTCCGCTCGCAGGAACGCATGCTGGAAGTCGCCGACGCGCTCATCGAGCGCGAACGCGCGAAGAAGAAGCGCTGATCAGGCGCCCGGCGCCATGCGCGTCTTCATCACCGGCGCATCGAGCGGCCTCGGCGCCGCGCTCGCGCGCCATTACGCCGCCGCGGGCGCCACGCTCGGCCTGACGGGACGCAACGAAGCGCGCCTCGCAGAAGTCCAGCAGAGCCTCGCCGTTCCCGGCGAACGCTACCTCGCCGACGTGTGCGACGGCGAAGCGATGCGCGCCGCCGCCGAGCACTTCATGACCCGGCACGGCGTGCCCGACCTCGTCATCGCCAACGCCGGCATTTCCATCGGCGTGGACACGGCCGACCCGGACGATCTCCCCGTGCTGGAGCAGGTGCTGCGCACCAACGTGCTCGGCCTCGCCACGACCTTCCAGCCCTTCATCGAACCCATGCGCCGCCGCGGCCGCGGCACGCTCGCGGGTATCGCCAGCGTCGCGGGCATCCGCGGGCTGCCGGGCAGCGCCGCCTATTCGGGTGCCAAGGCCGCGGCCATCGCCTGGCTGGAAAGCCTGCGGGTCGAGCTGCGGCCGCAGGGCGTGCACGTCGTGACGGTCTGCCCGGGCTTCATCGACACGCCGATGACGCGCGTGAACCGCTACCGCATGCCCTTCCTGCTTTCCGCGGACGAGGCGGCACGGCGCATCGCGCGCGTGATCGCCGGACGGAGACGCTACGCCATCGTGCCCTGGCAGATGGCGGTCGTCGGCCGCGTGATGCGGCTCATGCCCGCGCCGCTCTACGACCTGGTGTTCCGCCGCATGCCGCGCAAACCGCGCAAACTGCCCGCCTGAGCGCTTGGGAGGGCGCGGCGGCTGGCATACAATGGCGCGCACCGTTACGCACAGAACGCCGCCCTTTGCGCCGCACGGACCGGCGCCGTGCCCACCGCCAACCGCCGCTCATCCATGGACAAACTGGATCATCTGTTCGAAAGAAACATGGACAAACTGGATCATCTGTTCGAAAGAAACCGCGCCTGGGCGGAGCGCCGGCGCGCACAGGATCCGGATTTCTTCGAGCGCCTGGCGCAGATGCAGGCGCCGGAGTATCTGTGGATCGGCTGCTCCGACAGCCGCGTGCCCGCCACTGAAATCGTCGACCTGCTGCCGGGCGAAATCTTCGTGCACCGCAACGTCGCGAACGTGGTGGTCTACACCGACCTGAACTGTCTTTCGGTGGTGCAGTTCGCGGTCGATCAGCTGCGCGTGAAACACATCATCGTGGTGGGCCATTACGGCTGCGGCGGTGTACGCGCCGCGCTCGATAACTACAAGATCGGGCTCGCGGACAACTGGCTGCGGCACGTGAAGGACGTGCACCTGCGCCACCGGCAGCTCGTGGATGCCGCGCCGGCCGAACGCCGCACCGATCTGCTGTGCGAATTGAACGTCATCGAACAGGTCACCAACCTCTGCCAGACCACCGTGCTGCAGGACGCCTGGGGCCGCGGCCAGCGCCTCGCCGTGCACGGCTGGATCTACGGGCTGAATGACGGCCTCGTCACCGATCTCGGCATCAGCCTGGACCGGCCCGAACAGCTTCCCGCGCGTTACGCCGCCAGTTTCGAAGGCGTGCGGCGCCGTTACGATCTTCCCAACCCGTGAGACCTGTGAGCATCCGCATATGGCGAAAAAGAACAGCAATACCCCAGCCATCAGCGTCGAAGTGCGTAACAACATCGCGATCGTCTGGCTAGACCGGCAATCGGCCTACAACGCCCTCGACGAGGGCATGGTGGACGATCTCACCACCGCGCTTCAGGAAATCGCCGAGGAACCTTCGCTGCGCGCCATGATCCTGGGCGGGCGCGGCGAGGCCTTCTGCGCCGGGATGGACCTGAAGTGGATGCGGCGCATGGGCAAGGCGAGCGCGAGCGCCAACGAAAAGGCCGCCCTGGCCGTCGCCCGGCTCTATCACACGCTCTACAACCTGCCGCTGCCCACGATCGCGCGCGTGCACGGCCACTGTTTCGCCGGCGGCGTGGGCCTGGTCGCGGCCTGCGACATCGCCGTGGCGAGCATGAACGCGGATTTCGGTTGCACCGAGACCAAACACGGTCTCGTGCCGGCCGGCATCGCGCCTTATTTCATGCGCGCCGTCGGGCCGCGGCTTGCGCAGCGCTACCTGCTCTCCGGCGAGCGCTTCGACGCCGCGGAGGCCTACCGCATCGGGCTGGTGCAGGAGCTCTGTCCGCCCGAGGAGCTGGATGGCACCATCAATATGCTGCTCGGCCATGTCGTCGCCACCGCACCGGGCGCGGTCCGCGAGACCAAACGCCTGCTGCACGCGCTGCGCGGGGTGCCCATCGACGAATCGCTGGTCGAGCAGTCGGCCAAACGCCTGGCGCAGATGCGCACCACGGAAGAGGCGCAGGAAGGCATGAGCGCGTTCCTGGAGAAGCGCGATCCCGCCTGGGTCCAAACCGAATCCAAACCGGCTGCAAAGAAACAAGCGAAGAAAGGCGCGAAACGGTCGAAATGAACCTGCCTGCCTCCGTACGCATTGTCGAAGTCGGCCCGCGCGACGGCCTGCAGAACGAGCCGCGCGCCGTACCCACCGCGACCAAGGTCGAATTGATCGAACGGCTGGCCGCGGCCGGCTTGCGCACCATCGAATCGACGGCCTTCGTGTCGCCCAAGTGGGTGCCGCAGATGGCCGATCACGCCGAGGTGATGCGCGGCATCCGCCGCGCACCGGGCGTGCGCTATCCGGTGCTGGTGCCGAACATGAAGGGCTTCGAAGCGGCCGCGGCGGCGGGCGTGGACGAAATCGCCGTGTTCGCCGCCGCCTCGGAGGCGTTCAGCAAGACCAACATCAACTGCTCCATCGACGAGAGCCTGGAACGCTTCGCGCCGGTGATCGAAGCGGCGCGCGCCCGGGACATCCGCGTGCGCGGCTACATTTCCTGCGTGGCCGGCTGTCCCTACGAAGGCGAGGTCGCGCCCGCGACCGTGGCGCGCATCGCGCGCGAGCTCTACGCCATGGGCTGCTACGAGATCTCGCTGGGCGACACCATCGGCGTCGGCACCCCGGCCGGCATCCGCGCGGTGATCGAGGCCTGCGCCGCAGAAGTGCCCATCGAGCAGCTCGCGGTCCATCTGCACGACACCTACGGCCAGGCGATCGCGAACGTCTACGCGGCGCTGCAGATGGGCATCAGCGTGGTGGACAGTGCCGTCGCCGGCCTGGGCGGCTGCCCTTATGCGCGAGGCGCCTCGGGCAACGTGGCGACGGAGGACGTGGTGTACCTGCTGAACGGCCTGGGCATCGAAACGGGCGTGGACCTGGAGGCCGTGTTCGAGGCCGGCCAGTTCATCTGCGCCGCGCTCGGGCGCGAACCGGCCTCGAAGGTGGCGCTGGCCATGGCGGCCAAGCGGCGCGGCGGCCGCTGCTGAGTCACTTGCCCGGCCCGGGCTTCTTGGGCAGTGGCGGCTGGGGCTCCACCGGCTCGTTGCCGCCGGGCGAGGCGATGGCCGGCGGATCGCTGGCGGGAAAACTTTCCTTCAGCGCCTCGTCGAGGTTCGCGCCTTCCTGCTGCGCCTCGCGCTCGGCCTCGCGGCTGCGCTTTTCCTTGTCCTCGGGACGGAAATCGTGTTTCTTGGGATCGAAGACTTTCATCGTCCAGCCTCTGCGCGTCGTGACCTGGGCTGCACGGGGCAAGAAACGGGCGCAGTCGACCCTGGTCACACCGGGCAAGCTCGGGCACACTCGGGGCATCCGTCCGCATGATCCACCGCCTGCATCGCGCATGAATTTTGCCATTCCGCCCATGACCTGGGCGCTCCTGATCGCCAACCTGCTGGTCTTCCTGCTGCAACAGTTCGCCGGGGACATCCTGATCGCGCTGTTCGCGCTGTGGCCGCTCAGCACCGATCCGGCTTTCGGGGTGTCCTTCATGCCCTGGCAGCTCGTGACCTACAGCTTCCTGCACGGCGGCCTGGGCCATCTGTTCTTCAACATGTTCGCGCTGTTCATGTTCGGCAGCGAACTGGAACACTATTTCGGCCCGCGCCGTTACCTGACCTATTACTTCGTGTCGGTGGTGGCCGCCGGGATCATGCAGCTTCTCGTCACCCTGGCGCCCGACAGCATTCCCTACCCGACAGTAGGGGCTTCCGGCGGCGTGTTCGGGCTGCTGCTCGCCTACGGCCTGTTCTTCCCCAGCCGTACCATCATGCTGATCTTCCCGCCCATTCCCCTGCCGGCCTGGCTGTTCGTGACCCTCTACGGAATTCTGGAGCTCTATCTGGGCGTGACCGGTACCCAGGCCGGGGTGGCGCACTTCGCTCACCTGGGCGGCATGCTGGGCGGTTACCTGTTAATCCGCTACTGGCGCGCACAGGCCCGCCGGCGCTGGTGATACCCCGACTAATAACGAGATAAGTTTCCTTGATTCCCCCTCCCGGCGTGGCCGACCATAGCGCCCGGGAGGAAAAAGTGGAGAAAGTGCTCGTCGTCGACGATTCGCCGAGCATGCGTGCGGCTGTCTGCCACATGCTGCGCGGCATGAATCTGGAACCCGTAGAAGCAGAAAACGGCGAACGCGCAATCGAGCTCTACATGGAGGAACGTCCGGCGATCGTGCTGCTGGACGTGAACATGCCGGGTATCGACGGCTACGAGACCGCCCGCCGCATCCGCGAGGCGTCGCCGGAAGAATGGGTTCCGATCATCTTCCTTTCGGCTAACGAGTCGGATCAGGACTTCAACAAGGCCATCGAGTCCGGGGGGGACGACTATCTCGTCAAGCCGGTGGGCCGCATCGTGCTCGCGGCCAAGATCCGGGCGCTGCAGCGCCTGGAGCAGATGCGCCGCAAGCTGGTCGAGCTCACCAGCGAGCTGGCCGCGTCCAACCGCCGCCTGGAGCAGCTCTCGCAAAGCGACGGCCTCACGGGCGTGGCCAACCGGCGCTATTTCGACAATTTCCTTGCCCATCACATGGCGCTCGCGGCGCGGCAGAAGACCAATCTGTCGCTGGTGCTGTGCGACGTGGACTGCTTCAAGGCCTACAACGACCACTACGGCCACCTGGCGGGCGACGAATGCCTGCGCAAGGTGGCGCAGATCCTGCAGACCGCCTGCCAGCGCAGCACCGACCTGGTGGCCCGCTACGGCGGCGAGGAATTCGCGCTGGTGCTGCCCGACACGCACCGCACGGGCGCCGCACAGCACGTGCGCAATATCCGCCAGGCGCTTGCCGAAGCGGCGATCGGACACGCGCGCTCGACCGTGAGCCCGTACGTCACGCTCAGCATCGGCATCGCGGCCTACATCCCGGGCAAGGACATGAAGCCCGAGGACCTCATCGCCCGCGCCGACGAGGCCCTCTACCGCGCCAAGGCGATGGGCCGCAACCGTTACGTGGTCGTCTGAGACGCGGGGCCGGCTGGACCTTTCATGTCCAGCCGGTATCATCGGGTGATTCCAACGTCACAACGATGATGCCGTGAGTCAGTACATCTATTCCATGCGCCGGGTGAGCAAGACCGTGCCCCCGCAGCGCCAGATCCTCAAAGACATTTCGCTGAGCTTCTTTCCGGGCGCCAAGATCGGCGTGCTGGGGCTGAACGGCGCCGGCAAGTCCACCCTGCTCAAGATCATGGCGGGCGTGGACAAGAACTACGACGGCGAAGCCGAGCCGATGCCCAACATCTCCATCGGCTACCTGCCGCAGGAGCCGCAGCTCGATCCCGAGAAAACCGTGCGCGAGGAAGTCGAGACGGCCCTGAGCGAGATCCTGGAAGCGAAGAAGAAGCTCGACGAGATCTATGCCGCCTACGCCGAACCGGACGCGGACTTCGAGAAGCTCGCCGAGGAACAGGCGAAGTACGAAGCCATCCTCGCCGCGGCCGGCACCGACGTCGAGCACCAGCTCGAAATCGCCGCCGACGCGCTGCGCCTGCCGCCCTGGGACGCGCAGATCAAGCATCTGTCGGGCGGCGAGAAGCGCCGCGTCGCGCTCTGCAAGCTGCTGCTGCAGAAGCACGACATGCTGCTGCTCGACGAGCCCACCAACCACCTCGACGCCGAATCGGTGCAGTGGCTGGAGCAGTTCCTGGTGCGCTTCCCCGGCACGGTGGTGGCCGTCACCCACGACCGCTACTTCCTCGACAACGCCGCCGAATGGATTCTGGAGCTGGACCGCGGCCACGGCATCCCGTGGAAGGGCAACTACTCGAGCTGGCTGGAGCAGAAGGAAAAACGTCTGGAGCAGGAAGCCAAGCAGGAGGCGGCCCGCATCAAGGCCATGAAGCGCGAGCTGGAGTGGGTGCGTTCCAACCCCAAAGGCCGCCAGGCGAAGAGCAAGGCGCGCCTGCAGCGCTTCGAGGAACTGAGCTCGTACGAATACCAGAAGCGCAACGAGACGCAGGAGATCTTCATCCCCGTCGCCGAACGGCTCGGCGACATGGTCATCGAGTTCCGCAACGTCAGCAAGGGCTACGGCGACCGGCTGCTGATCGACAACCTGAGCTTCATCGTGCCGCCGGGCGCCATCGTCGGGATCATCGGCCCGAACGGCGCGGGCAAGTCCACGCTGTTCCGCATGATCACCGGGCAGGAGAAACCGGATTCGGGCGAAATCGTGATCGGCCCGACGGTCAAGCTCGCCTACGTCGACCAGAGCCGCGACAACCTGCAGAACAACAAGACGGTGTTCGAGGAACTCTCGGGCGGCCTCGACATACTGACCATCGGCAAGTTCGAGATGCCCTCGCGCGCCTACATCAGCCGCTTCAACTTCAAGGGCGCCGATCAGCAGAAGCTCGTCGGCAACCTCTCCGGCGGCGAACGCGGCCGGCTGCATCTCGCCAAGACGCTGATGTCAGGCGGCAACGTGCTGCTGCTCGACGAGCCCTCGAACGACCTCGACGTCGAAACCCTGCGCGCGCTGGAGGACGCGCTGCTGGAATTCGCGGGCTGCGTGCTCGTCATTTCGCACGACCGCTGGTTCCTCGACCGCATCTGCACGCACATCCTCGCCGCCGAAGGCGACTCGCAGTGGACCTTTTTCGCGGGGAACTACCAGGAGTACGAGGAGGACAAGCGCAAGCGTCTGGGCGAGGATGCAGGGCCGAAGCGGATTCGGTACAAGCCCATTACGCGCTGATGTATACAGGCCGAAGCAGTCAAACGCTTCGGCCTTTTTTATTTAGCCCTCTTTATCGCACTCAACAGCACGCCGAACGACAAGTTCTTTGAATCCTGTGGTTGGATCGTACTCACGCGAGAGCTTGTAATCCCGAAGCTCGGCAATTAGCAGTTCAGCGGTCGTCCGAATTTCGCATCCTTTGCAGACGTGACCGCCGATAACCCGACCCTGTGTATCTGACACGGCCATGTGTAGATGCGCGCCTTGCCGGGTAATCGATCCGGATACGGAGATGATTTCCAGCGGTCCGTCGATGCGCCGCTCTTCCGCCTCGTTGGCCATGCGCAGGCGCGCGTAAACCAGGCTGCCGATCCCGCTGACGAGAAAGCCCGAGCCTTCCGGCAAGCCCGTAGCCAGTTCCTCCACCGCTTGTTTGAGATCGACACCGGGATGCAATCGCACAGGTCTCAATTGCATAGAAGCACTCCGGATTCGTGAAGACGCTTTCGGCCCGCGCGTTCGCCACAGCACCCGAAGAACGGACTACTGCGCCGCTTCTTTCAGCGGACGGATCAGCAACCCGCTCGTCGAAACACGCAGCTCGAACTGCCCCGCCTCGCTGACCGGCACGAAGGAAGCCGAGCCGTATTCGGCGTCGAGCAGCGGTTCGAGGAAGCTGTAACGGCGGCGCAGCTCGAAGAGGTCGACGGGTTTATCGGCGCGGAGCGCATAGAGGCTGCGTTCGGCGTTGCGTTCTTCTTCCAGCGCGGCGTAGCGTCCGCCTACCCTGTCGAGTTCGTAAGCGGTGTGCAGGCCCATGAAGTTGGCGACGGGCTTCCACTTGAGGATGTGCGCATCCACATAGATCGCGTCGCCGGCGATCTCGTAGGTGCGCGTGGCGCCGTCGGGAAAATGGAAGGTGGCGGTGAAGCGCTTCGGCGCGACGGGCTGCACGTCGATGCGCGCCGCGACTTCTTCGTGCGTCAGCGCGCGATAACCCTGAATGCCGATCGCGAGCGTGCCGAGCAGCAGGCCGAGCGCAAGAAGCAGGGCGGCGGCGAGCCCGCGCACGATGACGCGGAAGGGCTTGAGGCGCACGAGCGCAACCAGCGCCGCGAGGAAGAGCAGCGCCCCCAGCGCGCCGAAGATCACGCCCGAGAGGAAGAAAGGCGAGACGATCAGCGCGTCGAGGTCCACGGCCTCAGTCCTCGCTTTGCATGGCCACGAGGGTCTGCCTTCCCCACCATTCGCCGCCTGGTTCGACCGTAACGGGATTGCGCGCTGCGGCCGCTTCGATGCAGAGCATGCGGCGGAAGGCGGTGGGCGCCATGTCGCTCAAGGTTTTAGTGAGGTGCTCCCAGGGGTTCCACACCACCACGTCCGGGAAACCGCCGTCGTTGTTGATGCCGACGCTGCGCTTGCCGTCGCGCAGCAGGAGCGGCCGCTTCACGTCGTGATAGACGCGGTCCACTTCGTCGTCCACGCGCAGATCGGGTTTGTTGTCCTGCTTGATGGCGTCGCCGTCGGCCGCGTCGCGGTATTCGTGGCCGTACAAGCCTTCGAGCACCGCTTCCTCGACTTCACGCACGCGCAGATAGCTGTGCAGTGCAGCGGTGAAGGTGAACGGGGCGTCGCCGGTGTTGAGCACGCCGAGCTCGACGTCGAGCCGGTCGCCGGAGACCAGCAGCGTCAGCTCCGCCTTGAAGGCGTACGGCCACAGCTTGCGCGTCTCCTCGTCGTCGTCGAGCTCCAGCGTGACCATGGCGTGATCGTCGTCGCTTTGTTGTTGCGCCAGGCGCCACACGCGCGTGCGGACGAACCCGTGCTTGGGCAGGCTGCCCAGTTGCGAAAACTGCGGAAAGCACACCGGAATGCCGCCGCGGATGGGCGAACGGCCGTCGAAGCGCGCGAGCTCGCTGAGGAACAGCCGTTCGTCGCCGCCCGCGGGCACCCACGACAGCACCTGGGCGCCGTAGAGGGACACGATCGCGCTGGCGCCGTCGGCCGTGCGCAGTTGCAGCGCGTCGAGCCCCTGGAACTTCACCGATTGGATACTCATGCTCACCTCTGATGCGGGTGCCAATGGTGGCACGACACGCGGCGGGTGACCACCGGATTGGAACTGCGAGGCGCCTGCCGTTGCGTCGGCGCATCGTCTGGCGCCGGACCACGCACCGTCCCAGTGCGCACCCGGTCTCGCGGGGCCGGGTCCGGCGTCGCTTCAGCCGCGCCCGACGAAGGGCATCTTGGTGGCGTGCAGGATCATGTCGTGTACGTTGGCCTCCAGCGGCAGGTTCGCCATGTAGAGCACGGCTTTGGCCACGTGGGCGACGTCCATGACCGGCTCCACCGCGATCGAGCCGTTCGCCTGCAGCACGCCCTTGGTCATCGCCGCGACCATTTCGGTGGCAGCGTTGCCGATGTCGATCTGGCCGCAGGCGATGTCGTATTTGCGGCCGTCGAGCGAAGTCGATTTGGTGAGACCTGTGATGGCGTGCTTGGTGGCGGTATAGGGCGCCGAATGCGGCCGCGGCACATGCGCGGAAATGGAGCCGTTGTTGATGATGCGGCCGCCGCGCGGCGTCTGGTCCTTCATGATCTTGAAGGCTTCCTGGGTGCAGAGAAAGGCGCCGGTGAGGTTGATGTCGACCACCTTCTTCCACTGCTCGAAGGGCACTTCCTCGACCGAGGCGGCGAAGGCGCTCACGCCGGCGTTGTTGAACAGCACGTCGAGACGGCCGAAGTGCGCTTTCAGCTTGGCGAAGGCCGCGCGCACCGACTCGGGATCGGAAACGTCGGCGGGCAGGATCAGCACGCGGTCCGCCGGCACGTTCGCCAGCGCCGCGGTTTCCTCCAGCGGCGCCTGACGGCGCCCCAGCAGCGCCACACGATAACCGTCCTGCAGCATGGCAATGGCAACGGCTCTGCCGATGCCCGAACCGGCGCCGGTCACCAGCGCCACGCGGGATTGAGTGTCCATAGTCTTCTAGTCGGAAGGCGAAAGGGTTTGCGAAAGGTCGATTTTCGGCGCGCGGTCCATGCGGTACATCAGCAGCACCATCGCCGCCGTGGCGGCGAGCATGGCGTAGGGACCGAACAGCCAGAACAGCAACGGAACCGAATAGTAATACGCCCGCATGCCGACGGTGTGATAGCGGCCCGCGCGGTTGAGGTGAAAGGCCACGTAACGCGGGCTGATTTCCGGATGCTGCAGCGGCTCCGGCACGTTGATCATGTAGCCCACGTGGATGAACATGCGGATCGCCATCGCGAAGGCGAAGAAGGCGACGAAGAAATCGAACAGCAGCAGCGCGAGCTTCACGGCGAAGAACTCGCTGTGCCTGACCCCGGCGAGATTGAGCAGGTGCCAGCCCGAGGCGAGGTTGTCCGCCTGGCTGGTGAGCGTCAGCGTGCCGAGGATGAGCAGCACCGCCGTCGAGGCGAGGAACGTCGGGCCCATGATGGAGTTGCGCAGGGTCTGCACGGCCAGCACGTCCTTCTTGGAGTCGGCCATGACCGCCTGGACCCATTGCGCGCGCGCCAGCGCGTTGACCGCCTGGACGGTATAGAGCGGGTCCTTGCGCAGGCGCAAATGCAGAAAGAGCTGATACCCGGCCACCATCGCCACGCTGAGCACGGCGGCGAGCAGATCGTTGCTCCAGGCTGCCATACCACCCTCCCTCTCGTTCGCGTGACGCGAGCATCGCCGCGCGCGCCGCGCGGCGTCAAGCGGGAGATTCAGGCGGCGGCTTGGCGCAATTCGCGCAGCTCGCGGCGCGCCTGCGCGAGCACGCTGACGCTCGCACTCAGGGCGAGCGCGGCCATGACGGCCGCGACGACGAAATCCGGCCAGCCGGTGCCGGTGCCGAACACGCCCAGGGCGGCCGCCATCACCGCGACGTTGCCGATGGCGTCGTTGCGCGAGCACAGCCACACCGAGCGCATGTTGCTGTCGCCGCTGCGGAAGCGGTAGAGCAGGATCGCGACCGCGGTGTTGGCCGTGAGCGCGAGCATGCCCACCACGCCCATGGTCAGGTGCTCGGGAACCACGCCGTGCAGCGCGTTGTAGGCCGTGTAGTCCAGCACCACGACCCCGTAGAGCGCCATCGACCAGGCTTTCAGCATCGCCGCGCGCGCCCGCCACAGCAGCCCCAGCGGCAGCACGAACAGGCTCACGGCGTAGTTCGACGCGTCGCCGAGGAAGTCCACCGCGTCGGCGAGCAGCGACGTGGAGCGCGCGCCGAAGCCGCTCACGATCTCGACCGCGAACATCGCCGCGTTGATGAGCAGCGCGATCCACAGCACGCGCCGGAAACGCTCGTCGCCGGGATGATGATGCGGGGCGCAGCAGCGGGCGCTCATGCGTCGATCCTTCAGCAATGCTCGCAATGGGCGAGCTGTTCCAGAATGGGGCAGTCGGGCCGCTCGTCGCCGTGGCAATGCTCGGCCAAATGGAATAAGGCATCGCGCATGGCCTGGAGTTCGGCGATTTTGGCGTCCAGGTCTTGCACGTGCTTCAACGCGAGCCGCTTCACTTCGGCGCTCGCGCGGCGCTTGTTGCGCCACAGCGCGAGCAGTTGCTCGATCTCCTCGATGGAGAAACCGAGCGCCCGGGCGCGGCGGATGAAAATAAGCTGGTGGACGTCGTTCTCGCTGTAGAGACGATAGCCGCCGAGCGTGCGTTTGGCGGGCGGCATGAGGCCGATGGATTCGTAGTAGCGCGCCATCTTCACCGACACACCGGCACGCTTCGCCGCCTCGCCGATGCTGTAGAGACCCGCCTGCCGCGCCTGCGTCATGTCCGTGCTCATCGTTCGCCTCCCGGCTGCCAGCGCCGCAGCGTGAGCGCGTTGGTCACCACGCTCACGCTCGACATCGCCATCGCCGCGCCGGCCACCACCGGGTTGAGGAAACCCAGCGCCGCGAGCGGCAGGCCGATGACGTTGTAGATGAACGCCCAGAACAGGTTCTGACGGATCTTGGCGTAGGTACGGCGCGAGATGTCGATCGCATCGGCGACGAGCGCCGGTTCGCTGCGCATGAGCGTGATGCCCGAGGCATGCATCGCCACATCGGTGCCCGAGCCCATGGCGATGCCGACGTCGGCCGCGGCGAGCGCGGGGGCGTCGTTGACGCCGTCGCCCACCATGGCCACAAGCTGCCCGCGCTGCTTGAGCGACTCGATCACCGCGGACTTCTGTTCCGGCAGCACTTCGGCGCGCACGTCGTCGATGCCGATCTCCCGCGCGACCGCTTCGGCCGCGGCGGCGTTGTCGCCGCTCACCAACGCCGTACGCACGCCGGCGGCATGCAGGCGTTCCACCGCGAGCTTCGCGTCCGGCTTCAGTTCGTCGCCGAAGCCCAGCAGCGCGAGCGCGTGCGGCGCGGGTTCGAACGCCACCAGCCACGACACCGTACGGCCTTCGGCGCGCAGCGCATCCGCCTTCGCGGCAAGTTGCGGCGGCACCTGCGCGCCCAGTTCCTCGACGTAACGCGCGCTGCCGATCGCGTAGCGCCGCCCTTCGACCCGCCCGCTCAAACCGCGGCCGGATTGGATGCGCACCTCGCTCGCCATCGGCACGTCCAGGCTTTCCTCCTGCGCCGCCTGCACCACGGCCTTGGCGAGAGGATGTTCGCTCGCGCGCTGCAAGGCGGCGGCGATGGCGAGCAGCCTCCGCCGCTCGCCCTCGCCTTCCAGCGCGACGAGACGCGGCTCGCCGCGCGTGAGCGTACCGGTCTTGTCGAAGGCGACGATGCCGACGCGGTGCGCGATTTCGAGCGCTTCGGCGTCCTTGATGAGGATGCCGTGACGCGCCGCCGCGCCGGTGCCGGCCATGATGGCGGTCGGCGTGGCCAGCCCGAGCGCGCAGGGGCAGGCGATCACCAGCACCGCCACGGCGTTCAACAGCGCGCGCTCCCAGTCGGCTGCGCCGCTCAGGCCCCATGCGAGCAAAGTGATCAGCGCGATGCCGAGCACCACCGGCACGAACACCGCGCTCACGCGATCGACGAGCCGCTGGATCGGCGCCTTGTGCGCCTGCGCCTGTTCGACCAGCCGGATGATGCGCGCAAGCGCCGTCTCGCCGCCCACGGCGACGGTGCGCGCGACGAGCACGCCTTCGCCGTTCACCGAGCCGCCGGTGATGCGCGACTCCGGCCCCTTCGGCACCGGCAGGCTCTCGCCGGTGAGCATCGCTTCGTTCACGTGGCTTTCGCCTTCCAGCACGATGGCATCGACGGGGATGCGTTCGCCGGCGCGGATCACCACCACGTCGCCCACCCGCACCTCGTCGAGCGGCACATCGAGCTCCACGCCGTCGCGCTGCACGCGCGTGCGTTCCGGACGCAGCGCATGCAGCGCGCGGATGGCCTCGGTGGTGCGTCGCTTGGCGCGCGCTTCCAGCCATTTGCCGAGCAGCACCAGCGTGATGACGACCGCCGAAGCTTCGAAATAGAGATGCGGTTCGCCGTGCCCGCCGGCGTGGCGCCACATGAGATAGACGCTGAGACCGTAGGCCGCGGAAGTGCCCAGCGCGACCAGCAGATCCATGTTGCCGCCGCCCGCCTTGAGCGCGTTCCAGCCCGCGCGGTAGAAGCGCGCGCCGAGCCAGAACTGCACCGGCGTGGCGAGCGCGAGCTGCAGCCAGGCGGGCAGCATCCAATCGGCGCCGAAAGGCGCGGCCAGCATCGGCAGCACCAGCGGCAGCGAGAGCGCCACCGCGAACACCACATGCCAGCCTTCGCGCGGCGAGACGGCGGGCGGCGGCGCGGGCATGGCGGTGTCGATGGGCTTCGCGCCGAAGCCCGCCATCTCGACGGCGCGCACGAGCTGCGCGACGTCCAGGGCGGGGTCCGCCGCTTCGACCTGGGCGCGTTCGGTGGCGAGGTTCACGCTTGCGCGCGCGACGCCCGGCACCCGCGCCAGCGCCTTCTCGACGCGGTTCACGCAGGCGGCGCAGGTCATGCCTTCGATCGCCAGTTCGTGGACGGTGGTGCTGCTCATGTTGTCGTTCCGTAGCCTGTGCGCAGCAGCTTAAAGTCTCCAACGATGGGAGAGTCAAGCGCGGGCGTGCCCGGCGCGCCGGACCGGGCAGAACCTGCCGGTTACGGTGAAAGCCCGCTTATTCGGGATAGCGCGAGTAGGTGCGGTAGGTCTGGCCGTCGGGGCCGATCAGCAGCACGGAATAGGGCTCGACGTTAGTACCCACTTCCATTCCCGGCGCGCCTATGGGCATACCGGGAACCGCCAGGCCGCGGGCCTTGGGACGTTCGGCGAGCAGCCGCTTGATGTCGGCGGCGGGTACATGCCCTTCGATCGCGTAGCCCTCGACGAGGGCGGTATGACAACTGCCTAAGGCCTGGGGAACGCCCGCCTTGGCGCGGTGGGCGGCCGGGTCGGGCACATCGTGGGCGCGCACTTCGAAACCGTTCTCCCGCAGATGGCGGATCCATTCCTTGCAGCAGCCGCAGGTGGCGCTTTTGTAGACCTCGACGACCGGTGCCGCCTGCGCCGCGGCAGCGCCGAACAGCAACGCGATCGCCAATCCGTACCTGAGTCGTGTCATTGACCGCTCCATTTGTGAAACATCGTGTCGGCCGCGCATTCGGCCCGGCGGCCCGCTTCAGCCCGCATGCTACCCTGGCCGCGCGCCCTTTACCGATTGGTCAAGCGGGACCCCGTCCGCGTTCCTCGCCGTGTCCCTTCACTTCCGCATTCTGCTCCTGACCCTGGGCCTTTGCCTGCTCGCCGTGGTGGGCGCCGTGTGGGCGATCGCGCACGGCCCCCACAGCCCGGGCGAGGCCGTGGCGGTCGTGCTCGCCTTCCTGGTGCTCGCCGGCGCAGGCGTGGCGTGGTTCCTCGCCGGCGTGCGCGGGGCGCTCGCCCAGTTGCGCGAAGCGGCCGAACGCCTGCAGCGCGGCGAGCCGGCGGCGTTGCAGCACACCGGCGTGCCGGAATTCGACGAAGTGGCCGCGGCGCTGAACGAAGCGGATGCGCGCGTGCGCGAATCAGCCCGCATGCTCGAAGAGCGGGTGCAGGAGGCGACCCGCGAGGCGCTCGCGGCGCAGGCCAGGCTCGATCAAAGCGCCAAGCTCGAAGCGCTGGGCCGGCTGACGAGCGGCATCGCGCACGATTTCAACAACCTGCTGCATACGCTCAACCTGGGCCTGCAGGTGATCGAGCAACGGACGCAGGACCCGCAGAGTCGCAGAATGGTGGAAGCCTGCCAGCGCGCCGCCTTCCGCGCCCGCGCCCTGATCCAGCAGTTGCAGTCCTTCAGCAAGCGGCAGCCGCTGCAGCTCGCGCCGGTCGATCTGGCCGACCGGCTGCTGGCGGTGGAACCGCTGCTCACCAAGGCGCTGCCGCCCGACATCGCGCTGCACCTCAACGTCAGTCCTGACCTGTGGGCCGCGCGCACCGACCCTTCGCAACTGGAGCTTGCGCTCCTCAACCTGCTGTTCAACGCCCGCGACGCGATGCCGAACGGCGGACGCATCGTCGTGTCCGCCTACAACGCGCGCAACACCCGTCTGGGCGACATGGTGTGCATCGAAGTAGCGGATGTGGGCAGCGGCATCGATCCCGAAGTGCTGCCCAAGGTGTTCGATCCCTTCTTCACCACCAAGGGCAAGGGACAGGGGACGGGCCTCGGGCTGTCGCAGGTCTACCACCTCGCCAGCGGTTCCGGCGGCGACGTGGAGATCGAAAGCGCACCGCACGTCGGAACGGTGGTGCGGCTCATGCTGCCGAAATCGCAGGAACCGCCCGCGCGCGCGGCGCGTCGCCGCGCACTGTCGCTGCTGGCCGGGCCGGTGCGCGTGCTGTTCGTGGAGGACGATCCGCTGGTGAGCAAGGTGACGGCCGCCGCGCTCACGGGCCTTGGTTTCGAAGTGATCCAGGCGAGCACCGCCGACGAGGCGCTGAAACAGCTCGAAGCGGGCATCTCCGTGCAGGCGGTGTTCAGCGACATCGTCATGCCCGGCCGCATGAGCGGCGTGGATCTGGCCGAAGCCGTCGCTCTCCGCTGGCCCGGTCTGCCGGTGGTGCTGGCGACCGGCTACGGCGAACGCGTGCCGTCGCATCTCCGGGTGCGGCTGATGACCAAGCCCTATCTCATCGAAGAGGCGGCGCAGGCGCTGCTCGAAGCCATCGCGGAACCGCCGGCCGCGCAGCGCATGCCCTGAGCCTTACATCCGCGCCGTCTGCTGCCGCAACACCGGCGAAGGCTGTGCGAGCGAGGCACGTAAGGATGCGTTTGCGCTTCGTAGAGCTCCAGCACTTTGCGCACGTAGGCCCGCGTTTCCGCATAGGGCGGCACGCCGCCGTGACGATCCACCGCGCCCTCGCCGGCGTTGTAGGCGGCGATCGCGAGCTCCACCTGCCCCCGGTAGTAGGACAGCAGCCAGCGCAGATAGGCGAGCCCGCCCTTGACGTTCTCCGCCGGATCGTAGGCGTCGCGGACCTTGAAGCGTTGCGCGGTGGCGGGAATGAGTTGCATCAGCCCTTGCGCGTTCCTCGGCGAACGCGCGCGGGCGTCGAAATTGGACTCGACTGCGATGACGGCCAGCGCGAGCGCGGGATCGATGTCGAAACGCGGCGCGAGTCGTTCCACCAGCTCGACGATCTCGAGCCGGTGGGCGGGCAGCCCTTCGCGCAACGCGGCGAGCTTCGGCGGCGCGGGCGGCGTCATGCACTCGGGCAGGCGCGGCTCCGCATGACGGACGAAACGCAGCGCGCGCTCGGCGTATTCGTGACCTTGCGCGACCGCGAGCTGGAAGAGGCCGTGCGCCAGGCCGTCCGTCGCGCGGCACGCCGCGGCCGTGGGTGTACATCCAGCCGAGAGCGTATTGCGCTTCGGCGTCGCCCGCGCGTGCGGCCTCGCAGTAAAGCGTTGCCGCTTTCAGTTGATCCTTGGGTACGCCTTCGCCGTGTTCGTAGGCGACGGCCTGTTGGACGAGGTCGCTGTGCGTGCCGGCATGCGCGGCGCCGCACAGCGCGAAGACGAGACTCAGCGCGCAAACCGCTTCATGGCGCAGCCATGCGCGTACCCGCTCCATCGGCCGAACCCCTCCTCGAGAAGTGCTCGACGTACCACGCGAGCGCCTCCTCCAGCCCCGCGCGCACGTCGTGCGTCGGCGCATAACCGAGCAAACGGCATGCCTTGGAGATATCGGCCTGCGAGTGGCGCACGTCGCCCGGACGGAAATCCGCGTACGCGGCTTGTGCCTGGGCGACGGCGGGAAAGCGCTGCGAGAGCAGTTCGCGCAGCATGGCGAACAAATGGTTCAGGGTCGTGCGGCCGCCGACGGCGACGTTGTAGACCTGGTTGACCGCCGCTTCGTCCTCGGTGAGCGCGGCCAGCAGATTGGCCTGCACCGCGTTGGCGATGTAGCAGAAGTCGCGCGAGGTTTCGCCGTCGCCGTAGATGACGACCTGTCCGCCCTCCAGCAGCGCCTTGATCCAGCGTGGAATGACGGCGGCGTAGGCGCCGTTGGGGTCCTGCCGCGCGCCGAAGACGTTGAAGTAACGCAGGCCGATGTTCTGCATGCCGTAGGCGCGCGCGAACACGTCGGCATAGAGCTCGTTGACGTACTTCGTCACCGCATAGGGCGACAGCGGACGGCCGATGCGGTCTTCGATCTTGGGCAGGTGCGGCGAATCGCCGTAGGTGGAGCTGGAGGCCGCGTAGACGAAGCGTTTAACGCCCGCGTCGCGTGCCGCGACCAGCATGTTGAGGAAGCCGGTGACGTTCGCGGTGTTGGTGGTAATGGGATCGGCGAGCGAACGCGGCACCGAACCCAGGGCCGCCTGATGCAGCACGATGTCCACGCCCTTGCAGGCTTCACGGCAAACCGCGAGATCGGCGATGTCGCCCTCGATGAAGCGGTGACGCGCCCATGCCTCCTCGCCCACCGCCGCGCGCACTTCCTCGAGATTGCGGCGATGGCCCGTGGCGAAGTTGTCGAGGCTCGTCACCTCCTGCCCCAGGCGCAGCAGCACCTCCAGCAGATGCGAACCGATGAAGCCGGCCGAGCCCGTGACCAGCCAGCGCCGCGGCTGCCGCGCGATGCGTTCCTGCACTTGTCGCACGGCCGTCATAGGCGCCACACCACGTAGCCCTTGGCCCGCAGCGCCTGCGCGTCGGCCACGGCTTTCACGTCCATGAAAATGCCGTTGGGGATGAGCTTGTCGGAAAGATCGCTGCGGTAGCGCTCGACCAGTTCCTTGTGTGCCACCGCGGCGACGATCGCGCCCGCGCGCGGCAGCTTGTCCCAGGGCAGCAGCGTCACGCCGTATTCCTCCATCGCCTCGTGCGGATCGGCGAGCGGATCGTGCACGTGCACGCGCGCGCCGTAGGACTGCAGCTCGCGGATGATGTCGATCACGCGCGAATTGCGCAGATCCGGACAGTTCTCCTTGAAAGTGAGGCCGAGCACCGTGACGTCGGCGTTGTAGATCGTGTGGCCGGCGCGCGTCATCTGCTTCACCGTCTGCTCGGCGATGTACTTGCCCATGCCGTCGTTGATGCGCCGGCCGGCGAGGATCACCTGCGGGTGGTAGCCCAGCATCTCGGCCTTGTGGGTGAGGTAGTAGGGATCGACGCCGATGCAGTGTCCGCCCACCAGGCCGGGCCGGAACGGCAGGAAGTTCCACTTGGTGCCCGCCGCCTCCAGCACTTCCAGCGTGTCGATGCCGATGCGGTGGAAGATCAGCGCGAGCTCGTTCACCAGCGCGATGTTGAGGTCGCGCTGCGTGTTCTCGATGACCTTGGCGGCTTCGGCCACCTTGATGCTGGAGGCGCGATGCACGCCGGCGGTAATGATGCTGCCGTACATCTGCGCCACCCGTTCCAGCGTCTCGGGCGTGTCGCCGGCCACCACCTTGACGATGCGCGTCAGCGTGTGTTCGCGGTCGCCGGGGTTGATGCGCTCGGGCGAATAGCCGACGTAGAAGTCCTGCTTCCACTTCATGCCGGATTCGCGTTCCAGCACGGGAATGCAGACCTCTTCGGTCGCGCCGGGATAAACGGTGGATTCGTACACCACGGTCGCGCCGCGCCGCATGTGGCGGCCGACGTATTCGCTCGCGCTCACCAGCGGACGGAAGTCGGGCTGATGCGCATCGTCCACCGGCGTCGGCACCGCCACGACGATGAACGACGCTTCGCCGATGGCCTTGGGATCGGTCGTGACCTCCAGCTTGGTCGCGGCTTTCAGTTCCTCGGTGCCGACCTCGCCGGTCGGGTCGACGAAGCGGCGGTAGGCCGCCACTTTCGTTTCGGACAAATCGAAGCCGACGGTCCGGTATTTCTTGCCGAACTCGACTGCCAGGGGCAGGCCCACGTAGCCGAGCCCCACGACTGCAACTGTCGTCATGTCTCCCTCTAGGTTGTCGTTCTCACGGACGCGTTGCAGTGCCGCCTACAAGGTTTTCAAAAGCGATTCCGCTTCAGACTTCACTTGCGCGTTCTCGTGATTCACCAGGTTCTGCAATTCGGCCTTCGCCGCCTGGCCCTTGCCCGCCTTGATGAGCGCCTTGGCGTAGTTCATGCGGATGGCGGCGGCGTCGGGCGCAAGCTTCACGGCCTGCTCCAACAGCGGCAGGCCGCGTGCCACATCGCCCCGGTCGACCAGCAGGGTGCCTAGTGTATCCATAATGGCCGGGTTCGTCGGCGCGATGTCGTAAGCCTTTTGCGCATACTCGACCGCTTTGGGGTCGTTCTGCTGGGCGGCGGCCCAGGCCATGTTGTTGAGCGCAATGGCGTTGTGCGGTTCGGCGCTGAGGATGACCTTGTAATGGGCGATGGCCGCGGCATAGTCGCGGCTGCGCAGTTCGCGCTCGGCCAGGTAGTTGCGCGCGACCAGGTCGTTCGGATGCGACTTGATCCACTGGTCGGCGAGCGTCCGCCCGGCGGCCGTCTGGCCGGACTGGTCGAGCACCCGATGCAGCTTGATGAAGACGGCAGTGCTCGACGGCGTGCGTTTCAGCGCCTCGCGGTATCCGCGTTCGGCGTCGGCCCATTTCTGCTGGGTATTGTGGACGTCGCCTTCGAGCGCCCAGCCGAGCCCGTTGTCGGGCTGCGATTTCTGCAGCTTGCGCGCTTCCGCCAACGCCTCCTCGGCGCGGTTGGTCGCCAGCAGAATGCCGACGATCTGGTTATGGGCCTGCTCCAGGTCGGGACGCAGCGCCACCGCCTTGCGCAGCGCCTGCAATGCCGCATCGGCGTTCTTCTCCACGCCGTAGGCCTGCGCAAGACGCAGATAGCCCGCGGGCGAGCCGGGCGCCGCGTTCACCAGTTTCTGGAAGGTGCTGATGGCCTGCTGCGTCTCGCCGCCCGCCAGCAGCGCCTGGCCCGCGGCATCCAGCACCGCCGTGCTGTTCGGCACTTTGGCGAGCGCATTGTGCGCCGCGGCAATCGCGCCCTGGCGGTCTTCGGTGCGGCGGTAATAGTTGATGAGCGCGACGTGCGCGGTCGCCGAAGCCGGGTTGTGTTCCACCGCACGCTCGATGACCCGCAGCACTTCCGCGCGGTCCGCGCCGGTAGCGCTCAGGATGCTGGCGTAGCCCAGCAGGAGTTTTTCGTCGCCGGGTTTTTTCGCCAGCGGCGCCTCGAAACGCTTGCGCGCCTCGGCAGGCTTGCGGTCGCGGATGTCGAGCCGGGCGAGATTGAGCAGCGCCGGGTAGTAGTAAGGATCGAAGCCGAGCGCCTTTTCGAAACTCGCCCGCCCCGCCTCGGGCTTCTTCTGGGCGACGTACAGCACGCCCTTGAGGTTGTGGGTGAGCGGGTTCTGCGGCTGTTTCTGCTCCAGCGTCTGCAGCGCTTCGGCCGCCTTGTCGTAGTTCTGCGCGCGGATGTAGTTCAACACCAGCAGCAGATCGGCGCGATAGTCGCTCTGGTCGGCCGCGGAAGCCTCTTCCAGCGCCTCGATGGCTTCCTCCTCCTCGCCGCGCGCGAAATGCACCTGCCCGAGCCGCGCGCGCACGGCGGGGTCGTTCTTGTCCAGGCGCGCGGCGCGTTCGAAGTACTCGCCGGCGCGCTTGATGTCGTTGTTCGCCAGATAGGCCTCGCCGGCCAGCGCGAGCACCTTGGGATTGTCTTTGGCCTGGTAGAGCAGCGGCTCCAGGGTGTCGAGCGCGCGGTCGGCCTGTCCCATGCGCAGTTGCGCGTTCACCAGCATCTGGCGCGCGCCTTGATGGCGCGGCAGCCGGTCCACCACCTTGCGCAGCGCCTCTTCGGCGCGCACATAGGCGCCGAGCTGCAGATGCGCCGAACCGGCGACGAGCAGGCTGGGCACGTGCTCGGGCGCGACGCGCAGCACCTGTTCGGCATGTTCGATCGCGTCCCGGTAGCGCCCCTCGCGCAGCGCGAGCAGGCCCTTCAGATATTCGAGCTGCGGATCGTGGCCGCCTTCCTTCTGCGCCGCTTCGATGAGCTCGGCGGCGCGCGGGTAACGCTTGTCGCTGATGAGCACGGCGATCTGCGCGCGCCGCGCTTCCTGGTTGTCCGGCTCCAGCGCCACGACCCGGGCGTAAAGCTGCTCCGCTTCGGCATGCCTGTCCTGAGCGGCGAGCAGCTCGGCCTTGAGCATCAGCACATCGACGTTGTCCGGCTCGCGCTCCAGCGTGGCCTGGATGCGCTGCTCCGCGGCTTCCACATCGCCGCGCGCCATCAACACGCGCGCCTGGCCGGCGACGGCCGCGCCGTAGCCCGGCTGCGCCTGCAAGGCCTCGGCGTACGCGCGGTCGGCTTCGTCCAGATTGGCCTGCTGCAACCAAGCGTCGCCGATCGCCGTCTTGAACCTTGCTTGCGCGGCCGGATCGCGCAATTGCCGCGTACCGTATTCGTTCACCAGGTCGCGCCCTTTGCCGAGGCGCACCATGGCGCGCGCGAGCGGCGGCAGGACCTGCTCTTCGGAAAACCCGAGCTCGTGCGCCCGCCGCAACTCCTTCTCGGCCGTGACCCAGTCGCGCTGGCCGAGCAGCGTGATGCCGAGCAGATAGCGCGCTTCGGCATAGTCCGGCTCCTGCTGCAGGGCGTTGCGCAACTGGATGACCGCCGCCTTGGGTTCGTTCTTGGCGAGGTAGGACTTGGCCGAATTCACCAGGGTCTCGGGGTTCTCCGCACAGCCGGCCAGCAGCGCCGCAGCGAGCAATATCGCAACCGTGTACCGCGCAGGACGATGGTTTTTCATCGGGGGCTCCTTCCGGTGGGCCTTACTTGAGTCCAAAGCGATGCATGAGGTCGTAGAGAGTCGGCCGGCTGATGCCGAGCAGTTCGGCCGCGCGGCTGAGGTTGCCGTTCACCCGGCCGAGCACGCGCACCACGGCCTGCTTCTCGGCCATGTCGCGCACCTGGCGCAGGTTGAGCGCCTCGGGATCGTCCTCGCTCGGACGCAGGCCGATGTCGGCGGCATGGATGGCGGGGCCGTCGGCCATGATCACCGCGCGCTTGATGGCGTTCTCCAGTTCGCGCACGTTGCCCGGCCACGGATGCGCTTCGATGGCTGCGATGGCGTCGGGCGCGAGCGTCATCGTGCCGCGCCGCTGTTCCTGGGCGAACTTGCGCACGAAGGCGTGCGCGATGAGGCTCGCGTCGCCGTGCCGGGCGCGCAGCGGCGGAATCTCGATCACCAGTTCCGCGAGGCGGTAATAGAGGTCTTCGCGGAAGCGTCCGGCGCTGATGAGATCCTTAAGGTTCTGGTGCGTGGCGCAGACGATACGCACGTCCACGGGGATCTCGTCGCGGCCGCCCACGCGCTCGATCACCCGCTCCTGCAGGAAGCGCAACAGCTTCGCCTGCAGCGATTGCGGCAGATCGCCGATCTCGTCGAGGAACAGCGTGCCGCGATGGGCCATCTCGATCTTTCCCGGCGTCTGTTTCACCGCGCCGGTGAAGGCGCCCTTCTCGTAGCCGAACAGCTCGCTCTCCAGCAGGTTCTCCGGAATCGCCGCGCAGTTGATGGCGACGAAACGGTGCGAGCGGCGCGGCGACTGCGTGTGCACCGCGCGTGCGAGCAGTTCCTTGCCGGTGCCCGACTCGCCGAGCAGCATGACCGTGGCGCTGCTCGGCGCCACCTTGTCGATCAGGGCGCAGACGCGCTGCATCTGCGGATCGCGGGTGATGATGCCCGAGACGCTGCTTTCCTGATGCGCGGCCTGCAGCCTGCGGTTCTCCTCCTGCAGCTCGTACACCCGGTACGCCCGCTCGATGGTGAGCGCGAGGATCTCCGACTCGAAAGGTTTGGAGTTGAAGTCGTAGGCGCCGAGCGCGATCGCGCGCAGCGCGTTCTGACGGTCGTTCTGGCCGGTGAGCACGATGACCTTGGAATCGGGCGAAAGCGTCAGCACGGTCTGCAGCAGCCTGAAGCCCTCGGAGGGGTCGTCCGGCCGCGGCGGCAGCCCGAGATCCATGGTGATGACGGCCGGTTCGAAACGCCGGATCTGCGCGACCGCGCTGTCGTAGTCGTCGGCCACCACCGTTTCGTATTGGTCGAAGGCCCAGCGCATCTGCTTCTGCAGGGCCGGATCGTCTTCGACGATCAGCAGGGGTTTGGGTTTCTCGTTCATGCGGCTCGACTCATGGGAACGGAGATCGCCGCCGCGTGGCGCGGCAGCAGGACCTTGATGCAAGTGCCCCGGTTGAGCGCACTGTCGACCTCGATGCGCCCGCCGATGGACTGGATGTATTGCGCGCTTTCGTAGGCCCCGATGCCCATGCCGTTCGGCTTGGTGCTCTGGAAAGGCCGGAAGAGCCGGTCGCGTACGAATTCGGGGCTCATGCCCACCCCGTTGTCCTGCACTTCCACCACCGCCGCGTCGTCGCCGCCGTACACGCGCACGCGCACGTGCCCGTCCGGTTCGGTGGCATCGAGCGCGTTCTGGACGAGATGGCCGATGACGTGTTCGAGGCGGTCCTCGTGCGCCAGCACCGAGAGCGCGTTCTCGATATTCACGCTCAGGCGCCGCTCGTCGGCGCCCTTGGCGCGCTGCACGCGCGTCACCACGCCGCCGAGATCGACGCTGCGCCGGTTCTCCACCGGCGTCGCGCCTGCGCGCAATTGCGCGAGCAGCGCGTTCATGCGGCTTTCCACGTGCTTGACGGTCTCGATCATGTCGTCCTGGAAAGCCGGGTTGTCGCGGTGACGGTCGGCGTTCCTGACCAGCAGGTTGAGCTGCGCCACCAGGTTCTTGAGGTCGTGCACGACAAAGGCCGACATGCGGTTGAAGGCGTCGAACTTGCGCGCCTCCAGCAGCGCCTCGGTCGCCTGCGCCTGGCCGAGATAGCTCGCCGCCTGGTGCGCGGCGGTTTTGAGCAGATCGCGCACTTCCCAGTTGATGTCGAGCTTGGCGCGCGGCGTGGCGAGCACCACGAAACCGCTCAGCTCCTCGCCGACCAGCAGCGGCACGATCAGCCACGCCGACGACATGCTCGCGAGCCATTGCGGCAGCTTCAGGCCGGGATAGCTTTCCGGGTTGCCGCGGCAGGCCTCGACGTCGACGACCCAGCGCCGTTCGGCGAGGAAGCGCACCAGGCTGCCGTCCTCCGGCTCGGCCTCATGCACCGCGCTCATGTTCCAGCGCGCGCTCTGGCGGTAACGGCCTTGCTCGTCGCGCAGCCACAGCGCGCCGGCCGGGCTTTCCACCAGATCGGCCAGCGCGCGCACCACCCGCTCCTGCAGGCTGCCGCGGTCCTCCGCGCCGAGCACGCGCGTGAAGCGCAGCCACTCCTCGCGGTAGTCGTAGCGATAGGAAAAGAAGTTCTTGTTGACGTAAACCTTCAGCCGCGAGCGCAGCGTGCCGGAGCAGAACAGCGTCGCGAGCACGAGCAGCGCGCCGAACAGCAGCGCGATCTGCAGGGTGCTGCCCCACGTGCCGCCGAAGTAGCGCACGTAATAGCCCACGCCCGCGGCCGCGAGCAGATAGAGGCCCGAACCGAGCAGCGCGGTGGAATGGAACACCACGCGCCGCGACATGTGGATGTCGATCGTCCAGTCCTTGTTGCGGACCGCGGCGAGCGCGAGAAACGGCACCACCAGCGCCTGCGCGGCGGCGTGCGCGCTCCATACCGCCACGTCGAGCTGGCTGAAGAGCACCGCGTCCACGTACATGAACAGGTTGTAGACGAAGGCACCGCCGAGGCCCAGGCAAAGCGGCTTGAGCGCCCAGCGCGAGGCTTCCGGCGCGTTGCGCAACAGCTGTTCGATCAGCACCAGGCCGTAGATCGAAATGCCGAGCAGCGCGACGTATCCCAGCCGCTGCGCCGAGGAACCGAGCGTGGGCAATCCGGGCGGCTGCGAAGGCAGCACGGCCGCGACGGCGACCAGTGCGACCAGGAGCGCCGTGCCCGACATGGCCGCGCGCCGCACGGCGCGCTTGCCCGTGCGGCCGCCGTAGAGCAACAGCATGAGGAAGGCGCACAGCGCGGCCATGCGCGCCAGATCGAGCCCGTGGCAGAGCAGCCACATGCCGTGCGCGGCTGTGCGCGCATAGGCGAGCCCCGCGCCGGCCCATACGGCGCTCAGGCCCATCGCGGCGAGCAGCACGGTGGCGCGCGCGCCGCCGCGCCAGCCGAGCGCGAGTTGCACGGCGAAGGCGGCGAAGGCAAGGAGCGCGAAGCCGTAACTCCAGCTCGCGGGCGCGGCGTAGTTGAACTCGCTCACCACTTTGGCGCTCCCCTCGAAATGGCGCCGCACGAACCGTCGCCCGCGCGCCCCGCGCCGGAATCCCGTTTCGCCGCTTGGAAGCGCTCGTCTGTCATGGCTCGGCACGCGCAGTCGCCCTACGGCTAACGTGCGCCCTCACCGAAGATCACCACCCGCACGGTCTCGAACAGGATGAAGAGATCGAGGAACAGCGAGTGGTTTTTCACGTAATACAAATCGAACTGCAGCTTGCGCGTGGCGTCCTCCACCGAGGCGCCGTAGGGATAGCGCACCTGCGCCCAGCCTGTGAGTCCGGGTTTGACGCTGTGGCGGGCGGCGTAGTACGGCAGTTGCGCCTCCAGCGCGGCGACGAACACCGGCCGTTCGGGACGCGGCCCGACGAAGCTCATCTCGCCCTTGAGCACGTTCCACAACTGCGGCAGCTCGTCGATGCGCGTGCGGCGGATGAAACGCCCGAAAGGCGTGATGCGAGGATCGTTCTCCTGTGCCCACACCGCGCGGCCGTCGCTCTCGGCGTCCACGCGCATGCTGCGGAATTTCAGCAGCGTGAAGGTCTTGCCGGCGTATCCCACCCGTTCCTGCCTGTAGATCACCGGCCGGCCGCTTTCCAGCAGGATGACGAGCGCCGTCAGCAGCATGATCGGCAGGGTGAGGACGAGCAGCGCGCTGGCGACCACGATGTCGAACAGCCGCTTGACGAAGTTCCGCAGCGCGTTCTGGCGGAAGCCCTCGCCGTAGATCAGCCAGCTCAATTTGAGCGAGTCGAGCGGCACCTCGCCGCCGACCCGTTCGTGGAAGGCCGACAGGGTGGTGACGCGCACCCCGCGCATGCGGCAGTTCAGCAGTTCGGGCAAGGGCACCACGCCGCCGCGCTGTTCGCGAACCGCCACGATCACTTCGTCGACGTTCAGGTCGCGCACCGCCTGCTCGACCGAGATGCCGCCCTTGATGATGTCGGCCTCGGGAATGGCCTGCTGCTCCGGCGACTTGAGCGGATAGAAGCCGACCACCGACAGGCCGGGGCAGCCGTGCAGCGTCTGCGCGACCGAGCGCGCATCGGCGCCGGTGCCCAGCACCAGGATGCGGTGCGTGAACAGCCCTTCGCCCGACGAAGCCGCGTCGATCACGCGGCGCAGTCCGAGCGAGCTGACGAGCACGATGAACACCGTGTAGCCGAGCGCGTCCTGATAGACGCTGCCGTTCGGCATGGCGAAGAACAGCAGATAGGCGATCGGGAAACCGATCAGCAGCGCGACCAGCAGCCGCGAGGCGAAATGCGACAGGGACGGCACGCTCTGGCGCCGGTACAGGCCCAGCGCGCCGTTGATACATACCATCAGACCGGCGAAGGTGAAGGCCGCCGACAAGGGACTGGCGTCACTCTCGGTGCCCTGGGACTGCAAGGCCACCGCGAGCAACATGGCCACGAAGAAGACGCCACCTTCCAATGCCAGTTGCAACAGCGTCGCAATCGGCACGTAGTGACGAAACAGGCTGATCATTCTTTGTGTTCCTCACCTTTGCGTCTCCCCTTTTTGTCGTTGTTCTCGTATGCAGACCGACCCTTCCACGCTCGATGAGCTCGTTCATCGGCGCGCCGAAAACACATACGGATTGCGAGCGTGATGGCGGGCGACTTCGCATGCGCTGCGCTGCCCGCGCCGTGATGTCGCGTCCACCCCGTTGCCGCTCAGCGCAATGCCCCTCCGTCGAGTGCGAACGATGGTGCCATACCCCTCTATGAGGGTTTGTTAAACATTGAGTCACCCCGCGGAGACAGCGGCCGTAAAGCGTTTCACTTCGGCGCGAGGGTGGGACGCCGATCGGCGCGCGATGCGAGCTTGTGAAGGCCGTGGCGCAGGAGCAGCACGGCCGGCATGCGCTGCCACATGGCGCGCAAGCGCAACAATTGCCATGCGCCGCGCTGCGCGAGCGTGCGGCCACGGTCGGGATGGATCGGAAAGAGCGCGGCGGCGAACAACGCGGAAGTGAATCTTCGTACAGGTGTCGCCGGACGCCAGACATCGAGCGCGCGTTCGAATGCGGGATCGAGCGGCGTCCCGAACCAGGCCTGGGCGAGGCGCACCGCGTACCACAACGGGCGGCCGAGCCCGTGCAAGGCCGCGTGCTCGAGCAGTTCCGTCCAGAGCCGTGCATGGCCGCCGTGCGTGCGCAGCAGCCCGTCCATGTCCACGAGATCGCGCAGCCGCTCGGCCGTGTCCACGTCCTGCACCAGATTCACGGCCGCATGCAGCACCTGGTCCGCGGCGCTCAGCACACGGAAAGGCTCGAGCTTCGACGGCACGCTGTCGGCGAGAAGCCGCGCCGCGTCGGGCTTCATGCGGGCCGTCGGCGGCAGGATGGTGTGATGCAGGTCGACCTCGAGATGACGCCCCGGCCCGACGAGCGGCGGGATCTCGTGGCTCCATTCGCGGTAGTAGCGCTCGTCGTACGGATCCTTGCTCTCGGACCGCCAGCCCGCGCGGCGCAGGGCCGCCTCCACGCGCGCAAGCTCCCCGGCCGGCACCATGAGATCGAGATCGCTGAGCGGACGGCCCTCGGCAAAGCCGTATTCCTGCGCCGCGTAGGCCGCGCCTTTCAGCAGCACCAGCGGCACCCCGAGCGGCGCGAGCGTCTGCGCGAGATGATGCTGTTCCAGCCGCACGAGTTGCAGTTGATAGCGCGCGACAGCGGCGCCCGATTCCAGATGCGCAGCGGCCCGTTCGGGCACGTGCTCCAGCACGCCGGCCGCCGCGCAGCGGGCGTGCAGCACCCCGTGCAGCCGCGCGCGCCGGGCGACCCGGACGAGCAGATCCCATTCGGAAGGACCGAGATGCGCCAGCGCGGCCGGCACGCAGAGCGCGCGCAGCAGCAGAGCGCAATGCGCCGGCGGTTGCGGGATGCCGTGCTGCGAGCGCCGCTTCATTGCCCCACCGCGAGCGGCTGCACCGCGCGCGCCAGCAGTTCGTCCACGGCAGCGACTGCTTCTTCGAGCTCGCCATAGCAGACGCGGTAACAGCGGCAGCTTTGCACCAGCCGCGCCACGGCCTCGAACGCGCGCTCGCCCAGCAGCTCGTAGTTGAACGCGTTGCCCGACACTTTGACGAAGGCGAGGCCTGCGTCCACCGGCTCCACCGACAGGCGCGCGCCTTTGCGGAACTGGGGAAAGACGATCAGCGCCGGCACCGCGGGTTCGGCGCGCGCGGCAACGCTTTGCGGCGTCGGCGCCACGTGCGCGACGTCGCCCTTGCGGGTGCCGTGGAAAGTGGGACCGATGACCGCTTCGGGCGCGAAACGCGCGAAAACCGCGATGGACTCGTTCTTGAGCGAGACGGGCCGCACGAGCGGCAGCAGGCGGTGATCGCGCAGCCGCACCACGCCGAACTCGTCCGACAGGAGCCTGAAACCGCGCGCGGTCAGCGCGGCGGTGAGCGTGCTCTTGCCCGTACCCGGCACGGCGGGAATCAGCACGCCCAGTCCGTCGCGCGCCACGGTGCCTGCGTGCAGCAACAGATAGCGGTGGCAGCGCGAAGCCACGCACCAGTTGATCCCCCATTCGAACATGGGCAGGTGGTGCGCGGCCGGCAGGGCGTCGAACGGCGCGTCACCGTCGAGCACGAATTGCACGTAAGGACGCAGGCGGTCGCGCCAGCGGCGTTTCCGCTCCAGCCGCACCGTCACGTCGTGGAAAACGTTCGCGCATTCGAGCGGAAAGGCGCCGTAGAGCCGCTGCAGCGCCTCGGCGAAACCGGGAACGTCGCCGCGCACCCGCACCCGGATCAGTCCGCAGTCGAGCGACAGACCCTCGTTGCGCAGGCGCCGGCGCAGTTCCGCGACCGGCAGCTCGGCGATCATGCAGCGACGGCGTCGTCGCGCATCACCAGACCCATCGCCGCCAGCTCCGCTAGATGTGCGTTGAGGATGCGTGTCCACTCATTCCGGTCTTCGCTGGTCATGCCGTCGCCGCCCTCGACGCATTCCCCGATCAGCGCATCGACCGTCATCGGGCCGCTGCGCAGGGCGTCGAAAACGCACCAGGCCGCTTCGTTGAGGAAATGGGTCTGCCACGACAAGGGATTGAAGACGATGACGGCATCGTCCAGACGGACGATACGAACCCGGTCCGGCAGCACGATCCGCCACCGGACCGGGACCGTCCCTACCTCCTCCATCAGCCGGATTTGAACATCTGCGCCGCCGCCAGGTTGGTCAACAATCCGGCGGAATTGGCGCACGCGAGCGACGCGATCGCACCCGTCGCGGCGGGCTCCCATGCGAAGCCCGTGATTTGCGCGGGCGCATTGGGATCCGCTTTATCGATCCGGACCAGCGCGAAGGCGGTGCCTACCGACTCTTCGCTCAGGCCCTGCTGGCCGACCTGCAGATCGGTTGCCGTCGGCAATCCGCCGTTGTTCACGCGGTAGTAGCTCCTGCCGTCGAACGAGCGGATGTAGGTGCCTTCCAGCACGACCGGCTGCTCCTGACCTTCGGTCTGCCGCGTCAGTTGCAGCAGCTCGATCGGCATGCGCACCCATTGGTCCGCACCGTCGGTGATCGCGCCGCCGGTCTCGATGATGTCCACATTGCTCTTCTGCAGGCAGACGCCCGCGCTGTTGATCGCCTGTGCCCAGCCGGCAGTCGGCCCCAAAGTGAAGATCATGGGCGCGGCGAGCGCGCCCTTCATCAACTTGCGTCGATTGGTTTTCATCAAATGGCGCCGTAAAAGGTTGTGCGAACCCTCCGGCCTGCATGGGTGCAAAGCGGATGCCTCCGCCCACGAGCCCGCGCAAACCCTTGATGTACTGGTCGCAGCGCGCACTTTGCATCAATTGCGCGCCGGCCAATGTAAAAAAATGCGACGTCCGCACGAGGCCGCCCCGCACGCATAACACTTGCACTCTAGGGGCGGCGCGCCCGCACCACGAACGCATGACTGAGCAGCGCGCCGAGCGGTTTGACGATGTGTAACAAACGCGCCGCCCAGCGCGTCTCCAATAGCCACTGATAGTGCGCGAAACGCTCGGGCAGGATGGGCAGCCAGTACAAGGTCGGCTGCCAGCCCGCCTCGCGCACGGCGCGCAGGACTTGCGCGGGCCGCTCGTAACGCAAATGCGCACGCTTGCCGCGCAGGCGCCGCATGAACACTTCGACGAGATGCGGGAGGCACCAGAAATTCAGGCCGTCGATCCAGATTTCGCCGCCCGGGCGCGTTACGGCCGCGAGCGCGCGTATGGCGCCTTCGCTTTGCGAGAGCGCCTGCGTGACCCCGAAGCACAGCACGCCGTCCACGCATCGCTCGCGCAGCGGCAGACGCGTCACGTCGCCCGCGACATAGCGCACGCCGATGTCGTCGCGCAGCCGTGCCTTGCGCAAGGCTTCGAAGGAGTAATCCAGGCCGATCACCTCGGCGCCGAGCGTGCGCAGATAGCGGGAATAGGTGCCGGCACCGCAGCCCGCGTCCAGCCACAGCCCCCTGGCGCGCGCGGTATCGAAATGGCGCTGGAAGTGACGCAGGCGCGTTTCCAATCCGGTGCGCGACCAGCCGGCAATGCCGGCGTCGTCGTCGTAGCGGCGCGCGAACTCGCGAAAGCGCGCGCTCCAGGCGCGCTCGAATTCCGTCTTGCTGGGCGATTCGCCGGCCGGATTCAAGGCGCAACGCTCCGTTGAGCTGGGGACCGCATGATAACCGTGGAAGAAATCTACAACGCCGCGCGCCGGGAGCTCCAAGCGCTGTGGAACAAAGTTAACGATTCAGGGGGAGCGCTCGCGGCCGCCGGACGCGATGCGTTCGCGGCGCCGCCGGCCGTCGACAGCCGCAAACCGGTTCCGCAAGGCATTCTGTTCGACGGCGCATCCGGGGCCACGCGCGACCATTGGAACGCCGCGCTCAAACTCGCCTGGCGCCGCAAGGGCGGCGACTGGCGGGACGCAAAAGGAGTGCCGCACGGCCGTTACGCCTATGCCGTGTTCAGCGTGCCGGGCAACGCCGGTACGCAGGAGATCCGCGTACCCGGTCTCGCGCCGCTCGTCGAACGCTGGCTCGCTCACGGCAACACCGGTCTGATGCTGCGTCCGCCCGGCGGCAGCGGCACCGCCGTGTTCGCCAGCCGCGAGCACGACGATCCGGCGCAACGCCCGCGGCTCGTCGTCGAAACCTCAAGCGGCCGCATCGAATGCCCCTGCACCGCGGATGTCGATCTGCCGCGCAGCACTTACAAAGCCACCGGCACCCACAAGTCGCTGTGGGTGACGAGCGACCGTTACGCGGCCCTGCAATTCGATCTTGCCGACGTGAAAGGCCCGGTGCGCGAGGCGACGCTCGTCCTCACCACCACCAAGCAATACGGCCTGACCAATCTCGACGTGATGGAGCTCATGCCGCCGCCCGTGCTGACCGCGCCTCACGGCGAAGTGGAATGGGGACTTGCGGCCGAAGTCGGCGAGCAGCGGCTCGACGGCCATCCCGACGTGCTCTTCTGGGGCGATTTCTCGCCGGCGAAGCGCAAGGCCTATACCCATTACTGGGTGCGCAACGCCACCTATCAGCGCGAGCCGGCGCTCGGCGGCGCGATTTCGGTACGCGGCGAGTTCGATCCCAGCGACAACGGCTCGATGTCCACGCGCATGCGGCTCACCAAATATCCGGGCGAAGGCCGCGCGCCCACCGAGCTCTACTTCCGCGCCTACCTGTATCTGGAAAAGGATTTCCTCTCCGAGACCGACGGCATCAAGATCCTCGGCTCGCTCGCCGCCACCTGGGAGAACCTCAACTACCAGAAGGAAGAGGACTGGGGCGGCGGCAAGAAGTGGAAGGAAGGCGTGGGCTCCGATCCCTGCACGGGCTACGGCTGGTCAATGCGCTTCGTCACCAACCAGAAGCCGGCCGACGACAATCCCTACAAGGAGCTCGCCTCGCTGGGCGTGCTCGCCTACTGGATCGGCCAGAAAGCCTACGACGGCGATTACGTCCGCATGGGCAACCTGTGCCTGCAGACCGAACGCTGGTACTGCATCGAACAGCGGGTGAAGCTGAACAGCATCTCCGACGTCGATCCGCGTACGCGCGAAGGCACGCCGAATCCCGACGGCGTCTTCGAAGTATGGGTGGACGGCGTGAAGGTCTACAGCAAGACCAACATCCGCTGGCGCAAGACGCCGGACTCGGTGATCCAGGACGCGCCCTGGCTCAACGCCTATCACGGGGGGCGTCGCAAGCCGAAGACCACGCACCACTATCGCGTCGCCAACGTCGTCGTCGCGAAACGCTACATCGGGCCGATGAAGGCCGGCGGTTCCGACATCCGTCCGGTCGCCGCGCTCGCCGCCAATTCCTCTTGGCTGCCCGAGCCCGGCCACATGGTGAAGCTGCCCGCGCAGAACAGCTTCTACAGCGTCGATCCCTGCCCGCGCTCCGATTGCAGCTACAACCGCGGCGGTGGCTTCAACTCCAGCGGCAACCGCTATGTCGTCGATGCCTTCTCCGGCGGCGTCTTCAATCCCTGGTACTCGAATTACGGCGCGCTCGTCCTGCACGGCGGCGGCCACGGCGATTCGGGCGAAAACTCGGTCTACGTGTTCGACCTCGACACCATGAAGTTTGCACGACTCACCGATCCCTACGAGCCGGTGGACAAGAGCGCCAAGAGAAACATCGACCGCAAATACGGCGAACATCCGGACGGTTCGCCCGCCAGCGCGCACACCTACGACCTGCTCGCCATCATTCCGCCCGAGATGGGCGGCGGTCGGCAGGGGAGCCTATTGCGGCCGATCAGCCTCGCCGTGCTCGGCCCGGCGCTCAACATCCCCTGGTCGCACGCCTACGACTTCGCCGAAGGCAGGTGGTCGCGCTATTCCAAAAACGCCTGCCCCATGCGCGTGCACGCTTCAGGCGTACAGATGTGCGCGCTCGACACCCGGCGCAAGCGCGTGTGGCATTTCATCGGCGGCGCGAGCCAGGCCTGCTATCTCGATCTCGAAACCCGCGAACACGTCGCCGGCCCCACCAACCGCCCCGGCTTCGGCGCCACGGCCGATACCGCGATGATGGTTTACGTGCCCGAACGCGACCTGCTCGTCGCAAGCGGCACAGTCAAGGGCAAACAACGCATCGGCTGGTTTAACCCCGCCAAGATCGAAGAGGGCTGGCGCTATGCCGAGCTCAGTCAGGCCCTGCCCGCCGACTACACCACCGCCATCGGCTGGTCGCCCGACACGCAAAGGCTTTACTTCTACTCGCGCGCAAGCCGCACCGACATCTACGAAATCGAAATCCCGGCGAACCTGAGCGCGCAATGGAAAGTGACGTGGAGACCGATACTCGGCGAGGCCGCCGGCACGCTCGACTGGGGAGGGAGAAATTCAGGAGGGCTCTACAAACGCTGGGACTACGTGCCGGCCTTGAAGTGCTTCATCTTCATGCCGCGGGCGCGGGAGACGGGCGTCTATCTCTACCGCCCGCATGCGCCGACGACGAAAGGCTAGCGTCAAAGTTACTTGTAGAAAACAGCCAACCAAATGGTTATGTCGTCCGGGTCCGTCCAGGCGACTTTGTGTCTGATGTGCGCTGGGATGTTGACGTAATCGCCCGCCGACATCTCACATCTCGAACCGTCCTCGAACTCCAAGGTCGCCCTTCCTTTGACGACCATCACCCATTCGTTCTCATCCTGGTCGTACCAGCCCGTTTCAGGTGAGGTATGCCCTTTCGAGACAATACGCTCGATTCTCACCGTCGGAGAACGAACGATGTCTTCGAAAACTTCCACGCTCAGGTCTTCTGGAAGTGAATCGAATATGTTTTTTTGACTCATGCTTTGAAATTTAAGTGGCAGTTGAAGTACCCGGCCGTTGTATGAATCGCCCCGGCTTCTCCGGAGGCCATTTCGTTTGAGTCACGCCGCGATGGCGTGACCCGTGTTGCCAGCGTAGTACGCCGCCTCCGCTTCTGCCGGGGGTATGTTGCCGATCGACCCCAGCA
>Ga0207866_1000386_pt1 | contig 66895 bp, 57 predicted proteins | sample HigsolmetaAR203D_FD_184835 | JGI IMG/M metagenome (GOLD analysis project Ga0207866, IMG submission 184835) | Ionic liquid and high solid enriched microbial communities from the Joint BioEnergy Institute, USA - AR20-3-D (SPAdes) (version 2) ...
CCTATCGGCTTCGCGCAGGATCCGGACTATCTGCTCGTCGCTGTATCGCGTCTTCTTCATATGCCTCTCACTCTCTGAGAGGCCATTGTCTCAAGTTACCTTGGATCGAAAAAGCCGGGACAGGTCAGAAGAAGAGAGGATGAGAGAAGAACTCTTTCAGCAAATTGGCGATGAATGTGACAGAGAAGCGTAGTCGAAGCAAAAAAGATACGGGCGGACGTCACCGACGCCCCGTTGTTCCGCGCTTGGCTGTGTGAGTACTGACCAGGGGGCGACGAGACGAGGCTGGAAGGTGGCGATTAGAATCTGCAGCAATCGCTCCGCCCCGCTGCGCTCGGTGCCTCCATCCCACATTCGGTAGGGGAGAGGAAGGCGCTCTCACTCCGCCGCCTGCTGTTTGCCCTCTTTCCTTCTCCGCTCTAGCAGCTCTTTCAGGAACCTGCCGGTGTAGGAGCGAGGTTCGGCCATGACGTCGTCGATGGTGCCGGCGACGACCAGTTCGCCGCCGCCATCGCCGCCTTCCGGCCCCAAGTCCAGGATCCAGTCGGCCGTCTTGATCACCTCCAGGTTGTGCTCGATGACGATCACCGTGTTGCCCTGGTCGACCAGCTCGTGCAGGACCTCAAGCAGCTTGGCGACGTCGTGGAAGTGGAGGCCCGTGGTGGGCTCGTCCAGAATGTAGAGCGTGCGGCCGGTGGCCTTGCGGGAGAGCTCCTTGGCGAGCTTCACGCGCTGCGCCTCGCCGCCCGAAAGGGTAGTGGCCTGCTGGCCGATCTTGATGTAGCCGAGACCTACGCGCTGGAGCGTCAGGAGCTTGTCACGCACGGCCGGTACCGCAGAGAAGAACTCCACGCCCTCATCGACCGTCATCTCCAGCACGTCGGCGATGGACTTGCCCTTGAACAGCACCTCCAGCGTCTCGCGGTTGTAACGCTTGCCCTTGCAGACGTCACAGGTAACGTAGACGTCGGGCAGGAAGTGCATCTCGATCTTGATGACGCCGTCGCCCTGGCAGGCCTCGCAGCGGCCGCCCTTGACGTTGAAGGAGAAGCGGCCGGGCTGGTAGCCGCGCGCCTTGGCTTCGGGCAGGCCCGCAAACCAGTCGCGGATCGGGGTGAAGGCGCCCGTGTAGGTGGCCGGGTTGGAGCGCGGCGTGCGGCCGATCGGGCTCTGATCGATGTCTATCACCTTGTCGATGAATTCCAGACCCTCGATGCGGTCGTGCTCGGCCGGGTTGTCGCGCGAGCCCATGATGCGGCGGGAGGCCGCCTTGAACAGCGTTTCGATGAGGAAGGTGGACTTGCCGCCGCCGGACACACCGGTCACACAAGTGAAGGTGCCGAGCGGAATGTCGGCCGTGACGTTCTTCAGGTTGTTGCCGCGCGCGCCGACGACGCGGATGCGCCGCTTCTTCGGGATCTCGCGGCGCTGCCTCGGCATCGGGATCTCGAGTTCGCCGGTGAGGTACTTGCCGGTGATCGAGTTCGGGTTGGCCATGATCTCGGTCGGCGTGCCCTGGGCCATCACGCGGCCGCCGTGGATGCCGGCGCCGGGGCCGATGTCGACCACGTGGTCGGCGGTCAGGATCGCGTCCTCGTCGTGCTCCACGACGATGACCGTGTTGCCGAGGTCGCGAAGATGGCGGAGCGTGTTGAGCAGCCGCTCGTTGTCACGCTGGTGCAGGCCGATCGACGGCTCGTCGAGCACGTAGAGCACGCCGGTCAGGCCCGAGCCGATCTGCGAGGCCAGCCGGATGCGCTGGCTTTCGCCGCCGGAGAGCGTGCCGGAGGAGCGCGAAAGGGTCAGATAGTCGAGGCCGACGTCGACCAGGAAGGAAAGGCGTTCGCGGATCTCCTTCAGGATGCGACCGGCAATTTCCTTCTGCTTCTCGGAGAGCTTTTCCGGCAGCGCGTTGAACCAGTCGGAGGCGCGGCGGATCGACATGTCGGTGACTTCGCCGATGTGCAGGCCGTCGATCTTGACCGCAAGCGCCTCGGGCTTCAGCCGGTGGCCGTTGCAGGCGGGGCAGGGGTAGGCCGACATGAAGCGCTCGATTTCCTCGCGCGCCCAGGCCGAATCCGTGTCCTTCCAGCGGCGCTGGAGGTTGTTGATCACACCTTCGAAGGGTTTCGTCGCGCGGTAGCTGCGCACGCCGTCGTCATATTCAAAGGTGATCTGGCGGTCGCGGGTGCCGTAAAGGATGGCATTGCGCGCTTCCTCGGAAAGTTCCTTCCAGCGGTTGCTGACCTTGAAGCCGTAGGCCTTGCCGAGCGCCTCCAGCGTCTGCAGGTAATAGGGCGAGGTGGACTTCGCCCAGGGGGCAATGGCGCCTTCGCGCAACACCGCGTTCTCGTCCGGCACGACGAGGTCGGGGTTTATGGCGCTCTGGCTGCCGAGGCCGTCGCAGGCGGGGCAGGCGCCGGCCGGGTTGTTGAAGGAGAAGAGCCGCGGCTCGATCTCGGGAATGGTGAAGCCGGAGACCGGGCAGGCGAACTTTTCCGAGAAGATCAGGCGCTCGTGCGTCTCGTTTTTGGACTTGTTGGCGGCGCCGCCTTCCGCCGTGTGTTCGGGGGGCAGCGGGCGGTCGGCGAACTCGGCGACGGCGAGCCCGTCGGAAAGCCTCAGGCAGGTCTCGAGCGAGTCGGCCAGGCGCGTGGCAATGTCCGGGCGCACGACGATGCGGTCCACCACCACGTCGATGTCGTGGGCGAACTTCTTGTCAAGCGCCGGCACGTCGGCGATCTCGTAGAAGGTGCCGTCGACCTTCACGCGCTGGAAGCCCTTCTTCTGAAGCTCCGCGAATTCCTTGCGGTATTCGCCCTTCCGACCGCGCACGATGGGCGCCAGGATGTAGAGGCGCGTGCCTTCGGGAAGCGCGAGAATCCGGTCGACCATCTGGCTTACTGTCTGGCTCTCGATCGGCAGGCCTGTGACGGGCGAATAAGGCACGCCCACGCGCGCGAAGAGCAGGCGCAGGTAGTCGTAGATCTCGGTGACGGTGCCCACGGTCGAGCGCGGGTTCTTCGACGTCGTCTTCTGCTCGATGGCGATTGCCGGCGACAGGCCGTCGATTTGGTCGACATCCGGCTTCTGCATCATCTCCAGGAATTGGCGGGCGTAGGCGGAGAGGCTTTCCACGTAGCGCCGTTGGCCCTCGGCGTAGATCGTGTCGAAGGCGAGCGACGACTTGCCGGAGCCAGAGAGCCCCGTCATGACAATCAGCTTCTCGCGCGGCAGGTCAAGGTCGACGTTCTTCAGATTGTGCTCGCGGGCGCCGCGGACAGAAATGAACTTGTGCTCAGGCATTCTTCGGGCCGATCTAGCTTCACTGATGGTTTGTGCATTTTCCTGCAGGGAGCCGCGTCAGGGCGACGTCGGCCTCATGTAGGAAACGGATGCTGGATTGTCGACGCCAGGCGGCACCCGGCGCAGCCTGTTACAGTTGATTATCTTTTGATGTCTTTCGCGTTCAAGTGCAAGCAAAAAAAGAACAAAGATCGAACGAAGACAAATAGCATGTTTAGGGGTTGACGCAGGCCGCCGACAGGCACAGAATTATTCTTACCATTTCCCTCGTCTGACGCGGAGGGATGGTAGCGCAACGAGCACGGAGGGAGGCATGACACCACCCGACCAATCCTCCAGCTCCACCGAAGAGTGGAGCACAGCCGGCCGCTGAACGGTTCCTGGACAAGGAACGGTTTCCCGTCCGGAACTGGGGATCTGGAATGATGGTTTGCCGAGGTTGCGGCGTTTGCAGGCGTTGGCGACCTTGAGGCCGGATAACCAGGTGCCTTTGCGCCGGCTGCATCATCCCACATCGCTGAGCATATATTGAAGGGTGCGTTCACGCAGCCCTTAAAGATCCGGACGCAAATCCGGAAGATTCATCGAGAAATGTCGAAGAGGCCCCGGCTACCAATACATGGCGGCGGGGCCGCTTTCTATTGCAGGATGGTAGATGTCCGGGCAGACGGCCGATTGCCTTTCGCGCAAGCAGGAAGAATGAAATCGGGAAAATTCTGCGCGCAGGAGTTGCGGCCACGCCGTTTGTGCGTATAATGGAACAAAACTGGAACAAAATGAACTGTGGACGGGGTTGCAGTTTTCTCGGTTCGGCGCGCGCAAGTCTGGCGCCGATCAAATAGAATGCGCGCGACGGACAAAGGGCTGCGGATCATGTGCAGCGGTCTTGCGCCAAATCGAATGTATGGAGTTTTGCCATGGCTGGCAGCGTTAACAAGGTGATTCTGATCGGCAATCTCGGGGCGGACCCGGAAGTGCGGCGTCTGCCTTCCGGCGAGCCGGTGGTCAATCTTCGCGTCGCGACTTCGGAAAGCTGGCGGGACCGCAACACGGGCGAGCGCCGCGACCGTACCGAGTGGCACAACGTGGTGATCTTCAATGAGAATCTCGCCAAGGTGGCCGAGCAATATCTGCGCAAAGGTTCGAAGGTCTATCTCGAGGGCCAGCTGCAGACCCGCAAGTGGCAGGACCAGAACGGCAACGACCGCTACACGACCGAGGTGGTGCTCCAGCGGTTCCGCGGGGAGCTGGTGATGCTGGACACGCGCGGCGGGGGCGAGGGCGGCCAGGTCGGCTACGGCGGCGGCAGCTCGAGCCGCGGCTCGGACTTCGGCCAGTCTGATCCGATGGACAGTCCTGCCGGCGGTGGTTACTCGCGCGATCTGGACGACGAAATTCCGTTCTAAGCAGGTCTCGTCTCTCAAGCGCGAAGGAATTCAGCTCAACCTGGCCGCTCGTTGCTTAGCGCCCGGCACTTGTTGCGTGGCGCCAGCTCGTATGACAGGACATGCTCGGAGCAGAGCGTGCCGACCGTCGTTCGGTCGCCGTGTCAGGGCAAAAAAAGCGGCCTCTCGATACGCAACCTGACGGCGGGGGCCACTCGCGTTGTGCTGACGAGTAACCTCGGTGCAGGGCGGGCTATCCGTGGCCCCGCTGTTCTTTTCTGTTCGGCCCGGCCTCATGCCGAGCACGCTGTTGCATTGGGCCCCCGAGATGGTGCTTGGCTGCGGTGGTCAAGGGGCTTGCCGGCAGACAGCCGAGGGCCTCGCCCACGGATAATTCAGGGGCTTGTTCCGGTTGAAAGGGCCGGGGAGGGGCCGTCCAGGCCGCGTCGATTGCCGAAAAGTCGGCGCCGTTGCCTTGTTGTCGCCAAAGCAGGGCTGCAACTTTGCCGCCCGTCGCAGGACTTGCCTGCGAACAACATTTTCCTTTGGCGAAACTCGGGGGGCCTGATGAGATTGATCCTTGCCTGGAGTGTCTCGGCATTATTGGCGGTATCGGCTGTGGCTCAAGACGCTCCACCAAGCGCCTCGGATCAGGACGCGTCTACCGTCTTCAGGGAAGCGCCCAGGGGAAGCCCGGGCGGGCCGGCGACGCTGGAGCAGATCCTGAGGCAGGGGGGAGCAACAGGGTCGGGGCCCGTCGGCTGTGCAGGGCCCCGAGCCTGCCGGCGGCACAACGTCGGCTGATACTTCCGGCGATGCCGCCTCGGGTCAGGACGTGCCTTCCGTCTCCAGCGAAGCGCCCGGGGGAAGGCCGGGCGGACGGGTGACGTTGGAGGAGTTTTTGGAAGAACAGCACGGGCAGGGCGCCGCGCTGCCGCAACACCCGGTAACCGGCGATGGTACGCGGGCCGTTGAAACCTCGGGCGTTCCGGCAGTGGAACAGACACTTTCGGCGGAACCGGCCGGACGGGCGGAGGCGGTGAAGCCCGATGTGGCCAACGACCCGACGCAGTGGTTTCCCGATGCGCCGGAGCCGCCATCGGGAGCGGCCGAAGGCGGAACCGGCCTTCTCCGGGCGATGGTCCAGCAGCTGTCGAGCGCGGCCACGACCGTCTGTGCCGGGCGAGGCGACTGCGCCCGCGTGGCCGGCAACTTCGCCCGTTTCCTCTGGGACAACCGTGATCGGGTCGATGTGCAGACGCGGGCCCTGCGCTGTCTAGGGCAATCGGCCGTCAGGCGCGGCTATGTCCAGTCGCCCGTGGATGCCATCCGCAATGCCTCAAGGGCAGACGTGACCGAACTCTCGGTCGAGGTTTGCGAGTGCATGGTCGGACTCAGCGGCAGTCTCAGCGTCTGCCGTCCCTCGCTCGTGCAGGGAAGGCTCGCGCCGCTGCTGCGGATGTTCGGGCGGTGATGGAGTGGCATTCTTTTTTGCGAATGGTGCTTTTTTGCGAATGGTGCCAACGGGCCCGACAGGAGCGGTTGACCGGTCGGGAAATGGTAGTGTGCTGGCAGCTCAGGCTCGGGAGCGGACGGACTGCGGAGCCCGTTCATTCTCGTGCTCACACCAAAAGGGCATTCGCGCCGGGTTCCCGTCGGCAGCACCTTCTGGCGGCACGCCATCTCTTCGGCGCGCCGGCACCATGCGCGAAGTCCTCATGTCTGCTTGGCGAAACGCGAGTGCTGTTCTTCAAATGGAGAACGGCCTGGTGACCGGTTCGTCGCAGATCCGGCTCACACCGAAAGAGTCTTCGCGACGCGGTTCTCGTTGCCGAACACCCGAAGATAACGCTCGATCTCTTCGGGCGTGCCGGTAGCCTTTTCCGGATTGTCCGACAGCTTGACCGCGGGCCGGCCATTGGCGGAGCTCACCTTGCAGACCATGGAGATTGCCTTGAGGCTCTTGATCTCCTGGGGAGCGCAGTCCTCGAAATCGTTGGTGAGGTTCGTGCCCCAGCCGAACGACATGCGCACCCGGCCCTTGAAATGGTTGTAGGTACGTTCGATCGTGTCCACGTCGAGCGCATCGGAGAAGATGAGCAGCTTCTCGCGGGGGTCCTTCCCGTGGTCCTGCCAGAACTTGATGATTCGCTCGCCGCCCTCTATCGGCGGTGCGGAATCCGGACGGAAGCCGGTCCAGTCGGCCACCCAGGCGGGCGCGTGGCGCAGGAAGGCCTCCGTGCCGAACGTGTCGGGCAAGACGATCAGCAGGTTGCCGCCATAGTATCGTTGCCAATCCTCCAGAACCCGGTAAGGCGACTGGAGCAGCTCCTCGTCGCTGTTGGTGAGGGCGGCGAGCACCATCGGCAGCTCGTGCGCGTTGGTGCCGAGCGCCTCCAGGTCCGTGTCCATGGCGAGCAGCACGTTGGACGTGCCGGTGAAGGAATCGCCGATGCCTTCCTTCAGCGCCTCCACGCACCAGCGCTGCCAAAGGAAGGAATGGCGGCGGCGCGTGCCGAAGTCGGAGATGCGCAGGTCGGGATACTTGCGCAGCCGCTCCACCTTCGACCAGACCTTCGCCTTGGCCCGGGCGTAGAGCACGTCAAGCGCGAAGGGGCCGAGGTTGCGCATGGCCGCCCGCGAGCGCAGCTCGTTGATGATGGCCAGCGCCGGAATCTCCCACATGGTGGTTTCCATCCAGGGGCCGTGGAAATGGAGCTCGAACTGGCCGTCCTTCTGGCGCAACTCGTACTCGGGCAGACGGAAATCGGCGAGCCAGGCGAGGAAGTCGGGCTGGAAGATCTGCTTGCGGCCGTAGAAGGTGTTACCGGCCAGCCAGATCATCTCCTTCTTGGTGAAGCGCAGGGTGCGGGCATGGTCCAGCTGCTCCTTGAGCTCGCCGACGTCTATCTCGTCGGCAAGCCGCACGTCCCTGTTGCGGTTCACGAGGGAGAAGGTGACGTTCACATCCGGATACAAGCCGCGGATCATCTGCAGCATCAGCAGCTTGTAGAAATCCGTGTCGAGCAGGCTTCTGACGATCGGATCCAGCTTCCAGGTGTGGTTGTAGACCCTCCTCGCGATGTCCGTCACTGTCATGTCCCAGGCCTTTCTCCCACCCTGTGATGACTGCGCGTTAACGACACCGCCACGACAAAAAAGTCAACGTCATAAGTGTCCCGGAGCCGCGCGCCAAAGTTGATATCCGACTCCCAAACGCGTGATTCCACGTCCGCAAGGCCGGAAGCGCCGACGGCGGCGCGTGCGGTCTGCCGCGCCGCCCCGGCCAGCATTACCAGGTGCCGGTGTTTTCCATCGAAACCCACGGCTCGGCGGGTTCCTTCGGCTGTCCCTTCTGCAAAAGCTCGATGGAGATGCCGTCGGGCGAGCGGACGAAGGCCATGTAGCCGTCGCGCGGCGGGCGGTTGATCGTCACGCCTGCCTTCATGAGGCGGTCGCAGGTCGCGTAGATGTCATCGACCTCGTAGGCCAGATGGCCGAAGTTGCGGCCGCCCGTGTAAACCTCTGGATCCCAATTGTAGGTGAGCTCGACCATCGGGGCCTTTTCCGCCTTCGCCCGCTCCACATCTTCGGGCGCGGCGAGGAAAATAAGCGTGTAACGACCCTTCTCGTTTTCCATGCGGCGCACTTCCACAAGGCCAAGCTTATTGCAGTAGAAGTCGAGCGACTGTTCGATGTCGCTCACGCGGACCATTGTGTGTAGATAACGCATTTTTACTTCCTCTCTTCCTGTGTTGTTTTCATTTTGGTTTTCCGAACACCTTCAGGCCGTCTTTAAATACGTCGAACAGGTGCACTGATATTCAGTTAAGTATTTGAAAATGCTTGCCTTCACTACTGTTGAAAATGCATCTCGGGGGTTGCTAACGGGGGAGCCGAAGGTGCTATCCTTCTACTACAGAATCATTCCCATGGCAGCGAGGGAAGGCAAGCGGATGGAGGACAATTCCTCGAACGTTAGGGGGCTTGCAGTTGGAGTCGACGCTCGGGCAGAGGGCGGCACCGAAGACACCGGTGATCTTGTCGAGATTTCCGGCGCCATCAAATGGTTCGATGTAGCGAAGGGTTTCGGGTTCATCGTTCCGGACGAACCCGGGATCGGTGATGTTCTTCTCCACGTTTCCTGTCTGCGGCGCGACGGGTACCAGACGGCTCTGTCAGGGGCGCGGGTGGTCTGTCTTTCGCGCCGGGGCGAGAAGGGGATGCAGGCCTTCCGTATCCTGGCCATGGACAATTCGACGGCGGTCCACCCGGCAGAGGATCAGGCTCCGCGGACCCACGTGGTGGTGGTTCCGGAAAGCGGACTGGAGCGCGCCCTGGTCAAGTGGTTCAACCGTACCAAGGGATTCGGTTTCCTGACACGGGGAGAGGGCACGGAAGACATCTTCGTCCATATGGAAACCCTGCGCCGTTTCGGCGTGACGGAGCTGCGTCCGGGACAGGTCGTCCTCGTGCGCTATGGACGCGGGGAAAAGGGCCTTATGGCCGCCGAAGTTCATCCGGATATTGGGACCCTGTCGGTTTCACACTGAGTCCCTTCCGGAGCTGAACATGCACAAGAGACTGCTCGCGGCCCTCGCCATTTTGTTGGTACCGTTCCTTGCCGTCGTGGCGCGGGCCCAGGAGCCGATGCTGCTTCCGGTGCATCCGGTTCCTCTGGTCATTGAGACGACCGCCGGCGAGCGTCAGGTTTTCATCGAAGTTGCGGTGCAACCTGCCGAGCATGCCCGGGGACTCATGTTCCGCACGGAGATGCCGGACAACCGCGGCATGCTGTTCGTGTTCGATCAGCCAACGGTTCGCGCGTTCTGGATGAAGAATACGCCGATGCCGCTGGACCTCCTGTTCATCGGCGAGGATGGCAAGGTGCGCTCCATTCAGTCGGGCGAGCCCTATTCCGAGGCCTCCATCGCGCCGCCAGTCACGTCGCTTTACGTTCTGGAGCTCAGGGCCGGTACCTCGGCGCGCCTGGGAATCGAGGTGGGGAACCAGCTTCGCCATCCCCTGATTGCCCGTCAGTAGCTGCCAGCGGAGTAAAATTGAAAATGCAGCGTTTCTCTCACGATGGGTTTGAGCTTGCTTACATGGAGGAGGGCGAGGGGGATCCCATCGTCCTCGTCCATGGCTTTGCCTCCAACCTTGTCGTCAACTGGGTTTCGACGGGCTGGGTAAAGACACTTGTCGAGGCGGGGTATCGCGTCATTGCCCTGGACAACCGCGGTCATGGCCTGTCGTCCGGCAGCCACAACGCGGCCGATTATACGCTTGAAAAGATGTCGGGCGATGTCATCGCGCTGCTCGATCACCTTGCCGTCGACCGGGCGCACATCATGGGGTTCTCGATGGGCGCGAGGATCTGCGCGGTCACGGCGCTGAACCATCCCGAGCGCGTGGGCAGCGTGGTTCTCGGCGGCCTGGGGTCGGGCATGGTCGAGGGGGTGGGGGAATGGGACATCATCGCCGAGGCGCTTCTCGCCGAGGATCCCTCGACGATCACCCATGAGCGCGCGCGGATGTTCCGCACCTTCGCCGACCGGACGCGGAGCGACCGGCGTTCGTTGGCCGCGTGCATTTCACGGAGCCGCCAGCTTCTGACCCCCGAGCAGATGGCCAGCATCAGAAACCCGGTTCTCGTCGCCGTGGGCGACCGGGACGACATCGGCGGGGATCCTCACCGGCTGGCGGCGATGCTGCCGAACGGCGAGGGTTTCACGATCGAGGGCAGGGATCACATGCTGTCGGTGGGTGACAAGTCATTCAAGGCCAAGGTGCTGGAGTTCCTGGCGCGCCATCCGCTCTGACCGACGGCGGGGCAAGGACTCTCAGACTCCGGGTAGCCAGCGGCAGCCGTGGAGGCGACCCTAGTCAGCGGTGATGCGGACGGACGGAGCAGCCTGACCGAGAGCGGAGGGGCCTGCCGAGGCAGTCTGGACCTTCGGTCTGCTTTCAAGCTTCACGGATGATCACCGTCACGTTTGGGCGGTTGCGAACGGCCGACCTCGTCCCATTTCCTGATTGGAGGCGCCGCAGGCTTCCTGCCGTGCGTGTATGGTGCCGGGGGGGGGCGGCCGGCGCGCGGTCGAACCTGGCCGGGCTCTGGACGGGGATGCTGCTTCCCCAGGCATGAAGCGGCGTGCAGGTCGAGGATCTCGATTGGGCTATTCGGGCGAAAAGGAATAAAAAATTCCAAACTTCCCTGGATCGGCCTAGAATAGTACATACGTGCCGTATCTTGCATGAGGAGAGTTCCGATGACAGCCAGACACGCGCTCCGCGATGCGTCCGATCAGCTGGACCCGATCTGGTCGGCTGTCAGAGATCAGGCCGAGGAGGCGGCGAAGAACGATCCCGTCCTCGCGGCGTTTCTCTATGCTTCGATTCTCAATCACGACACGCTGGAGGAGGCGGTGATTCACCGCATCTCGCAGCGTCTGGACCATCACGACCTGGGTGCGGAGCTGCTGCGGCAGTCGTTTCTCTCGATGTGGGAGGATGAGAGGTCGTGGAGCGAGGTGATCCGCGTCGATATCCAGGCCTATTACGACCGGGATCCGGCTTGCGACCGCCACATCATGCCGGTGCTCTACTTCAAGGGATTTCATGCCTTGCAGACCCATCGCCTGGCGCACTGGCTGTGGCGGAAGGGGCGCCGCGATTTCGCGCTCTACCTGCAGAGCCGGTCTTCGTCCGTCTTCCAGACCGACATCAATCCGGCCGCGCGGATCGGCAAGGGTATCTTCATCGACCATGCGACCGGCCTGGTGGTCGGCGAGACGGCCGTCATCGAGGATGATGTGTCCATCCTGCACAGCGTGACGCTTGGAGGCACCGGCAAGGAAAACGGCGACCGGCATCCGAAGATCCGTCATGGCGTCCTCATTGGCGCCGGCGCGAAGATTCTCGGCAATATCGAGATCGGCCATTGCAGCAAGATCGCTGCGGGTTCGGTCGTCCTGCAGTCCATTCCGCCGAACAAGACCGTGGCCGGTGTGCCGGCTCGCATCGTTGGCGAGGCGGGCTGCGAGGAGCCGTCCCGCTCGATGGACCAGATGTTGCGTGACGCGTAACGTTCCGGGCGTCTTTCGGTTCAAAACAGCTGCCGAGGGTTTACAGCCGCAAGGCGCCCGTGCCAGAAGCGGGCGTCTCACGAAACGTGGAGAAAGCTTTTGAAGCCCGACGAAATCAAGAAGCTCCAGGATTATTTCCGGCGCACCTTTCAGAACCCGAACCTGAACGTGCGTGCGCGGCCACAGAAAAAGGATTCCTGCGAACTTTACCTTGGCGAGGAGTTCCTGGGCGTCATCTTCCGTGACGATGAGGATGGCGAATTGTCCTACAATTTCTCGATGGCCATCCTGGAGATGGACCTCGACTGATTACCGTTCCTGGAGCAGCGCGGATGCGCGCTCCAGAACCTTCCTTTCCAGGATTCGCCATTCCGGCAACAGGTGCTCCGGAAATCGGTAGACGAGGGTAAGGCTGTCTCCAAGAGACGTGTGCCGTTCGCACCGGTTGATTTGGACGTGCTCCCGTTCGCCGATCAGGCATCGCGCAAGATAGCGCCCCACCGGCAGCCTCCCTACCGCAAGCAATTCTCCCTCCAGGCCGCTTTCCGGTATGAACGGGCGCAGCTCAAGCCCTGAGGGGAGGGGTTCTCCGGCGACCGTCAGGTGCTCATGGACGCTGTAGAGGGAGTCTTGCATATCTGTCTCGCTTCGCGGCCGGATGGTGATCAGGAGAATGTTTCGGAGCTCGTTGAAGGCGGAGCTCTCGGAATGCGTGAAGCCCGACATTTCCGGCCATTTCACATAGAGTTCCAGTTGCTCGACCTTGCCTGACTGCCTCTGGCGACGGTCCCGGATCATGTTCTCCGGTACATGCAGGATCTGCTCCCCGACCACAATTCTGCGAAGCTTGGTGCTTGCGCTATGGGGGCCCGCGATGAGCTGCAGCATGCTCGTACCAACGGTTTCGATGGCCGTCACCAGACCGGCGAGAAGCACGAGATAGAGGACCACGCGTCTCTTTGAAATGGCAGGCTTCGAGCCGATGCGTGCGAGGACGATGCTGGTGAGGTTTCCTTGCTGCATTTCGGGTCGCGCAATTGAGGGGCGCAATTCAGGGGCGCGCGAAAGCCATCAACCGATCGGAAGGCAGCGTGCCCGGCCCATTTGGCGCATTTGTGGATCAAACGGGAGTGAACGGGTGAGCCGTTGCGAAGCCAGCGTAAACTTACCTATGCTCTGCGCAACGAACAGCAGGAGTGAGGAATGCCGGTCTATGAACTCGACGGGGTCTTCCCGGAATTTGCCGACAGGGAGAGCGGCTGGATCGCGCCCGACGCATCCGTTATTGGCAAGGTGAAGTTGGGCCGGGATGTCGGCATCTGGTTTGGAGCCGTTCTGCGCGGGGACAACGAGCCCATCACCATCGGGGACGGAACGAACTTGCAGGAACACGTGATGGTCCACACGGACCCCGGCTTTCCAGTCACCATCGGTGAAAGCTGCACCATCGGCCATCGCGCCATCATCCACGGCTGCAGGATCGGCAACAATTCACTGATCGGCATGGGCGCGATCATTCTGAACGGCGCGATGATCGGGAATAACTGTCTGGTCGGCGCAGGGGCTCTCGTTACCGAGAACAAGTCTTTTCCTGACGGTTCGCTTATCATCGGCTCGCCGGCGCGGGCAGTGCGCGAGCTCGATCCCGAAACTATCGAGGGCATCAAACGGTCTGCCGCGCGCTATGTTCGCAATGCGCAACGCTTCCGTGCGGGCTTGAAACCCGTCTGAGGATGGGTGAAACCCTGCATCGCCGCGTCAGGCCCAAACACGATCAATCTTGTACAGGATCGAGGAGGTCCGCCGTTCCCGCCTCTCTCATGTCTGGGCAAGGGACCGGTGATGACCGCGGACGGCGCAGGATTCCCAAAAACAAATGCGGCCGCCATGCCGGCGACCGCACCAAGGATGGTATGGCAATTCGCACCGCCTTGCGGTGCAACGACGTGAGCCTTTCGCTCAAGCGATGAACTTCGACAGAATGTAGGCCTCGTCCTGCAGCGTGTCGAACTGGACGGCGATGCCCTCGGGCAGATGCCGCGTGACACGCCCCGGGATGGACGCCACGGACACCTCCGTGCCGATGTCCAGCATGACGTCGCAACGAAGCGCGGCGCCGCTCACCGAAATGTCGATGATGTGGCAGGAATAACGGCCGCCGTCCCTGGTGACCAACGTCGCTTCTGAGCGGACCGGAGAAAAGCGCTCATGGCGCCGGCCGTCCGGCAGGTCGAGCTCGTGCCTGTTGGCGAGCCATGTAAGCTGGGCGGTCAACTTGTCGCGCTTCCGCTCCGATGCGCTGACGGTCATGACAAAGCCTTCAGGCAGAAGCGAGAGCACAACGCCCTCGACCCTACCGATAAACTCGAGATAGGCGATGACCTGTTCGCCGGGATTGCCCGGCCGTCCTGCGGACAACACCACATCGCCCGGCGACATGGCTGTCACCAGGCAACGATGCTCACTCCGGTCTTCCAGCATGTAGCGTCCGGGAATGCTAATCGGCACACGCTGAAAGCTTCCGCTGATCGCGCCGGAGAATTGAACTTCTGTGCTCACGATCATGACTGGACCCGTGTGGCATGCGGACCCCACAAGCCCGCATCCTGTTTCAGCTGACTCGCCGCACATATGTCACAAGGCGAGTCGGCCCGCAAACCACTTTTGTGCGATCCGATGATAAAAATCCGACTGTGAAAAAATTGTCACTCAGGCCACCGACTTAACAATTGTTCTAACTTGAAACAGGGCGGCAGTGTCCGTGGCCGAAAGTCTCGCATGTAGTTGTCGAGCGCGGGGATGAGTGTTCAAAAATAATACAAGAGTTATATCGATTACCTCCAGATTTTTAGTGATGATAAAAATCTTTGTTCCAAAATGGACGATTAGGATAATAAAAATATTAAATATAAACAATATGTTACCCCCTTGATCTTCATTCAATTTAATGCAATGTATGTTGCGAATTTGGTGAACAGCTTTGGGGTGGGGGGGGGACACCTCGGACCGTTCAGGGGAAACCCTGGACGGTTTTATCTTCTTGGGATCTAATATTCGGGCTTCACCGCTCAGGAGCCTCATGCACAGCGATTCGAACGAACATCCGGTTTCACAACGGGCTCCCCGAGAACCCATGTTCAATCTCCCCGCGGTGGTCCTGATTCTGGCGGGGATCTGCGTGGGAATTCACCTGATCCGCGAGTTCCTGCTTGGCCCGTCGGGCGATCTTCTCGTCATACTGCATTTCAGCTTCATCCCGCTCCGGTTCACGGGCGGGGCTCCACTGGACGCCTATGCACTCATCAGCCCCGTGAGCTATTCGCTGCTGCACGGAAACGCGGCGCATCTCATCGTCAACATGATCTGGCTGGCGGCCTTCGGATCACCGCTCGCCAACAGGCTCGGGGCAGGGCGCTTCATCGTGCTCTGGGTCGTCACCAGCATGGCTGCGGTGGCCCTGCACTTCGTGCTCCACCCCTATGATGCGGCGCCGCTGGTCGGCGCGTCCGGTGCCATTTCGGGCATGATGGGGGCTGCCGCCCGTTTTGCTTTCCGCACGGCGCGGCTGAATGGACGGCCGTATTTCATCGGTCCGGTCCTGCCGGTCACGGAGGTGTTCCGCTCGCGCATGACGCTGACTTTCCTGGTGGTATGGTTTGTCGTCAATCTGGCCGTTGGCCTCGGTTTCGCGGCCGCTCCTGATGCGCCGAGAATCGCTTGGGAGGCCCATATCGGCGGTCTTATCGCGGGCTTCTTCCTTGTCAGCCTGCTCGATCCGCACCGGGAACGTTCTCTCCGCTGAAGCCATTGCTTGCAAATTTGTCGCAGGCGGCGCAAGATTCCACGTGCAGGGAGGCCTTCGTTTCGGTGGGAGGAGCACCATGACGGTTAAGGCAATTCTTGACGAAAAGGGCTACGACGTCGTCACGGTCGCGCCGGAGCAAACGCTTGCCGACGCGGCGCGGAAACTTTCCGAGCATGGCATCGGTGCGGTGGTGATTGCCGACGCGGATCGGCGCATTCACGGCATTCTCTCCGAACGCGACATTGTTCGCGCCCTGGCGTCGGAGGGTGTCGAGGCGATGGAAAAGCCTATCTCAGCGTTCATGACCTCCGCGGTGCAGGTCTGCAGCGAGTCCAGCACGGTCAACGAGGTCATGCGGGTCATGACCAACGGGCGGTTCAGGCATCTGCCGGTGGCGCGGGACGGAAGACTCATCGGCATCGTCTCCATTGGCGACGTGGTGAAGCGCCGGCTCGAGGAGGTCGAGCGCGAAGCGGAAGAGATCCGTACCTACATCGCGACGGCGTGAGGGGCGCGCACTCTGCGGGACAAGACAGCCTTTCCGAGTTTCTGAAACCGGCGGCGTTCGCCGCCGCATTCCTCCAGGAGTAGGCATCTGCCGCCGGACGGTCCTCGCACGGTCTCCCCCACAGACGGAAATTTCAGGCAATTTCATTGTCACATATGCGCGCTCCGCGGGCTCGCGCGCTTGCCTGTTGTGCCGGTTTGGTCTAGCGAAGGGGCAAGACCTGTCCTTATTCGGTTTTGGAAATCCTGACAGCCCATGACGATCATTGATACGCGCACGCCCGATCCCAAGCGCCTCATTCCGGGTGCAACCGGAGACTGGGAAGTAATCATTGGCATGGAAATCCATGCGCAGGTAACGTCGAAGTCGAAGCTCTTCTCGGGGGCTTCCACACAGTTCGGCGCGGAACCGAATGCCAATGTGAGCCTCGTGGACGCAGCCATGCCCGGCATGCTGCCGGTCATCAACGAGGAATGCGTCAAGCAGGCCATCCGCACCGGCCTCGGGCTGAAGGCGAAGATCAACAAGCGTTCGGTCTTCGACCGCAAGAACTACTTCTACCCGGACCTGCCGCAGGGCTACCAGATCTCCCAGTACAAGCAGCCGATCGTGGGTGAGGGCGAGGTGATCGTTACCGTCGGCCCGGCCAAGGACGGCTCCTTCGAGGAGATCCGCGTGGGCATCGAACGCCTGCATCTGGAGCAGGATGCCGGCAAGTCCCTGCACGATCAGCATCCGACCATGTCCTACGTGGACCTGAACCGATCGGGCGTGGCGCTGATGGAGATCGTCTCCAAGCCCGACATGCGCTCGTCCGAGGAGGCCAAGGCGTTTCTCACCAAGCTGCGCTCCATCCTGCGCTACCTCGGCACCTGCGACGGCAACATGGACGAGGGCTCGCTGCGCGCCGACGTGAACGTGTCCGTCCGCCGTCCGGGCGAGCCGTTCGGCACACGCTGCGAAATCAAGAACGTCAACTCGATCCGCTTCGTCGGCCAGGCCATCGAGTACGAGGCGCGCCGCCAGATCGCCATTCTCGAGGACGGCGGCGTGGTGGAGCAGGAAACCCGCCTGTTCGACCCGAACAAGGGCGAAACGCGCTCCATGCGCTCCAAGGAAGAGGCGCACGACTACCGCTACTTCCCGGATCCGGACCTGCTGCCGCTGGAGTTTGACGATGCCTATATCGAGGCTCTGAAGGCGGACCTGCCGGAGCTCCCGGACGAGAAGCGCGCCCGCTTCATCAAGGACCTGGGCCTCTCCGAATATGACGCGTCGGTTCTGGTGGCCGAGAAGGCGGTGGCCGACTACTTCGAGCAGGTGGCGCAGGGCCGCGACGGCAAGGCAGCCGCGAACTGGGTGATCAACGATCTCCTCGGCGCGCTCAACAAGAACGGCAAGGACATCGAAGAGTCGCCGGTCAGCCCCGAGCAGCTGGGCGCGATCATCGACCTCATCAAGGAAGGTACCATCTCGGGCAAGATCGCCAAGGACCTGTTCGAGATCGTCTGGAACGAGGGCGGCGACCCGCGCAAGATCGTCGAGGATCGCGGCATGAAACAGGTGACCGACACCGGCGCCATCGAGAAGGCCGTGGACGAGGTCATCGCCGCCAACCCGGACAAGGTTGAGCAGGCCAAGGCCAAGCCAACCCTCGCCGGATGGTTCGTCGGCCAGGTCATGAAGGCCACCGGCGGCAAGGCGAACCCGCAGGCGGTGAACGCGCTCGTCAAGTCCAAGCTCGGAATCGAAGAGTAGCATGTGGGTCCGCACCGCCAGCGAGGCCGACCTTCCGGCGGTGCATGCCCTGCTGGCGGAGACCATGCAGGCGGCCTACGGGAAGATCCTGGGGCCGATCTCCGTCGCCGGTATCGTCAGCTCCATGCATGCGATCGACGTGATGCGTGCATGGCTCAACAGCCCGTTCTCGGAATTCGTGGTCGCCGACGACGGCAACGGCTCCGTGGACGGCATGGCCTTCGCCCGCCAGCTCACGGATGACACGGTGCGGCTCTCACATCTCTACGTGCGCCCGTCCGAGCAGGTGCAGGGCCTGGGCACGGCGCTGCTGGCGGAAGTGGAGTCGGCCTTTCCCGGCGTCCGCTACATGACGCTGGATGTGATCAAGGACCAGTCCGCCGCCGTGCGCTTCTTCGAGCGGAAAGGGTATGTGGTGACCGGCGAGGGATGCGCGTGGAAGGCCGCGAATTGCGAGAAGCCCACCGTTTCCATGCAAAAAACACTGGAAACTTGGGCGTTCTAGCCGTAGACGTGCAGGCGCTTGCTGCCGCGCCGTCGCCAATGTGCTACTTGCCTTCCGGGCTCCGGCGGCATAAGCACTCTGTACAGCGTTCCGTTGGCTCACGGTACGTAAACGGATCTGGATGAGGCCATGAAGAAGTTTCTGACCCAATTCTTTACCTGGTGGAATGGCACGACTCTGAACACCCGCTTCCACATCTGGCGGCATGGCACGCGCGTGGGCGAAGACGAGTTCGGCAATGTCTACTACCAGGGCGGTCCGGACTCCGAAGGCCGTCCGCGCCGCTGGGTTCAGTACAACGGTTACTCCGAGCCGACGACGATTCCCCCGGGCTGGCACGGGTGGATCCACCACAAGGTCGACGTGCCGCCCACGCAGGAGAACTACCAGCCGCGCGAGTGGCAGAAGCCGCACCGTCCCAACATGACGGGCACGCCGGAAGCATATCGTCCGAAGGGCTCGATCCTGAAGGAAGCCGAGCGTCCGCGCGTGACCGGGGATTACGACGCCTGGTCGCCGAACTGATCGGTTCCCGCCACATTCACGGCCTAGAAGGGCTGGATCAGGGTCCAATTCGGGAGCATCCGTCAACGTGACTTGGTCTTTTCGCTGCCTTCCACTTGTGCTTGCCCTGGCAGCCGCTGGTTCAGCCGTGTTCGGCCCTTCTGCCCGGGCCGATCGCATCGCCAGTCCGGTGGCCGAGTTCGCCGGACTCGACAAGATCACGGGCAGGATCTTCAACTTCGACGTCTACATGAACGAGACCGTGCAATTCGGGGCGCTGCAGGTCACGCCCCGCGTATGCTACAAGTCCGGCGAGGGCGAGGAGCCGAAGACGGATTCCTTCGTCGAAGTCGATGAAATCACGCTCGACCGAAAGATCCGGCGCATCTTCTCGGGCTGGATGTTCGCGGAAAGCCCCGGCCTGAACGCCGTCGAGCATCCGGTGTTCGACGTCTGGCTCAAGGACTGCAAGGCCGAATCGAACATTCCGCCGCCCGGAACGAACTGAGACGGACGGAGCGGCCAGCCGTCGACAGGACGAGGCCGCGAGGCTAGAGCTTTCGTCTGACCTGAATACGTCTTCCCCCTGAGTGCGTGGTGAAGCGGACCCTTAGCCCGAAGGGACCGAAATTCCGTTCCCATTTTCCTCCAACGGTCAGAATATCGCCGTGCCTTCCAGAGCCTTTGCCAGCATTCCCTCGTAACGTTTGCGCGGAACGTCGATGGCGCCAAAGCGCTTCAGGTGCTCCGTCGTGAACTGGGTGTCGAGCAGGACGAAACCCTTTTCCCGCAGCCGCTCCACCAGATGAACAAGGCACACCTTTGAGGCATTCGTCTCGCGCGAAAACATGCTTTCGCCGAAGAAGGCGCGGCCAAGGCTCACGCCATAGAGCCCGCCCACGAGCCGGCCGTCACGCCAGGCTTCGACCGTGTGGCAGAAGCCAAGCTCGAACAGCCGGGTGTAGGCTTCGCGGATCGGGGCGTTGATCCAGGTTTCCTCGCGGTCGGGGGTCTTCTCGGCGCAGCCACTGATGACACCCTCGAAATCGTAGTCGTAGCGGATCTCGAACGGATTGCGGCGCATGAACTTCTGCAGGCTGCGCGGAACATGGAACGCATCCAGCGGGATGATGCCGCGCTTTTCAGGCCGCACCCAGAAGACCTCCGGATCGTCCTCCCGTTCGGCCATGGGAAATATGCCGCTTGCGTAGGCGCGCAAGAGAATGTCGGGGTCGATCCTGAAGGCGGGCGGAAATGCCTGCATGCTCCTGTGACCTGTCTGGCAGCCGGCTTTCCGCAGAATGCGGAAAGCCTTCTTTGGTCTCAGCCTCTGCCGGAAGCAGGAGCCCGGAATGCCGGCCAGGCTACTCCTGCGACTGGCCGGACGACTGCGCGAGATATTTCTCGAGCCAGTGAATGTCGTAATTACCCGCGGCAATGTCGTCGTTGCCGACCAGCTCCCGGAACAGCGGCAAGGTCGTATTGATGCCGTCCACGACGAACTCGTCAAGCGCGCGGCGCAGGCGCATCATGCACTCCGTGCGATTGCGTCCATGCACGATCAGCTTGCCGATCAGGCTGTCGTAGTAGGGCGGAATCCGGTAGCCGGAATACACGCCGGAATCGACGCGCACGCCGAGACCGCCGGGCGTATGGAAGTAGGTGATCGTGCCAGGAGAGGGAACGAAGGTATGCGGATCCTCGGCGTTGATGCGGCACTCGATGGCATGGCCGTGGAAGCGCACTTCCGACTGCTTGAGGGACAAGCCTTCGCCGGCGGCGACGCGGATCTGCTCGTGGACCAGGTCGATGCCGGTGATGGCCTCGGTGACCGGATGTTCCACCTGGAGACGGGTGTTCATCTCGATGAAATAGAACTCGCCGTTCTCGTAGAGGAATTCCACCGTACCGGCGCCGGCGTAGCCCAGCTCGGACATGGCGTTAGCCACGATCATGCCGATCTTGTGGCGCTGTTCCTCGGTGATCGCGGGGGACAGGGCCTCCTCCCACACCTTCTGGTGGCGGCGCTGTAGCGAGCAGTCGCGCTCGCCAAGGTGGATGGCATTGCCCTTGCCGTCGCCCATCACCTGAACCTCGATGTGACGCGGTTTTTCGAGATACTTCTCGATGTAGACCGCGTCGTCGCCGAAGGCTGCACCGGCTTCGGAGCGGGCTGTCGAAAGAGCCTCCGCCAGATCAGCCTCGGAGCGGGCAACCTTCATGCCGCGGCCGCCGCCGCCGGCGGACGCCTTGATGAGCACCGGATAGCCGATCTCTGCGGCGATGCGCTTGGCCTCGTCCTCGTCACGGATGGCGCCCTCGGAACCAGGCACCACGGGAATGCCGAGCCGCTTGGCGGTGCGCTTGGCCTCGATCTTGTCGCCCATCAGGCGGATATGGTCGCCCGACGGTCCGATGAAGGTGATGTTATGTGCGGCGAGAATGTCGGCGAAACGCGCGTTCTCCGACAGAAAGCCGTAGCCCGGATGGACTGCATCCGCGCCGGTAATCTCGCAGGCGGCCACGATCTGCTGGATGTTGAGATAGCTTTCGCGCGAGGAGGGCGGGCCGATGCACACGCTCTCATCGGCGAGGCGCACGTGCATGGCGTCGGAATCGGCAGTCGAATGCACGGCGACCGTGCGAATGCCGAGTTCCTTGCAGGCCCGCAGGATGCGCAGTGCGATCTCGCCGCGGTTGGCGATGAGGATCTTCTGAAACATTACGCAGCGTCCCGATTACTCGATTATGACGAGAGGCTCGCCATACTCGACCGGTTGAGCATCTTCCACCAGAATGGCCGTCACGACGCCGGCGCGCGGGGCGGGGATCTGGTTCATGGTCTTCATGGCCTCGATGATGAGCAGAGTCTGGTCCTTCTGCACGGTATCGCCGACCTTGATGAACGGCTCCGCGCCGGGCGCCGGCGCGCGGTAGGCGGTGCCGACCATCGGAGAGGGGACCGCATTCTTCAGGTCCGGACCGGCGCTTTCGGCAGGCTTGGCGGCCGGGGCGGCAGCAGCGGCCGCGGCAGGCGCTGTGACCGGAGCGGCGGCAGCCACGGGAGCGGCGGTGACGGTTGCCTGCACGGGCTGCACCTGACGGGCAACGCGGATCTTGAGATCGCCTTCCTCGACCTCGATCTCGGTCAGTTGGGTCTCGTTGAGGATCGCCGCAAGGTCGCGGATAAGCTGCTGATCAATACCGGATTTCTTCATCACCGTGTCTTTCTTTGTGTCTCGTGGCGCCTCGTCGCTCACAGGCGTGCCGCCAGCGCTTCGATAGCCAGCTCATATCCGAACGAGCCGAAGCCGCAGATCATGCCTACGGCTGCAGGGGCTATCATCGACTTATGACGAAAGGGTTCGCGTGCGTGGATGTTGGAGAGATGCACTTCGACAAGGGGCAGGGGGCTGACACCCTTGATGGCATCATGCAGGGCAATCGAGGTATGGCCGTAGGCGCCAGGGTTGAGGATGATGCCAACGGCCTGCGTCTTCCAGGCCTCGTGGATCCAGTCGACCAGAACGCCTTCGTGGTTCGACTGGCGGAACTGAATCTCCAGCCCAAGCGCCTCAACGCGCGTGCGACAGCGCTGCTCGATGGTTTCCAGCGTGTCGCTTCCATAAATGCCAGGCTCCCGCTGACCAAGCAGGTTCAGGTTGGGGCCGTTCAGAATATAGATCTGCCTTGCCATAGCGACTCCAGGTGCGAAGCGCCCTCTATAATTCGCTTAGCCGCGAACGGGAAGGGCGCAAGAGCATTCCTGCGCTGTCCACAGCAGTGTATTTGCATTTTTATAACGATTTATTGCCGCACGGCGGCAATCTTTTCGCGCAAAAACTCTTCACCCATGGCGCCGGGGACGATCTCGTTGCCGATCACGTAGCCGGGTGTGCCGGAAAGCTGGAGCTGTTCGGCAAGCTGGTAATTGGAACGCAGTTTCTGATCGACCCGTGGATCCTGCATCGCCTTGCGCAGTTCCTTCTCGTCGACGCCGAGGCTCGTGGCGACCTTGATGGCGCTGTCCTCCGTGGCCCGCTCGTTGCTGCCGAGCAGCTTGCGGTGGAATTCGGCGTACTTCTCCGGAGCGATGAGGTTGACGGCAATGGCGACCACGTGGGCCTTGTGCGAGTCCTCCGACAGAATGGGGAATTCCTTGAGGACGAACCGCAGGTTCTTGTCCTTGCTGACCAGGTTGTCCATGTCGGCAAGCGCGCGGCGGCAGAAGCCGCAGTTGTAGTCGAAGAACTCGACCACGGTGACATCGCCTTCCGGGTTGCCGATGACGGCATCGTCGGCGGCATGGAAGAGTTCTTCAGCGTTCAGCGAGATGGCATCGCGCGCCGCCTGCCGCTGCGCCTCCTCCTGCTTGGTCTGGAGCGCCACCTGGACCTGCAGCAGGATCTCCGGATTCCTCAGGAGGTAGTCCTTGACGATGTCTTCGATCTCGGACCGCGTGAAACCGGTCTTGGCATCGTCGGCCAGCGCGGCCGTTGAACCGGAGGCGCCAAAGGCAAGGAGGGCCGACAGGAGGGCCGCATTGACAGTCTTCTTCATCTTGCGTTCCGCATCTTGGACAGGTTCCGATATAGATTAACGTCTTTGTGGCTTAAAATTGATAATGTCCTGCGCACGGATCCAATCCGGCGAGCCTCTCTTCAACTTTGCTTGAGCACGAAGAGCAAAGGATTTTGCATCCTGATAGGCGCCAGCGTGGAAGCGCTCTTCGGCGGTTGCAAGCTCGGCGGCGCCGACATCGCCGAGACGTCCGTAGGCCTGGGCGAGGAACCGGTAGCCGTTGACGTATTCGGGCTCGCGTCCCAGTCCTGCCTTGAGTTCGGTCACCGCCCTGCGGATCTGCTGAGGGTCGCCGGTTGCCAGCAGCGCCTGGCCATGGGCCACCTGGATAAGACCGACGCCAACTGAATTGCCGGCCATTTTCACCGCTTCGGCGAAGGATTTCGCGGCCTCGGCGGGGCGGTTCGCCTTCATGAGGATTTCGCCGCGCATTTCCCGGAAATAGGGGTTGCGGGGCTGGGCGGCGATCAGGCGGTCGATCTTGGCCAGCGCATCACGGGGGTTGCCGCGCAGATAGGTGGAGATCGCATCGGCATACTGTATGGGCAGACCGGAGCGGTCACGGAAAATGCGCGCCGCAGCCGCCGGACCGGCCGTATAGGCGGCAAGCTTCGCGCGCATCAGGTCATGCCTGAGCTGCAGTTGCGGAGGATCCTGCCGGTCGAAGTAGGGGCTCTTGCGCACCAGCTCTTCCAGGTTGGCGATGCGCTCGCGCGGCACCGGGTGGCTGAGCTGATAGGGATCGACGCGCACACCTGCCAGCGCCATGTCGCGGCTCATCCGGTCAAAGGTCTTGAGCATGCCGTGCCCGGACTGTTTCGTCTTGTTCAGATAGTCGATCGCTGCGCGGTCGGCGGTGATTTCCTCGGTGCGCTGGTAGGCTAGCAGGTTGCGCCGGGCAATCTCTGCGCCGCCGAGCGCAAGACCGGGGCCGGCCTGGCCGAGGCCCTCCGCGCCGGCGGCTGCGCCCGCTACGCCCGCGCCGATGCCAAGCAGCATGGAGACGACGGCCATCGTCTGGGCGCTTTCCAGCTGCTGACGCAGGCGGTGTTGGTGGCCGCCCGCAAGGTGGGCGACCTCATGCGCCAGCACGCCGATGATCTCGTTGGGGGTCTCCGCCTGAAGCAGCGCTCCGCTGTGCACGAAAATGCGCCGGCCGGCAACGAAGGCGTTGAAGCTGTTGTCGTTGACGAGCACCACCTCGATGCCGGAGCGGCTGAGGCCGGCGGCCTGCAGGATCGGCCGCACGTACTCGGCCACGAGGGCCTCGATCTCCGCGTCACGGACGATATTGACCCGCTGAGCCCTGGCCGGCGTGGCGCCGACGAGGGCGAGCACGGTCAGGAAGGTGACGAGCAGACGGCTGAAGCGCGACCTGGCGAAGCTTTGCAGAGACATGAAGCGATTCCGTGCAATGCGTTCTGGCAACGCGGGCAGATTGGCAATGCGGGCAGATTATTGCAACACGCAGGCAAAGGCGATGCCTGATTTGAAGCGATGCCCGGCATGCACCTCCGGCGCCGGGGAGAGTGTCTTTTCAGTCAGGCGGCGCCGGGAGTCCAAAATGCGGATGGCCGGAACATGTCCGGCCATCCGTGAGCAATCTTCGGTAACTTCGGGGCCTAGAAGAAGCCCTTGCGCTGCCACCAGCCGGTCTTGCGCGGAGTCTGCTCGAGCGGCTCGGACGAGATGATGACCGGTTCGCTCGGGGCCTCGGGAGCGGCCGTGCGGCGGCGGCGTGTGCGCTTGGCCTCAGTGGCTTTGGTCTCCTGAGGCTCCTCCTTGGCTTCCTCCGCTGCAGTGGACGCGGCCGGAGCCTCTTCGGCCGCAGGCTGAGCTTCCTCGACCTTCGAGCCGGTAGCCTCAACCGCAGGGGCGGTTGGTGCGGCGGCCGGAGCAGCCTCGGTATCGCTCACCTGGACGACCTGTTCCACATCAGCGGCAGCCGCCTTGCGGGCACGCGGACGGCGGCGCGTCTTCGCCTTGGGCTGTTCTTCGGCGGATGCAGCCTGTTCCGGCGCGGCCTCCTGCGTCACGGCAGGCGCCTCCTCCGCGACGGGAAGCTCGGCGGCAACGGGTTCAGCCGGCTGATCGGCAGGCTCGATGGCCGCTGCCTCGCTCTCCACGGTATCAGGAGCAGCCTTGGAGGAAACCGTCTCGTCCTCAACTGCAGATTCGGATGAAGCGTCCTGGGTCTCCGCGGCCGCGGTAGCGGCGCGATTGCGGCGGCCGCCGCGCTTGCCGCGCACGCGCTTGCGCTCGGGCTTGGCAGCGGCTTCAGCGTCAGCGGAGACAGGCGCGGCTTCGTCGGTGCTCTCGGCGCCGGTTTCAACGGCAGTTTCAGCAGTCTCGCCGACCTCGGCAGGCTCGGCGGACACGGTCTCAACCTCGGCGGCTTCGGCCGGGGCAGGGATGTCTTCACCGGCAACGGCATCGCCTTCAGCCGAAGACTCACCTTCCGCCTGAATCTCGCCGGCCTGGGCTTCTGCCGCCTGGCCATTGTTGCGGCCGCGACCGCGACGGCGGCGCTTGCGGCGGCGCTTGCGGCCGCTGCCGTTGCCCGTGCCTTCCTCGCCGTTGGTAGCTGCAGGCTGGCTCTGCGTCTCGGCTGTCGTTTCAACCTCGGCGGCGATAGCCTCCTCGGCGTCGACGGTCTCATCGGGGAGCTCTTCCAGATCCTGGATCTGGTTCGGTTGGATGGCCGTGCTGACCGGACGGGCGGAAGCCTCGCCCTTCACGATCGCATAGTGCTGGTGGCCGAGGTTGTTGTCGGTCTCCACGGTGATCGAGACGCCGAAGCGTTCCTCGAGCGCGATCAGGCTCTGCCGCTTCTGGTTAAGCAGGTAGAGGGCCGTCGAGGCCGGCGTGCGGACGATGATGTTGTTGCGATTGTTCTTGAGCAGATAGTCCTCGATGGCGCGCATGACAAGCAGTGCCAGTGACGAATCCGAGCGGATCTGGCCCGTGCCATGGCAGTGCGGGCAGGGCTGCATCGTGCTCTCGAGGACGCTCGCGCGGATGCGCTGGCGGGACATCTCCAGCAGGCCGAAGTGAGAGATGCGGCCCACCTGGATGCGGGCGCGGTCGTTCTTCAGGCACTCCTTGAGACGCTTCTCGACGGCGCGGTTGTTCCGCGGCTCCTCCATGTCGATGAAGTCGATGACGATGAGACCGGCGAGGTCGCGCAGGCGCAGCTGGCGGGCGATCTCCTCGGCCGCTTCGAGGTTGGTCTGGAGCGCCGTATCCTCGATCGAGTGCTCCTTGGTCGAGCGGCCCGAGTTCACGTCGATGGAGACGAGCGCCTCCGTCTGGTTGATGATGATGTAGCCACCGGACTTCAACGTCACCTGCGGCTGCATGATCTCGTCGAGCTGCTGCTCGACGCCGTAACGGGCGAAGAGCGGCTGCGGATCCCGGTAGGGCTGCACGACCTTCGCGTGGCTCGGCATCAGCATGCGCATGAAGTCCTTGGCCTCGCGATAGGCATCCTCGCCAGCGACCAGGATCTGGTCGATCTCCTTGTTGTAGAGGTCGCGCACGGCCCGCTTGATCAGGCTGCCTTCCTCGTAGACCAGCGCGGGCGCAATGGACTTGAGGGTGAGGGTGCGGACGCTCTCCCAAAGACGCATCAGGTAGTCGAAGTCGCGCTTGATCTCCGGCTTGGTGCGGTTCTCGCCCGCCGTGCGCAGGATCACGCCCATGCCTTCCGGCACGTTGAGGCTCTTGACGATCTCCTTCAGGCGCTTGCGGTCCTGCGGATTTGTGATCTTGCGGGAGATGCCGCCGCCGCGCGCCGTGTTCGGCATCAGGACGGAGTAGCGGCCGGCCAGCGACAGGTAGGTCGTCAGAGCGGCACCCTTGTTGCCGCGCTCTTCCTTGACCACCTGGACCAGCATGATCTGGCGGCGCTTGATGACCTCCTGGATCTTGTACTGGCGGCGCAGCGGGGGGCGGGGACGAGAATGCACCTCATCCAGCACATCGCCGGCGCCGACCGTGTCCACCTCGGACACCACCTCGTCGCTGTTGACCTCCTCCGAGACGACGTCGCCATTGGCGCTCGCAGCCACGCTGGAGCCGTTTGCCGACTCGTCTTCCGAGACGGCTGCATCCTTCTTGTTGCTGTTGCGACGGCGCTTGCGTCCCGATGAAGAAGACTTGGAACCGTTTTCCTCGTCATCCTCGCTGCGGTTGGCTTCCATCTCCGCCTTCAGCAGCGCCTGACGGTCAGCGACAGGGATCTGATAGTAGTCCGGATGGATTTCGCTGAAGGCCAGGAACCCGTGCCGGTTGCCGCCATACTCGACGAAGCAGGCCTGAAGTGATGGTTCAACGCGCGTCACACGCGCCAGGTAAATATTTCCTTTGAGTTGCTTCTTGTCCTGAGATTCAAAATCGAATTCCTCGACTCTGTTACCCCGGATGACAACAACTCGGGTCTCCTCCGGATGGGAGGCGTCTATAAGCATCTTGTTGGGCATGAAATTCGTTCCTTCCGGTATAACCCGGCCGCCGGACAGCGGAGCGTCGCCGCACTGTCCTACGAATCAAGGGAATTGGACCGGATGACTGATTTTGTGCCGGCAGGGGCCTGGAGGCAGCAGGAAACAGAGCCACCGCATATCCGATGCGGCCTATCGTAAGGGCTCCTGCTACTCTCTTAGCCATTGCACCGCCTGGCAGTACCGTTACTACCTGAGACCGGAAGACCGGCCCCGTTTCGATTGCTCCTCGAGAGCCAGCGTGGCACCGCAGTGCCAGCCGTTTTCCTCACACTCAGGCTCAGGCCTTGCAGGGCCCACACCTGGAAGAAATTCCTTGAGCCGTTAATCCGCGACACTTCCAGGTCTTACAGAACGCGCCTACTGGACAAAACGGGCAAGCATCTGCAAAGGCAGGATGTCACGATAACTCACGCTGCTTTTATGATGCAGCTCACTTGATGGCAACCCTATTTCGTTCTCGATCGCAATAGGCGATACCCTGCCATCAAGTGGCCCAATCATGTAGTTACGCGGCATGAGCCGCAGCGCGCGGGTAATAGGGGACATTAGCCGGCATATGGTGAAATCATCGGTCAGTGTTTTTTGTATCGCGTGGCGCCAGGCATGCGCCCTGATTACCCTTCTGGCTGTGGTTTTCGTCGTGATGTCAGGTCATCCGGCTCGCGCCGAGGGTGACGGTGATTCTCTGTCGCCGGCTCCCGCGGCAGAGCCGTTGCGGATGGAAGACTACCTGATTGCCGGGGACGACACGCGCGTCCGGATCATCCTGCATTTCAGCGAGAGGCCCGATTTCTCCTGGTTCCTCCTGCGCTCGCCGCACCGTCTTGTGGTCGACCTGCCGCGAACCGATTTCGCGTTCGCGGAGGATACCGTCCTGAAACGCGGACTGATCCTGGATGTCCGCTACGGGTCCATGACCGACGAGCAGTCCCGCATCATCTTTGCCGCGAAGGGGCCGTTCGGCGTCGAGGACGTCGCGCTCATCGAAAACGAAGGGAAGGGCGGCTACCGCCTCGTCCTGGACCTGACCTCGGCGTCCGAGGCGGACTTCGACAGGGCGATGCTGGAACGCATGAACGCGGCCCTGTCCGCCACGACCGGGGCGGAAGGCGAGGCGGCCGCCGCCGATGCCGGGACGAAGGACGAGGACAAGCGGTTCACGGTGGCGATCGACCCAGGTCACGGCGGCATCGACGGCGGGGCGCGCGGACATTCGGGGACGCAGGAGAAGGCGATCACGCTGGCCTTCGCCCTGGAGCTGCGCAAGGCTCTGGAGGAGTCCGGGAAATACCGGGTCGTGCTGACGCGCGACCGCGACGTGTTCCTGCGGCTCGACGAACGGGTGCGGATCGCGCGCGAGCAGGGCGCCAACCTGCTTATTTCCATCCACGCCGACGCGATCCGCCTGAAGGATTTTCGCGGCTCCACCGTGTACACGCTGTCCGAAAAGGCCTCAGACGCGGAAGCGGCCGCGACGGCAGCACGCGAGAACCTTTCCGACGAGCTCGCCGGCATCGAGGCAGAAGAGATCCGCAACGATGTGGCCGACATCCTCGCCGACCTCATGCGGCGGGAGACTCATGTGTTCTCGATCCAGTTCGCCCGCACGCTGGTGAACGAGATCTCCGACACCGTTCAGCTGGTGAACAATCCGCTGCGCTCGGCGGGCTTCCGCGTGCTCAGGGCGCACGACGTGCCGTCCGTCCTGCTGGAGCTCGGGTATCTCTCCAATGCGGAAGACGAAAAGCAGCTGCGCGATCCGGAATGGCGCGCCAGGGCAGCGCGCGGCATTGTCAGGGCCGTCGATCTGTTCGCCGAAGCCAGGGCGCGCGCCGGTGGATGATCGTAACGCCCACCGTTGTGACAAAATCACAACGAAGGAGACCTTTTGCCGTCACGATCTCGTCAATTTTTTTGGGCGCCCCATTTTGCTCACATGTGCGAGAAATGATGGTTATTAGAATCTAATGATGGTTATTAGAATCTACTGTGGAAACGTCACAATCGCGCTATATGGGACTGGGCGAAATGGGGCAATGCGGAGCGGGGGTTTCGGTTGCCGGAACACCACCTGTTAGAGAAACGGTCTGCTTTCGAAGCAAACCATTGTTTCTGAAATATTCCGGGCCGGAGAAGCGGTAACGCTGGAGAGCGCATGATACGCATAATCGGATATTTTTTCAGTATGGGCATCGTGCTGGCGCTTCTGGCAGCGGCAGGTGTCGGCCTTTATGTCGGCCATATCGCGAAGGATCTGCCCGATTATGAGCGGCTCGCCCGTTACGAACCGCCGGTAACCACCAAGGTTCATGCCTCGGACGGCCAGCTGATGGCCGAATTCGCGCGCGAGCGCCGTCTGTATCTCCCCATCCAGGCCATTCCGGACCGCGTCAAGGCGGCCTTCCTGTCGGCCGAGGACAAGAACTTCTACAACCATCCCGGCATCGACGTCACCGGCCTCATCCGCGCCGTCATCACCAATGCGCAGAACCTCGGCAGCGGCCGCCGTCCGGTCGGCGCTTCGACCATCACGCAGCAGGTGGCGAAGAACTTCCTGCTCACCTCAGACCAGACCATAGAGCGCAAGCTCAAGGAGATGATCCTCTCGTTCCGCATCGAGCAGGCTTATTCCAAGGACCGGATCCTCGAGCTGTACCTGAACGAGATATTCCTCGGCATGGGCGCCTATGGCGTCGCTGGTGCCGCGCTCACCTATTTCAACAAGTCGGTGGACGAGCTGACCATCGCGGAAGCCGCCTATCTCGCCGCGCTGCCGAAGGGCCCGTCCAACTATCATCCTTTCCGCCACGAAGCCCGCGCCATCGAGCGCCGCAACTGGGTCATCGACCAGATGCGCCAGAACGGCTTCATCAGCGAGGAAGAGGCGGAGCAGGCGAAGGCCCAGCCGCTCGGCGTCAACCCGCGCGGCCGCGGACCCTATCTCTTCGCTGCCGACTACTTCACGGAGGAAGTCCGCCGAGAACTGATCGCGCGCTATGGCGAGGATGCGCTGTACGAGGGCGGCCTCTCGGTCCGCACCACGCTGAACCCGCAGTTGCAACTCTACGCGCGTTCCGCCCTCCAGAAGGGCCTCATCAAGTATGACACGCTGCGCGGGTTCCGCGGCCCGGTCGCCCGGATTGACATGACCCTCGGCGACTGGGGCGAGGAGCTGAACAAGATTTCGGAACTCAGCGACGTTCCCGAGTGGCGTCTGGCGGTGGTTCTGGAATCCGGCAAGAACGGCGTGACGATCGGTATACGCCCGCAGCGCGACATCGCCGGCCGGTTGCCGTCGGAGCGCGAAAAGGGCACCATTGCCCGCGCCGACGTGGAGTGGGCGCTGCGCCACGTGGTCGACGGGAAGACCGTCAAGGCCAGCTCGCCGGCCGAAGTTCTGAAGCCGGGCGACGTCATCTATGTGGAGCGAAAGGCTGAGGGGGGCTCGGAGTGGCGCCTGCGCCAGATCCCGCAGATCGGCGGCGCAATGGTCGCCATGGACCCGCATACCGGCCGCGTGCTCGCGATGGTCGGCGGCTTCTCCTTCGCGCACTCGCAGTTCAACCGCGCCACCCAGGCGATGCGCCAGCCCGGGTCTTCCTTCAAGCCGATCGTCTACGCTGCGGCGCTCGACAATGGCTATACGCCGGCGTCCGTGGTCATGGACGGACCGCTGACCATCCAGATCGGCAATCAGGTCTGGGAGCCGAAGAACTACGGCGGCGGCTTCGGCGGCCCCTCCACGCTGCGCGAGGGTATCGAGCGGTCCCGCAACCTGATGACGGTGCGCCTTGCGCAGGACATGGGCATGGACACGGTGGCCGAGTATGCCGAACGCTTCGGCGTCTACGACCACATGCCGCGCCATCTCGCCATGTCGCTCGGCTCGGGCGAGACGACCGTGATGCGCATGGTCTCCGCCTACGCGGTCATGGCCAACGGAGGTCGCTACATCGAGCCGTCGCTCATCGACCGCATCCAGGACCGCTACGGCCGCACCGTCTACAAGCATGACAACCGCCAGTGCCTTGGTTGCAACGCCGAGACCTGGCAGGATCAGCAGGAACCGGAGCTGATCGACGAGCGCGATCAGGTTCTCGACCCGATGACCGCCTACCAGATCACCTCGATGATGGAAGGCGTGGTCAAGCGCGGCACGGCCTCGACCCTTGCCGACCTCGGCTACCCAATTGCCGGCAAGACCGGCACTACCAACGAGGAAAAGGACGCCTGGTTCATTGGCTACACGCCGAACCTTGTCGTCGGCGTCTTCCTGGGCTTCGACCAGCCCAAGCCGATGGGTAAGGGCGCGACCGGCAGCGGCCTCGCAGTGCCTGTCTTCCGCGACTTCATGGTCGAGGCCCTGAAGGGGGAAAAGCCGGTTGAGTTCCGCGTGCCGGAAGGCATGTCGCTGATCGCCATCGACCGCAAGACAGGCATGCAGGCCCGCGCGGGTCAGCCCGGCACGATCATCGAGGCCTTCAAGCCCGGCACCGGTCCTGCCGATACCTACTGGGTGATCGGCGATTACCAGGTCTCCGAGCGCGCCCGCGAGATCTCGCCCCAGGCGGGCGACGCCATCAGCCGCGGCGCGGGCGGCCTTTTCTGAACGCTCACACGCTTGCCTCCTGATCCGGCTCCACGGGGCCGGGCAAGGGGTTCCTGCGTGGGCAGCCACTGGACGTGTTCCGCGGAAAGCCCCGGCGGGATCGGCCCCAACCGTCCTTTACAGTCGTGACCCCGGTCCTTATGTTCCGCCACGACTCAAACCCACCCTGGTCTGTTCGACGCGCAACGCGGGAACTGAACTCCGGAGAGAAAAGAAGAATATGCGCACCGAAACGGCAAACCTTGTCAGCGAAATCAAGCAGGCCCTGGACCTGCTAAGGGGGTTTCTTTGACTGGGATGAAGCAGTAAAGCGGCTCCAGTATCTCAATTCGCGCGCCGAAAGCAGCGACCTGTGGAACGATCCCCAGGAAGCCCAGAAGCTCATGCGCGAGCGCCAGACACTCGAGGATAACATCAATGCCATCAATGGCTTCGAGCAGGAGCTTAATGACAATGTTGAGCTGATCGAGCTCGGCGAGATGGAAGGCGACGACGCCATCGTCCAGGAGGCCGAGCAGGCGATCCGCGACCTGCGCAGACAGATCGCTGACCGGCAGATCGAGACGCTGCTGTCCGGCGAGGCCGACGGCAACGATACCTATCTCGAAATCCACGCCGGCGCCGGCGGTACCGAAAGCCAGGACTGGGCGTCCATGCTGATGCGCATGTACATCCGCTGGGCCGAACGCCGCGGCATGAAGGTCGAGACGCTCGAACTGCACGAGGGCGAAGAAGCTGGTATCAAGTCGGCAACGCTGTTGATCAAAGGTCACGCCGCCTACGGCTGGCTCAAGACGGAGTCCGGCGTTCATCGCCTGGTGCGCATTTCGCCCTTTGACAGCAACGCGCGCCGGCATACCTCCTTCGCCAGTGTCTGGGTCTATCCGGTCATCGACGACAGTATCGAAATCAACATTCCCGAGTCGGATGTCCGCATCGACACCTACCGCTCGTCGGGCGCAGGCGGCCAGCACGTCAACACGACCGACTCGGCCGTCCGCATCACGCACATTCCGACGGGCATCGCGGTTTCCTGCCAACAGGAGCGCTCGCAACACAAGAACCGCGCCAAGGCCTGGGAGATGCTGCGCGCCCGGCTTTACGAACTCGAGCTCAAGAAGCGAGAGGAAGCGGCCAACGCGACCGAAGCCTCCAAGGGCGAGATCGGCTGGGGCCACCAGATCCGCTCCTACGTGCTGCAGCCGTACCAGCTGGTGAAGGACCTGCGCACGGGTGTGGAAAGCCCAAGCCCGCAAGATGTACTGGACGGCGACCTTGATGAGTTCATGAAGGCGGCGCTGTCACAGCGGGTCACGGGCAACGTGGCCGAGGTTGCGGATCTCGACTGATCCGCAACCATGCAAGCAGGGCGCGATACGGTATCTTTACGACCTTGCGGGAGAGTTCCGTCGGTGCGGTTTCAGGTTTGATGGAGACCGTGTATCCGACCGGGCGAAGCGGTTCCGGGACGTCGGGCACAGGGGTTCCGTTCCAGGCCGCGACAAACAGACAGTCCGAGCGGGTTTCCGTAAAAATCCGAACCGCTCTAGAATATGCTGGCGCGTCCTTGCCTGACGAGGGCAAGTCGAAGAAGGGATGAACAAGCATGTGCGGCATTGTGGGGATACTTGGTAGTGCGCCCGTGGCGCCCTTGATCGTTGATGCCCTGAAGCGGCTGGAATACCGCGGCTATGATTCCGCGGGGGTCGCGACCATCGAGAACGGCCATCTGGACCGCCGGCGCGCGGAAGGCAAGCTCAGGAACCTCGAGCAGTGCCTCCAGAACGCACCGCTGGCCGGCACGATCGGCATCGGCCACACCCGCTGGGCGACCCACGGCGTTCCCAACGAGACCAATGCCCATCCGCATTTTTCCGGCGACGTGGCCGTCGTTCATAATGGCATCATCGAGAACTTCGTCGAGCTGCGTGATGAGCTGGCTGCCGACGGCTACGAGTTCCAGACGCAGACCGATACGGAAGTCGTCGCCCATCTGGTCGCCCGGGAACTCAAGAAGGGCCAGCCGCCCGAACAGGCGGCCTTCGCCGCGCTCAAGCGCCTGAAGGGCGCCTTCGCACTGGCCATCATGTTCGGCCGCGACGACGACCTGATCATAGGCGCCCGCAATGGCCCGCCGCTCGCCGTGGGTTACGGCGAGGGGGAGATGTTCCTCGGCTCCGACGCGATTGCGCTCGCGCCGTTCACCGATGCGATCACCTATCTCGAGGATGGCGACTGGGTGGTGCTGCGCCGCTCCGGCGCTCACATCTACAACATGGAAGGCGAGCCGGTAGAGCGTCCGCGTCAGCAGTCCTCCGCCACGGCCTTCCTGGTCGACAAGGGTAATCACCGCCATTTCATGGAGAAGGAAATCCATGAGCAGCCGGAGGTGATCTCGCACACGCTCGCCAACTACCTCGATTTCGCCACGGGCGGCGTGAAGCTCTTCGAGACGCCGATCGATTTCGCGAAGATCGACCGGCTCTACATATCCGCCTGCGGCACCGCCTATCTGGCGGGTCTCATCGGCAAGTACTGGCTGGAACGCTACGCCCGCCTGCCGGTGGACATCGACATCGCCTCGGAGTTCCGCTACCGCGAGCTGCCGATCGTGCCGAACAGCGCGGCGCTCTTCGTCTCCCAGTCGGGCGAGACGGCGGACACCCTGGCGTCGCTTCGCTACTGCAAGAACGCAGGCATTCCCATCGCCGCCATCGTGAACGTGCGGGATTCCACGATTGCCCGCGAAAGCAACGGCATCTTCCCGACGCTTGCCGGCCCGGAGATCGGCGTGGCCTCCACCAAGGCGTTCACCTGCCAGCTGTCGATCTTCGCCTCGCTGGCCATCCGCGCCGGCCTGGACCGCGGAACGCTCACCCGGGAAGACGCGGCGGCGATGGTCCGTTCGCTCTCCGAGGTTCCGGGGCTCATCCGTGACGCGCTGAAGCTCGAGAGCCGGATCGAGGCGATTGCGCGCAAGCTGTCCGAGGTGCGCCACGTGCTTTACCTCGGCCGCGACACGAACTATCCGCTGGCGCTGGAAGGCGCGCTGAAGCTCAAGGAAATTTCCTACATCCATGCCGAGGGTTATGCCGCCGGCGAGCTGAAACACGGCCCGATCGCGCTCATCGACAAGCACATGCCGGTGATCGTGCTGGCGCCGTCCGACCGCATCTTCGAGAAGACCGTCTCCAACATGCAGGAAGTGGCTGCCCGCGGCGGCCGCATCATCCTGATCACCGACGAGGAGGGCGCAAGCCGCACCTCGCTTGACAACATCGAGACGATCATCATGCCGAAGGTGCCGGAATTTGTGGCTCCGATCGTCTATGCCCTGCCGATCCAGCTGCTGGCCTACCACACGGCCGTGGCAATGGGCACGGACGTGGACCAGCCGCGCAACCTCGCAAAATCGGTCACGGTGGAATAGGCGGCCTGGCGGAAGTCGGCCAGCCTTCCAACGGAAGCCGGGACGAACCGATTGCTCGCGCGGGGAGTGGCGGTCGCCTTTCCCCTCGATTCCGGGCCATGGGGAAGCCGAGCCACCGGAGCACGGTTATCTCCCAACGCGATTACAGTGTTGTTTTGGCAACGATTTTGTGAATCTTGCCGGAATGGTTTTGCTTGCCCTTTGATCTTGGTCAGGCGGCGCGGTAGAGCAGTTCAGGAAAAGTGGGAACCGGCTTTCCGTCCGGAACTGCTGCCAGACAGGTTCTGGAAGCGGTTCAGGGTTTCAGCAAGATCCGAACTGCGTGGCTACCGCCAGGTGTGATGCTCCCTTGCGGCCACGAAACGCACCGGCGGCGGGGAATTTCAATTGACGTGCGGAAACGGTTCCGCGGCCCGTGTCAGGTAGCCTCAACGGAATGCCTGCAGAGATCCATGTCCAGCGGGGAGAAGGCCATTGACTGAACCGCACGAGCAGGCAACGGAAATGGTAGCGGCGGGACAGGTCTCCACCGGGATCTACAATGAGGAGGGGGCTGTCTCCTCCTCCTTCCTTGCGCATGTGGCGAACGCGATCGCCGCCGGGGACACCGAGACGCTTCTTCGCGATGTCGGTCACCTGCACCAGTCCGAAATCGGCGACCTTATCGAGGCCCTGGATCCCGAGCAGCGCCGCGAGCTGGTCAACCTCATGGGCGAGACCTTCGATTTCACGGCGCTGACCGAGGTCGACGACTCGATCCGCCGCGAAATCATCGAGGCGCTTCCCAACGCGCAGATCGCCAAGGCCCTCCAGCTACTCGACTCCGACGACGCGGTCTACATTCTCGAAGACCTGGCCCCCGAGGTCCAGGACGAGATCCTCGCCCTGCTGCCGTTCACCGAGCGCGTGCGGCTTCGCCGCTCGCTGAACTATCCGGAAGAGACGGCGGGCCGCCGCATGCAGACGGAGTTCGTGGCCGTTCCGCCGTTCTGGACGGTCGGCCAGACCATCGACTACATGCGGGAGTCCCGCGACCTGCCGGACAGCTTCTCGCAGATCTTCGTCGTCGATCCGACCTTCCGGCTGGTGGGCGCCGTCGATCTCGACCGCATCCTGCGCACCCAACGCGCGGTCAAGATCGAGGAGATCATGCGCGAGTCACCCCATGCCATCCCGGCCACCATGGACCAGGAAGAGGCCGCGCAGATCTTCGAGCAGTACGACCTGCTATCCGCAGCCGTGGTGGATGAAAACCACAGACTGGTCGGCGTGCTCACCATTGACGACGTGGTGGATGTCATCACCCAGGAGGCCGAGGAAGACCTCATGCGCCTTGGCGGCGTCGGCGACGAGGAGCTTTCGGACTCGGTGCTGGCGACGAGCCGTTCGCGCGTGCCCTGGTTGATGATCAACCTGGTCACGGCCTTTTTCGCTGCCTCCATCATCAGTCTCTTCGACGACACCATTCAGGCCGTCGTGGCGCTGGCGGTGCTTATGCCGATCGTTGCAGGCATGGGCGGCAACGCGGGATCCCAGACCATGACCGTGACCGTACGCGCGCTCGCGACGGGAAACCTTGGTTTGCACAACGCCGCCCGCGTCATCCGACGCGAGATTGGCGTCGGTCTCCTGAACGGCCTGATCTTCGCGACCCTGATCGGCACCGTGGCGGGCCTGTGGTTCGACAGCGTGACCATCGGCGGAATCATTGCGAGCGCAATGGTCGTCAACATGTTCACAGCCGCACTCGCCGGGATCCTGATCCCGATGCTGCTCGACCGTCTCGGCATCGACCCGGCCGTGGCCTCCGCCGTTTTCCTGACGACCATCACGGATGTGGTCGGCTTCTTCGCCTTCCTGGGTCTCGCAACCTGGTGGTACGGACTTCTCTGAGACGATTGCCAGGCGTACCCGTAACGGTTTCCGGAGCTGCGCGCGGAACGGTCACCCCTCCTACTGCGCGGCCACCACGCGCGGGCTCCGGACATTGCCGGACAGGATCAGCAGCATCAAGGCAATGTTCAGGATGTTCCAGGCGATTCCGTTGAGGAAGGCGGCGGTGTAGGAACCGGTGACGTCATAGATCCAGCCGGACATCCAGCCGCCCAACGCCATGCCGACCACGGTCGCGAGGATCACCAGGCCGACGCGCTGTCCTGCCTCACGAGCGGGCAGGTATTCGCGGATGATCAGCGCGTAGGTGGACACGATGCCGCCCTGTGACAGGCCAAAGATCAGCGAGACGATATAGAGCGACGTCAGGCCGTCGAAGGGCAGGTAGAGAATCAGCGCAGCGCATTGCAGCGTGGAACTCACCAGCAATGTCCGCACACCGCCGATCCGGTCGGACAGGAGGCCAAAGGCGAGGCGGCTGAAGATGCCGCCGAACAGCATCAGTGACAGCATTTCAGCGCCGCGCGCGACACCGAAGCCAAGATCGACGCAATAGGCGACGATGTGCACCTGCGGCATCGCCATCGCCACGCAACAGGCGATGCCCGCCAGGGCGAGGATGAGCTGAAGCGTCCGCGGCGCGAAGCGGGTGGCGAGCCTGGGCTGGTTGACCTCCGCCGTATGCGCGAGCGGGGGCCTGGCCCTCAGCAGCAGCGCGAGCGGGATCATCAGGCACATGCAGACGATGCCGATGGTAAAGAACGCCGTCCGCCATCCGGAGGCCGACATGATCGTCTCGATGATCGTGGGCCAGACCGCACCGGCGATGTAGTTGCCGGTGGCGGCCGTGGCCATGGCGATGCCGCGCCGGCGCACGAACCAGTGCGATATGTCCGCGATGATGGGACCGAAGCCCGATGCCGCGCCGAGTCCCACCGCCACCTGCAGAAGCGCAAAGGTGGTGTAGGACATGGCGTAGGACGACAGGAGGTAGCCACCTCCGAGCAGAAGGCTGCCCATGAGCAACGGAACCGTGGTGCCGAAGCGGTCGACGTAGCGGCCGATGAAGGCGTTGCCCAGCCCGAACCCCACCATGGTCGTGCCGAAGGCGAGCGACACATCGGCCCGCTGGACTCCGAAATCCGCCTGCACCGCCGGCAGCACGACGACCATGGACCACATGCCGACACCGCAGACAGTGCCGAAAATCAGGCAGATGCCGAGACGTATCCAGGCGTGAATGTCATCCGGCCGACGCTGTTCGGCCAGTTCGTGGCTCTTCTGCAGCATGGTTCCTCCCTTGGCCTATGGATAGCCCCGGGCGGAGAGAAAAGCCAGTCGGGCGATCCGGGGGGGGCGGGGGAGGTTCCTAGTCGCCTGTTTGGGCGAGCAAACCGGAATCAGCATTGACGGCGCTGCAGGCGTCGTTTCCGTAACGGCGTGGTTCCGACATGTGTACCTGCGGACAATCTCCGCATCGAAAACGGCGGGCACCGGGCCCGCCATTTTCATGTCCGCTCAGCCGGATTACCAGGTCAGCTTGCGTAAGCCTCCACCGGCGAGCAGGCGCAGACGAGGTTGCGGTCGCCTGCCACGTTGTCCACGCGGGAGACGGGGGGCCAGTACTTGCTGGCCCAGTCCATGCTGCCGGAGGCCGCCTCGGCACGGCTATAAGGATGGGTCCACTCGCCGGCTAGCAGCTCCGCCGCCGTGTGCGGGGCGTTGACGAGCGGGTTGTCATCCTTCGGCCATTGGCCGTCGGCGACGCGCTTGGCCTCTTCGGCGATGGCGATCATGGCCTCGCAGAAGCGGTCGAGTTCTTCCTTCGGCTCGGACTCGGTGGGCTCGACCATCAGCGTGCCCGCCACCGGCCAGGACATGGTCGGCGCGTGGAAGCCGAAGTCGACGAGGCGCTTGGCGACGTCCTCGACGGTGATGCCGGCCGTCTCCTTGAGCACGCGCGTGTCGAGGATGCACTCGTGCGCCACGCGGCCGTTGCGGCCCTGATAGAGCACAGGATAGTGGTCCTTGAGCCGCTCGGCGATGTAGTTGGCGTTGAGGATCGCATGCTCCGTCGCCGCCTTCAAGCCCTTGCCGCCCATCATGCGGATGTACATCCAGGTGATCGGCAGGATCGAGGCGCTGCCGAACGGCGCGGAGGCGACCGCCTTGCCGCTGCCCAGCGACACGTGACCTGGCAGGAAGGGCTTAAGGTGCGACTTCACGCCGATCGGGCCGACGCCGGGACCGCCACCGCCATGCGGAATGCAGAAGGTCTTGTGCAGGTTCATGTGGCAGACGTCGGCGCCGATGTCGCCGGGTCGGGCAAGGCCCACCAGCGCATTGAGGTTGGCGCCGTCGAAGTAGATCTGGCCGCCGTGCTCGTGCACCAGCGAGCAGATGTCCTTCAGACCTTCCTCGAACACGCCATGCGTCGACGGATAGGTGATCATCAGGGCTGCCAGGTTGGCGCTGTACTGCTCCACCTTGGCCTTGAGATCATTCTGGTCGATGTCGCCGTGGTCCGTGCAGCGGACGACCACCACCTTCATGCCTGCCATGGCCGCCGAGGCGGGATTGGTACCGTGGGCTGAGGAGGGGATCAGGCAGATGTCGCGGTGCGTCTCGCCCCGCGACTGGTGGTAGCCGCGGATGGCGAGCAGGCCCGCATACTCGCCCTGGCTGCCAGCGTTCGGCTGCAGCGACACGGCATCGAAGCCAGTGATCGTGGCAAGCCAGGACTCCAGGTCGCTCGTAAGCTTCCGGTAGCCTTCCGTGTGCTCGGCAGGCGCGAAGGGATGCAGGTTGGCGACCTTCGGCCAGCTCACGGGCAGCATCTCGGCCGCGGCGTTCAACTTCATTGTGCAGGAGCCGAGCGGGATCATGGCGCGATCGAGCGCGAGATCCTTGTCGGCGAGGCTGCGCAGGAAGCGCATCATCTGCGTTTCCGAGCGGTTGGCGTGGAACACCGGCTGGGTGAGGAAGCCCTTGCCGCGCGGCGTGAGCTTCACGTCCACCTGATCCGGTACGGAAACGCCAAGCAGCTCCGCAACCACCTTGAGGTCTTCCTCGGTCGTGGTCTCATCAAAACTGATGCCGACGGTGTGATCGTCCACCTTGCGAAGCAGGTAGCCGCGCTCTTTCGCATTTTCTATCAACGCGTTGGCGTCAGATTTTAGCGTAATGGTTACGGTGTCGAAGATGGCGTCGCCGGCAACTTCGAGGCCGGCGACCTTCACGGCGGCAAGCAGACGCTGCGCCAGCCGGTGGACCCGCTCGGCAATGGCCGTGAGGCCCTCGGGACCGTGCCAGATGGCATAGGCAGCGGCCATATTGGCGAGCAGGGCCTGCGCGGTGCAGATGTTGGAGGTCGCCTTGTCGCGGCGGATGTGCTGCTCGCGGGTTTGAAGCGCAAGACGATAGGCCGGGCGGCCGTGGGCGTCGACCGACTGACCGACGATGCGGCCCGGCATGATGCGCGTCAGACGGTCGGAGACGGCGCAGTAGGCGGCGTGCGGGCCGCCGAAGCCCATCGGCACGCCGTAGCGCTGCATGGAGCCAACAGCCACTTCCGCACCAAGCTCGGCCGGAGACTTCGACAGGAGCAGGGCGAGGGGATCGGCGACGAAGATGACGATCGCGTCGATCGCCTTGGCCGCCGCAATGATCTCGCCGTAGTCACGGAACACGCCATAGGTGTCCGGCCACGGAATCACGACAGCGAAGGTGTCATCGTCGACCGCGCCGGTGTCGACCTCGATGCCGAGAGGATCGGCGCGGGTCTCGATCACGTCGCGCGTCTGCGGATGCAGCTCGCCGGCGATGACAACGCGGTTGCGCTTGGAACGGTGATGGCGCCAGGCGATGCCAACGGCCTCGGCCGCGGCGGTGCCTTCGTCGAGCAGGGAGGCGGAGGCGACCGGCAGGCCGGTAAGTTCCGTCACCAGCGTCTGGAAATGGAACAGCATTTCCAGACGGCCCTGGCTGATCTCCGACTGGTAGGGCGTGTAGGCTGTGTACCAGGCCGGGTTCTCGAACATGTTGCGCTGGATGACCGCCGGGACGTGGGTGCCGTAGTAGCCCTGTCCGATCAGGCTCTTCATCACCACATTGCGGTTCATCTGCGCGGAGAGCTCCGCAAGGGCTTCCGCCTCGCTCACCGGCGCCGGAAGATCGAGCTCGGCTTCAAAACGGATGGATTTCGGTACGGCCTGCGTGATCAGCGTTTCCATCGAGGGGACGCCGAGCGCGGCAAGCATGGCCTTCACGTCCGCATCTCGGGGACCGATATGACGGGCGAGGAAGGATGGTTTGGTGCCGTTGGTCATGTCTGCTTCTCGTGAAAGAGGGGAAAACCGGCCCGGGCAAGGGGAAGGGGAGTCCGCGCCGGCCGAAACCTCAGAGCGTTGCCTTGTAGGCGTCTTCGTCCATCAGCTCGTCGAGCTGGGCTGGATTGCTGAGCTTCATCTTGAACAGCCAGCCGTCACCCATGGGGGCGGAGTTGACCAGCGCCGGATCGCTCGAGAGCACGGTATTCACCTCGGTGATCTCGCCGTCCACCGGCGAATAGACGTCGGAAGCGGCCTTCACCGACTCCACGACGACAACCGCATCGCCCTTCGTGACCTGGCGGCCAGTCTCCGGGAGCTCCACGAAGACAAGATCGCCGAGCTGCTCCTGGGCGTAATCCGTAATGCCGACGACGGCGACGTCTCCCTCGAGACGGATCCACTCATGGTCAGAGGTGAAGTAGGTCTTGCTCATGCTGCCTTATCCTTTGCGGTAGCGGTGTGGCGTGAAGGGAAGGGGGGCAACCTGCAATTCGAGGCGGTTGCCGCGCACTTCCGTGAAAAGGGTGGTGCCGGGCTCGGCAAGTTCCTTCGCGACATAGCCCATCGCGACCGGGTGGCCGACGGAGGGGCCGAAGCCGCCCGAGGTGACACGGCCGACCGTGTTGCCGACGGCGTCGAGGATCGGAGCGCCGGCGCGCACCGGCTGGCGGCCGACCGGCTTCAGGCCGACGCGCTTCTCCTTGGCTCCTGCCGCGATGATGGCGCGGAGCGCATCGGCGCCGATGAAGTTGCCCGACTCGCGAACCGGCTTCGGAATGGCCCAGAGAATGCCGGCCATCACCGGATCGGTGGTCTCGTCAATGTCCTGGCCGTGCAGGCAGAGGCCGGCTTCGAGCCTGAGGCTGTCGCGCGCGGCCAGGCCAATCCACATGGCCCGCTCGTCGGCGAGGATCTTCGCGACGAAGGCTTCCGCCTCCTCAATCGGCATCGCCACCTCGAAGCCGTCCTCGCCGGTATAGCCCGAGCGCGAGGCGAACCAGCCGGGTCTGGGTTCGGTGGCGGTCATGAAGGTGAGGGTGGAAAGATCGAGCCCTGCGTTCGTCAGCACCGACTCGGCGTCCGGCCCCTGGAGCGCAATCAGCACGCGGGGCAGGGCTTCAATCGTGACGTCGAAATTGCCCGCGTTGGTGCGGAAATGCGCCTCATCCTTCGCGGCATTGCCGGCGTTGGCGACCACCATGAAGCGCGTGGGCGAAAGCTGGGTGATGATGAGGTCGTCGATAATGCCCGCCTTGTCGTTCAGCAGCATGGTGTACTTGCACTTGCCGATGCCGATGGCGGACGCATCGAGCGGGCAGACGAAGGAAAGGAACGTGGCAGCCCCGGCTCCCTCAACCAGAAACAGCTGCATGTGGGAAATGTCGAACAGTCCCGCCTTCTCGCGCGTGTGAAGATGCTCCTTCATCACGCCAGCAGGGTAGGTGATGGGCATGTTCCAGCCGGCGAAACCGCCGAACTTCGCTCCAGCCGCGATGTGAAGAGCTTCGAGTGGCAGGTGCCGACCAGTGTCAACGTTGCTCATTTAGCCTCCAGAGTCACACTCATGGCGTCGAATGACGACATGTCGAGTGCCCCTCTGTCGGAAGCCTGAGAGACTCGCATCGAAGCGAAACGCGTCCGATGCTTACACCTTCGGCGCGGAGACCCGTGTCTCCGACTTTCCAGAGTGTCTAACCTGCCTACGGTTCCTTTGCCTGAGAGATTTCCGGGCGCTTCCCCTTCGGCGGCAGCTCAAGGCTGCTCTCTCCCGCAGACAGGCGGGCCTGATCGGCCCACGACGCGCGTAACTTAGCCAAGTTGGATGGAAATGTCACCATATGGCGGGCACTTGGAACGGTAACTTCGCACAACAAACGTATCCGCTTTATTGTCGACGGGCTTCCGCAGGCGGTGTTCGCGCAGGTTTTCCGCCTCATGATCGCTCCATTTCGGCGTTAACCATAACGGGTGAGGGCGGTGAGGGCACGTTGCACATCTGTCCGGCGAAAGCGGAAGCAGAGTGCCGGACAGCGAACGGAGAAACGCCCATGACGCTCGCAAAGACCACCGTGTGCCTCTGGTACGACAAGGACGCAGAGGAAGCGGCCAACTTTTATGCGGAAGTCTTTCCGGACGGCCGTATGGTCCGGACGTATCGCGCGCCGGGAGATTATCCATCCGGCCAGCAGGGCGACGTGATCATGGTCGAATTCGTGGTCGCCGGCATTCCGTGCATCGGGCTCAATGGCGGCCCAACGGTCCGGCACAACGAGGCGTTTTCGTTTCAGATCTACACCGAGGATCAGGAGGAAACGGACCGCTACTGGAATGCGCTCGTCGCCAACGGCGGCGAAGAACGGGAGTGCGGCTGGTGCCGGGACCGCTGGGGCATCTCGTGGCAGATCATTCCGCGCACGCTGATGGAAGCCATGGCCGCTGGCGGCGGCGAAGCGCAGCGCGCGTTTCAGGCCATGATGCAAATGCGCAAGATCGACGTCGCCGCTATCGACGCAGCACGACGCGGCTGAGCAGGAAGGCTCCGTGCGCTGGAAACAAGGACATCTTTCAGGCTACCGAAGAAACCTTTCAGGCTACCGAAGAACCACGACCTTCGCTCCGGAAGATCCAGCAGGGAAGCCATGTAGCCGTACGCGAAGACAGCGAGAAATCCATCATTCCAAAAATCGCATAAGATAGATTATGGAACTGTTGTGTGGATGCAGGTGCGGGCAAATGCGGTTCCGTCCGTCTTAATCCGCTTCAAGAACCTGGTTTGCCGGCCCAAACATGCACGGGAAGCGCGCCGTTTGCCGGATGCGACGAAAGGCAAAACGACGCCGGAGTTTCATTTGACCTCAGCCTTGTAAGCGGCGAACCAGAAGCCCGCGCACAGAATGAGCGACGCTGCGAGGATCGCCGCCAGCACAGCACCGTATCCGCCGCTGGCCTGCCAGATAAGCGCCGCGATCAAAGGCGCCGCGGCCTGCATGATGTTCATCGGCGCCACGAGCGAGCCGTTCACAGAACCGTAGGCTTGCCGCGTGACCATCTCCGGCACGGAAAGCCCCCGGACGATCGTCGCGATCCCGTTGGCTGCGCCGTAGACAGCCGCGATCCCGGCAAGAGCGATCACTTGCGGCGGCGCATAGGCAAATCCGATGACCGTCAGCGGAAAAATTGCCATGATGACCGATCCGACACGGCGCACGGGCGCTCGCGACGCGATGGTGCTGACGATCACCCGGCCGGCAACCTGAGCCGGACCGATGACCGCCAGGACCGTAACCACGCCCGAGGCATCCAGACCGCGCTCGAGCAGCAGCGGATAGAAATGGTAGGTCAGTGACGAGAATGCCGCCGCATAGGAAATCCAGGCGATCATCAGACCCCAGTACGCGGGCTTCTTCATCGCCGAGGCGACGGCCGCGCGCCCCGTGACAGGACCGGCGGGATCGGTGCTAAGAATGCGGGCTGCAATATCCCGGCCCGGGTCGATGGCGAAGAAATAGAGACCGCCGCAGATGAAGATGTTCACGGCCGCCATCCAGAGCAGCGCGCCGCGCCAGCCATGGGCGTCGATGAGCAGCTGGATCACCGGAATGAACACGGTGCTCGCGAAGCCACCCCAGAGCGTGAGGACAGTGATGCCCCTGCGGGCCTCCAGCGGCCCGACCCGACGCGCGATGACGGCGAACGCCGGCTCGTAGAGTGTGGCGGCCTGCATACAGCCCAGAAGCGTGAGAACCGCGTAGAACGCGGCAATGTCCGTCACCTGCGACCAGGCGGCCAGCAGAAGCCCTGCCGTGACAGACGCGCTGGTCATCAGCGCGCGTCCGTGGCCCCTGTCGATCGCCGCTCCCACGGGATAGGCCGCGACGCCCGCCAACAGCATGCCGCAGGTGGCGGCGCCGTAGAGCTCCGTCTTCGTCCAGCCGAGATCGGCCCGCATCGCCTCGGCGATAACCGGAAAGCCGTAAAAGAGCGTACCCCACGAGCAGATCTGCGCCGCGCCGAGCGCGCTGATGAACCGGTGCAGGTTCCCCGCACCCGAAGCCGTTGTCGTATCGCGTTCCGGCAGCATGGGTCCTCCCTCACCGAAGCCGGCGCTGCGGCCGGGGGAGCGCCTCTGCCTTCCGGTCGGTGGCCACGAGCGGTCGCCTGCCGCGGGCCGCCAGCGCGGACGCGTGGGAAATCGTCATGCAATCTGCTCCCTGGTTCGGGCTGGGAGCCCCCTGCCCTTGTCCCTGTCCCGGCGGACCCGGCCCTCCCGCCTGGCCTGACGGCGATTCACCATGGAATTTGATCCGGTTTGTCCCGGGGCCTGCAAGTCAAATCGCTTCGGGGCATTGGCTTTCCGCTTCGGCTATGGGTTGAAATGTCCGCGGTGGAACACGCAACAGCGCACGCGACCGGCCGGGCGGAACTCTGAATCGCCCGCGATGACGGACGCCGGTGACGCGCACACCGATCCCAATCGCAGCGGCCAAGCAAAGTAGCTGGCTAACGGCATTCATTGCGCGTTCATCGGCTTTCCGATAAGCTAACAACTATCAACATGGGGAACCGTCATGAAGAAGGCCCTTTCATCCTTCCTGGTCGCCACGATGCTGGTTGCAGCAGCATCGCCGGCTCTGGCGCAGAGCAAGCACCATCGTCCGCCATTTCCGCCCGGGCCGCCTCCGGCGCACCATCCGCGGCCTCCCTATCCGCCCCCGCCGCCACGTCCGCCGCATCCCCCGCGGCCACCGCATCATCACAAGCACGACGCCGGCCGGGATCTGGCGATCGGAGTGCTGGGCGCAATTGCCGGTGCCGCCATTGCGGGCGCGGTGAACTCCAGCAACAATCCGCCTCCGCCGCCGCCGGGCCAGTATGCGCGCCCGGGCGAGCCGTGGTCTCCCGAGTGGTACCGTTACTGCTCGCAGAAGTACCGGTCGTTCGATCCGCAGACGGGCACGTACGTCACCTATGGCGGAGAGCGCCGCTTCTGCGTGATGCGATAGGCGGGAAGATACCGTCGATTGAGGGGCCGGCCTGTCCGGCCCTTTTCGTTTGCCTGGGTGAGGCTTGCACAGATCCGCCCCTGCCCCAACAAGAAAGCCGCCGGAGCGCTTCCGGCGGCCGTGGCATGGCCTCGATGGCGTTTTCCCGTCAGTGGTGCGTCTTCATGATCTTTTCGAGGAAGCCGAGCAGCAGCGCCGAGACCACGAAGGTCAGGTGCATGAGCGTGACCCACATGAGATGCGTGGAGTCGTATTTCTCGGCATCGAGGAAGATCTGCAGCAGGTGGATCGAGGAGATGGCGACGATGGACGAGGCGACCTTGATCTTGAGGCTGCCGGTATCGAGCTTGCCGAGCCAGGAAATCTCCTCGTTCTCGGCGTCCTCGAAGCGGCCGACGAAGTTCTCGTAGCCGGAAATCATGACCATCACGATCAGGCCGCCGACCAGGGTGGCATCGATCAGACCCAACATCGCGAGAATCATGCTTTCCTCGTTGTACTCGAAAAAGTGGGCGGCCACCTTGCCGAGCTTGAAGAGGAAGGAAACGGCGTAGACGCCCAGCGCGACCGCCAGGCCGATGTAGAACACCACCAGGATCCAGCGCGCGGACAGGATGGTCCGTTCGATCAGCAGTTCCAGAGCTTTCATTGTTGTCCGTGTGCGTGAGGCTTGCGAAAGACCGGCAAGATTTACATGAGTCTCGATCCGGACACAGCGGCGTCTTCGAGCGCGGAACGATTGGTCGCGGGTAAGCTGCCGCGACCTGCAGGTGTCAGCGGCCAGGGCAATTCAGATCTTGAGGAAAACCCTGACCGCTCTCAGCCATGTATTTCTCGGAAGTTCCAGACGGAGACCGGTCCCCACCTTTCCGCGACCGCGCTAGGACGCGATTTCCGCGACAGCGGCGCCGGCGGCCTTGATGAGCGCGCTAGGCTCGGCCTGGAACACGGCGTCGTGCGCGCCGGCGGCGGCCCAGACGAACTCGTACTCGGTCAGGCCCTTGTCCGCATAGCGGCGGACGGTCTCCGGATGGCCGAGCGGCGACACGCCGCCGATGGCAAAGCCCGTCTCCTCACGGATGCGGCGCGGATCGGCACGCGAAAGCGGCTCTCCCACCAGGGTCTGCGCCTTGTGCAGGTCGAGCATCTTCGAGCCGCGCACCATGAACAGATAGAGCCTGCCCGACTGTTCCCCCGCGAAAACCAGCGACTTCACGATCTGATCCACCGCGCAGCCGCACTGCTGGGCGGCTTCCTCCGCGGTCCGGGTGGACTCGCCCATGCGCTTCACCTCGATGGGCAGTCCGGCGGCGTTGGCCGCGGCAATGACACGATTGATGCTCTTCGACACGGGTTCCCCTCCCTGTTGTTCAATCAATTGGATGGAATGCAATCAGATGGAATGGTGGTTTCGATCACCAGGCCGTCGTAGGCCGGTTCGACATGATCCGGCGTCGCATCCTGCACGGCCCGGTAGTCCAGCGGCACGTGCATGTGGGTAAGCACGGCCCGTTCAGGCTTCAGCCGCTCGATCCACTCGAGCGCTTCCTTCAGCGACAGATGGTTCGGGTGCGGTGCGTATTGGAGCGCGCCGACCACCAGCAGTTCAAGACCTTGCAGATGCGGCAGGGACTGCGGGTAGAAATCGTTGATGTCCGAGCAGTAGGCGAACGGCCCGATGCGGAAGCCCAGGCAATGGATGAGCCCGTGCTGATGCGGCAGGGGCAGGAAGGTGAGCGGCCCCCCGTCCCCGTCGATCGTGAACGGCACGTAGTGCTCGATCCGGTGCCCGGTGAGGATCGGTGGATAGTCGCTGCCTGGCGGTGTCTCGAAGCAATAGCCGAAGCCCTCGATGAGACGCGCCATGGTCGCGTCGTCCGCATAGACATCCATGCGCTTGCGCTGCACCTGAACGTAGCCGCGCAGGTCGTCGATGCCGTGGATGTGGTCGGCGTGCGGATGGGTATAGACTGCGGCATCCAGCCGCTTCACGCCGGCGCGGATCATCTGTTCGCGGAAATCGGGGCCGGTGTCGATGACGACGGTGGTCTTTGCCCCATCCGGCCGGATGCGCTCGACGAGTGCGGAGGCGCGAAGGCGCCGGTTGCGCGGATTGGACGGATCGCAGGCGCCCCATTCGCCCGTGATGCGCGGCACGCCCGGCGACGAGCCGCACCCGAGGATGGTGAGCCGCAGTCGGTCGGACATGCTCAGATTTCCCTCGCGAGCTCCCTTGGAACCTTGGTGAACAGGCGGAAGAAGTTCTCTGTCGTGATCCGCGCGATCTCTTCCGCCGTCACACCGATGGTATCGGCCAGCACGGCCGCCGTCTTCGCCACGAAGGCGGGTTCATTGCGCTTGCCGCGGAAGGGAACCGGCGCAAGGTAGGGCGCATCCGTCTCGACCAGAAGGCGATCCGTGGGCACGGTTTTCGCTATATCCCTGATCTCCTGCGAGTTCTTGAAGGTGAGGATACCGGAGAAGGACACATAGCCGCCAAGCTCGACGCCCCTGCGGGCAAGCTCTGGCCCGGAGGAGAAGCAGTGCAGGATGAAGGGGAAGGCCCCCTTCCCCGTTTCCTCATCGAGGATACGGATCACGTCCTCGTCCGCCTGGCGGGCGTGGATGACGAGCGGCAGCCGGGTTTCCCGCGCTGCCTCGATGTGGGCGCGAAAGCCCTGGGCCTGCAGGTCGCGCGGAGCCTTGTCGTAAAAGTAGTCGAGACCCGCCTCGCCGATGCCGACCACCTTCGGATGGCTAGTGGCGATTTTCACCAGCTCGCTCGCCGGAATGCCGGCCTCCTCCTCCGCGTTATGCGGATGGGTGCCGATCGTGCAGAAGACGTTTTCGTAAGCCTCGGCGATCGCGCGGATGCGGTCGAACTGGCGCACGCGGGTCGAGATCGTGACCATCAGCCCGACGCCAGCCTCACGGGCGCGACCGATCACCGCGTCACGCTCCGCCTCGAAGTCCGGAAAGTCCAGATGGCAGTGGCTGTCGACCAGCATCATCCCTCAACCCCCGCCGCCGTGTTCTCGACCTCCACATAGCGCGGGAAGATCGGTTGCGGGCTGGGAAGCGCGGTGCCGGGCACCAGCATGCGGTCGGTCGCGATTTCGGCGAAGCTGCGCTTGTCGGCGGGCACGGCGAGGATGTCGAGCAGCCTGGCCGCCGCGTTCGGGATGAAAGGCTGGCACAGAATGCCGACGCGGCGCAGCACTTCAGCCGTGGTGAAGAGAACCGTGCCCATGCGGGCGGGATCGGTCTTGCGCAGGGTCCAGGGCTCCTGCGCGGCGAAATAGCGGTTGGCCTCAGACACCACATCGAAAACGGCGTTGAGGGCGACGTTGATCGCCTGGCGGTCCATCGCCTCGCGGGCGGTGGCGAGCGCGGCTTCGGCCTGGTCGAGGATCGCCCTGTCGGCGTCCGAGAAGGCACCGTATTCGGGCACCTTGCCCTCGCAGTTCTTTGCGATCATCGACAGCGAACGCTGCGCAAGGTTGCCAAGGTCGTTGGCAAGGTCGGCGTTGATGCGGTTGACGATCGCCTCATGGCTGTAGCTGCCGTCCTGGCCGAACGGTACCTCGCGCAGGAAGAAATAGCGCACCTGATCAAGGCCATAATGCTCGACGAGCTTGAACGGATCGACCACGTTGCCGACGGACTTCGACATCTTCTCGCCGCGGTTGAACAGGAAGCCGTGCGCGTAGACGCGCTTCGGCAGTTCGATGCCCGCCGACATCAGGAAGGCCGGCCAGTAGACGGCGTGGAAGCGGACAATGTCCTTGCCGATGATGTGGACGTCAGCCGGCCAGAAGCGCCAGCGTTCAGCGTTCTCGTCGGGGAAACCGGCGGCGGTGATGTAGTTGGTAAGCGCGTCGACCCACACGTACATGACGTGCTTCTCGTCGCCCGGTACCGGCACGCCCCAATTGAAGGTGGTTCGCGAGATCGACAGGTCCTTGAGGCCGGACTTGACGAAGCTGATCACTTCGTTGCGGCGCTCGGCCGGGCCGATGAAGTCCGGGTTTTTCTCGTAATACTCGAGCAGCTTGTCCTGGTACTTGGAGAGGCGGAAGAAATAGCTTTCCTCCTCGTTCCACTCGACGGGAGAGCCGAGCGGCTCGCGGCGGATGCCGTCCTCGCCCACGGTCGTCTCGCTCTCGTCGAAATAGGCCTCCTGGCGCACCGAGTACCAGCCACTGTAGCGCGAGAGGTAGATGTCGCCGTTGGCGGCCATGCGGCGCCAGATCTCCTGGCAGGCCTTGTAGTGCCGCTCTTCGGTCGTGCGGATGAAGTCGTCGTTGGAGCCGCCAAGCATGGCGATCATCTCGCGGAACACGGCGCTGTTGCGGTCGGCCAGCTCCTTCGGCGTGATCCCTTCCTTGTCCGCCGTCTGCTGCATCTTCAGGCCATGCTCGTCCGTGCCCGACAGGAAGAAGACTTCCTTGCCGTTCAGGCGCTGAAAGCGGGCGAGCGTGTCGCTGGCGATGACCGTGTAAGCGTGGCCGATGTGTGGCTTGCCGTTGGGGTAGAAGATGGGCGTGGTCAGATAGAAGGTATCGCGTGCCATAGATTACGTCCAATACTGCTCTTAGCGCCCAGATAGCGCACTGTGATCAAGATTGCCATGCGTCGCGTGCGGCGCGTTTCAGGCGGCTTTCGCGTCCTGCATGGCCTGATGAAGCTGCCGAAGCACGTTGAGCGCATGCTGCTTGCGGTCGAGGTTGAACGTGTCCGCGTCCCGCATCCGCTGCGCGAGCTCTTCCCACAGCCGGGCAAATTTCTCGGCAAGCAGCACCTGGTTCGCCTCGCCTGCGCGTACCGCCGCACTGGCCGCGAGGTCAAGCACCAACTGATTGAACAGATCGTACTGCACCTGGGAATCCCTTCCGGCGAGCGCATCCGCCAGCCGGTGGCTGGCCACGACGTCCAGGCGCGGAGCGCGCAGGATGTCCTGGATGGCCGAGGCAATCTCCAGACCGCCGAACTGGGTGAGCAGCACCGCCTTGCGGACGCTGCCCTCCGCCTGATCGATAAGGAAGGCGCGGGCCTGCGGATCCTCGGGCGCCGGTGCGCCCAGGAGGCCCAGCACCCGTTCGAGCAGAGCCGGTTCCAGTGGCTTCAGCCGGATCACGTGGCATCGCGAGCGGATTGTTGGCAGCAGGCTTCCCGGGGAATGGGCGACCAGCACGAACAGCGTGCGGGGCGGCGGCTCCTCGAGGTTCTTGAGCAGCGCATTGGCCGCGCTCACGTTCATGTCGTCGGCCGGATCGACGATAACCACGCGCCAGCCGCCATCAGGCGGCGTCATCGAGAGAAAGCGGCCGATCCTTCGGATCTCTTCCACGGTGATGGCAGTGCGGAACTGCTTGTCCTTCTCGACCCAGGGGCGCGACAGGTGCAGCAGTCCCGGATGGGCGCCACGCACGGCAAGCCGGAAGGCCTGGCTTTCCGTGTCAATGCCGGGCATCTCCGGCGCAGCCAGCGGATCGGGATGGCGGAACAGGTAATGCGCCAGATGGAAGGCGAAGGTGGCCTTGCCGATACCACGCGGGCCGGTCACCATCAGCGCATGGTGCATCTTGCCGCTGCGGTATGCGGCGGCGACCAGCCGCAACGCGTCCTCGTGCCCGAAGAGATGCGGGTTCTCCACCGGCTCCGGAATGTCGGTCAGGGAGTCGTACTGTTCCGGCGCAAGACGCTCATACATCGGCATGTCTCTTCTGCTTGCGATGTTTCCGGGGCCCGGGGCCTTTGCCGCCCTCTTCCGCCAGATGCCAGCGCTTCTGCATGGCCTTCTGCACCGCCTCAAGGACGTATGCGGCGACCGCATCCGCGCTGCGGCTCGCGTCGATCACCACGCAGCGTTCCGGTTCGGCTTTGGCGATGTCGAGAAACGCCTTGCGGCGCTTCTGGTGGACGGCGAGCGTGTCCTTCTCGAAGCGGTCGACGCTGCCCTCCCCCCGCCGCGCCGACGCGCGCTGGAGGCCAATCTCCGGATCGATGTCTAGGATGACGGTCAGGTCCGGCATCGTGTCGCCGACGGCGGCCCTCTCCAGCGCGGCCAGGAAGGATTTGCTCAACCCTTTCGTGGTGCCCTGGTAGGCGCGGGTGGAGTCGATGAAACGGTCGCAGAGCACCACGGCCCCCTCTTCCAGCGCCGGACGGATCACCTGCTGGACATGGTCGAGGCGGGCGGCCGCGAACAGTACCGCCTCCATCTCCGGGCCGAATGGCTCGGCAGCGCCCGAAAGCAGCACATGGCGCACGGCTTCCGCGCCGGGCGAGCCGCCCGGCTCACGCGTCACGACGACCCTGTGGCCCTGCTGCTGCAAATGCTCCTGCAGGCGGCGAATCTGGGTCGACTTTCCTGCGCCCTCCCCGCCTTCAAACGTGATGAAAAATCCCCGCAAGCTGACCGTCCGGTGTTTGCTGTCCTGGACCTCTTATAGCACCGCGCGGAGCGAGGTCCACCGAGGTTGAATCGGCTGAAGTCTAAAGCAGTTCACACATTTCCGAAACGCTGGTCGCGGGATGACCTCGGCGGTGAGGCTGGGCGGAGAGCCGGTTTGAACAGGGCCTTTCGGAATTTTACTGGTGACATGGACTTCGTTCGTGGCCGGTCGCTGTTACCCTCACCCCGAGCCCGTCGAAGGGTTAAGGATTCAGGGCACCGAATGTTCTTCGTTTTCCGACGCCTTATCCCTCGACAAGCGCATCCGTCGACACGCTCACGATGGAGATGAGGCGAAGAGCATTCGCGGCGCGGCGGGTTTCGATGAACCCGTCAAACGGTCAAAACCGGCGGCAATACAGTTCGCCGACGCCATAAGTCGCCTTGAATTCATACTGTTAAACAACGAAATTAAGATGGCGTCTTAGCGACAGCCTTCATCTTTGCTTCCACGCGGTCCCAGGAGAGCTGCCGCAGCCAGCCGACCAGCAGCTCGGCCACGGCGCCGAAAGCACGCTGGCTGAGCGTGCCGTACTCCACCGTTTCGGCGGCGTAGAGGTCGGCGCGGCTGCTCAGCGTGTCGCCCACCCAGACCTGCAGCTCGCCGACCACGTCGCCCTCCCGAATGGGGGCCGGCAGCGGACGCTGGTAGACGATCCGGACATGCAGCGCGGACTGATCATCAACCGGTGCAAGCACGGACACTGCATCGCCGACCCGCAGGCCGACCGTCTTCTTCTCGCCGCCATAGACGTCCGCCTCGCCGACCTTCTGGTGGGCGGCGAACATCTGCCGTTTGGTGAACCCATCGAGAGCCCACTGCAGGAGCTTGCGCGCTTCCTCGACACGCTCGGCTTCGGTCTCGAGGCCCGCGATGGTGGCAAACACCCGCCGTTCGCCGTTGCTGGCGGATGCCACGACTGAAAAGCCGTAGCCCTCGGCGAAGCCGGTCATCAGGCCGTCCGCGCCGATGTTGAGGTTGATGAGCGGGTTCTTGTTGCGCTGGAAGATCCTGTTCCACTCGAAGGCCGGCTGGGAGAAAAGCGCATATCGTTCCGGATAGGCCCGCCACAGGTGCATCGCGAGCGCGGTCATGTCCCGCGCGGTGACATGATGGCCTTGCGCCGGCAGGCCGGTCGGGTTCACGAAATGCGTGTTCTTGAGGCCCAATTCCTTCGCGCGTTCGTTCATCGCCTGCGCGAAGGCTTCCTCGGAACCCTTCATGCCTTCGGCGAGCACAATGGCCGCATCATTGGCCATCTGCACCGTCAGGCCCTGCAGCAGATCGGCGACGGAAACGGAGGACTTCACCTTGGCGAACATCGTGGCCGTGCGGGACGGCGCGCCGCCCGTGCGCCAGGCGTGTTCTGAGACCTGGAATTCGGTATCCGGCGAAAGCCGACCCTCTTCCAGCGCATGGAACACGATCTCTGCTGTCATCAGCTTGGCGAAGGAGCCCGGCGGAAACGGTTCGTCCGCCCCGCGGGAAAGCAGCACCAGGCCGCTGTCGGCGTCGACGATGTGGATGCGTTTCGCCGTGGTTTCGACGAGATCAGCCTGCGCGATCGATCCTGTTGCAACGACCAGCAAAGCCGCGATGGCAGTGATGCGGAACAACTGGATGCCTCCCACGCACTTGAGAAATCAAGCCTATGCCGAATCGAGGCAGCTCACAATATAGGGATTGGGTTGGAGCGGATCACTTTCCGGTGGCGGCGACAGCCACAATTGTGTTGCGCATCGTGCACCGACAGGCCTCCGGGACGGATGCGCCCGCGCTGGGCCGCGGTCTGATCCCCGTCCGATGCCTCCCGGCGCCTGACCGCTGCGCCCTACTCCCGAACGATGAAGGCGTCCGTGGCGCCCGCCGCCCAGGCGGCTCGCAGCGCATCGTCAATGTCGATCCCCTCGCCCGTTGCAAGCGTAAGGGCCACCTCCGTGGCACCGGCCGGCTCGACTTCAATGCGGCCGTAGTGCGAGAGCGACTTCACAACAGCCTCCGTCTCGCGAATGGAGGACCAGACACCGAGGTTGACGTACTCCGCCTTCCCTGCGCCAGAGGCAAGGTTGGCGGGGGCCTGTTGCGCCACCGGCGCCTTCTTCTCGGCAAGGATCGGCTCGAACACGCTGAAGGCCGCGCTCACGCGCTGCTCGGCATAGGACAATGCGGCGACCGCGTAGGTTTCGGGACGCATCTGCGGAATGGGCGCGGACGCCGGAAGGGCAATGCCCACGTCCGACGGCTGCTGGAACGCGGAAAACGCCGGATCCGCCTGCGCTGCCACGGGCGCGGAATTGATGACTGCCGAGATCGGATCGGCAACTGCCCGCGCCTGCGCGGCTGGGGTCGGTGTGGGGCCGTTCATGGCGAGCATCACGCCGGTCGGCAGGCCGTCCGACGGATCGGGAGCGCGGCCGCCGGGCCGGTAAGACGCCATCAGGAAGGCGTCATCCTGGCCGTGCAGCGGCGCCGGGCCAACATATTCGACCTTCACCTTGGCCGAACCCTTCTGATGGAAGCCGAGCAGCTCCGCGGCGCGGCGCGACAGGTCGATCAGGCGGTTCTTCTCGAACGGGCCGCGGTCGTTGATGCGGACCACCACCGACGAATTGTTCTCGAGATTTGTGACCCGGGCATAGCTGGGAAGCGGCAGGGTCGGATGCGCCGCCGTCAGGTGAGTCATGTCGTAGATTTCACCATTGGCGGTCAGACGGCCGTGGAACGCATCGCCATACCAGGAGGCGACGCCGACGGCCTTGTAGTTCGGATCTTCCTTGGGGTGAAACCAGTTGCCCTTGATCTTGTAGGGCTTGCCGACCTGGTAGCGGCCGCCGCCGCGTGGCAGTTTCGACTTTGCGTGGGCGACGCGCGGGCTCGCCTTCACACCATATTTCGATTCAGGAAAATATTCCTTGCTGCGGCTGGAATGCTTGCCGCCGCTGTTGCCGGAACAGGCCGCGAGCGATGCGGCGAGGAGTGCGATGCCGATGAGTCTTGCGTGCGACAGGATTGAGCTCTGCCGTATTGCCGTCCCCATTGCCTTCCCTCTCTCGTCAATCGCCTAAACGAAATCTGCCTTGATGGTGCTGCCCCGCAGTTCGGCAGTACGGTCGGCCTTCCCACAAATTGATTAGCACCGTGTAAACCCAATGTGGCCGTAATCTGGCAAAAATGTGGGCGCGCGCCTAGTAACCTTTTTAAACGCGATGCAATCGTTCGGAAAAGTCAGGCTTCAATGTGTCTCCGATCAGTTCGGAAAGACGTTATAGCACAAAGGGATATTCTGTATTCTTGAGATGTTTCCTGATCCTTCGATTTTGTTAACCATGTTGCATCTTTATGGGCGCCGACGCGCGTCACGCCGGCCGCCATCGCATGCTCGTCCGGTCTCGATTTCCCCGTGTCGGGCAACAGGAGACCTACCGAGCCGAACCGTCGTCAGCGAGCATACTTCGGTTCGTAGTCCAGCCCTTCACGAATACAGTATGCGTGCTCGGATACGCCCAAAGCGCGCGCTTTCGCGGCCGGAATGTTATAGTTCGGATTGTTCCGAATCTCTGCCATGAGATGTTCCGGCATCAGAACGCTCACCGCAAATTTGTTCGCCTCCGTTTCCTGAGACGGACCAATTTCTCGGTTGCGATAGACGCCGTCGCAGCTGCTACGGTAAGCCCTGTTGTCCTCAATGCCCTCGCCGATAAGATGACGATGCAGCATGTAATGCCCGAGCTCGTGCGCGATGGTGAACCGCTGGCGGGTTCTCGGATGATTGGCATTCACCACGATCCGGAAGCGATCATCGCCAATGCGTTCGATCGTGCCGGATGTTTCAGGGCGGAGATTGGCGTACGAGACCTTCACACCAAGAGCATTGGCAAGGCCCTCAACATCCACGGGCGCATGCGACTTGAACTTGCGGATCAAGGCGAGCTGTTCAGAATACCGCATCATTCTTCATCACCATGCTGTGTCGCTGCCACCCGGTCCGCAATCTCACCGTCCAGTGTCTGGCCCAGTTCGTGGTACGAGCCAATGATAGCAGGCAATTCGGCCAGTAGGTAACGATTAGTCACCCGTTCCGCTATCTCCCGCGCGGTTTCGTCTGCCTGCTGTATTGCTGCCAGCCTGGCGTGATGTTTCACGCGTATGTAGGCAATGACGCCCGAAATACTGATCAGGACGACGACGCAGGAAAGCGCAACGGCGCTCATCGCCATCAGGAACAAGCCATGCTCAATGGCACCGCCAATCGTCCAGTCTATAACCCTCGCCCCATCCAAGTGCGCACCGTGCCCGCCGAGTCCTCGCCAGTCTACCTGCAGCAATGCAATTTTCAATACACCATTATTGCGCTAAGCACTCAGCATAGATTGTGTTTTGCAGGGATCGTAAGCTTTCCGCGCTTTCAGGAAAGCCGTACAGATCGAATGTTCGAGCCATCCGGGAAAATGGCGGAGGGGGTGGGATTCGAACCCACGGTGACATCGCTGCCACGCCGGTTTTCAAGACCGGTGCCTTAAACCGCTCGGCCACCCCTCCAGACGTTTTCTGCTTGTCCCGGATTTCCGATGTTTCGGCGCCCGGGAGCACGCCTGAGAATCCAGGAACAGATGCGTCGGAACTTCGCCTTTAGCGCCGCGCGACGCGCACTGTCAACGGGGAACGCAGTCCGCCGCAAAGTCCCGCCGCTGCGATCCCGGTTACAGCGCCATGCGCGGCAAGCGGGCGGTGAGCATCGGGTTGCGGCATCGTTCGCGCAGTCGCGTTTAGTGAAGCAACCTTCTGATGGCTACGTTCGCGATCATCACGGATGGGGTTGCCGATGAAGAAGCAGTGCGCACCCCACCCCCAGCCTGGGCTTCCTTACGCCCTGCGGAGCAATGGAGGCGGTGTCCGCGGGCACGCTCGCAACCGTCCAGGGCATGAGCTCAGATACTGCTTGAAAAGCGTGACAACAACGCTGCCGGAGGCGGAGACCGTTTCAGACTCCGGTCAATCGAATGGCTGCGAGACAACAGCCCTCCCGAAAGGTACCTCGCGCCGGATGGCACCTGCCGTTTGGGCAGGGCCGGACCGTCGCCGCCCTGGGAATATTTCTGCCCCAGAAAAGAAGGAGGGGTTGCCCCCTCCTCCGTCCTCCCCCCATCGATCGGCGTGACGCCTTAGCGGTACGGGTAGCCCGCCTTCTCCATGTCGGAGGCGTACTTCTTGAAGATCTCCACGACGCGCGCGGCGCGCGGGCTCTCCTGGGCGACCTCGTCCCAGAAGCTCTGGGCATCCTTGACCACCTGCGCCCACTCCTGCGACGGAATTTCGGTGAGCTCCATCTTCTCGCCTTCGACGCGCAGCTTCGCCTCGCCGCCCCAGTACCAGATCAGGCGGTAGTAGTGCGACTGGTCGATCGTGCTGCGGTAGAGCTGCTGCAGGTGCGGCGGCACCTTCTCCCAGCTCTGGGTGTTGACGTAGTAGGAACCGAACCACGCGCCGGTGATCGAGTTGGCGAGCGCGTATTTGCAGATGTCGGCCCAGCCCATGGCGTACATCTCGGTGAAGCCGCACCAGGCCACGCCGTCCAGGTCGCCCGTGCGCAGCGCGACTTCCACGTCATCCCAGGGCACCGTCACCGGGATAAGGCCGTAGCGCGACAGGAAGCGGCCAGCGGTCGGCACGCCGAACACGCGCAGGCCGTTGAGGTCGGCGAGCGAGCGGATCGGCTTGTTGACCGTGAAGATGTGGAGCGGATCCCAGGCACCGGTCGAGAGGTAGGTCACGTTCTCGATGTCGGCATAGGCTTCCTTCCAGATCTCGTCGAGGCCGTAGTACATGAACATGGCGCCGACGTCCGGGCTGAAGCGGCTGGCAAACGGGAAGTAGCCGCCGAAGACGGAGATGTCGACCGGCGCGGCCATCGTGGCCTCGTCCGACTGGATGGCGTCCAGCGTGCCGTTCTGCAGAGCGCGGAACAGCTCCGAGGTCGGCACGAGCTGGTCGGCGTAGTAAAGCTCGATCTCCATCTCGCCATTGGCAGCGGCGTTGAACGCGTCCACCTGGCGCTTGATCACGTGCTCGCCGAGCGACGGTCCGGCGTAGGTTTGCAGGCGCCAGCGGATCGGAGCCTGGGCGCGGACGATCGCCGGGGTGGCAAGCGCGGCCGGAGCCGCAAGGCCGGCGGAGGCCAGGAACTTGCGGCGGGTCGCCAGGATCCTTTCGGACGGCGACATCTTGGAAGTGTCGTCAGTGTTGTTGGTCATGGTAGCCTCCTTTGGAGCATCAGCCTCGGAAATAGCTTGGCAGCCAGGTCGCGATCTGCGGGAAAATCATCAGCAGGACGATGCAGAGCACCATCATCAGCGCGAAGGGAATGATCGACCGGTAGATGTCGATCAGCGTGATTTCCTTGGGCGCCATGCCGCGCATCAGGAACAGGTTGTATCCAAAAGGCGGCGTGACATAGGCGATCTGGCAGGTGATCGTGTAGAGAATGCCGAACCAGGCCATCTGGTGGTCGATGCCGAGATCGAGGCGCTGCACCAGAGGAATGTAGAGCGGCGCGACGATCACCAGCATGGCGGTGTCGTCCAGGAACATGCCCATCACGATGAAGCTCAGCTGCATCAGGATGATCACCGCCCAGGGCGACAGCTCCCAATTGTGAATGAAAATGTTCTCGATGGCGCGGACAGCTCCGATGCCGTCGAACACGGCGGAGAAGGCCAGCGCGCCGAGCACGATCCACATGAACATGGCCGTGACGGACATGGTCTCGTGGGCGGCCTCGACCAGCAGCTTGAAGTTGAGCCGGCGCTTCCAGGCGGCCGCCACCGTCGCGGCCGTGGCACCCACGGCGGAGCTCTCCAGCAGGTTCGTGTAGCCCATCACGAACAGACCGATCATCAGCAGGAAGATGACGACCGGGGCAATGCCCGCCTTCAGCAGAAGAATCTTTTCCCTGAGCGGCATGTTGAGCTCTTCGTCGCTCAGCTTCGGCGCCAGCGACGGATTGAGCTTCACGCGGACGTAGACATAGATGGCGAAGACAGCCGCCATCATCAGGCCCGGAAGCACTCCGGCAAGCCACAGTTCGGAAACCGGCTGGCGCGCGATCACCGAGAACAGCACCATCACCACCGACGGCGGCAGAAGGATGCCGAGGGTCGAGCCGCCCTGCACCACGCCGGTGATCAGCACCTTGTCATAGCCACGCCGCAGCATCTCCGGCAGCGCGATGGCCGAACCAATGGCAAGACCCGCGACCGAAAGGCCGTTGATGGCACTGATGATGACCATGAGGAAGATCGTGCCCATGGCCAGCCCGCCGGGAAGCTTTCCGCACCAGACGTGCATCATCCGGTATAGGTCTTCCGCGATGCCGGACTTGGCCATAATGTGGCCCATGAAGATGAAGAGCGGCAGCGTCAGCAGCGCGTACCAGGAGAACAGCTTGAAGACCGCGTTGAACGGCAGTTCGGCGGCGGAGTTGCCGTAGAGCGCAAGCGCGGAAGCGGCGGCCACGGCGCCGATCATGGCGAAGATGCGCTGGCCCGTGAGCATGAGGACAATCATGCCCGCGAACATCACGAGGGCGATTGCTTCGGGGCTCATCGCGCGTCTCCTTCGCGGATGCGCAGCACGTCACGGAAGAAGATGGCAATGCATTGAAGGATCATGAGCGCGATGCAGACATTCATGAGAACCTTGATGGGAACCAGCGACGGGGCCCACAACGAAGGGAGGCGCTGGTTGGTGATCCAGGAGTAATGCAGCGAGGAAATTCCACCCCACAGCAGGACGCCGAGGTAAAAGATCACGATCCAGATCGTGATGGAGTCGATGATCGCCCGCCCGCGCGGTGAGAGATGCGAATAGATGAGGTCGAGCCGCACATGCCCCTCGTCCTTGAGCGTCTTGGGCCCGGCGAGGAAATAGAACGCGGCTAGCGTGAACTGCGCCGTCTCCAGCGTCCAGTTCTGGACCTTCCCCAACGCCTTGTCCGAGAATACGTCGAAAAGCAGAACGGCGATCATCACGTAGATGAGGCACATGGCGAACCGGCCGATCCATTCAGCCAGACCGTCCATGACGCGTATGTAACCCTGAACCAGCGACTTCATTTTTCCGGCAACTTTTCCCTTCCGCCTGCCTTTCGGCTAGATGAGCTTGACGCGAGCGCGGTCGAGCGCTGCCTGAAAGGCATCGCCCGGTGCCCGGTCACTGATGAGGGTGTCGATCTCCTCCAGCCGACACACGCGGTGCAGAGCCCGCTTTCCGAATTTCGCCGATCCGGCGACGACGATGGTCCGTGAGGCCCGCGCGCACATAGCGCGCGCCACCGCGGCCTCGTCGAAATCGGCATCCATCGCCCCGGCTTCCGCGTCGAGCGCGGCCACGCCGATCACGGCATAGTCGGCCTGGAACTGGGCGATCTGCTCCAGCGCCATGGGCCCGACGGTTTCGCCATTGTCCGGTGCGAAGATGCCTCCCAACAAATAGACGCGCGCCTGCCCCCCACCCAGAACGCGCGCGATGTGCAGGGAATTGGTGATGACCGTAAGTCGCTGCACATCTGCCAACGCCTTGGCGCATGCCAGCGTCGTGGTTCCTATATCGATGAATACGGTATCTCCGGGAGAAATCAAGCCGCGCAACTTGCGGGCAATCAGCGCCTTTTCGGCCGACTGCTCCGACATGCGCTCCTCGAAACTGCCTTCCGCCTGGAGGCGGAGACGGCGGGCGCCGCCATGGACCTTCTGCAGGGCACCGGTGGCCGCAAGCTGGGCCAGATCGCGGCGAATGGTTTCGGCAGAGACTCTGAAACGCTCGGCCAGTTCCGGAACGGAGACTTCGCCGTCGCGCTCGACGCAAGCCAGAATCTCAGCCTGTCTGTCGCCCGGCTTCACAGCCCGCACTCCCATTTCGTCCCGTTCCCTTTTTCTCTAGCTAGGCCCGGAAAACGTGACCGTGTCAACATGAAAGTAGGCAAAACATGCCTGTTTGCATAAAAATAGCGGGCAAAAATTGACTATTCCGTCATTTTGGAGCATGACTGCGCTCATCAACAGGAGTGACCTGCATGCCGGACCAGCCTCTAACCGGTCGATTCGACGTGGCCGTCATTGGCGCCGGCGTCGTTGGCTGCGCGATCGCACGGCGCTTTGCCCTCGCGGGGGCGCGCGTGGCCGTGATCGAGAAAGCCCCGGACATTCTCGACGGCGCCTCCAAGGGCAATTCCGCCATTCTGCACACGGGTTTCGACGCCCCTCCGGGGTCGTTGGAGCACGCCTGCATCCGCGCGGGATACCAGGAGTATCTGGAAATCCACGAACGGCTGGGCCTACCGGTCAACCGCTGCGGCGCGCTGGTCATCGCCTGGACCGAGGAAGAGGAAGCCGCCCTCCCCGGCCTGATCGAGAAGGCGCACAAGAACGGGATCACGGACATCGAGGTTCTGGACCGGCAGGCGCTGCGCAAGGCCGAACCGGAACTGGGAGAGAATGCGCGCGCTGCCTTCCGCGTGCCCGGTGAATATTTGATCGACCCGTGGTCGGCGCCCTTCGCCTATCTGCTGCAGGCCGTCGAGAACGGCGCGCAGCTCATGCGCGGCGCCGAGGTCACCGGGGCGCGCCGGGAGGATGACTGGATCATCGAGACGACCCGCGGCGAGGTGCGCGCCGGACTGGTGATCAATGCCGCCGGCCTGTTTGGTGATCTCGTGGACGAGAAGTTCATCGGTCGCCGCGACTTCCACATCAAGCCGCGCAAGGGCCAGTTCGTGGTCTATGACAAGCCGGCAGCCGCGCTGGTGAACCACATCCTGCTGCCGGTGCCCACCGCCATCACCAAGGGCGTCGTCGTCTGCCGCACCGCGTTCGGCAACCTTCTGGTGGGCCCAACGGCCGAGGACCAGGACGACCGCCTGCATGCAGAGCTCGTTCCCGAAACGCTCGAAGCGTTGAAGAAGCGTGGCGAGGAGATCGTGCCGGCGCTGAAGCGGCACGACGTGACGGCCATCTATGCGGGCCTGCGCCCCGCCACCGAATTCAAGGAATACTGTATCAAGGCGCACGAGGGCCTCTCGTACATCACCGTGGGCGGCATCCGCTCCACGGGCCTGTCTGCCGCGCTCGGCATTGCCCAGCATGTGGAGAAGCTTGCGGCGCTCGAATTCCCGCCGCCCGCCCACCCGGTGTGGTCGAGCGTGCGCAACATTTCGGAATTCCTCCCGCGCGACTGGCAGAAGCCCGGACACGGCGGGATCGTCTGTCACTGCGAGCTCGTCACCCGGCGGGAGATCATGGACGCGCTGTCGGGACCGCTGCCCGCCCGCTCACTGGCGGGGCTCAAGCGCCGCACGCGCGTCACCATGGGCCGCTGCCAGGCCTTCTTCTGTTCGGCGGAGCTATGCCGCCTGACGCGCGATCATTTCGACCAGCCGATGTCGGAGATTGTTGAATGATCCTGCCCTCCGAGGTTGATGTCCTGGTGATCGGCGCGGGCCCCGCGGGCCTGGCCGCCGCCACGGAACTTGCGCGCGACTTCAACGTGCTGGTCGTGGACCGCGAGAAGGCGGCGGGCGGAATCCCGCGCCACTGCGGCCATTATCCGTTCGGCATGCGCGAGTTTCACCGCGTGATGAAGGGCCCGGACTACGCCCGCGCCCTTGCGGCACGCGCAGAGGCCGCGGGTGTGCGCTTCGCGCTCGGCGTGAACGTTGTGGCACTCCACCCCGGCCCCTCGGTCACGGTGACGAGCGACGAGGGCGTGACAACGATTTCCGCCAGGCGCGTGCTTATAGCCACGGGTGTGCGGGAAAGCTCCCGCGCCCAGCGGCTCATCGGCGGCACCAAGCCGGGCGGCGTGGTCAGCACCGGCGCGCTGCAGGGCATGGTGTATCTCGAGCACGCGCGCCCGTTCCGCCGTCCGGTGATCCTCGGCACGGAACTCGTGTCCTTCTCGGCGATCATGACTTGCGCCCATGCGGGCATCCGTCCAGTGGCGATGGTCGATTCCCGCCGCGCAACGGCGGCGCGCTGGCCTTCATGCCTCTATCCGCGCATCAAGGGCATTCCGCTTTATCTCTCCACGAAGCTCGTCTCGATCGAGGGACGCGAGCGGGTGGAATCCGTGATCATTGACGGCCCGAAGGGCCGCAAGCGGATCGAGACCGACGGCGTGATCGTCAGCGGCCATTTCCGCTCCGAATCCACGCTCATCGTCACGAGCCATCTCGCCCGCGATCCGGGTACGGGCGGCCCGGCCGTGGACAGCGCCGGCCGATGCTCCGATCCTACGTATTATGCGGCCGGCAACATGCTGCATCCGGTGGAGACGGCGGGCTGGTGCTGGTCGGAAGGCCGGCGGGTGGGCCTCGCCATTGCGAGGGATCTGAAGAGCGGGCTGCCTGCGGAGCGGGCGCCGGTCACCGTCGAGAGCGACGCGCTCGCCTGGGTCGTGCCGCAGTTCGTGAGCCCCGAGCAAGCCCTTGACCGGCTGCAGCTCAGGGTCAATCGTCCGGTGAACGGCCGTCTGTCGGTTCGGGTGGATGGCCGCGAGGTGGCATCGCGACGCATATGGACGCGACCCGACCGGCGCATCACCCTGCCCATGCCATCAGTTACAGGTCAGGTCAGCATACATCTGGAGGAATGATGCGAGTCCTCGCCATCGATCAGGGAACGACGTCCACCCGTGCCTTCGTGGTCGATGGCGGCGGCAACCGGGTTGTCCACGCGGTTGAGCACCGGCAGTTCTATCCCGCGCCAGGCCATGTGGAGCACGATCCGGAGGAGCTGATTGCCAATATCGAGGCCTGCATCGCGGCCGCCGGCGAGGTGGATTGCGCCGGCATCGACAACCAGGGCGAAAGCTGCCTTGCCTGGGACGCGGCGACCGGCCGCGCCATCACGCCCGTCATCGTCTGGCAGGACGACCGCACGGCGGACGCCTGCGAAGCGCTCAAGGCAAAGGGCCTGGAGTCGCTGGTGCGCGAGCGCGCGGGCCTGCCGCTCGACCCCTACTTCTCCGCTTCCAAGCTCGGCTGGATCATGGAAAACTGCGCGGAAGCCCGCGAACTGGCCGCCCAGAGCCGCCTGCGGCTCGGCACCACGGACGCCTTCTTCCGCGACCGGCTCACCGGCGTCTTCGCCACAGACCCGACAACGGCCTCGCGCACGTCGCTCATGAATCTCACCACCTGCAGCTGGGACCCGGAACTTTGCGAGATCTTCGGCGTGCCGCTGGAGGCCCTGCCCCCGATCCTGCCCACCTGCGGCGAGCTGGGCACGCTGAAGAATGGCGCGAAGCTCACGGCAAGCATCGTGGACCAGCAGGCAGCCCTGTTCGGCCATGGGGCGCGCCTGCCCGGCCATGCGAAGATCACGTTCGGCACGGGCGCCTTCGCGCTGGCGCTCACCGACCGTCTCGAGGGCGGCTCTCCGCTGCTGCCCACCATCGCCTGGAGCGAGAGCAACGGGGCCACCATGTACGCGCTCGACGGCGGTGTCTATTCCGCATCGTCAGCCGTCAACTGGGCGAAGAAGCTCGGGCTCTGGAGCACCACCGCCGAGCTCGACCATTTCGAGCGCGAGCCGGCGGTCTCGCGCGGCCTGGTCTTCGTGCCGGCGCTTTCGGGCCTAGCCGCGCCGCACTGGGACCGTTCGGCGCGCGGCGCCTGGATGGGCCTCGGCCTCGACACAACGCCCTCCGACATGGTGCAGGCGGTGCTGGAGGGCGTTGCTTTCCGCGTGGCGGAAGTGATTGCCGAGATGGAAAAGTCGGTGGCCATCCTGCCGCCGATCAGCATCGACGGCGGCATGAGCCGCAATCCCTGGTTCTGCCAGTTCGTGGCCGACGTTCTCGGACGGCCGGTGCGCGTCTCCGACGAACCGGAACTGACGGCGCTGGGCTGTGCCCAGCTTGCCGCCCGCGGCGCGGGCCACGACCTGCCCTCCGAACCCGCCGGCCGGATCATCGAGCCGCGACCGATCCCCGCCGACTGGTTCGCCACATTCGCCGCCGCCAGAGACGCGGTCCAGGGTTATGGGCAGAGAGGCTGAGGCGAAAGCCTTCTCTCTCGCCCCTCGCGAAAGCGGCGCGGCGGCCATCATTGTGCATTGCACAAAATGCAAGACTGCGTTGCACAAATGTCTATGGATTCACGCCGGAGGACGAAGTATCTAAGCCGTGTTGACTGTTTCTCCTCCTCCCAAACAGGCAACGACATAAATGCA